>OBEQ010892974.1_pt1 | contig 23882 bp, 20 predicted proteins | sample 1670901 | NCBI WGS metagenome assembly OBEQ01 (sample SAMEA104232315, study PRJEB22302) | groundwater metagenome | biome: forest; feature: aquifer; material: groundwater | place: USA | collected 2011-08-07 | depth 5.4 m | reverse complement strand
ATAAAAATTTTAAAAAAATTAAAAACAGCCGAAACTTAACCGTCAAGACCCTTAATAAAATTTAGTACACAAAACAAAAACAACCTTTCGTCAAGGTAGCTAAAAATAATTTGGTTTATTTAATTTTTGTTAGGCAAGATAAGAAAGGACCAATTAGCCTTGTAATCCTTCGTTTTACGCGTCTTTCCCCCGTGACACAATCTTGCGAAGATAGGTGGAAGTATAGACTACCCCCGTATTTTTGTCAACAAAACCTAAAACAACAAACTGCTGAGAACACGCGGTGTGCCCTCAGCAGTTTTTTATTCTTGGAATGGTGAGCGACCTGTTGCCAGACCTCATAAGCGAGAGGTTTTTATTTAGAGCAACTTTCGGCGAACCTTTGGCCACACACCTCAGTCTCATAAACCAAAGTCCCATTGAAATGGTTTTGAGATGATTTTAATGAAAAAGTGATACATATGTTGTATCGCCTACTTTCTATTTAATAGGCTAACATATTATTGTATTATTGTCAATACTTGTGTCACTAAAATTGTATTTTGACCATATTTTTAGGCATTTTTAGATAGTCATCCAAAATCATTTCCACTTCGCTTGCGTTATTGGTTTCCATGAGCTTCAGGCGCAATTCCTTGGCGCCTGCCTGCGCCGCAAGACCCGGCGCGGCAGGCAGGCCGTCCCAGCCTGTCACATAAGCTTTGAAATGCTTTTTCATGACGGCAAAATTTTTAATAGCTACTCGCGGAGTGCCTTTACTAAAAGGCACTCCGCGATTTGCAGATATTAACCCCGCACCAGTACCAGGGCGAGCACGCCCCATAGTATCCCAAGGCGGAACTATGGGGTAAATGTCCTTCATGTTTGGGCAACCTGCCCCGTAGTCAGTCTGCTGTACTACTGGGGAGCGCGAGCCCGTATGATCTTTGGTGCTGGGGTTCGCTCCAAAAAGCTCCTCAAAAAGTTTGGTGTGTTCGAGCATTACCTGCAGTCGCTGACTAACGCTGACTAAACGCAGACCGTCGCTGAATAAAAAAGGGTTACCGAAAATCGCCCGGCCGAGCATGATGCCGTCCGCGCCAGTTTGGCGAGCTTTGGCGCGAGCATCGACAAGGTCAGGCACATCGCCGTTGCCGAAAATGAGCGACTTGGAACCGAGGCGGTCGCGCAACGCGACCGCCTCGGCCACATGTTCCCAACGCGCCGGCACATTCGACATTTCCTTCCTAGTGCGGGCGTGAATGGTGAGCACAGCCGGCAACTCGGCGAGCAATTCCGGGAGCCAGGTCTGAAGTTCGTTTTTGCTGTAGCCAATGCGCGTTTTAACGGAAACCGGTAGGCCGCCCGCGCCCTCGCGGGCGGCCCGGATGATTTCTCGGGCAAGCTTGGGGTTTTTCATAAGCGCCGCGCCCGCCCCTGACTTTTCAACTGACCGGTCGGGACAACCCATGTTGATATCGAGGCCATCAAAGCCAAGCTCGCGTACGAGCTTGGCCGCTTCAAACATTTTTTCGGGCCTGCCGCTGAAAAGCTGGGCCACAATCGGCCGCTCGGCCTCGCTGTAAGACAAATCAATCAAAAGTTTTTTCCTTCCCTCCGGATGGCAGAGCCCGTCGGCCGAGACGAATTCGGTGAACATCACATCCGGCCCGCCCAAATTTTGCAGAGCAAAACTTGGGCGGGTAAACTTGCCGTTCTCATCAAAAATATTCTGCCCACCATATTTTGAATATTTGGCGATAATCCGTCTAAAAGCCGCGTCGGTAACATCCGCCATCGGCGCCAGCGCTATAATCGGTTTCTTTAATTCCCCCCAAAATCCAAAATTCATAACCATCACTGTATCACATCAATGTCGACAAGGGGCACCCTTGCGATCGCAAGGGTGCCCCTTGGGTCTATTGAGTCTAACGTTTCCGTATTTAATTAGGACAAACGGACACACCCCACCAACCTGTAGCGGGACCTCCTTCAGACATGACGTAACAAAAAGCCGGGATTTTAGTTTCGCGAGTATAACGAATACCATATGGGCCTCCCGTTGGCGTTCCACCGACATAACAATAGTGCTGAGAAGACAAAGGGTCGTCAGGAACAGCGGGTAAATAAAGACGGAGTGCTTTTGTTGGTCCAGTAATAACTGAATTTGTCGTATCATCAAAACAATAGCCGTTGTCAGGTGGATAGGTGTTATTGTTATCATCATAATAAAGGGCCAGTGCCAGTTGGATTTGATGTATATCCGAAAGTCTCCTCGCATCCCTAGCCTTCGCCCTCGCGCTATTTAAAGAAGCTAAAACCACGCTGGATAAGAGCCCGATGATGGAAATTACTACGAGAAGTTCTATGAGAGTGAAGCCTTTTTTATTCATAGTTGTATTTTATTCCCTTTCTATCGAAAAAACAACCTCCACTTGCAGGATGACGCCCATTCGTATTTATGCCAACTCCGCTTCCGTAAGCTCAAGCCGAGAGCCGGACGGCGCCTGTCCCGCGATAATTTTTCGAGCAATCACCTGCTCTACTTTTTCCTGAATGGCGCGGTTCATGGGGCGAGCGCCGAATTCCGGGTCGGTGCCGGCGGCCATGACCGCCTTGAGCAGAGCGTCATTGATTACCAGTTCAATGCCCTTCTCCGCCAGCCGTCCTGCCAATTTTTTAAGCATCAGCCCCGCGATTTTTTGCAAATTTTCCGTTGACAGCGGGTGGAAAAGAATCACTCCGTCAAAACGATTCAAAAGTTCGGGCTTGAAAATGCCGCGGTTGATGATTTCGTTGACAATCACATTTTTATTGAGTGTCTTTTCCGTGTCTGTTCCGCGTCCTACTTCTGCGTCTGTTCCGCGTAGCATTTTCCAAATCAAGTCACTGCCAGCGTTTGAAGTGGCAATGATGATGAGGTTGCGCGCATTGACCCGACGCCCCGCCATGTCGGAGAAGAAACCTTCGTCAAGCACTTGGAGAAAAAGATTGAGCACTTCGGTATTGGTCTTTTCAAATTCATCAAGCAGCAGTACGCCATAGGACTGCTCGCGCAGTCTTGAAGCGAGCACTCCTGGCTTGCCGTCTTCAAACGAGCCAATCAAACGCTTGAGAGCGTCATCCGTCTGATACTCCGACATGTCAAGCCGTATTATTGATTCCTCCTTGCCGAAAAACGTGGCGGCAAGAGCTTTGGTGGTTTCCGTCTTGCCGACACCCGTCGGCCCCAAAAAGAGAAATGAGCCCATCGGCCGCTCGGGATTTTCAATGTCGGAGCGGGAACGCCGCATGGCATTCGCAATGGCTTTAATGGCTTCATCCTGCCCGATAATCCGCTGGTGTAGAATCTCCTCCAGATGAAGCAAGGTGTCGCGCTCGCCTGCCATCACGGCGCCGGTTTTAATGCCGGTTTTCGACTCAATCAAGGCCAGTACATCCGCCCGCTCCACAAAATTTTTGCCTTTGGCCTCCACCGCTGGCACCAGCTCGGCCAAAAGATGAATCGCCTTGTCGGACGAAACGCCCTCGGTAAAATAACGCTTAACCCCTTCGGAAACGGCCGCCAGACTCTGATAAGTGAAAAATACGCCGCTCTTGCCTTCCTCAATGAGTGCCTGGTCCTCCAAAATTCTCAAAGTGGCGATTTGGTCCGCCTCCTTAACCAAAATTTTTTCAAAGCGGTGCAAAACCTTGCTGTCCTCCTCAAGACCTTCGTGAAAGGCTCCGGGAGCGGCCACGGCAATGACTTGAAAATCCTCTGAAGCGAGATAGGGGTCCATGAGAGCGATGGCGTCAGAGCCCAGACTTTTGGCGCTCGCTATAAAATTCGGCAGGTCGGCAATGACAAGAATGATATTGCCTGCGCGTACCGATTCATTCAAAATATGAAGCAGTTCCGATTCAAATTTTGCCTTATCCTTGACGGCGGCAATAAAGCTGTTTACATCAAAAAAGAAAATTCTTTTGTGCTCAAGAGGCGGTAAGACAGAACCCTGGGCAATCCGCGCACCCAAACCAAACACGACATCCAACGCCCCAGCGCCCTCATCAGCCACTAAAAGCGCGTTGGCCGCGCCGGAGCGGGCTAGTACCGCTTCAAGTTCGTCTCGCTCTGCAGAGTGACTGCGAGAATCTTCCATGCTTATTTCCCGCTCGGTAATGTCATGAGCGAATTTCTCAAGCGTGTAGGCGCCGCCGTAAGCCCAATTTTTGCCGATGCCCCGGATTCTCCCCAGCGCGTCCCTGCCCCAGAAGCGAGCGCGGCGGCGGAAATAAATTTCCGTCCGCTCGACCCAACCCGAGGCGCCGGAGAAGTCTTTCGGCGAAACATCCTGCACTGAAAGAGCTTTGGTAAATTCTTGGTCGATGGCTGTGAGCTCGAGAGCGACATCCTCGAGGCCTATGGGTCCATCGTCTGATTTTTTGGGAAAGGTACAGAGAGACGGGTCTGCTATTCCCGCCCGATGAGAAAAGAAATCGGCTAAAACTTCTTTGCCTATACCGGCTCGAATAAGCGAGTAGTGTCCCAGTTTTGAATCTACAAAACTTTTCGTCAAATCGCCAGAGGCAAAAGCCGCGTGAAGCACTGACGCCGACCAAAAAGTAATCGGCGGTTTGTTCTCAGATAAACCGGCTTCGGGAAGCGTTGTACTCAAACCAGTAAAGTAATAGGAATCGTAAAAAGCTTTGAATGCCCGGGCTACTATCCAAAGGCTTGCGACCATAAGGAGCGCTCCAGCGATGGCCGGACCCCAATTTTGAAGCTGGTGCGCCCATAAAGAAATATCAGCTGAAGAAAATGAGAAACGCTTACTGCCAAAAGCGCCGAGAGCAAGTATCAAAAGGATAACGAAGGCTACATAAAGCGCCTTGGCGCAATCCTGCCGCGATTCGCGGCTCAAGACGCTGTCAAGCAAAAGCGCCGGCTGAAAAATTCCTATGGCTTTTTTAATTTCATTTTGGTCCATTCGTATTTTATCTTTATCTAATTTCGTAATTAGTATATTCGTACCGATTCGCCCGCCTGCCATCGCCCAAAGTAACGTACATAGGTTATATATATTGTTACTGCATAATAAACATTTTTATCCATAATATCACTGGCTGTTGCTCTGGCTTTGGCGGACAGGTAATTCGTATTATCTAGAAAACTGTTTTTAAAATCTGCCCCAATCCGCCAAAAAACAGGAAAAAGACGATAATCGGCAGGAAGAACCAGACAACCAAGAAAGCGCCTGAAAGAACGATTGTGACAAACAGCGCTACGGCGCCGACAAGAATCGTAATTGAGCGAATGAGGAATCCGACTCCTCGCATCAAGGTGTTTATAAGAAGCGCGCCGAAAAAGCTGTCTTCGCTACCCTTGCCTCCACTAATAGAGAGCCTGCGCCACGGCGAAATGAGAGTCTTCAACAAAAGATTGATTGAGAAAAAGTTGCCCACAAACCAAAGGTAGTTACCGATAATGCGAAAAATATCCTGCCACGCTTTAGTGTAGTGCCAGAGAATATAGAACCAGAGGACTTGGACAAGTGCCATACGTTAATTATTATAGCTCAGCCTGTGCTTTTTGTTGCGTGCATAACCCTAAAAAGCTCAGAGTTTAGGGTTGTGCTTTTTCAACAACAAATACTTGACACAAATAGGGCAATGACTTATACTACTACCTTGTTGGTTCTTTGAAATTCAACCCGAAGGGAGGTGATTCGACTGAATGAAATCAAGGCAAAAGTTACCAAAGTTATTACATACGGTCCGAACGGACCCTATGCGGTAGCTTTGTCCGACGATGTTCTCGGTTCGGTTACTTTTTCGCTTGTTTACCCAAAATGGAAACAGCGAGATTGGCCGGATGAGGGTGTAATGGTCATTCTCAGCAAATTGAGAAAGAAGCGCGCTGGATGGCGCGCTGAAAGCGGGCGGTTCTTTAGACCGTCCGATGAGCAAACAGCAAACAGCAGTAAAGAAAGGAAAGTAAGTGATGAAAAGAAAAACAGCACTAATGAAACTCAGCGATATCAAGGAGACATTTTATGTCCGGGTAGCGTTGAACGAAGACCACGTTCTTCGGTTCGCGGAGCTCTACGAGCACAAAGCGGAAGTACCGCTGATTAAAGTGACCGAGGTAACCAAACAGTTGGTTGACGGACGCCATCGCAAGGCGGCAATGCTTCTGCGCGATACGACTGAAGCGGAAGTTGAACTGGTACCGGAAGCGGAGTTTCCTGAACTTATCATTCAGGCGCTCAAAGCGAATGTTGGCGGGCCTTTGCCGCCATCAAAAGCGGATATTCACCTCACAGTGAAAATGCTCCTTGAAAAGAGAACTCCGCAGAAGTGGATTATTTCGCAAGTGAGCGAAATGGTCGGCTTTCCGAAGTCGCTCGTGCGACGCTACCTCGACAATGTTCACTCCGATATGTCGAAGGCCAAAAAGACCCGGGCGCTTAATGCGGTCACTGAAGGAGGGATGACTGTTCCGGATGCCGCAAAGGAGTTTGGCGTGGACCCTGAAACCATCAAGGATGCGCTTCGAGGCAAACGGAAAAAAGCAGGGGAACTCGGGGCTAACGTCATAAAAGGCGGGGTTACCAGCAAGTTCAAAAGCTTGTGGGGAAGTAATGGCCGCCTTCTCCGCTCGATGTTTGAAGGGTACGAGGACGGGGAGGTTACCAAAGAGTGCCTTCAAGAAGTTCTCACCCACATTGAGCATCAAATCAGAAACCTCACCGAGAACAACAGGGCCTGGCAAAAGAGGTTTGAAGCGGTGCTCACAGGAGCCGTTCCTAACGATTCGGATTTTAAGCCGAACAATCGGCAGAACTCCGAAAGGGTGGCTGAACGGGTTCTTCAAAAAATGGGGATCCAAAACTAAAAGGAGAGCCGTGAAAAAAAACGAAACCCCCGCCGAAACTCCCGCCGCTGGCGCTGTCCCAACCGAAAAGCTTTCGGTTGAAGCATTCACCCTCCATGCAATTAAGACGCTTCGGAAACCTGACAAAAAGGGACTGCATACCGTTTGGTCGGGATTTAACCTCGGCTTCCGCAAGTATTTTCCCGACCTGGACCCGGTTGCGGAAACGAAACGTCTTGTGGAAGAAGGAAAGATTGGCATGCATCTCGCCAGAGGTGGTGCAGTAATCTATCTCCCCAGCGAAGCGCCGTCTCAGAATACTTCAGCTGACCAAGTGCTCAAAAAAATGGGTGTCAACCCAACTTAAATCACACGCCAGAACCTGCAAGGGTTCTGGTTTTTTTTGCATTAGCAACGCCGTCTTGGTATGATTTTGCTTATGTCCAGCAATGAAAAACTCTCCCACATCCGCCATTCGCTCGCCCACCTCCTCGCGGCGGCGGTTTTGGAAATTTGGCCTGATACTAAAACTACTATCGGCCCCGCCATTGATAACGGCTTTTATTACGACTTTGACTTTGGAAACGCGGAACTACGCGGAACGGACGCGGACAAACGCGGAATATCGGACAAGGACTTGCCGAAGATTGAAAAGAAAATGCGGGAGATTTTGAAGACTTGGGAGGCCTTCTCTCACAAAGAAGTCTCAGAAAAAGAAGCGAAAGCTTTTTTTAAAAACAATCCTTACAAACTAGAGCTGATAGACGATATCGTCAAAGGGGTACTTGGAGGCCTCGCCTCCAAGTCTGACTTGGAGGCGAGGCCTCCAAGTACAAGTAGGATTACACTCTACACCTGCGGGAAGTTTACCGATCTCTGTCGAGGCGGCCACGTGGAACATCCGTCAAAAGAAATCAAGCCGGACTCTTTCAAACTTGAACGAACCGCGGGCGCCTACTGGCGCGGCGACGAGAAAAATAAAATGCTCACCCGCATTTACGGCCTCGCCTTCAATACCAAAGCAGAACTTGAAGTTTACGAGAAGCAGATTGAAGAAGCCAAAAAACGAGACCATAAAAAGCTCGGACGAGAACTTGACCTTTTTACCTTTTCCGACCTGGTCGGCGCCGGTCTGCCGCTTTGGACGCCGAAAGGTACTATGATGCGGGATATCTTAGACAGTTTTGTTTGGGAATTGCGGAAAAAAGCCGGCTACGAGCGAGTAGACATCCCCCACATCACCAAAAAAGATTTGTACGAAAAAAGCGGCCACTGGCAAAAATTCGGCGCCGAACTTTTCAAAATCAAAACCCGAGAAGGCCACGAGTTGGTCATGAAGCCCATGAACTGCCCACATCACGTCCAGATTTACGCCCGCAAACCCTGGAGCTACCGTGAACTGCCTCAGCGCTACGCTTCAACCACAAAAGTTTATCGCGATGAACAGACAGGAGAACTCTCCGGCCTTTCCCGGGTCAGGGCGATCACCCAGGACGATGCGCATGTTTTCTGCCGCCAGAGTCAGGTAAAAGAAGAGATGGCGAAAATCTGGGACATTGTTGAGACGTTCTACGGAGCGGTTGGTTTTGCCCTCACTCCCCGCCTGTCGCTTCATGACCCGAAGCAAATGGAAAAGTACCTGGGCAATGAAGAAGTTTGGAAAAAAGCCGAGAATGAACTGCGCGCACTCGTCAAAGAGAAGGGTGCTAAAGCGCTTGAAGCTGTCGGCGAAGCGGCTTTTTATGGACCAAAGATTGATTTTTTGGCCAAGGATTCGCTCGGCCGGGAATGGCAAGTGGCGACCATTCAGCTTGATATGAATATGCCGGAGCGCTTTTTACTTGACTGCACCAATGAAAAAGGCGAGCGTGAGCGGATTGTGATGATTCACGCGGCAATTATGGGCTCAATTGAGCGTTACCTTTCAATAATCATAGAACACTTCGCAGGCGCTTTTCCGCTTTGGCTCTCGCCGCTGCAGGTGAAGGTAATCCCGATTGAGGAGAAGCACAAAGTAGCCGCAGAAAGCGCCGCCGCGGCGCTTTCTGCGGCTGGTCTCCGCACTGACTGCGACACCACTGACGAAGGCTTCGGCAAAAAAGACCGCCAGGCTAAGCAGCAAAAAATCCCCTACTTCATCATCATCGGCGACAAAGACATCGCGGCAGGCAAAGTAACACTAGAGAGCCGCGACAAAGGGAACCTCGGCCAACTTACGGTTGAAGAGATTCTTGTAAAACTTACCAGCGAAATTCGGAATAAAAAAGAAAACCCCGTTCCTTAACGGTAACGGGATATACTGGCCGCGGTCAGACCTTAAACGAAAGCTCTATTCTGCGCCACTGCCTTATGGATAAGGAATACCCGCTGGACCGTGTGGGGTGGGAAATTATCCCGTGCGCGCTCAAACATGTTGAGAAGGTCCAAACGACGTGGACAACCCTCCTCAACCCAGGCTCCATACTTTTCAAAAGACCGCAAAATCAAGACCTGTGCTGATGCATCGTCTCCTCGAGGCGGGTCACCAATGCAGAAGTTAGTCCAGGTACGCCCGCGTTGACGGGCAGCCTTAAGTGCGACCACAAGAAAGCTAAAACCTGATTGTAGTGGTAAGTCGTCTTAACCTGAACCCCGACTGTTTTTTTTGGATCTGTTGGGTCCCGAAATTCAATGTCCCTTCCACCTTCCACAATCATTTTCTTGCGAATTGACTTTTCCACCAAGAATTCTTGCATACAACACCTCCAGTTCAAGCCCAAAGGGTTGTAATATTTGCCGCTTTGAACTACATATAGTATTGCAAAAGTATTCGTTAGTCCTCATATAATCTGGAATTTAATCAAAAAACCACTGCCATAATGTTAGCACAACCGAAATAAAAGTAAACAAGCGCCACCGCTTCCACACTAGATGTCCAAATTCGCCAGCTTGGCGTTGGCTTGAATGAAACTTTTGCACGATGAAAAGCAATAAAAAAACCGCCACTTAAGTAGCGGGGGCAATGTATCTAAAAAAGCAAATCTGCTCCTGAGAAACATTAATCTCGATGTATACATCGCCCTTTTGCATATACATCATACGCGGCAGCACGATAGGCAACCTTGCCGCCGCTTTCTGTTCTACCAAGTTAACCAAATCTTGGTTAAAACAACGCGATTGGTATTGATTACCGTCAACTAATCGCTTGAAGTCATCAAGCGACATTTTCTCCGCTTCCGGTTTGGGGCCGATGAACATGTCATCGGCGTTAAAACCGATGTATGTTTTAGGCATGGCAAACCTTTCGTTTTTTCCAATTTACAAATTAGCACGCCAGCAGTTTCATGTCAATTTTTGGTCGGCGCAAGCGTTACGGTTTCCAAATTATGGCCTGTTAAAAACCATTCTTCCGCCGTTTCAATCTTTTTGCCCTCAGTGTCGTAAAGGGGACTTTCAATAATTTTCCGCGCTCCATCCGAAAGCTCTTTGAAATCTTTCGTGCTCAAAAAACCCTTGAACACCAAAACTGTTGGAGGACTTGAGTTAATTCTTTCAACCATAGTATCAAAGGTAAGAGATGAATCAAATTTTTTTGCCATTTTTATGAGATGGTCTAGCAGGGTATTGTGGTCAATTCTGCCTTCACCATAAAAACCTTCCTTCCGCACGGCGTCAATCATAACGTAAAAAGCTCGCAATGCTCGTTGTTCTTTTGCTCCCTGTATTGATGCCCTGTCGTAGAGATATGTGTGTTCGGAATCGCAAGGGATGCCAAAGGATTGGCAAACATCCTTCCGCACCGCTTCAAAATCGGCGGTTTCTTTTCGTGCGTCAACGCTTTTCTTTTCGTGAATTTCTTTGTTAAACGCCGCGTCCGGAACAACATAACGAACCTTCTGCTCAAGACCGTCAATAATGCTTAAAATTTGAGCGTGGTAGTCCATTCTCTCTTTGGTTTTTGTCGATTCAATTGAAAATTGTTTTTCCATATTTTTAGATATCGAGGTTCGCCAGCTTGGCGTTCGATTGGATGAAACTTTTGCGGCTTGGCACGTCGGTGCCCATGAGCATGTCAAAGACTTTGTCCGCCTCCTGCGCGTCCCCGATTTTAACCTGCTTCAAAATCCGCCGCGCCGGGTCCATGGTCGTCTCCCAAAGCTCCTCGGCGTTCATTTCGCCCAAGCCTTTGTAGCGCTGGATGGAAATCTTGCCTGACTTACCCGGTTTTGCCTCCACTTCTTCGGCTTCGCTCGCAGAGGCCGCGCCGCCTTGCGGCGCGGCGGGGATTTCTTCTTCGATAACTTCTTCCGTCTTGCCTAAGGCTTTCACTTTTTCCTCCTCACTGTAAAAATGAAGAATTTCTTTTCCCCGCTTCACTTTGTATAAGGGCGGCTGGGCGATGTAAATGAAACCGCCATCTAAAAGCTGACGAAAGTGCCGGTACAGAAGTGTCAGGATGAGCGTCCTAATGTGCGCGCCGTCCACATCGGCATCGGTGGCAATAATAATTTTATGGTAACGGAGCTTCGTCAAATCAAAAGTGTCGCCTATGGCCGTGCCGATGGCCACCACCAAATTTTTAATCTGCTCGGAAGCGAGCATTTTGTCCAATCGCGCTCGTTCAATATTTAAAATCTTGCCGCGCAAGGGCAAAATGGCCTGCGTTCGGCGGTCGCGACCGGTTTTGGCCGTGCCTCCGGCGGAATCGCCCTCCACGATAAAAAGCTCCGATTCGCTAGCATCCTTGCTCTGGCAATCAGCTAGCTTGCCCGGTAGAGTCATGCCCTCAAGCGCGCCTTTGCGAAGCACGGAATCTTTCGCCGCTTTGGCGGCTTTGCGGGCCTTCAAGGCGAGAATCACTTTGTAAACAATAGCCCGGGCATCGTCCGGATTTTCCTCAAGAAAGGCCGTAAAGGCTTCGCCGAAAACCGTCGCCACCGCGCCTTGGGCTTCAACACTGCCGAGCTTTGCCTTGGTCTGGCCTTCAAACTGGATTTCGCGTAACTTGACGGAAACCACGGCGGTCAAACCTTCAAGCGCGTCCTCGCCGGTAAAATTGTCTTCGCTTTCTTTTACCAAGCCGCCTTTGCGGGCGTAAGTGTTGAGCGTCCTCGTAAGCGCGGTTTTGAAACCGGTGATGTGCGTGCCGCCCTCGGCGGTGTAGATGTTATTGGCAAACGGCAAGATGCGCGCCGAAATGTCATCAACGTACTGAAGCGCGATTTCAACCGACTCAACACCTTCCACCTTCTTCTCAATATAGAAAATGTTTTTGTGAACGGGTTTTAGGAGTTGATTATAAAATTTAACGAGCGAAATCAGACCGCCCTCAAAATAAAACGATTGACTAGGCAGTTCAAGCGCCAGCTCGCGGAGATAAAAGATGTCGGCCGTATCAATCGGATATTTCGCCTCGCGAGCGTCAATGGTCGTGATGCGCAAACCTTTTACCAAGTAGGCTTGCTCGCGCATGTGATGCACAATTTGGCCGAAATCAAATTGAATCTCCGGAAAAATTGCCGAGTCCGGCTCAAAGGTAACAATCGTGCCGTGTAAACGGCTTTGTCCGATTTTTTTGACCGCCGCTTTGCGCTTGCCCTGTTTATACTCCTGCACATACACCCCGCCGTCGCGATGAACCACCACTTCGCAGTAAATTGAAAGTGCATTGACCACCGAGGCGCCGACGCCGTGCAGGCCGCCGGAGACTTTGTAACTTTCGCCGCCGAATTTGCCGCCGGCGTGGAGCGTGGTCATGATAGTTTCAAGCGCGGAAACTTTTGTTTGCTTATGCATGTCCACCGGAACGCCTCGGCCGTTGTCCACGACCCGCACTCGGTTGCCGGGTAAAAGCGCGACCTCAATATCATTGCAAAATCCGCCCATGGCCTCGTCACGCGAGTTGTCAAAAATCTCCGTAATGAGGTGTTGAAGGCCGTCAGGCCCGGTCGTGCCGATATACATCCCAGGGCGCTTTCTGACCGGGTCAAGCCCTTCAAGAACGGTAATAGACGAGGCGTCGTAATGATGCCCGCTTCCATTTTTATTTGCATTCTTCGCCACCGGTTTTTTATCCTTATTTTGCTTGGGTTTTTGGGACATAAAAAGAAAAAGCACTATGCTTTTAGATGCTCTTATTCTAGCAAAAATCCTCCTAAAATGGAAGCGTTTTTCTCGCTTTCAATGGGGATAAAAACCAGCGCTGTTTTATCTAACCTGCCAGCCCATGGCAGATACAGCCGCAGTTACTTTTTCCATAATTTTATTTACCTCATCGTCGGTGAGCGTCCGTTCAAAGGATTGAAATACAAGGCGGAACGCGTAGGAAATTTTGCCGTCTTTTTCAAATCGGTCAAAAAGCCATGAGCGGACTACGGACTTCCCCGCTTCTTTGAGAATAAGCTGATGCACTTTTTCAGTTTGCGTACCCGCCGGCACGAAAAGCGCGATGTCGCGGACGATAAAAGGATACAACGAAAAAGGTGTAAATGCTTTGGCTTTTGTTTCAGGAATTGAAATATCCCAATCTTTTGGTTCTGACAGTATCGCAAATGCAGAATCAAGGTTACATTCAAAAACACCGTCTTTAGTTTCGCCAGCCAGAGCAACTCCAAATTTTTCGGAAATCAACTTTACAACCGCCGTAAGCTCGGCAATAACTTTCTTCTTCGGCCCAGCGTAGCCAAGTGCTAACGCCGCGTGTTCCCCGTCTTCGGGGAACACGCGGCCAATTTCAAAAATTCGCCCTTCATCGCTACCAAAAAGTGGAGTGTTTAAGGTGTTGGCGCGGAGCGCGGCGGCAAAGCCGCCGCGCAAATTTGGTCTTGCGTACTTTTTATCTTCCGCCAACGGTTTTTCAATGGTAACTTCTCCTTTTTCCGAAAACGACGACGTCATCACTTCAGAAAATCCGAGATTCACCAGCGCCTCGCGGATTTTCCATTCGTAATAAAACTCCTTCGGTATCACAAGCGTACCAATGGACTTTGGCAGAAGCATGGCCGGAATCTTGTCGTAGCCGTATAAACGGCCAACCTCCTCAACGATATCTTCAGTAATTGCCAAATCGGCCCTCCAGACCGGCGGAGTAAGCGTCCATTCCCCTCCCTTCTTCTCCACTTTAATAAGCAAACGTTCCAGGACTCTCCCTATTGAATCAGGAGTCAATTTTATTCCGAGATTGTGTTCAATGTACTCGGGTCTAATGGTTATTTTTTTCTCCTGCGCCAGATTCGGATACCAATCAACAACTTCTCCGGCCTTCAGATTTTTGTCCATCTCAAAAAGATACGCGCTGAAATCAGCTAACCCCTTGCTCGCAAGGGCGGGCGAAAACCGATTCTCAAATCGTTTGGACGCCTCAGTTTTGATACCCAGCCGCTCCGAGGCCTTGCGGATATAGGAAGCGTTGAAATTGGCGGACTCCAGTATGAGGTTGCGTGTGGAAGCCGTTACCTCTGCGCGTTTTCCTCCTTTAATTCCGGCAAGCGCAAGCGGACCCGCTTCATCTGCAATCAGGAGTATTGATTCATCCAAAAGCACCTCGCGGTTATCAAGCGTAGTTATTTTCTCGCCTTTCCGAGCACGACGCACGATAATCGCGCCTTTCACTTTATCCGCGTCAAATGCGTGCAAGGGTTGGCCCCTATCAAACATGACGATATTCGCACCATCCACAATCGGATTGATTGACCTTTGCCATACTGCTTCCAGATGCTCTTTTACCCACGAGAGCTCTTTTTGCGTAACATTCTCAATCACCCGCGCCATGTAACGGGAGCACAAATCCAGTGCCTCAACGCGAACTTCCAAAGGTTTAACCTTTGTAACTTGCGGTTGGGGCCAACTTATTTCCTTCTTCGGAAAGCTAGTGATAGCCGCAACCTCATACGCAACTCCCCTATGCGAAAGCGCGTAGCACGCCCTATCAGGAAGGATTTTTATATCAAAGACCGTGTCTGCGTTTGTCCGCGTTGCGTCCGCGTCTGTCTGCGTGACATTTTCAACTTCTGCAAATGAAAATGTCAAAAGCTCCGCCAGTTTATCCGGCTCGGGCAATGATTTTTCAAAATATGACTGAAGCCATTTGTAAGAGATTTTCATTACTCTTGATTAAAACATTTGATCAGTTCTTTCCAGAAAAGAAAACCGACTATTGGAAACGCAATTGCAGTTATCGCACCGGGGTAATAGCCGCCCACAGTCAATACTTTCCAAAAATGCTGAAGTTCGTAAATATAAATCAGTCCAGGAATTATCATTAACCACAATTGCCATTTTTCGCCGGAAATGAGAAGTACAGAAATCACAAGAATGAACCAGAGCATAATTTGGAAAAGTAGAAATACAGCTTGCGGAGTTGATAGAGTATTAAAATATCCGAACATAAATTTAAAATGCGAATCTACATTGTAGAAGCCTGTAAAGTATTCTTCCAAGCCATGCGCTATAAACACGGGTATGGATATCGCAAAAATGTTTTTGAGTCGTGTTGATATCATGTTTTTTATTCGTGTGTGCCTATTAGTTAAGGCCATTCGCATACTAAAACTGATTCACCAACCGCAAATCCCCGTTATAAAACATCCGCACGTCGGGAATGCCGTACTTGACCATCACCATGCGATCAATGCCGCCGCCGAAGGCGAAACCGCTCCACTTACGAGCATCTACTCCGACTGCTTTCAACACATTCGGGTGAATCAAACCCGCGCCCATCATCTCAAGCCATTTGCCTTTGAATTTCACATCCACTTCAACGGACGGTTCGGTGAAAGGAAAATAGCTCGGGCGAAAACGCGTTGCAACGCCATCGCCCAAAAACTTTTTGAAAAAATGCGTAAGTGTCCCTTTGAGATGAGCGAGCGATACCTCTTTATCTACATACATGCCGTCCAGCTGAAAGAACTGGGCTTCATGCGTCGCGTCCGTGGCTTCGTTCCGAAATACTTTTCCGGGCGCGATGACTCGCAAAGGCAGATTATTTTTATTTTTTTCTAACTCTCGCAACGTAACCGAAGTCGTATGAGTCCTTAAAACTAAACGCTCCTTTGACTTAATCCAGAACGTGTCCTGCATATCTCTTGCCGGATGGTCAGCAGGAACATTGAGTGCGTCAAAATTATAGAATTCCCTTTCTATTTCCGGCCCAAGTGCTATGCTGAAACCAAGCTCTCGGAAAATCTCCCAGATGTCAAAAATCGCCCGTGAGATTGGGTGAATACGTCCCCTATTCTTATTCCTTTCCATAGCCGTTATTATACAAAAGAATAGGTAAAAAAAAAGCGGATGTCTTTAGGTAAAACAGACACAAAAGTAAAGCCACACAATTGCTTGTGTGGCTGATCAGTAAACTGTAATGTAGTTAACTACACTGCAGTGGACTAAATTGCACTAGAAATGAACGAAATCTGGTGGCCGCACCCGCCTCGCGGCGGGTGCGGCAACTGTGTAAGCTACGACACACAAGTCGACTTAAGTGTACGATAGTGTGCGGTATTGCAGTACACTATACTACAAATTGGTTGCCGCACTCCCGCTTTGCGGGAGTGCGGCCGCAATCAGGCTACTTCGAGTCTAATTTAATGCAATATACGAATGACTACTGTACTGCACTATACGCCGATTGCAAATTACCTCTTCACTATCTCCACCGCCTTCCTGATCCCCTCCTCAAAAGTGAACCCGCCAAAATATGACGTTCTCAAACTTTCGGGAAGGGCGGCGCGGACGATACATCGCCATTGCTCGGAAATAAAGAAGCACACACCGAGATCGGTATTGCTTCTCACATTCCTCCCTCGGATCTGAAGAGCGGCATTCGCAGCTCGATATTGCTGGAGCGCCCAGGTAGTATTCTCTCCAAACCGTTTCCGCTCAAACTGCATCTGTGGATCATTCGGTGGCGTATAGCCCGGCCTGAGCGCAAAGATGACAGGGGCAATTTCTTTAGGCAGGTTAAGGCCTTCAGCATAATTGGCCTCTGTACCGACGAGGATTTCTCCCTCACCCTCTGCAAACCGTCTTGCAGCATCTTTAGCAGTTACTCCGTTGCCATAGCTTATCACTTTCACCTTTTCTTCCTCGGCAAGCAAAAGGAATTTCTCCCGCTCTACATTTGAAGCCACGACGAGCAAGGAGCGAATTCCCTTCTTTGCAAAGAAATGAGCGGCTTTGGCAATGCGGCGTAACACCCGTATTGGCTCGCCCTTAGGTCTAGACTTATGGGCGAGATTTGGTGTGTCAGTCGGCAGATATATGGCCGTGTGTTCGGATGGGAAATCAGATGGCACTGAAATGAAGGGAAATTGTTTTTCACGCATTCCCGATTCAAAGCCAAAGATTTTCCGATCGCCTATAGTGGCCGAAAAACCATAGGTCAAGGGTGGCAACATTCTGCGAATGAGCGCCCCGACCGAATAGCATTTCACCACCAGCCGATAATTTGCCTTCTCACCCTCACCTGGGTCAGTTTTGTAGAACGCGTAGATGTAGTTGAGTGCTGGTCGCTCGCCCTCCTCATTAGGAAGAGAGTACGTGAAAGCGTTCACGTAACGATACAGGTCGCGCGCAAATGTCTCAACACTTTTTAAGGTGTCAAGCTCTTCCTCTACATCAATGGCGCTCTCTTTGACTGCACTTTTCAGGCTCTGAAGCAGCTTCGGCTTGTCTATCCTCTCCAAGACCTCTAAGAGTTCCTCAATCTCATGGTCTTTGAGATTCTCACGAGTGAGAGCCGGCTTGCGTTTGGCAATGTGGATCATCTTTTTCAAAAATGTTTCCACACCAGCCGCTTCCTCATCGGCTCCGATTCTCTGAAGAAGGTCAACCGCTTTCCGTAAGTGATAGTCCGTAATCTCGCAGGAAAGCGAATTGCGCACTACCCGCGGAAGCTGATGCACTTCATCAATGACCAGTGCTCCTTCCATCTCATCTCTTTTGAAAAGATGAGTGAAGAGGTAAAAGGACATAGTGCAGAGGACGATGCCTTTGGTGTGCTCGGCTTCGTGGCGTACTTGGTAGTACGGACAAGGTAAGGCCCCTTCTTCCAAAGTTTTCCCTGTCTCTCTATCAACGTAATGCGGACAGGAGTAGCAAACTGTCGTCGGAGTTTGATCCGCCGTAAATTTATACGTCCGTCCCAGCTCACCGAGTGTCCGCTTGTCTTCCTCGAAGAAGTAGCACGGGTACTCATTCCTACCCAAAGCCACCGTAATGTTGGCCTTGGGATCGGCTTCCATAATCTGCCGATGCAGCGTCTCAAGCACTGCCTTGTTGGGTGTAATGAGGTAGAGGGGTTCTATGCCGATGGATTGTGCTGCTCGAAGCAGTGAGTACTCCAGAGCAGTTTTGCCGGTGCCTGTCGGGGCCTCAATGAGACACCGAGCATGCTCGGCCATGAATGGAATGATGATGTTTTGATTGTCCCTGACCTTATCGTACGGAAAGTATTTCCGTATATGGGCCTCACTAAGGCCGCCCTGATGTTCCTTTGTGTTCATTTGCTGCCTTTCTTTGTTTGCCCGGTAGTGAGTTTTCTCTGCTACCGGGGTATGTTGCTGTCAATAAAATGCGTAAGCTCCTCGCTTATGCCAAAACCTACAGGTTTTACCATTCGCGACCTTAACACATCACTCACAAAAAAGCAAGACCCGCTCGTCTTTTGAACGAGCGGGTGATTTGGTCCAGTTCACTAGGCTACATTGCAAGAAACACCATCTGAACTTATTCACAGGCCGTAAACAAAAGCCAGCTCGCCTTTAAACGAGCTGGTGACAAGTACACTTGAGTCAACTACAATGTGCAACATTATACAGCAGACGAATGTACTTTGCTAAACACAACGGGACTGAACTGAAAGAATAAATTGTCAGCAGAGTTCGCCGAAGCGAACTCTGCGTGTTAACCAAGTGAAGTTAACTCAACAAAATCTGGTAGCGGAGACTTCCGAAGAAGTCTCCGCTCTGTAGTCCACGCGAGTGTAAGCCAGATCATTGAACTGGACTCAAGACTACGCTTCTGCACTGCAATCCATCAGACGGTCGTCTCCGCAAGCCGATTGGCTCCCGGCACTTCCTTGGTTTCAGCTTCGCCGTTGCCACTGGTTTCGGCAACCGTTTCGTCCGAGGTAATCTTGGCCTTCTTGAGCACCTTCTTCTCTTCAGGCAGACCCTCCCACTTCACCACAGAGAAGCGGCCGTTCGGACCCCCGACTCCCTTGTTGGGACGATTGGAGCCGAGGCCGGAACCGCTACCGGCGAGCTCAAAGAGTTGGCGAATTGTATCGGGTGGAACAATATCGTTCCACTTCATGCCGATGCGCACACTCCATTCGGGGAATTGCGGCCTGATGCTGCAATTGGCAGCACCGGTTGTGGGGTTTGGAATCCGACAGACCAACGGTTCCCACTTGATGTTACCTTCCTCGTCCAGATTAAGGAACGGGAAGAACAAGTCGCCGTCGCGTTTGGTCTCTGAGGTGAGCTCAAGGAATTCGTAAAGGTATGAACCTGTACCGGATCCGGTGATCCTCGTCCGAGCATTACCCCCATGCACATACGGAATGCGCTTGCCGGCATGCGACAGAGAACCGTAGAGCCACTTGCCCGGAATGCCCATGTGCCCTTTGTCATCCCGATAGATGAGGAGTGAGGCGATGTCTTCTTCCGTCGAATCAGTTGGCAGTTTCGGAATCTTCTTTGCAGTTCCCGGTCCGCCCGGTAGGGCGAGTACATTTGCTTTTGGCATTGGATGCATGAGAAGTCCCGGTGGGACGCCTGCAATTACGACTGCTATTGGTTTCCACATAATACGTTATCTCCAGTCTTTATCCTTTGATTTCTCTCGGGAAAGGCGTTTATACCTTTGGTTTGTTTGTTTACGAAGAACGCTTGTGGCGCTTAACAGCAACACAAGTTGCTATCTGGGAGAGAATCTAGCACATGCTTGAAATTATGTCAATAATATGACTGTATTTCTTTGAGTTGAATGACGTGCGCAAAGGGCGCCTCTTTGTAACTTTGTAATGCGACAAAGGGGCGCCCTTTGTACTTATTACACCAGAAAAAAATCTTGAAGGCGAGACTCAAACCAAGTAAAATGAGAAGGTGGCTATGGAACACCTTTCAAATCTCACTCTATACGGTACTTTCTTCATTTCACTTTACTTTGAAGTTTTTTTGCTTATAAATTTTCTGGAGAAACGTGCGGCATTCCAGTCCGAAGAGCTAAAGTCGCCTCATATATTTCCTTCGGTCACCGTCATCGTGCCAGTTTTCAATGAAGAAAAAACCGTAAACAAAACAGTCTTCTCGCTCTTGAAATTGGACTACCCGAAAGACAAATTAAAAATCATCATCGTGGACGACGGCTCAACTGACGGCACTACAGAAATAATCAAGCGCTTCCGCCACAATAGACGGATTGAAATTATCCGCAAGAAAAACGGCGGCAAATACACCGCGCTCAACTGCGGACTGGCGCGCGCGTCAAGCGAGCTTGTCGGCTGTCTTGACGCCGATTCCTTCGTACTGCCCGATGCTTTGAAAAAAATCGTAACTTATTTTGAAAGTGCTTCAACCATGGCCGTCACGCCCGCCATCAAAATTCACCGGCCCGACAGCTTCATCCGCCACATGCAGAGCAACGAGTACAATCTTGGCATCTTCATGAAAAAAGCTTTCAGTATTCTTGAGGCCATTACCGTAACCCCGGGGCCATTTTCCATTTTTCGCAAGAAAGTGTTTGACGACCTCGGACCATTCCGCGAGGCGCACCACACCGAGGATTTGGAAATCGCCATGCGAATGCAGAAAAATTTCTACAGAATCCGAAACGCCCACAACGCGCTTGTTTATACCATAGGCCCAGGCTCTCTCCGCAAACTTTACCGCCAGCGCGTTCGTTGGATTCACGGCTTCCTCAGAAACACGCTTGATTACCGAGCCGTATTTTTCAAACGGCAATACGGCCATCTCGGATTTTTTATGTTGCCGATGGCAATCCTTAGCATATTTTTGTTTTTTGCTTCCATCGGGGTCATGTGCTTAAACAGCCTTGGAGCGCTGAGGCAAAAAATTATTGAAATTCAATCGGTTGGCTGGCATTGGCCTTGGCACGGATTTCACTTTGACTGGTTTTTCCTTAATACGGATTCAAAAATTTTCTTGAGCGTCGTGCTCTTTGCCTCGACAGTCATTCTCATCATGTACGGACGAAAAATTTCAGAGAAAAAAACCGGCGGCCTCTCCATTCACACTCTCTACTTCCCTTTCATATACGCGCTATTATCGATTCTCTGGCTTTCAAGGGCGGTCTATGCCACTGCTCTGTCAAAAGAAACGGGTTGGCGCTAGAAACATAAAACTTACAACATGGAGCATATAACATAATAGATAACTATACGTGAGCTTCCTGTTTTTTATGTTACAAGTTTAATGTTTCATGTTACATGACTAAATCTGATTGGAAAAAATACCTATACGCTTTTTTGATTACAGCCGCGATTTTCGCCACTGCCCTCTACCTCGGCAATTATTTCAGCGACAAAAAATTGAGCGCGCTCAAAGCCACTGAAAATCAAATTTCAGTGGACATACTTTCATCGGAAACCCAGTTCGCCCTTCTCGGCGAATTGCCCTGCGCGGATGCGGAGAATTCCACCCCATCCCAAGAATTGGACTCTCTCGGCGAGAAGTTAAATTACAGCGAAGAGAAGTTCGGCGCCAACAACGCCGATTTCATCGGGCTCAAAAAATACTACTCTTTGCTTGAAATTAAAAATTATCTGCTACTGAAAAAATTGCGCGATTGCCCCAAGCCGCCGATTATCATTCTCTACTTCTACGCAAGCGATTGTCCAGACTGCGACAAAGAAGGCTATGTGCTCACTTACCTGAAAGAACAATATCCGGAACTGCGCGTCTATTCGTTTGACTACAATCTGGACCTGTCGGCTCTGAAAACTTTGGCTTCGGTCTACGGCGTGGGCAAAACACTGCCGGCCCTTGTCATTAAACGTAAACCGTACAAGGGCTTCCAAACTATTGACGATATCAAGGCACTTTTGCCGGAATTAAACACGGCAACTTCGTCGCCAGCCGCCTCACATGAATCCCATTAGAGGCCACGGTCACGGTTTCAAAAAAGCTTAAATAGTTACATGTCAGTGCTTTAATATCATTAACAAAAAATAATTTTGCAAGACGCGGGCTGACCGCGACCTGCCTCTAACGGGATGAAAAAACAAAATAGTAGCTTCTTCAAAGACTGCGGCCTGCCTTTTTTATGGTCTTTCGCGCTCGTTATCGGTGTTTTCCTGGCGGTTCAATCTTTCAGCGTGATAAATAAATTGCCGCAGAGTATCGCCATCATCCTGTCTCCGCATTTTGACGACGCCGTCCTCTCTCTCGGAGGCTTCATGGCGGAAAGAAAAACGCCTATTATCGTGGCGACATTTTTTACGGGGAAACCATCGGAAGTCGTGCGCGGCAGTTGGGACAAGCTTTCCGGTTTTAAAAACAGCGATGAAGCTCTAGCCGCGCGCTCCGAGGAAAACGTACGGGCCTTAGGACGAATCGGCGCCTACCCCCTAAATCTAAGCTATCTGGATTTTCAATACAAACGCGGGAGACTATCCGCCTCCGGAGAAAAAATAGTCCAGTCAACGAAAAAAGACATTGAAACCATATTAAAAGAGCTTTCCGACTCGGCGGAAATTTCTATCTACGGACCAGCCGAATTCGGACCAGAAATTACTCATCCCGACCATAAGATACTGCATGACGCTTTTACCGCTGTGGCTCGGGAAAAACTCGGCCAAAAAAATCTGCGATTTTTTTACTACGAAGATTTTCCGTACGTGGCGCGATATGAATCAAGCGGTTCAACCACCCTCAAAAAATTTCTGGAAGAAGTCAATGGTGGCCTTGCGCTTCGTGAAATCTTCTTACCCATCGGGTCCTCCGCCCTTGATGCAAAAATTAAAACTATCGGCGCCTATAGCTCACAAGACAAAGCTTTTGAATCGCTCGGAGAAAACATCGGGGCGGCCGCGCGCCAGTACGCGCGCGGCCGCTGTAGCGCTCTCACCCGCAAACCGTTCACCCGCCCCGCTTTGCGGGGCGGCCAAGCCTGCGAAGTAGTGTATGAAATAGAAAAACCCGAGTGAAACTCATCTACCGAGCAAGGTAGAAAATAAGCCCGAAAAGCGCGAGGAGCGTGATAATCAGAAAAATTAAGAGCGTGGAAACAAGCAAAGAAAGAGCTTCCGCCTTTTTGCCCTCCAAATACCAAAGCACCGGGCGACCGAAAACCAATAGCCCTGTAAAAGCCGCCGAGAATACAAAAAGCATAAGGAGCGCAATGGGAACAAGCACGGTGTTGGCCGGCCCGAAAGCTTGAGGAGCGTAAAACAAAAACGAAGCGACAAGGGCCACATAGACGGCTGTGGCCAAGGCGTTCTTAAAAGCGGTTCTTACGATGGGTGTCATAATAGATTTACTTATTGTAACAGAAAATCTTTTGGATTGTTACAAAGTAATTTAGTTATCTACCTAAATTATTAAAACCACTCTTTTAATAGCTACAAACACATAGCCTCATAAAAATGGCAGCCATGCGGGCATGAGGTCAAGTAAAGTCCTTCGTGTAAAAGTTTCCACTCCCGTGCTGACAAAAATCGCTTCCGAAAATGCTAGGAGCAAAAAGCCGGCAAGAAAAATTGAAATATCTTTCGGGCCACGCTTTACTGAAAAAGAAACAAAAATTATCAAAACATAAATCAAAGACAACACATAGTCGTTCTGCACCAGTGGAATCAGAGCGACCATTATCAAAATCGGTATAGCATTCAAAAATATGTATTTTGCCTTTTCCATAATTCTTGGAGTGTTTTGCGGAATTTATATTTTACTTTGTGAAATGCTCCGCTCATGAATAGCTTCTTACCTATTCTTTATCGGTAAATACCACTAGCCGCTTGGAATAACTTTTCTCCTTCTTATTCCAAACGCCCTCGCAGGTAATGAGGTTAAGGTGCGGCTTTGCGTCATTTGAGCCAAACACCTCT
>OBEQ012648317.1_pt1 | contig 23889 bp, 29 predicted proteins | sample 1670901 | NCBI WGS metagenome assembly OBEQ01 (sample SAMEA104232315, study PRJEB22302) | groundwater metagenome | biome: forest; feature: aquifer; material: groundwater | place: USA | collected 2011-08-07 | depth 5.4 m | reverse complement strand
TCCAGGTAGAAGGGGAGCGGCAGCTTCTTCAAGTCACGTTCCTCAAGCCACGCGTAGGGAAGAAAATCGACGTCCCTCCAGGTCCAGTAGAAAATATCCGGTTCAACAAAAATTTTTTCGAACTCCATTGCAAATCACTTTTCTCCAAGCAAGTGCCAGTCCCAGCAGGGGCAAAAAACTTCGGTATACCTTTAGACCAGGTCTAAGTGCAGGGGGAGTAAGCGGAGACCTGGACTCAGAGCACTACTTTTCGTCTTTTACGGGCGGCCACATGCGCACAGCTTCTTTATTTCCGTATACCGGTATCCCTTTGCTTTTGGCTTTTTCGATTATTTTAGTAGCGAGAGACTCACCCTTAGCAAAGACTGGAAGTACTATTGCCTTAATCTTGCGAGGCGGAATTCTATGCTCCACAATAACTTCAAGAGGTGCCTCCAATGGGATCGGAAGTGGCTTTAGGTCAACAATAAAATGTACGAGGTGATTCAAACGAGGATCAATCAAACTCATACGCGCAAGAATACTCAAAGGCGACTGAGGGTGCCGATGAAACATTAGGCTTATTTTGTTGCGCCCATACTGACCTTGCGTTGATTTTGGGCTTATCGTTTCTCTCTCCATAGGCTTCTTGGCTCTTTCTGCAAGTGCTAACGACAAAATTCCTTCATCAATAATTCGCAGAACATTCTTAGCATTACTGTAATGCGTGTAGTATATTCCATGGGGAAACTCATCTAACGTCTTTGGGGCTTCCTCCGGGGTTTTCCAAAATTTTGAAGCAGGCATTTTTCCACCAAGTCGATTGACGCAAACACTCTCGTCAAGAACCTATTGCTGGAGAGCTTTAAAATGCCAAATGTAGCACTTCTGTGCAGAGCATCCGGCAGGGCTTGCGCTCTGAGTCCAGGACTGAGTGCAGGGGGAGGGATTTGAACCCCCGAACTCCTAAGAGAACAGGCCCTGAACCTGCCGCGTTTAGTCGGCTTCTTTCTTTTTTCCAAGGTTTTTTCTTTCTTGGGAAGAAAGAAAAAAGCTTTTGACCAGGCTTCGCTACCCCTGCATTTCAAATAATCTTCGCAGCAGTCAAGAAAAACCCTTGCGTTTCAAAAGGGTTTTTAACCATCCAGCGCCTAAGTTTTTCTAGCCGATTTTTTAGTTCGAGAACTGGTGGGCTTATTCAAATGCACATTCCCAATCCGTACGAGTCGAAGCACTACAAACTGTATTTCATACTTCCAGTAGTGCTAATCATCGCCGCCTTGTTTTACATCCCGCAAATTCCGCAGGGAATTGATTTGCGGGGTGGATTGCTCATATCGATTTTCACCGACGGAGACGTTACTCCCGCGAAAATCGCTGAAATACAATCGGTTTTAGCTGAGTTCAAGCCGTCGAGCGTGCGAAGCTTCACTTCCCCCACGGGCGGCGGGGTTGAAATAGAAATCCCTTCGGACGAGAACCTCGCGAAGGGAGAAACGCTTTTGGCCGAAATGAACGGCCTCAACAACGAGTTTGTTCAGCTGGAAATCGCGAACTCTCCGCTTGCAGAACAGAAAAAACAAGACGCTTTGGCCAAGGCAAGAGAATTGAATTCCCTATTTTCCACCGTTCCCTTGTCAGGCGACGTGCAGAAAGACGTGCAGCAGGCGCAACAGGAGTTTTTGACCGCGCGAAGCTCTTACAGGCAAAACATTTCCTCCAAACTGTCGAAAGTCATTTCAGTCGAGACAGCGTCGTTCAAGGAAGTCGGCTCTTCGCTAAGCAAGTTTTTCGTGACTAAAACAAGGGAAGTCGTCATTTACTCTTTCGCCTTTTCGGCAATAGTAATCTTTCTCGTATTCCGTGCGTTAGCGCCGAGTTTCGCCGTGTTTTTCGGCGCAGTTGCGGACATTTCAATCACCGCAGGTGTGATGGGCTTGCTGGGAATTCCTTTGACTCTGGCAAGCGTCGCGGCGCTGCTGATGCTCATAGGCTTTTCCTTGGATACGGACGTAATGCTCACCGCGCGCGTGATTAAAAGAAAAGAGGGGACTGCTGCGCAAAGGGCTTTCGGAGCCATGAAAACCGGCTTGACAATGAACGCATCGGTATTGATTTCATTCGGAGTTTTGCTCGTCCTGTCGCTGTCGCTTCAAATCCCGTTCTACTACCAAGTGGGCGCTGTTGCAGTAATAGGCGCTCTCGTTGATTCGATTGCGACGTGGATGGGCAACGCGCCTTTGATATTGTGGTCGGTAGAACGTAAGGAAAAGAATGCTGGTGCCTAAATGGGTTGGACCGAATTGCTTGCAAGGCGCAGGATTCAAGTAGTCCTGCTTGCATTCGTGCTAGCCTTGGGCCTGCTGTTTTTGAGAGACTTGAATCCAACCACGCTCGACGCGAACATGGGAATAGAGTTCGTCGGAGGCGTAAGGGTTCCAATTTCGCTGGAGCGGAGCGTCGACTCGCAAACAATGCAGTCGATGGTGGACACGATCAAAACGCGCATTAACTCTTTCGGCTTGAGCCAGGCGATAGTCCGGCCGCTAGGCGATAAGGAAATAATAGTGGAAATCCCCCGCGCGAATTCCAAAGTAATCGAGAATATAGAAACGCTTTTGCGCGAGCAAGGGCGGTTCGAAGCGATCATCGACGGGAAATCCGCGTTGAACGGCGAGCACGTCATTGCGAACGCGATCGGCGGAAGCGGCGGGGAAACGATAACGTCGACTGCAGGCGGGGCGCAGTGGGGTTTGACTTTCGCGATTACTGGCGAAGGCGAGGTGTTCTTCGCGAATGCTGCAAAAGGAAAGAAGGGACTTCCCGTTTTGATGTTTCTCGACAGGCCCGAAAACGCCGTTTTAGTTGCGAATCGAAGCACGCTCGCCGGCATCCAGCAGGATTCGTTAGACGAAGTCTTGAAGAAGGGAGGCGACGACATCAAACTCGTTTTCGCCGAAGAGTTTTCCAACCAAAGCCTTGAAGGAAGGACGAGGGTCGTCATAGGAAAGGCTTTGCTGGAAAATAATCCTGCAATAGCAAAGACACTTTCGGAAAACAATTTTTCGGAAAACCCCGATTCCGATAAAAGGATTTTGGCAAAGCCGGACGAAGATTTCGTTCCCCAGTCTTTCCCGGGCAAATTCGGCTCGAGCATTTTCTCTTGGAAAGCGGTTGGATTGCGTTCCGCGCCCACGCTTCAAGTGGAGCCTCTAGGGCAAAGGGCCATAACGCAATACTCGATTACGGGAATGGCGACCGGAGTTACGGGAGAGGAAGCGCAGCAAAAAGCCCTAAGCGAACTGCGCGAGCTCAAAAGCATATTGTCGGGAGGAAGGCTGCCCGTGACAACAATCGTGGGCAGTTATTACGACGTTTCCCCCTCGCTCGGAAGGCAGTTCTTGTTTTACAGCATGTTCGCCTTGTTTTTCGCCGTTTTCGCTGTTTCCCTGTTCCTAACATTCCGCTACCGCAAACTCACCCTGATCATCCCGATCATAGCGACCAGCGTCATCGAACTAGTCTTGCTTCTTGCGATAATCGGCACTTTCGGGACGCTGGATTTGAGCGCAATGGCCGGAATTATTGCGTTGATAGGAACTGGCGTGGACAACCAAATCGTGATTACCGACGAGTTTTCCCGCAAAAAGCGCGAGGACGAGCAGGAAACGAGCGGGAAGGAAAAGCTTTCGCGCGCTTTCTTCATCGTGTTCGCGACAGCCGGCATTTCCATAGCTTCAATGTCCCCGCTGTTCTTCAGCGGAATCGTTGAAGTTACGGGCTTTGCTGTTGCAACAATGCTCGGGGTCATAATCGGAATTGCGGTCACGCGACCGGCTTACGGGGTTGTTGCCGAAGAGTTGTTCAAGCCCCAGCAATAGTTTTTGAAACTCACTGTTTTTTCTCGGCGTTTTCCCTCAATCGTCTTCCTTCTTCCATTTGCTTCATTACGCGCTCCCGGTATTTGTCCAACTCTTCTTTCCCCCAAATCTTTTCCACGACGTAAGAAGCGTATTGCTTCGAGATTTCGCTCGCGCTCAACAACAAATCTTGCATTTCCAGGACCGTGAGTTTGAGTTCTTTCGGTTCCATGATTTCCAAAGCGACGGGCCCGTAGCGCATGGAAATGCGCAATAGCGTGGGAAAAGAATCGGTAAGAATCTTGACTTCGGCGGCGGAAGAAAACCCCTCGCTCTCGCTTCCCACAACCTCTTCAATTTCCCCCTTGCAATAAAGAACGCCTTCTTCCTTCGTCAAACGCGAAAGAAAATCCACGAGCGAATCTTTGACGGCGTTCGCTTCCTTCGAGTGCGCGTCGAAATGCATTATCGCGTGCACCGCGCCGTACCCAACCGCTTCCTTGAATAAAGGCTCAAGCTTTCGCTCGTCGTTTCCCTCGAAATCTTTCTTTGAAATGAGCCAACCCATTTTCCGCACAACACCCTTTCGCCGAAAAGAAAAAAATCAAACCGCTTTGAGAAACCCGCGTTCCACCACGTATTTCTCGTGGCATATGGGGCAGTGCAGTACGCCCTGCGTGTCTTCCGAAAGCCTTATTCCGAAAGAATGCTGCACCCAGCAGTTCCAGCACGATTTTATTATCTCATCCCCTTCGACGGTCATAAATACTTTTTCAAACCAAGCATTAAAAGGGTTTATCAAAATCAAATTCTTAGCTAAAACAAGGGTTTGACGCATGAATTTCATCGAACTGCTGCTTTTGGTTTTCCCTGCCTTCGTCTCCAACAGCGTGCCCGTGATTTTCGGAGGAGGGGCGAAGGTTGATTTCGGGAAAAAGTTTTTCGACGGGAAAAGGATTTTCGGTGATTCGAAAACGATTCGCGGCTTGGTTTCGGGCGTGGTTGCGGGCACGCTTGCAGGCACGGTAATCGCCTTGCTTTTTTCATACTTGCCTTGGGTTTCCGAGGAAGACAAGATTTTCCTTGCATTCCTCGCCTCGGCCGGAGCGATGGTCGGGGATTTGCTGGGAAGTTTCGTGAAAAGGCGGTTTGGGTTGCCGCCCGGCTCGCAGTATTTCCTTTTGGACCAGTTGTTGTTTTTGGTCGTTGCCCTGGCGTTCGTGGTGCAAACCCAACCCGTAATCCTGACGTTGTTGAACGGGTGGGACGTGCTTGCCTTGATGGTTTTGACTTACTTCCTGCACTTGTTTTTCAATTTGCTTGCTCACAAGATGCAATTGAAGAAAGTGCCGTGGTAGTTTGAACGTGGCTAGAAAAAAAAGCGGTTGGACGCTGTCTGAAAAGGAAAAGCACTTTCTTTTCTACTTCATTGTCGTTTTTTCGCTTATTTTCGCAGTTCTCAAAATCCTCGAGCCCAGGTCCATAAATCTTCTCGTCGCCCAACTGCAGGAAAGCATTCTCTCGACAGCAGGCTATCCCGTGCTTCGCAACGGCACTTCACTCTTGGTCGGAAACACTGCTTTCGAAATAGTCGTGGATTGCAGCGGCTTGGTGATGATGGCGATGTTTTTCGCCTTGCTTTACTCCACGAAAACGCGCATTCCGCATTTGCGAATGCTCGGCTATTTCGCTTTTTTCTTCTTCTTCAACCTCTTCCGCATTGCATTCACGATTGCGGTCGGGGCGGATTACGGAAATGCAGCAATCAACGTAGTCCATCCCGTCTTGTGGTTCGTCGATTCTGGCATAGTTTTCGCCTGCTGGGGCTACGAGTACGGTCTTTTCAAGGCGTTTAAAAAGCGGTAAACGTTTTAATACCACCCCAAGCCAGGGTTTTATTGGGTGGATGGGCAAAATGGATTTGAAAATCTTCTTAATCGGCTTGTTGCTTTCACTATCCGTTTTGCCTTCGATAGTTGAAGCTACTCACAACAATTACTACTACCAGCAAAACAATTACTATAACTATTACGATTACAACTCCCGCTACTACGGCTATTCCTATCCTTACTACAATTACGGGAATTACAACTACCCGTATTACGGGAATTACTACTACCGCGATTACGGGTACTACAATTATTACTACCCCGTCCAGTACGGCTCTTACTATCCGTACCAGCGCAATTGCGGGTACTACGTGTGCTGAACGCGTCAATAACGGAATATTATTAACTTTCAGAGCCGTTCATATCTAACGCCATAACAGGTTGAATTGCTTTGGTTTTGTTTGAAATTCTCGCCGCAACCCTTTTCGTAAGCGTACTGTCGCTGGTGGGAATAATTTTTGTAATCAGCAAGAGCGTAGAAAAGTATTTGGGCTTGATGGTGAGCTTCGCTGCCGGCGCGCTGCTTGCAGTCGCTTTTCTCGATATCCTGCCCGAAGCGCTGAAACTTTCCCCAAACGCGCTTGAAATCGCTTTGGTCGGAATAATCGCGTTTTTCGTTTTGGAAAAAATTCTTTTCTGGCATCATCACCATTCCAAAATCCACCGCCACCCGATGACCACGCTCAACCTCATCGGGGACGGCATACATAATTTCCTTGACGGCACGATTATCGCCGCCGCGTTCCTGCAAAACTTTGAGCTGGGTTTGACCACCACCCTCGCTGTCGCGGCTCACGAAATCCCCCAGGAATTCGGGGATTATTCCGTTTTGGTTTTCGGAGGGATGACCCGGAAAAAAGCGTTGTTCTACAATTTCCTCTCCGCCTTGACTGCGGTTTTAGGCGCGCTGGTGATGTTTTACTTTTCCGCTGCAGTGCCAGGACTCTCGGCTTTCATGCTGCCCTTCGCAGCAGGAGGCCTGATTTACATAGCCTGCACCGACTTGATTCCTGAACTAAAGAAAGAAACCGCGTTAAACAAATCCGTAATTGAATTCGTTTCCTTCCTTGCAGGCATAGGGCTCATCTGGTTTTTGATAAGCATTTTCGAATAAACCTTTTTATCACTCAAAAGCTTTTTCAAACCTGCAAGGCATAGTCTTTTGCTATTTTGCTAGTTGCAGCCCCGTCGTATAGCGGCCCAGTATCGCGGACTCTGAATCCGTGGACGGCGGTTCGAATCCGCCCGGGGCTATTTTATTTTTCGAGAGCTTTGGCTGTTATCTTTTCAATAAACGCGTCTTTGTATCTCCGGTAAGCTTTTCCCTTTCCTCTGGCCCTCGCGACGCTTTGCTTCTTTATTCGCTCATATTCGAGCCTTGCCTTTGGGTTTTTCCTTAGGTAATCTCTGAAAGCGATCATTTCCTTCCAGTCGACGCTGTTTAGTAAGACCAGATGAATGTGGGCTTTTCCTGAATGGTTTTTGAAAAAGAATCTTTCTCGAGTGCTTGCTTTTGGGCGGTATTCGTAAAACGAAGTCAACTTTTTCTTGGCGTCAGGACAGTTGGAGCCGCCAATTGCAATATCGATAATTCTCTTTCCTCCTAAGCCCGGAACCGCGGTGCTTCCAACGTGTTCTACTGTCGCTGTAGAGCCGAGAATTTTTTTCAGTTTTCTCTTTTCTTCTAAAAACAATTTTTCATAAGCCGAATCGTACCCGCGGAATGAGTATTTTTCCCGGTCAATGTCCTTCCAATTCCACCATTTCAGCAATCGTTTTTCGTGCTTTCTTTTTGAAGCGTAATAATGCGCGCAGCGCATTACGTAAAGCATGCAACGGTCTATCCTTTTGCCTCTTACTTCACACAGCTTTTCGTAAAGCTTTTCCGGGTTTTCTTTCTTCAAATCTTCTTTAGAGCGTAATCCCAAATCCCAGAAGTCTTCCGCAATGCTCTTGCCTACGCCCGGAATGTTTTCGAATTCTTTCAGAATTTCTTGTTTGCTGCGTTTCATTTCAAAACTTCGAGTGGGTTATTCTTATTAACCGTCGCGGTCAATTCCTATTCGCATGATGACTAGAGGTACTTCTGATTAATGATGAAAATAGAGTCATCTGACTTCGCTTTTCCGCAATCGCGCATAGTTCCCGTAGGGTAGTAGCATACGCTTAAAAGGTTGTATAAAAGAAAACAGTTCGTGTAAAACAAAGAGGCAAGCTTGGGGAAATGAACCATTAGCTTTCTCTCTTTCTGATTTTAAGCCTTCTGCGTTCTTCTTTTGACGAAATAAGCTTTCTAGTGCCTTTTTTCAGCGAAAGGTTTTTTAATTGGTTGTGCGTAAGCGTTAGCGAAGGCAGAAAAATGTTCTTCTGCGCAAGCAGGAGAGAGACTGTGGTGCGAGGGCAGGCAAACTCTCAGGCGTTATCGCCTTTTTATGTTGGCTCTGTCCTCTCGCAACCACTCTTTTCGTTTTCAGCACTGGAAAGCCACTCTGATTAAGCTTTTAAGCTGGGCTTCAGCGATTTCTATCCTATGCATACGCAGCTAGGCTACGCCCAATTGAATCCTTTGCAAGCGAAGGCTTTAGCGGAGGGGTTGCTCTCGAGCGAGCGCGTCGTAGTCTCGGCGCCTACCGCGAGCGGGAAAACTTTGCTTGCGCTAATGAAAATACTCGATAATTTCAAGCGCAATAAAACCAAAGCCCTATACCTCGTTCCTTTGCGCGCTTTGGCAAGCGAAAAGCACGACGAGTTCGTGGAAAAACTCTCGCCCCACGGCTTGAGCATAGGCATTGCGACAGGCGATTTGGATTCTTCCTCAGAGCAATTGCATTCTTTCGACGTTATCGTAGTGACAAGCGAAAAAATGGATTCGCTTTTGCGCCATAAACCAAAATGGATTGAGCAAGTGGGTTTGGTAGTATGCGACGAGATTCATTTGCTCGGCGAAGACCACCGTGGCGCTACCCTGGAAATAGTTTTGGCGAAACTTTTGGGGAAAAGCTGCAAAATCCTTTGCTTGTCCGCAACAATTCCTAATGCATTAGAAATTGCAGATTGGCTTGAGGCGAAGCTTATAACGAGCGACTACCGGCCTACGCCGTTGCATATCGGCGTTTTCGATGGCGAGAAGCTCGAAGTCATGGGCGGGGAGAAAACCAAGCTCGACGGAGTGAAGGGTTTGGTGGAACACGCGTTAAAGGAAAAGGAAAACGCACAAGTGCTGGTTTTCGTTTCCACGCGGCGCAACGCCGAGTCTTTCGCGAGGGAATTGATTCCCTTGACTTCAAAGTTTCTTGACGGGAAAGAAAAGGAAGAATGCGCATGGCTTTCGGAAAAAACCCTGAAAGCTTTAGGTACTCCCACTTCGCAGTGCAAAGCCCTCGCCGAATGCTTGAAAAACGGGGTTGCGTTCCACCACGCCGGTCTTCCTTCCAAGCAACGCAGGCTCATAGAACTGGGTTTCAAGAAAGACCGGTGCGTGAAAGCAATCGTATGCACTACCACGCTCGCAATCGGGATAGACTATCCTGCCTCGTGGGTTGTAGTCAAGGATTTGAAAAGGTTCAACGGCGCTTTCGCGCAGTTCATCCCAGCTTTGGAATGCCATCAAATGACAGGCCGTGCAGGCCGTCCGAATTACGATTTGAAAGGAGTGGGCGTTTTTTGTTGTTCTTCTGCCGACAAAACGAAAGTAAAGGAAAAATACGTTTTCGGGCCCATTGAAAAAATCTATTCCAAGCTTTCGAGCGAGCCGGTGTTGCGAAGCCACGTGCTTGCCTTGATAGCGTCTGATTATTGCAACGACTTCAAAAGCCTTTATTCCTTCTTCGAAAAAACTTTCTTCGCTTTCCAGTACGTCGATATGGAGGAATTGTACGGAATAATCGAGAAAATCGTTTTTGATTTGAAGGAAATGGATTTCGTTAGGGAGAAGGGCGGGGTGCTCTTGGCGACTCCATTAGGAAAAAGGGTTTCGGAGCTTTACATCGACCCTGCGAGCGCGTATGCTTTCGTAGAGTTCGTAAAGAAGGGAAAGCAAAATCCTTTCGATTACTTGATGGCGTTGCAAAACGCCACGGAATCACGCCCGCTGTTGAGCGTGAGGCAGAACGAGGAGGGCGAATTGTGGGAAGAGTTGTACGGCTTGCTGGACGACAAGGAAATCGTAATGCTGGAAAACGATTTCGAAGCGGTCGAGAAATTCAAGACCGCGAAAGTGTTGAACGCTTGGGTGAACGAGGCGAGCGAAGCGCAAGTGATGGAAAAATTCGACTTGCCTCCAGGCTCGTTGCACTCGCGGGTTTTGAACACGGAGTGGCTTTGCTATTCCATGCAGGAAATCGCTTTCCTTCTGAATCAAACGACCGCTTACAAAAACGCGAAAATCCTCTCGCGGAGGATAAAGCACGGGGTTAAGGAAGAGCTTTTGGATTTGTGCAGGATTAGGGGGATAGGACGAAGAAGGGCTCGTGTTCTCTACCAAAGTGGAATTACTAGCTTGGAAAAGTTCAAGGCGCTTTCGAAAGACGAGGTCAGGAAAGTATTGCGCACGAGCATAGAATAAAGTCTTTTAAATCCCGAAAGGGCTTTAAACTACCTGATTGAACTATTTTCGGTATTTTCAATTCAGACTGTTAAAAACGAGGTGGGGAAGCGAATGAACAAACTAGTAGTTTTAGTGATGTTTTTAGGCTTGGTAGCAGCAGGCTGCCTGGGTGGAGGTAGAGCGGCTACGCCGACTCCTACTCAACAGGCGACTGCTACAGCAACGGTGCAACAGCAAGCGCCGATCAAAATCGGTTTCATGGGCCCGTTGACTGGCGACGTCGCTAACTTGGGAGAATCAGCTCGAAACGGATTCCAAATGGCTGTCGATGAAATAAACGTCAAGGGCGGAGTCGACGGCAGGCAAATCCAAGCTGTTTTCGAGGATGGAAAGTGTGATCCTCAGGTTGCAACAGACGCTGCCAACAAGCTTGTGAACATAGACCACGTTCCCGTAATAATCGGAGAGCTTTGCAGCGGTGCTACCCTTGCAGCAGCCCCGATTGTAGAACAGGCGAAGGTAGTGCTGCTTTCGTACTGCTCTTCCAACCCCGCGATTACCGATGCGGGAGACTATGTCTTCAGGGACTACATAAGCGACGCTTATCAAGGAAAGGTTGCTGCCGAGTACATGTACAACACCACCGGAAAGAGGAAGGTTGCCATTCTTGCCAGCCAAGACGCGTGGGCAATCGGCCTTCGCGACGTTTTCAAAGCCCGCTTTGAGGAATTGGGCGGTAAGATAGTTGCGAACGAAGTGTTCAAGCACGATGCTACCGACGTGAGAACGCAGCTGACGAAAATAAAAGCGGCAAACCCGGACGGAGTTTACCTTCCTGCGTATACTCAAGGGGTTTCAATCGGCTTGAAGCAAGCTCGAGAACTCGGGATTACCGTGCCGATGGTTGGAGGCGATGCTGCTGACGACCCTGCGATTCCGCAAGCGGTCGGAGCTGGAGCAGAGGGATTCGTTTACGTAGTGCCGAAAACTTCCAAGAGCGCCGTGGCGCAAGCGTTCAACGCCGCTTACAAAACCAAGTACAATGCCGACCCCCTGATTTGCGCCGCGCAGGCGTACGACGCGATGAACATAATCGCCGGGATAATGAAAACTCAGGGAACCGATTCGACCAAGATCAAGAGCGCGTTGTACGACGTCCAAGGTTTTGACGGGGCGAGCGGAACCGTCGGTTTCGACGAGAACGGGGATTTGAAGAATCCTGCGACCGAGTTCAAGACTTACCGCAACGGCACTCTCGCGCAACTAGAGGAACAAGGTTGATTTTTCATCAGCCTTTCCCCCTTTCTTTTTCTTTTTATTTTAGCAATCCCTAAAGGTTAGCGTATGCTTGAAGTCGCGCCGCAGCTTTTGGCCAACGGTTTGATCGCAGGAGGAATCTACGCTCTAGTTGCCTTAGGCTATACGCTTGTTTATGGAATACTGAAGTTTCTCAACTTTGCCCACGGGGACGTGGTCATGTTCTCCGCATACTTTGCTTTTGTCTTAAACACGACGCTCGGCATGAACTTGTGGGTTGCGCTTGTTTTTTCCGCAGTATTCGCGGCAATACTGGGAATGACTATAGAACGGATAGCTTACAAGCCCCTGCGCAATTCACACGTGCTTACGCAATTGATAACCACCATCGGTGTTTCGCTGCTTTTGCAGAGCATTGTCTTGCTACTGTTCGGAGCTCAAATCAAGAACTACAAGGCAGACGGCGGCGGTTCGTTTGAAATTGCCGGCGCTTTCATAACCCCGAACCAGCTATTGATAATAATTTCTTCAATCGTGCTTTTGGGCGTCTTGTGGTTTTTCTATTACAAGACGAAATGGGGCAAGGCTACGAGGGCGACGGCGGAAGACAGGGATGTCGCGCAAACTTTAGGCATAGATTCCAACAAGGTTATTGCGCTGACTTTTGCGATCGGAAGCGCCGTGGGTGCAGTGGCTGGCGTGCTGGTGGGCTTGGAGCAAAACCTCACTCCGCGAATGGGCGTGCTGTTGGGGCTGAAGGCTTTTACTTCTGCAATAGTGGGCGGGATAGGAAGCATTCAAGGCGCGATGGTCGGAGGCTATATAGTCGGAATAGCGGAGAATTTCGGCGGGTGGTTTTTGCCAAGCGGCTATAAAGACGCGATCGCCTTCGGCATTTTGATTTTATTCTTGTTGTTCAAGCCGACTGGGTTGTTTGGCGCTAGCAAAGAAGAAGAGGTAAAGAGCTGATCAAATGGTTTTCGAATACTTCCTGCACATTTTCATCATCTTTTGTATTTATGCAATACTTGCCGTGTCGCTAAATCTTGTTGTAGGGTTTACGGGCATACTGCTGTTGAGCCACGCTGCTTTCTTCGGCATTGGAGCGTATACTTCCGCAATTCTGGTCTTGCATTTCCACGTCCCTTGGATTGCGGCAATGCTTGCAGGCGCATTGCTCGCAGCACTATTCGGCGTTCTGGTAGGGATTCCTTCATTAAAACTGCGCGGGGATTACCTTGCCATTGCGACGCTGGGCTTCGGTGAAATAGCAGTTGCAATATTCAACAACTGGACGGAAGTTACCAACGGCCCGTTAGGCATAAATAAAATTCCAAAGGCGGAGTTGCTCGGGTTTTCGTTCAATTCCCTCGAGTCTTACGCCTTGCTTTCGTTGTTCTTTCTTGTGCTCACCGTTTTCGTAGTAAACAGGATTGCAAAAAGCCCGTTCGGGCGCGTGCTTCAAGCCATTCGCGAAGACCAGACTGCAGCATTGGCAATGGCAAAAAATACTTCTTCCTTCAAACTGCAGGCGCTGGCAATAAGTGCTTTCTTCGCAGGAATAGCTGGAAGTTTGGTAGCCCACTACATTACCTACGTTGACGCCACCAATTTCGACCTTATCGGTTCGGTCCTAATCCTTTCCATGGTTGTATTGGGTGGAATGGCAAGCACGCGTGGAGCGTTGGCAGGAACTTTGGTTTTATTCCTAGTCAGTGAAGGGCTGAGGTTCGTCGGTTTGCCTCCAGCGATGGTTGGTGCAACCAGACAGTTGCTTTATGCCGTCCTCCTGATTTTATTCATGCTTTACCGTCCTCAAGGGCTTTTAGGAAAGTATTCTAGCAAAAAACCAAAGGAATCAGTTGCAGGTTGAGTTGAATGGACGTTCTAAAAGTTAAAAACTTAAGAAAGCATTTCGGTGGAGTCAAAGCAGTTGACGACTGCACATTCTCCGTGAAAAAAGGAACTATAGTAGGATTAATCGGTCCCAACGGGGCAGGAAAAACGACCGTATTTGATTTGATCACTGGCTTTTACGCTCCGACGAGCGGGGAAGTTTTGCTTGAGGGAGAAAACATAATCGGAATGGCACCCCATGCAATCGCAAGAAAAGGAATAACTCGCACTTTCCAACTCATTCGCTTATTCCCCAAATTAAGCGCTTTGGAAAATGTTTTGCTTGCTGAAAAGAACCAATCTGGGGAAAACTTGTTTAAAGCTTTAATCGGAGGGTGGAAGCAAGAGGAAAAGAAAAACCACGAGAAAGCAATGGAATTGCTCGAGTTCGTTGGATTGCACGAGAAAGCCCACCACCATGCGGGCGGATTGTCGTACGGGCAGCAAAAGCTCTTGGAAATAGCGCGTTGTTTGGCGACGGAACCCAAATTATTGCTCTTGGACGAGCCTTTCGCGGGACTCAATCCAATAATGGCGAACAAAGTCGCGGGCGTCTTGAAAAAGTTGAGGAACGAAGGAAAAACCATTATTTTAGTCGAGCACAACGTTTCGCTCGTTACAAGCATTTGCGACCAGCTAGTCGTATTGGATTACGGAAAGGAAATCGCGATGGGAAAACCGCGGACCGTAGTTAGAAACAGGAAAGTAGTCGAAGCGTACTTGGGGAAGGAAGCTTCGGCGCAAACGAAAAGGTGACGAAAATTGTTTTTGAAGCTTGACGGCGTGAAGGCGAGATACGGCGAAGTTGAAGTATTGCATGGAGTGAATATGCATATAGAAAAAGGAGAGATGGTCGCGCTCATAGGACCCAACGGCAGCGGGAAAAGCACGACGCTGAAAAGCATTTTCGGGCTGGTAAAGCCTTATGAGGGAAGCATTAAGTTTAAGGGCGAAGAGCTTGTCGGGAAAGAACCTTTCCACATTGTCCGCGAAGGCATTTCAATAGTCCCGCAAGGCAGGCGGGTTTTCCCCAATTTGACCGTCGAAGAAAACTTGGAATTAGGCGGCTTTATCGTAGATGATTCCGCGCTTATCGCAGAAAGAATGCGTGAGGTTTTCGAAAAGTTTCCGAATTTGAAGGAAAGGCGCAATGCGAAAGCAAGGGTTTTGAGTGGCGGGGAGCAGCAAATGCTTTCCATAGGCAGGGCGTTGATGCTTGAGCCCGAGCTATTACTTTTGGACGAGCCTTCATTAGGATTGTCGCCGTTGTTCGTGGAAAAAATATTCCAGAAAATCGTGAGTTTGAACGAAGAACTCGACATGGCTATTTTGGTCGTCGAGCAGAATGCAGTCAAAGCATTGAAGACCACGCACAGGGCGTATGTTTTCGAAACAGGACAGGTAAAGCTCGAAGGCGAAAGCTCGAAATTGCTGAAAAATCCGAAGGTGAGGAAAGCGTATCTCGGCATTTAAAAACAAATAAAAGCAATTGCATGCAAATTATTTCGTTATTTTTACACTAGTTTACGAGGTTCTATACAAATGGGTGCACGACCACGAAAATGGAAAAAAAAAGGGCACATGAGATGGAAGTGGATTAAAAAGCGCAGAAAGCGCTTGAAGAGAAAGCAGAAGCGCAGGATCGGAGAACTGTAGTTAACGTTCTACGTACCTGCCGCGTTGTTTTATTTCACGAAAGCGCGCCAAAACCGCGCTTGCGTTTTTCTTTTTCCCAGCGTAAGCCTTGAGGAAAACGGCAAACTCTTGCGGCGAAACGGTTTTCTCGAACAAAACCAAATCCGTCGCAAAATCCTCGATGCTTTGCGAAAAGACTGAAAGCCCGAAGTCGATTATTTTTATTTTTGCACCGTCAACGAGAATGTTGCTTGTCGTGAAATCGCCGTGCGCTATTCCCGCTTCGTGCATCAACGCCAATTGCTTCCCTATTTCCTTCAAAATTGCCGGCGTTAGTTTCGCGTTTTTCGCCAAAACGCCTTTTTCGAAAGAAAAAACCACTTGCGAGTCTTTCGCGTCAAAAAACTTTGGTGCGTTAACGCCTTTTTCGTTCAACCTCTGTAATACGCGCTCTTCCCTGCGCGTGCGGTTTTTGCGTAGCTTGTAATCAAGCGTAGGATGGCGGTATTTCTTTTGCAACCGTTTTTTCACTACCGCCGTTTTTCCTTTAAACCGCGTGAGAAAGAGAACCGCTTCCGCCCCCTTGCCTATAGTTTTCGCGGCCATTGCATTCCCTTACTCTCTCGACAGTTCGTGCAAAACGTCTTGGACGTTCAATGGCCCTTCCCTCACCACTATCGGCATCTTGTCGCGCAAGTCGATGATTGTTGAAGGGCGTATTGGCGGCAGGTTTCCCGAATCCACCATTAGTTCTACCCTGCCGTTGAAAGTCTGCTTTATGTCATCGAAACGGTAGATGGGCATTTTTCCTGACAGGTTTGCGGAAGTAGCCACCAACGGCACTCCAGCTTCCTGGACCATTATCCTCACGAAATCTTTGCCTGGAATTCGGAATGCAACGCCGATTTCTCTCGGCCAAAACTCGTCTGGCATTTTGCCCGGCTTCTTGTCCAAAACCACGCTCAACGGCCCGGGCATGAACGCCTTGATGAGTTTTCTCGCGTTGTCGTTCAATTCGAAATATTCTTCAGCCATGCGCAAGTCGCTTACAACTACTGGAAACGGCTTGAAGGCTTCCCTGTCCTTGGCTTCGTAAATCCTTTTTACCGCCTTGTCGTTAGTCGCATCGCAGCCTAATCCGTAACTAGTTTCAGTAGGGAAAGTAAAAATGCCGCCTTTTTGGATTACGCCAACGCACTGGTCTATCACTTTCGCCATTTTTTCCATATCGTGCTCTAGCTTGAGTATTTTTGTTTGCATTGCCTCTCACCTTTAAACAAACTTCTTCTTTTGAAAGGAATTTAACCCTTTCTACTTTACCCACGTTATTTCCTGCGTTTCAGGCCGCATTCGTTGGATAATTTCGGTGTCTTTTGGAATTTTCGCGCTGGTTGCAAGCATTTTCGCGCCCACAAGCGCTATCATCGCCCCGTTGTCGCGGTTGTACTCGTCGCGCGAAGCGCCAAAACGCGCGTGGTTTTCCCTGCACATCAACGCAAGCATTTCTTTCAAGCGAGTGTTGCACGCGACCCCCCCGCAAACCAAAACTTCTTTCTTTTGTGAGTGAAGCAAAGCCCTTTCCGTCGCTTCTGTGAGAATCGCGAAAACCGTTTCCTGCACTGAAAAACAAACGTCATTCAGGCTAGCCGCTCCAGAATCGACTTTGGGCTTGAAATTGCGTACGCAATGCGTAAGCAATCCCGTAAAACTCACGTTCATTCCTTTTATCGTGTAAGGCATTTCCAAAAACTTTTGCCCTTTGGAGGCGTGATGCATCACTTCAACCGCGTTGTCCAGCCCGAATTCGCGCGCGAAAACGTCGAGAAAATTTCCCACGCCTATATCCAGCGTTTCCCCCAGTACGCGATAGTTTTTCCCTTCGAGAACGAGAATCTGCGTGTTCCCCCCCGAAACGTAAAGCACGAGCGGATCGCGCAATCCGCATTCCCACTTTCCCACTTCGATATGCGCGACGCCGTGGTGGACGGGCAAAAGCGGAATGTGCAAAAACTCGGAAAGCGCTTTCGCTCCGACGAAACCCACCCGCAGCGAATGCCCCATTCCAGGCCCTTGGGAGAATGCGATTGCATTCAAATCGCTTATGCCCACGCGCGCTTGCTTAAAAGCTTCTTCAACAGTCTTCTTGAACACTCGCGAGTGGTGTTCTGCCAAAAGCCTTGGAACGAAACCTTTCTTGGTGTGCGGCACTTTGTCGACTGCGTTGGCTTTTATGGAAAACTTTCCGTTTTTGAATACAGCTATTCCGGCGCTTAGCGTGTGGGCGGTGCTTTCAATCCCCAAAACAAGAGTTTCCTTCAAAAAAACACCTTTACGCGACGAAAAGCACTGCAGCTATTGAAAACAAATTATACAAGCAATGTGCGAAAATCACTGAGTAAATGTCCTTGTTTTTCCGCACGTACAGCCCGAACAAAACCCCGACGCTCAACGCCGCGAATATCTCCGCAATGCTCGCGTAGCCGTAGTGGAACAAGGCAAACAAAACCGCCTGCAACACCACGCCTATGCGCTTTAGCAAATACCCCCTGAAAAGCAATTCCTCTCCTATCGGGCCGAGTGTGATGGCCATCAAAAGAGTGAGCGGCTCTTGTGCGGAAATTATTTTCACCACGATCCCGTTGTCCAACAGCCCGAGCGCGTTCAAAATCAAGCCTTGCGCTACGAGAAGGAAGAAGATTATTGCGAACAGCTTGAGCCCTTGGACTATGGTTTTAGTAAAATCAATTTTTCCCAGCAAAAGCTCTTTCTTGAGGTTTTTCTTTCCCTCGAGCTTGAGCAGGAAGAACGGCGCGGCCAGGATAATAAAACTCAATGCTATGGCGCGGAGGTTTACTGCTGCAATCCCGCCGGCAAGCCCGAGGCTGGCAACGTTTTGCATTACGCTCAGCAAATCGAAAAGTTGCATGTGAATAGAATAAGGAAAGAAAATAGAAACCTTATTGTTTTTCCATGTAAGCGCACTTTCCACAAGTGAGCCTGTCCTTGTGCTCGGCGAGTTTCGTTCCAGACCCGCACTTTGGGCAAGAGCGCCCCGGCTTGTAAGCTTTGAATTGCTTTTCCTTCTTCGCTTTTTCCCCAGCCATCGTTATCGTGCTCCTTACTGCGCTTTGGCTTCAGCCTGCGCTTTTGGCGCGGCCAAGCCCCTTTGCCTTCTCCATTCAGGTTCGAACAAAGCCGCTTTGTCCGTCGAAGAATAAACCCTCGCCTTCACCAAAACCGTTTTTTGCCCGAATTTCTGGTCGATTTTTTCTATAACGACTTCCCCCGAATACTTTTTCTTCAATTCTTCGAGGGCTTGTTTTCTCGAAACGGTTCCGGAAGTGGAGTCGAATTCAGCCGTTATTTCTTTTCTCTCGAAAAGCTTGTTTTCCTTTTCTTCAACAACGTTCATTTTCGCATCACTTTATTTTCAAGGCGTATTTCCCGGGTGTGGTTGCCTTGACTGCAGTAGCGATTTCGGAATGCCCGGGATCGAGAATTACTATGTACCCTTCGAAAGTTTTCGTCAAGTCGGTGGCTTGGCATGCCGGGCAAACGTCTCCTTGCACAATTCTCCTGCACTTTCTGCAAGCCTTTTCCATACGCTCAGCCTCTCCTTCTCTCCTTCCTTTCTTTCCCTGCTGCCCTTTCCTTCTTTTTTTCAGACAAGCCTTCAGGCCGGCTGGTCAAAGCAATCTTGCTGCTTGCGATCGTGTCTTTCAAGCTCACCGTCGCTATCTTGGCGCGCAGCTTGTCGCCTTTCTTGACGTTCTTCTTCGTCTCCCTTCCGACGAGGTTTCCCGTCTTTTTGTCGAAACTGAAGAAATCGTTCGCGATTTGCGAAACGTGAATCAAGCCGTCGACAGGCCCTATTCTCACGAACGCGCCGAACTCAACTATTTCCGTCACTTCCCCGTCGACTATCTCGTTCACTTCAGGCTGGTATACCATTGCATCAAACTCTACATCCACGTACGCAGCGCCGTCCCCCTGCAGTACTTTGCCCGAACTTTTAATCTTGGCGTTGTCCACGCTTACGATAATTCCCAATTCCTTGTTCACGGTCCTTTCCAACTGCTCGCGCAACATAGAGAGCGCCGCGTCCTTGATTTTCATTCCCAGCAAGTTCGGCGGAATGCGGACTGTTTGTTCGATAGTAACCAGCTTGTACAACAAAACACACCCCTAGGAAACTAAAGAGATTATAAAACTAGCTTGTTGCTTTTCAACGAAATAACTTGCACTCCAGCCTTTTTTAACCTTTTTTTCAAGGTGAAATCGCGCGTGGCAACAACGCCCTTGTTCTTCACTGCCCACTCTAAAACCAGATCGTCAGCCTTTCCCTTCCCTCCAACCACGCTAAAGCCGTTCTTGCGCAAGTACCATTCTACAGGCTCGAGGGCAGAATGCCTTTTGGTATTGATTTCCTCAAGGCTTTGCCTAAGCGCGAAAAACTCTACCTGCAAGTAAGCGTCCCGGATTATGTTCGCGAAATCCAGCTTTTCGTCAAGAAACGCCAGCAAAACGTTAGTATCAACAAGCACTTTCACTCTTCAAACCACCCTTGCGAAAAGCAAACAAAACCAAAAGTAAATTAAATTACTTCCTGCCTTTAATTACGCTATATGCGTGGGCTCGTAGCTCAGCTTGGCAGAGCGGCTGGCTTTTAACCAGCCTGTCGTGGGTTCGAAAAGAAGGAGAAACCAAAAGGTTTCTCCTCTCTACACCTCTTCCTTGTGGAGAGGCGCGCAAAACGAAAAATTATTTTCTTTGGCGCGGTGCCATCGCACCTTTCTTTTGTGAAAAGAAAGGGGCAAGGCAACGGAAATCCCACCGAGCCCGCATTCGCTTTTTCACGGGAGAACGGCAAGAACGTCGTTCAAAACCTTTTCCGGCGACTGTTCGCCGTTGATTTCCAAAATCAAGTCCTTCTCTCGGTAGTAATCGACCAACGGAGCGGTTTGCTTTTCGTAAACCTCGAGCCTTCTTTCAATAACCTCAGGCTTGTCGTCGTCGCGAATTCCAAGCCTCCCTCCGCACTTTTCGCAAACGCTCTTTTTGTAATCCACCGTGTAAATCTTTCCGCACTGGATGCACACCCTTCGCCCTGAAAGCCTTCTCACTATTTCCTTTTTCGAAGCGTTCAAAAGCAAAACCGCGTCCAACTCCATTCGCAATTGCGAAAGCATTATGTCGAGGGCAATGGCTTGTGCCGTCGTTCGGGGAAATCCGTCGAGCACAAAGCCGTTTGCACAATCTTTACTTTGAAGCCTGTGCTTGATGACGTCTATTATCCTTTCGTCCGGAATCAGCTTTCCAGCGTTGATTATTGGAGCTATCTTCTCTCCCAACTGAGTTTTGTCTGCCATTTCTTTCCTTAGAATGTCACCCGTGCTTAGATGGGGTATGCTTTTGGCATGGGCGAACATTACGCCTAGAGTTCCCTTCCCGCTTCCGGGAGGCCCGAGCAAAACCAAACGCATTTTCCTTCACTTCATTCAAGCAAGCGTGCCGTGCCGTACAATCTCCAGCGGTTTTCAGCCCTTCGCATTACCGCAATCCTGGAGTTTTTATCTAGGCAAATGGGTTTCTTCAAAACTATTTTCACAGTATTCTTTTTCTGTTCCGTCACGAAGCCCACGGTAGTCGCAGTCCCCACGCCCAAAACCAAAGGCTCGTTGGTTTTGAACGAATCCACGAATTTCTGGAGCATTCTCTTTATTTGGAACACTTCCATTTTGAATTCACTGTAAGCTTTCGGCAAACTTTCTTTCTTTCCCAAAATGTTTCCCACGAGCGAGTCCGAATGCGTCAATGCAGGGTCGAGTTGCGTTCCGACCGCAATCAACCCTCCTGGCCTTGCTTCGTCGAGCTTTTCTTTTTCCGAAAATAGAGAAACGATTTTCGTGGTCAAAGGCTGGTAGTATTCCTTTTCTTTCTTTACGCGCAAAGCGCCCGGCAAAATCGTTATTTCATCGCCGATGCGCAAAACGCCTTCAATAACGCTTCCGCCAAGAACGCCTCCGGCTAGTTTGGGAATTTCCTTGCCAGGGTTGTTGACGTCGAAACTGCGGGCGACAAGCATTTTTCCCGGTTTGTTTTCAGCAGGACGTTTTGGGGTCGGAATTTGTTCTTCAATAGCTTGAATCAACGAGTCGAGGTTTCCGCCCACGTTTGCGACAAGCGGAACTACGGGCGCGTTTTCAATCGCGCTTCCCTTCAAAAATTCTTTTATTTGCTTGTAGTGTTCGAGCGCTTTTTCCTTGGCGACCAAGTCGACCTTGTTTTGCACTACCACGACGTTCTTGATTCCTGCCGCTTCAAGAATCATCAAATGCTCTACGGTCTGCGGCTGCGGGCACTCTTCGTTCGCAGCGATTACGAACAACGCCCCGTCCATTATGCTTGACGCCGCAATAACGGTCGCCATGAGCGTTTCGTGCCCGGGCGAGTCGAGGAAAGAAACTTTGCGCAACACTTTCCCTTCCTTCCCGCAATTCGCGCATTTCTTTTGGGTTGAATAGCATTGGGGCTCGGGACAAGAAGGGCATTTGTAGAAAACGGCTTCCGAATAGCCGAGCTTGATGGTAATCCCCCTCTTTAGTTCCTCGCTGTGCGTGTCGGGAAACTTTCCGGTCAAAGCTTGCACTAGCGTGCTTTTGCCGTGGTCAACGTGCCCTATGGTTCCGATGTTCAACTCAGCTTGAGCCATTTGCTAAACCCACACTCTGTTTGCATTAAAAACGAGAATAAGATATGTTTTGCGCAAGTTAAAAACACTTTTCAAAACTCATGCTTTTAAATTCTCAAGAGAATGTTTCTTTGATTAAAAATGGAAGAAATTCGAAGGGCTTTGAGAATGGTTTCGGGCGAGGACAGGTATACGCTGTCGAAAATACCAGATGGTTTCGAAGCCCATTGGATTAAAGTCGAGAAAGTTTCCCCTGACGGTTATCGTGACGTCATGTCCGCTTTAAGTAAGTCACATAAAGTTTTCGATCATCATTACGATCCTAAAAGCTACGTTCTCATTGCCTTAGTACTAAAGGAAAAGGAGAAAGAAAGCAAATGAAGGCTTATGCTTCGCCCTTCAGCCTTTTCTCCACGAATCCTTTGTCCAACGCGTTCAAAAACGGAATTAATTTCGGCCCTTTCTCGCGATTTATGAAAATCTTGTACGCCGATTTGTAAAACTCCTGGACCGAAATGCCCTGCGCCAAGCAAATCGCCTTGATTTTCTCCGCCTGCTCGCTTTCGCTTAGACCAAGGCATTCGGCAAATTCATCCAACGCTTTTTTCGCGCTTTCGCTGACGCCGTTCCAATCGGCGTGCTTTGCAATCGATATTTTCGAGTTTTCGTCCGCGAATTTCTCCAACCACAGTCTCGCGTATTCCGTCCTTTCCTTCAGTTCCTGCTTTTCCTCTTGCGTCAACGCAGAGCCCTTGTATTTTTCAATCGCCTTTTCCACATTAACGCTGGGAACTTGAATCAAGAACGCGACGAAAGAAAACTGCGGGTGGAAATGCTCTTTCGGCTTTCCGGAAAGCTGGCTTAAAGCGAAAATGCGGGGGACGTCTGGGTCCCTGTTTTCCTCCTTTCCGAAATACACACGCGAAAACTTGTCCCAATCGTCGTAAAGCCTCGGAACCGTCTCGCCGTCCGGATTGAATTCGATAGCCGTGCGGGGCTTGTACTTCGCAAATACAAAACGCAATATGTTGGAAGGCAAAGAGTCGCTTACGCCCTTCGCACTCAAGCCTATGCCTTTTGAAGAAGACATTTTCCTCCCCCCGAGCAAAAAGAATTCATAGGGAAAGTTGTAAGGATGCGGATAGCCGAAAACCTTGTCGCTGATTTCGTTGGAAACGTCCCTAGCCCCTCCCGCCGCATAGTGGTCTTTTCCTGCCCCCTCGATAGTAACTTCGTAAAACTTGAACTGCGCTGCCCACTCCGCCTTCCACGTTAGTTTTGCGTTTCCGTCGAACGGGGTTATTCGCGATTCGTGCTCACATCCTTCTGCATACTTAGCGCCTGCACAAGCGTACTTCACCGTTTTGCCATCAAAATCGGTTACGTGGGTAGTTCCTATTTTCCCGCACTTTTCGCAAACCACACTTATGGGCAGCCAGCCTTCCTGCTTTTTCGCCCCGCTTATTCGAACGTTAATCTCGCGGATTTTTTCTGCATTATCTAAAGCCGTTCTTACAAGTTCGTTCATCTTGCCGCTTCGATAAGCTTGTGAAGCCCAAACGATTTTTGGCTTGCATCCTAGCTTTTCGAAAACTTCCTTGAATTCCAAAGCGTAATATTGTGCGAGCGAATCGAACCCTTTCTCGGGCGAGGGAATATTGCATAGGGGCTCGCCCATGTGTTTTTTGAAAGATTCAGGCAAATCTGGCGGAAACCCGTCCATGGGATCGAAATCGTCAAAGCGGTAGATGTACTCGCTCTTCTGCCCGCTGTCTAAAACTGCCTTGTGGATCAAATCGTGAATCACGAGGCCGCGAAGAGAACCGACGTGAATTCTGCCGCTGGGAGTTTTCGCATCGCCAACAACGTGCTTTCCTTTAAACGGCTTGGCTTCGCGAGCAATCTGGTCCGCCCAAAACATGTCGTGCTTTTCAGTCATGGTTGAATCCACTCGATTTCGTAATACTCGTACTTGCTTTTAGGCAAGTCTATTCTTTTGACGCGGTAGTAAGTGATGCTCGTTTCGCGGTCGCAAATCGCAAGAATCAAATCCAACCCAAGTTCTTTCGCCCTTTCTATAGCGCGTGCTAATTCCGCCCCCCCGATTTCCTCTTCCTCGCTCAACGCCATCATTAC
>OBEQ010309466.1_pt1 | contig 23897 bp, 19 predicted proteins | sample 1670901 | NCBI WGS metagenome assembly OBEQ01 (sample SAMEA104232315, study PRJEB22302) | groundwater metagenome | biome: forest; feature: aquifer; material: groundwater | place: USA | collected 2011-08-07 | depth 5.4 m | reverse complement strand
CTTATCGTCGCCGTAGCCGGTTGTTACGACACCGGCACCCCACGCAAAGACATCGATGCGTTGGCCGCAATTCGAGAAGGGATGGAGTTGCATGCCAGGCAATTGATTTTTTTGGAGTGGATCGGCCGGGTCGAGCATGCCCGCGCCCGTCGAGGCGCCCACCATGATCGCGTCGGTACGGTCGGTGTGGAGATTCGGTTCGCCCACAAAAAACTTGGTGCCGGGATCATCGAAGTCGAGCCCGCCGTTACCGGCGGCCTCAATGATGATCTGATGGATCAGCGCATCGTTGGTCAGATCCTGAATCGCGGTCGCGGATTCCGACAACGCCTCGGCGGGCATGCACCCGTTGGCTTTCCACGTCGGATATGGTGTGGTGGGCTGGAGGATGTAGCACGGGGTGTTAGTCAATTGTCCCTTTGCGCTGACGGGTTGGTAGCCGGAAGCGATGATCAGTGGTGCGCCTTGAGCCGTATCGCCCAAGTATATTTTTTGAAAGAATTCGACGAGGCCATCAGTAATAGAGCCAATGGCTGCGACGGAAAATCCGTCATCGTTCACGACGTTTGCTAGCGGCTGGGTGCGCACATCGGCGCCCCATGCAATGCCTTTGATGCCGATTTGGTTCCCTGAGCTATCCAAATTATTTTTGGCACCGATGATCCCCGTCATGCCCGTGCCGTGCTGGATGGCCTCATCAATGTTTTCGTAGCCCGGTATCACGAAGTTGTCCTCGATATCTGGTGCGATAGCCAAATCCGCATGCGAGTAGTTCCAATTGTAGTCTTCATCCAAAATCAGCTGGCCCGCACCCGACAACCCTTTATCCCACGCCGCCACCACATTTAACCCTGGGACATCCGCCGCTAAATAATCTTGCCCCGCCGCCGCGCCAGCAATCGGCGGGCCATTCATCGGCACTGGCCACGGCACCGGATGCGCCCAGTCCACCAGCGGATGATTCATGAGCGCGGCGAGGACTTGCTCCGCGACATCGGCGTCGGCAACATGCAAACGAAATACGCCGTTCCAATCGTGAATGGGCGTGCCCGCTTGAGCGGAGCGACGGCGGACTTCGTCGACAATGGCTTCGGACACTGGCGCCATCACGCGATGCACCCGCTCGGCAGGAACCACCGCGCGGAGTTGATTGAGGAAGCTGACATCGGCGCCGTTCTTACTCGTCCATTGCCCACTCGCCCGCTCGAAACGCACGGCGGCGGCTTCACGGAAACTCACCGACAGCTGACCCGTGTATCCCGACGAATGCAACAAATTGTGCCACTGCGCCGCGCGCGCTTTAATGTCGGTGGAAAGGTTGAGGCTGGTGAACCACTCCGGGGCGACGGATTTACTCACGTCGTCGGTTACAGAAGAGCCGCTGCCACCGCCGCACCCAGTGAAGCACGCGACCAACGCGACAACAATCAGTTGTCGGATCATGAGGCCTCGAATCGTTGGTTCGCGTGGTTCCATCGCCATTTCCATACGCCTCGCTGCACCGCGGCGCAAGCCCAAATCACCCGTGTCAAGCGATAATAAATTCTACGTCGCCTACATTGAGTATCGGCAGATCGCGGGAAAAGTTGCGTGGTTGCGAGAGAGTGTTGAAGGGATGGTCAACATGGACCTGCAGGGCCACCAGCGCCCTACTGTGCCGTCGAATCTTCCTGCAACGAATGTTCGATCTGCTCAGCGGTTGTGCGCAGTTCGGGGGTGCGGGCGAGCTGGTTGAGTTCGGGTGTTAAGGCCTGCGCGGCGTGGGCGTCGCCGGCGTCTCGATGGATTTCGATAGTGGTCGCGATGATGTAAAACATGAGTGGTCGACACACGGGTTGTTGATCCGCCAGGGCGCGTGCGGATTGGATATGCTGGCGGGCCTCGGCGAAACGTTGCTGCTCACGATACAGTTCCGCCAATTCCAAATGCGCGCGACAGCCGTAGAGTTCATCGAGTCCGCGGGCGGAGCGCGTCCCTTCGGCCAATGCGACGGTCGAGCAAAAATACGAATCCGCACGGCGCAGCTGCTGTAATTGTCGATGACACAATCCCAGATTCAACATGAGTGCCATCGCGCGACTGTTGTCGTCCAACCGTGCGGACAAATCGAGCGCGTGTGCGTAGTGTTCGACAGCACGCTCTTGTTGCCCCTGCTCCACCAAAATATTTCCCATCGTCGTGTGCAGATGCATGAGCGGCTCGGCGTCGCGCAGGTGTTGCGCCCGCGGGAGTGCGTCGTCGTAGGCGTGGCGCGCTTCGTCGTACTGCTGGCGAGCGCGACAACATTCCATGAATAAGCCGACGGCGCGGATAAATTCTTTATGATGACCAGCGTCGCGCAACCACGGCATCTCCGAACGCAACACGTCGTACGCCTCGAGGAAATTTCCCTGCTGCATCAGCGCGTGCCCCAAATCATTGTTGGCAATCTGCTGCCGCTGCGCTGCGGGCAGCGCCGTTGCTGCGGCGGCCGTCTCGCGAAAAATCTGCACGACCTTTTCGAGCGACCGCGATGTATTGGCGGCGTACATCAAACTCCACGCCAACCAATTCCTGATTTGTATTCCGCGCACGATGTGCAGATCGTCCGCCGACATCATCGTCAGACATAATTCGAATTGATGTTGCGCCTCATCGCAGCGGCGCAGTTGCAAGGCCGCCCTCCCCCACGCTTCACGCAGTCGCAGTGTCCAGTCGCGCGACGCGGCGTGCGAGGGCATGTCGGCGAGGGCAATTCGAAAAGTGTCGATCGCCTCGGCATAGCGATGCATGCGGCGTTGCGTGGTGCCTAAGTGATAGCGAATTTCCCACATCGGACGCTGGTCGGCGGGCGTGTGATGCTGCAAATATTCTGCGAATTTTTCGGCGGCCTCAGCGGGGCGATACTGCGCGTACAAATATTCTGCCCATTCCCAACGCGCGGCTTGTGCGGCGATTGGATCGCTGCCGTGGGCGCGGTGGCGGAATGCGTCGTGGGTCGTGAGTCGTGAGTTGTGATTGAAAAATTGCGCGACGCCATCATGCCACTGCGCGCGCATGGCGGCGCCGAGTTGTTGATACACGCTGTCTTGGCGGGCCTCGCTGCGAAAAGAATACGTCTGTGCGACGGGATCGTGCGACAACCAGTGGTGTTCGATGAGCAGTGCAAATGTTTCGTTAGCAATTGCTTCGTCGGCCCCCTCACCCCGCCCTCTCCCCGTGGGAGAGGGAGTTGACGGCTGATACAATTCTTCAACGAGTGCGCGCGGGGTGGCGTGGCCGACGACGGAAATAATTCCGAGTACATCTTGCGCGGCGCTGGGCAATTGCGCGTACGCTTGGGCCACGACGGCCTCGATCGTCGCAGGCACGTGCAAGCGCGCGATGTTCACGCCGAGATCATCAAACGTCGTGCTGCGCCAGCGTCCGTTCGCGTCGAACAGCAAACCGCCGCGAATCAAGGCGCGCAGGGCTTCGGTCAGAAAGAACGGATGCCCTTCGGTGTAACGCCATAATTGATCGACCAACTCTTGCGGCGGATTCGCAAGACCCGTGAGTGTGCCGATATATTCCGACAATTCTTCGATGACGAATGCGCCGAGCGGAATGATGGTGACGAGGGGCGACTCCCCCTCACCCTGCCCTCTCCCCAATGGGAGAGGGAACTGCACCTGGTTCAGTTGCGTCAGTGTGGCATCGTCATCCAGCGATGTGAGCACAATGCGGTGCTCGTGAGCGGCGGGCCACTGCGCCTGTCGAACAATGCGCGCCACCAGATCGCGCACGCTGTGCATCCGCGGATCGGTCACGAGCAGATGTGCATCGTCGATGCCGAGCCAACGCGCAGTGGCCGGACTCTGCGACCATTGTTCGATCGCTTGCAGAACTGCTGCCGGATCTTCGTGGCGGGAGAGGGTTACACAACAGGTTACACAATCCGCGAGCTGCGCGATTTTTTCTGCTTCATGCAAGAGGCGCGTTTTGCCCACGCCGTGTGCGCCTCGGATCCAGGCAACGGCGCTACCGGTCGCCGGTCGCCGGTCGCCGGTAAATGCAACACCGGCGTCAATCACTGCCACATCGGCACTTCGGCACGTCGGCACATAATCAGTCATCTTCTGCAACACACACAACTCGCGTTCCCGCCCGACAAACGGGCCTTGCGATGGCACATAGCAATCGAGGGTTTCGTCGGTTTCGACCGCATACGTCACGGGACCGTTGCGACTGAGTTCCGCAATCACCGCCTCGGCGGTGTGGAAACGATCGTCCGGATTTTTTTCGAGCAGCCGCATGACGATCGTATCGACATACGACGGAATATCGGGGCGACGCTGCGATGGCGCGGGCGGTGTGAACGTGAGTTGACGTTCGTAACAGTCATTGCGATTGTTGCCGCGAAACGGGTTGTTGCCGGTCAGTGCGGTGTAGAGCAACACACCGAGCGAATATAAATCAGCGCGCCCGTCGGCGGACGACTCGTTCACAATCTCCGGCGCCATGTAACTCGGCGTGCCGAGTTTTTTTCCGCTCCATCCAGTCGCCGCCAATCCGAAATCGATGAGTTTGCTGCACGGCGTCGCCCCGCTCACCTGCGCCACCAGTACGTTCTGCGCCTTGATGTCGAAATGCCAGAGCGGACGCGCCTGTCCGTGCAGATACGCGAGTGCGCGCAAGGTCTGCACAAATAAGCCGAGCGTGGTCAGCAACGGCGCGTCTTGCGCGGCGACATCGAAACTCAAACCAACGACATATTCCGTCGTGAAAAAATGCACACCGCAACTCGCATCGCGCGCCAGATCATACACGGCGGTCACGTGCGGGTGATGCAAATGCGCGAGTGTGGAAAATTCGGATTTAAATCGCGTGAGCGCGTTGCTCCGTTCCGGTTCGAGCAGATATTTCAGCGCCACTAATTGCTGATCGCGCGCGGTGTCGATTGCCAGATACACCTCGCCCATCGCGCCCCGGCCGAGCAGACGTTTGATTTCATAGCGCCCGTTCACCAGATCACCGGGATGATGCAGACTCGATTGATGCGATGATGTCACGGCACGCAACGGCGGTTTCATACACTCCCCCGCCCTCTATTCAGCAAATTATGCGCCACCAGGTCGCAGAATCTGGGCGACGAACTATCAAGGAGTTATGGCGCACACGACCGCTGATGCGCGTTGGCTGCAGGTAGCCCGCCACCCGGCGATACGAGCGGGCTGGTCATTGTGAGAAAATCAACGCGATACATCACGCATACCCTGTGGCATGAGGAGGGCTGGGGACAAACCGAGTCAGGAGACATGATGAAAAAATCGTACGACTTCGAAAAAATTCGGCAGCAGAAATTGCATCTGCCAGATCTTGCGTTGGGCGATGCGGATTTTCAGGCATCGATGATATGGTCATTGGCGCGGTTCAACAACACTGTTGCATCGGAGTATACTGATTGAAACATAAAAACGCCCATTCTGTGCTGGCACAATTTTTCGACCAACATCATGCCGTGCGGGGAACGATTGCGCGCGGACACATTACGCCAACCGACCTGTTGCCGTTGGGGCACGTAACGCCACGGCTCACCCGATTCGCGGCACATCATGACACATGGCTTTTTTCGAAAGTGGTTGGTGTCGTCGCCGAACATGCGAGCCGGAGTGGTGTGACTTCCATCACCGATCTCGGTGCCGGCAGTTGCATTCCCACGATTCGTGCGTGCCTGGAGCATCCGCAGTACACCGGCCGCGTGACGTGCGTGGACATCGACGACGACGCATTGAAAATCGGTGCAGAGAATGTGACAACTTACCAACTCGCGCCGCGTTACACATTTGTTCGCAATGATATGTTGGACTATCTGGATAGAAACTCCATCGCCACGCACAGTGCACTGGTCGCTAATCCGCCGTTTTTGCCCGTGCCGCCTGGTTCGGATGATCCCTACTTTTTGCCCGTCGATGGCGGACCCGACGGGACGCACTATTTGCGCGCGATTCTGACCTCGGCACTTCCGGTCGGGACATTGGTGGGACTCGAATGGAGTTCTCTTTCCAATCCGGCGGCCGTCATCGGAATGATGCAGGCATTCTACGATGTGTTGTACGTGCAGGCCTTCGATATTGACGCCGGTATTTACACCGAAGCCCCCCGCTTGCGCCCTTACATTGAAGCACAAGCAGCGCGCGGCTTGGCCGTCGTGAACCCTCCCGCAGATGGCCTGATGGGCTGGACCTTTATTGGTACGGTGTTACGGAAAAAAAGATGAAGCAACCCTCCACACCCGTCGCCGACACGGCCTTTATGGTGAGTTGGATTCGTGCGCAGCATCCGACGTTGAGCAAAGATCATTGGGGACATTTGTGGGCGACCGATGTCGCGCGGGAAATTGGTGCGGACTATGCGCGGGTCACCGGCGCACTGAACGCCCGCGCGGTGTGCCTGCGACATCGGTTTTTTGCCGAAACGGCGCTGGCGTTTTCGCGGCAGCATCCGGCGATGGCGTTGGTAAATATCGGCGCGGGATTTACGTCGTATCCTTTTTTGCTCGATGCGGCACATTACTCGATCGAAATGGATCTTCAAAGCGTTATTGAATTTCGCGAAGCGCGCGTGCGCGAATGGATGACCACTGGTGCACTACCGCACCGCACGATGAATTTTTGTTCAATCGATTTGGAAAATGCGACGGCGGAAAAAATGTTGCGCGATCTTTTTTTGCAACGTGTTGGCACGCGTCCGACACTCGTGATCATGGAAGGATTGCTCTACTACCTCACGCGTCCCGCGGTGGATCGAGTCTTCACGATTTTGTCCGAGGTGCTCTCGCCCCACAGCCGCATCGCTACCGTTGCGTGGCCGCACGCACTGCAAAATACCACCGTGTTTCAGGCCGTAGACACCTATTTTCAAACCCGCCTACAACGCCCACCCCGCGCCTACACATTTCTCGACGCCGATTTTTTTCACACGTGGAAAGATTTGCGTTGCGTAGAAACCGTCGATTATCTCACCGTGGAACGTCGTTATGCCGAAGAGCAATTGTTGACCCGGAGGGCATACTGGATGAGACGATGTATGTGTTGGAGCGGGTGTGAGTGAGTATGTAACGGGGCGATTGTTCTCAAAGAGTAAGCTGTTCGTCCAGAAATCCGAACCAGAATCCCGGAATGCGGAATATATTTTTGGAAGCTGAAGCCACTGAGTTGCAGAATATCAGCACGTTACAATCAACATTGCTCATGGCATAGGGTGTGCTTGTAGCAGCGGACGTGCACACACAATGAACGGGAGTGACACAATGTCATCACATGCTCTCAAAAAAAATTCACAACCTCAGCTGCCTGTGTCGGACGATGTTCTTCATTCGTTGCAGCGAGGAGAATGGGTTTTTCCGACCTTTGTACCTGCATTGCGCGCCACTTTTGAAGCAACACAGCGCCGAAATGAAGGCCATTTTCTGGCTGAGCTGCCGCTGTTTATCCTCACATCGATGTTTTACAAGAAGGAGTTTTTACCCATCAGTGTCGCTACTCGATTTTTTGCGCAACGACAATCCGTCGCAGGAAAAATTGCCACACTCACTACGCCAGAGGAAAGAACGTTTTGGGAATCGGCGTTTGCCACTGTGTCACCCGAGACGGCGCCATGTGAGGCATCGACACCAGAAATCGTAGCCCTTGAGACGGCGGTTGGGTTGCTCGATCGACACGTGCGAGTGAAATCCACATCGCCTGTAAGCAAAGCGATTGCGGCGTTTGCATCCTTTGATTCGGAAAAATTCCGTTCAGCCTCACACCCACATTATCTTGGTTGTATTTTTCTGCGTTTAAATCGTCCAGCGGGCGAAACAGCCCTGTCATTGGCTCATGAGCTTGCACATCAAGAACTTTTCCTGCTCAATTTCGCCGATCGACTCATTACGGCGGCGGCGGATTATCGATTGGTCCACGCGCCCTTTCAGGGGCGCCAACGGCCGTCGATTGGGAGGCTGCATGCCGCGCACGCACTATTTCGGATGACGGACCATGAGCGCGCAACTCAGGATGCGCGTTTGCAAAAACATGTTGAGACACTGCAAGCGACTATCGACACATTTCAGAACAGCGATCTGACGGAATTTGGAAGGAAGCTCGTGTATGAGGTCTATCAACCGCATGTTACTCACCTGTGTGGTCGGGGTTAGTATGGTGACGAAAATTTCCCACGCTGGTCATCCACCCCCGTGGGTGGATCATTCGACGAAGCGAACCATTCCGACGGTTGGGTTCTTTCCCAATACGTTTCCGCGCGACCCGGTTGAGGTCAATTTATACTTAGAGCATCTCCTCATGGGACAGATCCTCGAGCCGCTCGTGGAAAGTGCGTCTGCTGGCAATATCAGTCCCGCTGTGGCCGAACGCTGGACGATTTCTGCGGACGCCCGCACGATCCGGTTTACGTTACGAGATGGGCTCAAATTTTCCAACGGCGCGGATGTTACAGCAAACGACGTCAAATACAGCCTCGAGAGACACCTCTCCTCGAACTCTCAATCCAAGGCTTTTTTACAAAAAGTGAAGGCCATCAGGATCCTTGGTCCAAAATCTGTGGAGATCGAATTGTTCAATCCCTATGTGGCCATTTTTAAGGCGCTGAGTCGAGACCAGCTGGGTATCGTTCCGAACCATTGGGCATTCGATCCAAAAGCACAAGAACCCTTCATCGGCACCGGTCCGTATCGGGCGGTGAAAAACGGAGATGGCTGGAGACTACAATTGAATGCGTTCTATCACGACAAATCTGCTGTACATATTCCAGAGTGGTCGGTGGTATTGTTTGATCCAAAAGCACCGCAGTACGATCAAATACCGGTCCCGGACCTCATGCCGTTTCTCGAACCAGAGGTCGTCCGTACATTGGAGCAGCGTCCAGGTAATCCTGTGCAACAGTATCTGCACAGCCGGGTGAACCATTTTCAGCAGCTGTCCGCGTGGTGGTATCCAGATGGCGCAAATGCATCAAATCGCGATTTACAAATGCGTGCCATGGCGGCATTGCGCGCACTGCTGGAGAACCGCCGTGAACGGCTCGGATTGCGCAAGGCAACCGGCGTGATTCCTGAGGGAATATCTGGCTATCTTTTGGAGGCCCCGGCGCCTGTCCCGTCCAGCGCCTTTACACAGAGTCCGCTGGTCACGGTCAAAGTGGCGGTGCAGAAAAAACATCTCACCATGATCGATTCTTCCGCCGATCTCGCCGAGGTCGAGCAAAAATATCGGATGAGATTTCAATTTGTAGAATATGTGGTCACCAAGATCGGGCAGGTGAAAGAAATCAGGCCCGATGCCGTCATCTCGGCATTTGCTGGCGGCTTTCAGGATCCAGAAGGATTTCTCGTGGTGTTGAGCGCCATTCTGAGTACCGACCTGCCCACGCTGTTTGCGCGAGATTACCAAAAATATTTGCAGGCGTCTTCAGAGACCGATTGGGGCGTACGGGCCCGACTGTATCAAGAACTGGGCGCTGCGTTGATCACAAATAACGTGATGGCACCTGGATGGAAATTCGAAATCGTTTCCCTCATGCAGCCGACATTAGTCCACAACGCATCGACGATGAGCTATACACCAAAATTGAAGGAGTATCGATACAAGGGAGATCTCTCTGGTGATGAAGGGAGGTGAGATATATGGCAATCGACCTGACGATTTTTGAGAACGACCTGTTTGCGGAATCTCGCATGGACGAAGCAATATAAAGTGCAAAGCATAGGAGCCCCTGTGTCTGCAACAAAACTCCTGCGTCATTTTGCGACAACGGACGGTATTTTGCGAGGCACTGCACTGGCATCTCAAGTGACGTGCCTCGCAACCGTTGCGTTGTTGCAGGGATTTGGCACGCACGCGATTTTATTTTCGAGTTTTCTGCAAGTCCTGGCGACGGGGATCTTGGAAGTTCCCACAGGATGGCTTTCCGATCGATTCGGTTGGGCACGAACGCTGCTCATGGCATTGTGTGGTAAATTTATCATCACGCTTGCCATGATCGCTGCGGTTATAGCCGCAGCGACGGGACACGTGACACTCGCATGGGGTTTTGTTGCAATCGAAGCGCTTGTTGATGCGGTGGCATCCTCACTCCTGAACGGGCCGTATCAAAACGCGTACCTTGAGTGGTACCGGGAGAACAACAACGATGCGGCCGCCCCGCCGTTGTTTCTGGCGAGTTATCGGTTTGCTCAGACGGTGCGAATATTGTTGCCGATGAGCATCGTGGGAGCGGTGTCCGTTGTACGTTTTGCTAGTGACAGCCCGGGTGAATCCACCGTGGTAATGAGTTCGTTGCTCGGCCTGACCTTTGTACTGCTACTTCGCGTTATCGTTGTAACGCGCGTTTTTGCGGATTTAAAAAAACAAATCTACAATGAACGTGCGACACCCTTGTCGGGCGCGGCTGTTCTGAGCGCGATACGCACTCATATAGCGCGCGACGTCATGCAGTGCCGAGCCACCCTTCGCGCAACATCGAATTCGTTTCGGCTCTATTTCTTGAGTCGCTTGATCTACATTGCTGCGGCCCTATTTTTAATGGGTCATGTCATGCGACAGTCTGTTGTCGTATTCCCGATGCAGGGTGCTGGATGGTCGATCGCGACTGGTTTTGCATTGTGCTACTATTGTGTCGAAGTCACGGCCTCCTCGTTGATTTTCCCGCGCATCTCCTCGCAAAATTTTGGTCGTGTTGCAAACGCACTCGCTGTTGTGGTGACGCTTTTTGGCTTGTTGCATTGTGCTTGCGTGCTCATGGCAGCAACAGCCGCGGCGGTGTTTGGAACCCTTATTATATTTGTGATGGGCAGCCTGCTTATCGGGACATTGATTCAACGCCATATTACTTCCAATCTCGACGTGGACGTCCCCAAAAATATTCGCTCCACCTGGTTAAGCGTGGCGACAAGTCTCGCGATGTTGATGTATGCGGCGATCGCGGGAATTGCGATGTGGTGTGTTGCTGCTGAACCCGGCTACCTGATCATCGTTGGGTTTGTTACAATAGCCACTGGATGTGTATTGATGTGCACAATCAGAAACCCCTTGAAAAAAACGCGCCAACTCTCTTTTCATCAGGTGACTCGCTCACATCTGCTAAAAGTGGTCTTTGTTGGAGCGGTCGTATTTGGTGCATACGATCTTTTTTCATTTGTGGATTCTACGGCCACCATTCAGCACCAATTCGAATCGCAATTGGGGACACTCGTGCTTTCCTCCATTCGGGAACCGTTGACTCAGGGGAGCTTTACAGAAGCCAGTCTGCGCCTTGCAGCGTTGAAAACAGAGAAAACATTCGTGTGTAGCAAACTCTCCGTGTGGGATTTTTCGCAGGATTCTTGCTCCGAGCAGTCCGAGTCCGGTTTATTTTATCGAGAAATACAATTCCCCATCAGTCTTGATGCACAGAGGGCCGCTCCCATTGGCGCACTGACGATTCGTTTCAGTCACATCCAAATGTTTGTGGCAATTCTCCAACGCGTCGCCATTGATTGTGTTCTTTTTGGGATATTGGGGATTATTATGTTTAAGATTTCCCAAAGAATGGGGAGGAAACTCGAATTAGAACTGGATCAGGTCGTGCAGATAGCGGAGAGGAAATTCACGCAGTCTGACCATGGACCAACGCTGACGACCAGGGAGTTCCAACGGTTATCTGACACGTTAAGTGAATTACTGCGATGCATTGAAGAAAACACAAAGAAAATTGCCTTGGGAGAAATCGCCGCCCAAGTCGCGCACGACATCCGGTCCCCACTCACCGCACTGAAAGTCGTCTCTGGTCATCTCGCCGAATTACCGGAAGAGAAGCGCGTGATGATTCGGAATGCGGTGCAGCGGATTGACGATATTGCGAACGATTTGGCGGGGAAAAAAGCGGCGAGCGTTGCAGAGGCGGCGGAGCACGAAGCGGTGTCGGTACAATTACTCTCGAGTCTGATCGAACCGCTCATTTCTGAAAAGCGCATTCAGTTTCGCGCGCGATTGGGAATTGAAATTCAGTGTCCGCTCGATGCGCAGGCGTATGGCGCGTTTGCGCGGGTACAGGCGGTGGAGTTGAAACGCGTGATTTCGAATGTCGTGAATAACGCCGTGGAAGCCATGAAAGGCGATGGTTCTGTCACGGTCACCCTTTCGCAGACGAGTGAGACCGTGCACATTTTTATCGACGACACGGGGCACGGCATTCCGGAGGAACTGCTGCCAAAACTCATGCAGCGTGGTGCAACGTTTGGCAAAGCGACCGGTTCCGGGTTGGGATTGTATCATGCAAAAACCACGATTGAAGCGTGGGGCGGTTCGCTGGAATTATCATCGACGGTTGGTGAAGGAACGACCGTAAGCATCACGCTGCCGCGTGCGGAAGCGCCCAATTGGTTTGTGCCGGCACTGCAACTCACACCCAATAGCACGATCGTCGTGATCGACGACGACGCGTCGATTCATAATATTTGGGAGGAACGCTTCGCCACGCTCGCCCTCGATCAACACGACATTCACGCGCAACATTTTTCGTCGGGGACTGACGCGTACGTCTGGTGCACACAACATGCGCCAGCGCAATCACTCTTCTTGTGCGATTACGAATTGCTCGGCGATCCCGACAACGGACTCGACTTGATTGAAAAATTAGGCGTGCAGGATCGCGCGATTCTGGTGACGAGTCGCTACGAAGAACCGCAGGTGCAAGCGCGCTGTGCAAAAATGGGCGTACGCTTGATTCCGAAAGGTTTGGCAGGATATGTGCCGATGCAAGTTGTCGGCACGAATTTATTGAGCGGCCCCCTCACCCAACCCTCTCCCAGCGGGGAGAGGGAGGAAACAACAAATTCCGGCTACCGCGTGTTGTTGATTGACGATGACGAAGGGATTCGCCTCGCGTGGGAATTGGAGCGCGAGAAATTGCAAATCGGCGTGCTATCGGTGTTTGCATCGTTCGAAGAATGTGAATGTGCCGCGCCCGATTATTCATCGTACGATTTTGCGTTCGTCGACAAACATATCGCGCATTCAAGCTGGGCGTTGGATCAGACGATCGCGGAATTAAAATCGCGCGGTGTCAAACGCGTGTTTGTGGCGAGCGGCGAAAATGCGCACGCACTCGCCGCCGATCCGCTCTGCGCGCAGGCCGACGGCGTCATCGCCGGCAAAATGCCGCAATCGCTGGCGGCGCCGTGTGCGGCGTAAAGTGGCTCATCTCACAACAAACGCGCCCTCCCAAGAAATCGCTTGCTGGCGGGGCGGCTCTCGTTTATCATTTTTCTTCAGTGTAGGAATTGTGAACTATGTCCGCGATAGAGACCCAAAGCATTGTGCTTCTGCCCTCTTTGCGGGAAAACGCTCCTAAGGAGGATCCCCATGGGGAAGAAGCTCTACGTAGGTAATCTGCCGTACTCCGCGACCGACGAAACCCTGCAATCACTGTTCAGTCAGTGCGGCACGGTCGAATCCGCGAAGGTCATTCGCGATCGCGACACCGATCGCAGCAAGGGATTTGGTTTCGTGGAAATGTCGACGGATCAAGAGGCGGCCGACGCCATTGCCAAATTTGACAAAATGGACAACGAAGGTCGTCCGCTCACGGTCAACGAAGCGCGTCCGCAAGAACCGCGCTCCGGTGGTGGAGGCGGTGGTGGTTACGGCGGTCGCGGCGGCGGTGGTGGTGGTGGCCGACGGGGCGGTGGTGGTGGTGGCGGCGGATATGGTGGTGGCGGCGGAGGCGGCGGTGGATACGGCGGCGGTGGTGGCGGTTATCGTAAACAATAAATAATTTTTCTCTGTGCAACACGACGGGGACTTCGCAAGAAGTCCCCGTTTTTTTTCTAGCACAAACGGGGCTGGATTGCGTATGAGAGAGCATCTTATGAACAATCCCGCCCCAAGGGGCGGGGTGTCTACCCAAGGGTCTAGCGCCACAGGCGCGCTGAGGGGGAGGCTCCATGCGGCTTTGCCGCTGGAGGGGGCGACGCTAGCCCCTGAGATCGAAAGGATGACCGATGAACACCATCGCCCGACGCGATATTGTTTTTCTGATTTTGGCCGCGATTTTTATTACGGACGCGCTGTTGGGCGAACTCACCGGCGGCAAGCTTATTCAGGTTGGACCATTTGTCATGAGCATCGGCATTCTGCCGTGGCCCGTGGTGCTGATCGCCACCGATTTGGTGAACGAATATTTTGGCAAGGCCGGCGTGCGACGACTCACACTCGTTACGGTCGCGCTGATTATTTTTGCGTTCGTCGTCGTCTTCACCGCGATCGCGATTCCGGCCGCGTCGTTTTCTCCGGTGAGCGACGCCGCGTTTCAAACCGTGTTCGGCCAATCGCTCTGGATTATTGTGGGAAGCGTCATCGCCTTCTCGCTCAGTCAACTCGTCGATGTCGTCGTGTTCTGGCAATTACGCCGCCGCACCGGACACCGCATGTTGTGGCTGCGCGCCTCGGGTTCCACTGCGGTCTCGCAACTCATCGATAGTTTCGTGATTACCGGGATTGCGTTTTGGTTGCCGGGCAAACTCAGCACCGCGCAGTTTCTGAACATGGCGGCCTCGAATTATTCGTACAAACTCATCATCGCGGTCGGGATCACGCCGCTGATTTATCTGGCGCACGCACTCATCGATCGATTTTTAGGAAAGACCACGTCGCATGAACTCATCGCCGCCTCGGCCCGCGCCGCCAATGCCACCGAACCGACTGCGCCCCTGCCTCTCATATGATGAACTTTGATCCGATGGTCATTCTCATCACGTCGTTTTTCGGCGTGTGCGGCTACGCGGCGTGGCGCTATGCGCGGCGGGTCGACAGCAATCGACATTTAATTCTCGCCATTGCACTCATGGGCTATGGATTACTTACGACGACACCGTGGATGGCGTTTCTGGTCGGTGCGGTACTCACGATTTTATTATTTTGGCCATAGGGCGTGGAGGCATACTCAGGCGCCCTCATAATCCTAATCTTCATTCTTGATCTTAATCGATCCCGATGCCGACAACGACCACGTACACGATCACGAATACGCCGCCTCAGAGGCGACGCAGTTTTATAATCATCGCCGCCGAAGTGCGCAAGTCGCACTGGATCGGTTCGATGACGAGGAACGGCACCAACGCAAACGCCACGAGCAAATCGCACGCGGCATCGACCTCATCGATTGAGGCAATCGAAATATCGAAAAAGCGATTTTTCTCGCGTTGAGAGCGGCGGCCATTGCCTTCCGCCAAATTTAAGATCGCACTCGTGAGCGCGCGCTTCAGCTGATCTTGCAAATCGGCATAGCCCGCGGGAATGATTGCCAACAGGGATGGCACGGTCCGTGCGACACAAAGTAACCGTTGATAGCAGTGCAACCGATGATGATTCATTGTGAAACTCCCATTTGTCGGGAAGCGAAATTGCCTCCTTTTCCCCTGCGGGGAGGCAATTTCGCTTTCCGACAAAAAGGAGTGTTGAGATGTTGAATCATCATCGGTTGCACTGTTACGCGGTAACACTGGGTTTAGCACGGACCGTGCCATCCCTGTTGGCCACGTGGCCCCGCGGGTCGAGTGATTTGCAAGATCAGCTGAAGCGCGCGCTCAGTAGTGTGCTGTTGAATCTTGCGGAAGGCAATGGCCGCACCAGTCCGGCGGATCGCAAGAGATTCTTTGTCATCGCTCGCGGATCAGCGCTTGAGGTTGGAGCGATTTTTGATTTCGCATCGGCCTTGCAGTGGGGCGATGCATCATACTATGTCGATGCGCAATCCGTGATTGAACGCATTGTACAGATGGTCAGCAAGTTGCGGTGATTCCGCCTGAGGGATTTATTCACGTAGACACAAACAATGACCCCAGACTCCGCCCACATTTTTTCCGAGATCGTAAATTCCCGCCGTAGTGTGCGTTTGTTCGAAGACGTGCCGATTCCGCCCGACATTATGAATCGCTGTCTCGATCTCGCGTTGCTCGCACCGAATTCGTCGAATCTGCAACCGTGGACTTTTTATTGGGTGCGCGACGTCGTCCGCAAAGCCGTACTGGCCGAGGCTTGCCTGTCGCAACCGGCGGCGCGCACGGCGGCGGAATTAATTGTGTGCGTCGGACGCACAAACACATGGCGCGCGCATCGCCGGGAAATGTTGCGGCGATTCGAAATTGCCACGACCGCAGGACAATACATTCCGAAATCAGCGTGGGAATATTATCGAAAGATTGTGCCGATTGCGTACACGCAAGGGTGGTTCGGCGCGATTGGTCTGTTGAAGAAAATAATTTTTTGGGGTCGCGGATTCTTTACGCCGTCACCACGCAGTCCGACCTCGCTCGCCGACATGCGCGTCTGGGCGGCGAAATCGTGCGCACTTGCCTGCGAAAATATGATGCTGGCGTTGCGTGCGCACGGTTTCGATTCGTGTCCACTGGAAGGTTTCGATGCGGTGCGCGTGCGGCGTTTGCTAAAACTCACGCGCGACGCCGAGGTGGTCATGGTCATAGCCGCCGGGAAAGCCAGCCCCCGCGGCGTCTACGGACCACGTGTGCGCTTCGCGCGCGAAGAGTTTGTGATTGAGGTGTAGAGGACCGGCAACAGTGAGACCGCGATGATCGCCACGACGACGATGTGAAAATTGTGTTGCACGGCGGGAATGGTACCGAAAAAAAATCCGGCGAGGATCATGAGACCGACCCACGCCAGCGAACCACTCACGTTGTAGAGCAAGTAGCGCCGCCAATCCATGAGACCCACGCCCGCCACAAACGGTGCGATCGTGCGAATGATCGGGATGAAGCGCGCCAACACAATCGCCTTACCGCCATGTCGCGCGTAAAAAATTTGCGTGCGTTCCAAATATTCATGCTTCACGATGCGCCCTTCCACGCGCGCAAAGAAACGCAATCCCCATGTCCGACCAATCCAGTAATTCACGGTGTTGCCAAAAATTCCGGCGAGCGCGAGCAACACGACGAGTCGCGTGGGCGTGAGCACACCCGCGGGATCGAGCGCCGCGAGCGCACCAGCGGCGAACAGCAACGAATCGCCGGGCAGAAACGGTGTCACCACCAATCCCGTTTCGCAAAAAATAATCAGAAAGAGCACCGGATAAATCCACGCACCACACACCACCACCCACTCGCGCAAATGGACATCGAGATGCAAAAACGTATCGAGACTCGCCATCAACGCGTGGACAATGCTCTGCAGCAGTGAAAATATCATGCGGTCTCGCTAATCGACTGGTGTCCTTGGAGTCAATCATGTCCGCTTGTGCCGCGCTGCCCACTCTGCTACTGCGCGCGTTACATGAGTGAGTCCGCCCAACAATTACTCCGCACGATTTTTGGATATCACGCATTTCGCGGCGAACAGGAAACCATTATCGAGCATGTCGTCGCGGGCGGGGATGCGCTCGTGATCATGCCGACCGGCGGCGGCAAATCGCTCTGTTTCCAATTGCCCGCGCTGTTGCGACCCGGCGTGGGCGTGGTGATTTCGCCGCTCATCGCACTGATGCAAGACCAAGTCGACACGTTGCAACAGATGGGTGTGCGCGCGGCGGCGCTGAATTCCTCACTCACGCCCGAAGCACGGCGCGCCGTCATGCAACGACTGCGCAGCGGTGCGCTCGATTTATTGTACGTCGCACCCGAACGCGTGTTGCTGCCCGATTTGTTGCAACTCTTCGGCGAGATTCCGCTCGCGCTCTTTGCGATCGATGAAGTGCATTGCGTCTCGCAATGGGGTCACGATTTTCGTCCCGAATATTTAGAGCTGCGTCGCCTGCGCGCGTTGTTTCCGAACATTCCGTTCATCGCGCTCACCGCCACCGCCGACCCGCAAACGCAAACCGATATTCTGCAACAGCTTGATTTAGGCCACGCCCGCCGCTTTCAGGCCAGTTTCGATCGACCCAACATTTTTTATCGCGTGTTGCCCAAACAAAATGCCACGACGCAGCTGTTGCGATTTTTGCAGCAGGAACATGCGGACGACGCGGGCATTATTTATTGTCTCTCGCGCAAACGCGTGGAAGAAGTTGCGGCGGGGTTGTCGTCGCACGGACGGCGTGCATTGCCGTATCACGCGGGTCTCGACGCGGACGTTCGCCGAAACAATCAACAACAATTCATTCGCAACGAAGGTGTGGTCATGGTGGCCACGATTGCGTTCGGTATGGGCATCGACAAACCGAACGTGCGCTTTGTGGCGCATCTCGATTTGCCGCGCAGTATCGAGGCGTATTATCAGGAAACGGGTCGCGCGGGTCGCGATGGTTTGCCGGCGAATGCCTGGATGGCGTACGGATTGGGCGATGCGATTGCGTTGCGCCAAATGATCGCGGGTTCCGCTGCCAACGATCAGCATCGCGCGATCAATCACCAAAAGCTCGATCAGATGCTCGCGTTTTGCGAAGCCACGCATTGCCGCCGCGCGCAACTCCTCACGCACTTCGGAGAAACGGGTCGCGCGACGTGTGAACGCTGCGACAATTGTTGCACACCCGCCGAACTCTGGGATGCCACCATTCCCGCGCAAAAGGCCCTTTCCTGCGTGTATCGCACAGGACAACGTTTTGGGGCGGTGCACGTCATCGATGTGTTGCTGGGAAAAACCACACCGCGCGTCACGCAATGCCGACATCACGTACTTTCCACGTTTGGCATCGGCAAAGATTTGGGCGCGCCGCAGTGGCATTTGGTGTTGCGACATTTGGTGGCGACCGGGCAACTCACGGTACTCCCCGACGCGCATGGCGGATTGTCGCTCACCGCGCAAAGTCGCGACGTACTTACCGGTGGCGCACGCGTACTCATGCGCGCCGCACCCGCACCGACCCCGCGCGGAAAACTTCGCAGCGCGGCGCCCACGCTGTCATCAGCACCAACCGCGGGCGGACCCGTCGATCCGGATCTGTGGAAAACGTTGCGCATGTTGCGGCACGGACTCGCGCAACAACGTGGCGTTCCGCCGTACGTCATTTTTCACGATCGCACGTTGCACGAAATGGCGACGCGCCTCCCGCGCACGCTGGGCGAACTCGGCCAACTCTCCGGCGTCGGCGAATACAAATTACGCGAATATGGCGAACAATTTTTGGAAGTGCTGATGGATCGTGAGCAGGTCTCACCGTAATTTACTCACCATCTGCACTATACGTTCAATCGTCACTTGTGCATCGACGTAATATGCTGCCTTGCCCCATTGCATGGCCGCTGCGAAATCGAAAATCGCGCCGACTTCGAGGGCTGAGCCGCGCGCGATGATGACAATCGTGCTGTTGAATTCGTAATCCTCATTTCACAATCCTAATTTTTTCAGGGCAATTTCAATCGAGAAAACGATGCCGATCACGTACACGACGACGATTACGACGTGGACTGCTCAACTTGGCGGAAGGCAATGGCCGCCGCTCTGTGCGTGATAGAAACAGATTCTTCGATATGTCGATTGCATCAATCGATGAAGTCGATGCGGCATGTGATGTGCTCGTGGCATTTCAGCTGGTGCCGTTCCTCGTCATCGAACAGATCCAACGTGACTTGCGCGCCTCTGCCGCGATGATTATGAAATTACGTCGCCTCTGAAAGCGAGGCGGCATTTTCGTTGTCGTGTACGTGATCGTTGTCGGCAGCGGTATCGATCACGATCAAGATTATGATTACGGTGGTAATGACGACTCACCCTTGACCAGAATTTCTGCCCCGACTACATCCCGCCCATGCGCATTCTTGTGGTTGAAGACGATCTCCGCGTCGCGAGTTTTATTCGGCGTGGATTATCGGAGGAACAATATACCGTCGATGTCGCGGGCGATGGCGAACAAGCGATCGAACTGGCGATCGCCAATAATTACGATGTCATGTTGCTCGATCAGATGTTGCCGAAAAAAAATGGGATCGAAGTCATCCGCGTGTTGCGCGCGCAGGGCGTGCATTTGCCGATTCTCATGCTCACCGCGAAAGATACCGTGCAGGATAAAATTGCCGGACTCAACAGCGGCGCCGATGATTACCTGACCAAACCATTTCGCTTCGACGAATTGCTCGCCCGCATTCGCGCACTCTCGAGACGGCATGGGGAACTCACACCACTCACCGTGCGCGTCGCCGATCTGGAACTCGATGCCGTCCGCCATCGCGCCAGCCGCGCGGGTCGTCCGCTCACGCTTACGAATCGCGAATACGCGCTGCTCGAATTTCTCATGCGGCATGCGGGCGAAATCGTGAGCCGCACCATGCTCACGGAAAATGTCTGGGAACAGGATTTCGATTCCATGACCAACGTGATCGATGTGCACATCGCGCGACTGCGCCGAAAAATCGACGACGAATTCGATGTGAAATTATTACACACCATCCGCGGACGCGGATTTTTGCTGGGGACGCCGCCCGCCGCATGAAACGCTCGATTCGCTACACACTCACCCTCTGGTATCTGGCCTTGTTGGCCATGATTCTCTGCGTGTTCAGTACCGTCTTGTATCACAACGTCTCACAAAATCTTTTTCATACGATCGATGAAGTCCTCGCCTCGGAATCCGACGGCGTGGCAGACACCATCTTTGCGTTTTGGGAGGCCGCGCGTACTGGGACCACGTCGCCCGCACCACGCACACCACGGACACATCGCTCCGCCGCACACCCGCGCACCACACCGCGCCAAACGGTGGCGCCGCATTTGCAGCTCCTGTTGGACCGCGGCGGATTTCCAGCGCTGATCACACGCTGGGCCGAAGAGACTGGCGAATTGGCGTCGGTGCATCCGATTCGCATTGTCAGTCTCACCGGAAATATTCTGGCAAGCTCCGCAAATTTCACCACGCTCGACATTCCACTATCACCCGCCGCCATCGCCGCTGCGAGCCACGGCACCGTGTTGTTTGAAACCGTCGTGCGCGATGAGAGTCGCATTCGATTGATTGTCTGGCCGGTGATCGAGGCGGGGCGCGCGGTGTACGCCGTGCAAGTGGGTTCCCCACTCTCGCAGGCCGACACCTCGCTCGATCGTTTGCGCTTGTGGTTGTATTGGTTGATTCCCGGCACGTTGGTCGTGGCGAGTCTCATCGGATGGCTGCTCGCCACCATCGCCCTGCAACCCGTGGCCCACATGACCGCGACAGCCATGCGCATTGGGGTTGCGCAATTGCACGAGCGCATCGCGGTGCCCCACACCGGCGATGAACTCGAACGACTGGCCACCACGTTCAACGCCATGCTCACGCGATTGGAACGTTCCTTTCGTCGCTTGCGCCAATTCAGCGCGGCCGCTTCGCACGAATTGCGCACACCGCTCACCGCACTCAAAGGCGAACTCGAAGTCACGCTGCGGCGCCCGCGCACGGTGGAAGAATATCAAGCGGTCATTACCACGCAACTCGCCACCCTCGACGACATGGCGCAAACGGTGGAAGAATTGCTCGCGTTAAGTCGCAGTGAAGACGGCGACGCGGCGATTGCCTGGCATCCGGTCGAACTCGGCGCACTCGCTGCGCATGTGTTCGGATTTTTTCGTACGCGCAGTCACGACAGCGATGTGGCGCTGACATTACAATGTACACAACCGGTCTGGATGCGCGGCGAACGCCGCCTGCTCGAACGTGTCCTTGCAAATCTCATCGACAACGCGCTGAAGCACACCACGGCTGGGCAATCCGTCTTGGTCGAACTCTCGGGCACAACGTCACACGCCATTCTGATCGTGCGCGACACCGGCGCCGGAATTTCTGAAGCCGAATTGCCACACATCTTTGATCGTTTTTTTCGGCAACGCCCCACCCCAACCGATGGTCCGCAGAGCAGCTATGGATTGGGACTCGGTTTGTGCCGCTGGATTGCGGAAGCGCATCACGGGCGCATTACGGTGGAGAGTCGGGTTGGTCACGGCACCATATTTACCGTATCCTTTCCCACAGCCGCGAGTGCTGCGGCGTAATTGGGTTCCTGCGCAATTTCTGGGACGAGTTCGGAGTAGATCACCCGATGCTGTGCATCGAGCACGACAACGGCGCGCGCACACAAGCCCGCCAGCGGTCCATCCGTGATTTCCACGCCCCACGTCTTTCCAAAATCGCTGCGGAAGATCGACAACTGCGTCGTGTTGACAATGCCTTCCGCACCGCAGAAGCGCGCCTGCGCAAACGGCAGATCGGCGGAGATATTTAACACGGCGGTGTTGGCAAGCCCCGCGGCCGCTTCGTTAAATTGCCGCACCGAAATCGCGCAGACTGGCGTGTCGATACTGGGAAAAATATTCAGCACGATTTTTTTCCCCGCAAACGCGGCCAAATTCGCTGTCGACAAATCATTGCGCAACAGCAAAAAATCCGGCGCCGCACTCCCCTTCGCCGGCAACGCGCCGCTGGTGTGAATCGGATTGCCCTTCAATGTAATCGTGGCCATGAATCACTCCTTGTGTTGACATCGGGACGTGGGACATAGGACATCAGAACAAAAGAGCAACTTTTTTTCAGAAAGTAACGATCATGCGCCATCGTACGCCAGATGAAGATCGATTCAATCCGCCCGTCCGCCACCACCGTTGGCGACTCACGAACGCGTTGCCGCAAGAAAATATTGCGGCGTTGGTGTGTGCGGCGCTCGATATTTCCGACGCGCAATTTGATGCACTCCTGAATGACGGCGGGTTGCATTGCAATGATGTGCGCCTCACCCCGGACACGGTGCCTGCGCAAATCGAGGCGGGCAGCGAGCTGCAGGCGTATTGCTATGTTCGCACTCCCGAACCGATTCCGCTCACGACCGAGCATATTCTCTTTCAGCGCGATGGGATTCTTGCCGTGAACAAACCGGCGTGGCTGCCGGTGCAAGGCACGCGCGTGAGTGTGTCGCACGCGCTGGAGCATCAACTCCGATTATTCACGGGCATTGCTACGCTCATGGCCGTGCATCGACTCGACCGGCAAACCAGTGGGATCGTGTTGTTTGGGGAGACCGCAAAAATCACGGGGTGGATGATGCAACAGTTCGCGCAGCACCGTGTGCAGAAAAAATATCTCGCACTCGTGTCACCTGCGCCCACAGCAAATCAGTGGGAAACACAAGGGTATCTGGAACGATTGTATCGGCGACTGCCGCAAAACGTGTTTCGTCTGCAGGCCACGGAAGTGAAGAAATCGAAATGGAGTCACACGCAATTTCGGTGTGTGACCACATCATCCGACGGTGCGTTGGTGGAATGTGTTCCTGTCACCGGCCGCACACATCAGCTCCGCGTGCATTTGTCGGCGCATGGCACACCGATTGTGGGCGATGATCTCTACGGCGGCGCGATGCATTTCGAAAATCAATTGGTCCAACGCATCCAGCTGCACGCCGCACAACTCACGTTTCCCATGTCGACCGGTGCGGGCACCGCGCACATCACGCTCGAGGCGCCACTGCCGGGGGATTTCCTCTAGAAGCGGAAGGCTGGAGACTAGGGCGTGTTTGCAAAATACCAGCACCAATCCAGATCAGGATCTCGATCTGGATCTGGAACTGGATCTGGATTGGGAAACGACGGATTAGGATTCCCGCCAGTAGACTTCGCGTAGCTTGCGGAGTTGCGCCTCGGCGAAGCGGAGTTCCGATTGAATCGGTTGGATGATGGATGGGGGATTGAGTCGAAACGCTTGCACGACATCAAAGGCGGCATCGACTTCCGCGAGTGATCCCAATGCGATACTGAAAAAATGCCGTCGCTCTTTGGGCGACGCGCGGCCATTCCCTTCGACGATTATAGGGGCTCGCGTCGCCCCCTCCACCGGCAAAGCCGGATGGAGCCTCCCCCTCAATGCCCCTTCGGGGCTGATTTTCCCTGACAGCGCTGCTTCCAGATAAGCAACTCCATTTGCCAAAGTGAAAGCGATTTCTTGAACAGCTGTACAACCCGCCTCTCGCATATGGTACCCGGAAACTG
>OBEQ010649519.1_pt1 | contig 23906 bp, 29 predicted proteins | sample 1670901 | NCBI WGS metagenome assembly OBEQ01 (sample SAMEA104232315, study PRJEB22302) | groundwater metagenome | biome: forest; feature: aquifer; material: groundwater | place: USA | collected 2011-08-07 | depth 5.4 m | reverse complement strand
TCTTACCAAGGCCCGACAACCTACGGCTCAGTCAGCTTTAAATACCCCAAAACTTGGGATGCCTACATTGACCAAACTAATTCTTCCAATCCCATCAACGGCTACTTTTACCCCGATAGCGTTCCCGGCTTATCTAGCGGTACGGCCTTTGCCTTAAGGGTCAATCAAGTCAGTGCCAGTTACGAGCAAGAAGTGAAGAAATTCGATTCAAAGATAAAGACTGGCTTGGTTAAGGCGACGGCCTACGTACCGCCACAAATGGCTAATGTCACCAACGTCCAAATTGGCACGCGTTTTGACGGTGAGATAAATAATACCTTAAAGGGTTCGATGGTTATGATAAAAGTCCGCGATAAAACCTTAGAAATTTCCACCGAATCGACGGATTATTTGACTGACTTCAATAACGTCGTACTGGCTAATTTGACGTTTATTCCTTAACGGGCTCTTGAGTAATATTTAATTGGCTATCGCCCCAATAATGGCGCAAAGCTTGTTATACTTAGGATATTGTTAGTAAGTTAGTGGGGGTATGAAAAAAAGGCCAAAAAGAGCGGCTGCTCAAAATAAAGTTCAAGGGCTGCTGGCTGCCCTAAACGATGATTTGGCCTTGCCGCTTTTACAAATTAAATCGGGGCTGGAACTGGTGGAACAAGCCGGCTTTAATCGCCAGACTTGGCTCAGCCAGCATAAGATAATGTCTTTAAGCGTTAGCAACGGCCTGCAATTAATCGACGCCTACCGCTTAGCGCTTAGATTCGAAGAAATTAAAAATATTTTCTTAGAACCCGTAGCCGTAGGGGCTGTTTTGCAAGACGTCGCGCACGAGCTGTCGGCTTACGCCAAAATTTATAACACTGAAATCGAGGTCGACGTCCAGGGCAAGCTAACACCGGTCTTGGCGCACCAGCCCAGCCTAAATGCCGCCTTATCCGTTCTTGGTTCCAGCTTAATAAGGGCCCAGGCCGCCCAAAGTAAGCAAAAACACTACCGTTTACTTCTTGGCGCCCACCGGACAGCGGATAACGTTATCGCCGCCGGTGTTTTTAGCAGTGTCCACGGTTTAAGCGATAAAGCCTTAAGGAGCGCCCGGAACTTAGTCGGCAAAGCCCGCCAGCCCTTACCCAGCGTGCCGCCCGGCGCCGCCAGCGGTATTTTGATTGCCGATATGCTGTGTGCTTCGATGTGGCAGCCGCTTCGGGCGGCCGCCCACCGTAATTTGCACGGGCTGGCGACCACTATTCCTATAAGTAAGCAGTTACAGTTCGTTTAAACAAATGCAAAACATTTTTAGTAATAAGCAAAAAGTAATAAGCAAAAAGCAAATTTTTGAGGACTTACCCTTTTTACATTTTACATTTTACATTTTGCTGCAACCGGAAGTTGCTTGATGGCGCGGATTTTACTTTTGGAGTCAGATCATTTTTTGGCCAAAAACCTCAGCCGGGCACTCGAAAAAGACGGCTCGGAGGTTTCCTGGCACGTTGATTTACAAGCGGCGATGAATAGCGCCGATCAAAATACTCCAGAAGTTGTCATCCTGGATTTAAGCTTGGCGGCCAGGAGCGGTACCGAGTTTTTATACGAATTTCGCAGCTACCCGGATTGGGAAAACGTGCCGGTAATAATTTTAAGCAGCCTTTCAAATCACGAGATTAAAGATACGATATCCAGCCTTAGCCACCTAAACGTTTCAACTTACCTTTATAAACCGACAGCCGGCTTATCGGACTTAGTCGAAAACATACGTCGCCTGCTTTTACCCCAGCCAGCATGAATCGCTTTAATACCAAAGGCATAGTTTTAAGCCGTACCGATTACGGCGAGGCCGACCGGATTCTAACCTTTCTAACAGCCGACCGTGGCAAAGTTAAGGCCATAGCCAAGGGCGTTCGTAAAAGTAAAAGCAAACTTGCCGGAGGTATCGAGCTTTTTAGCGTTAGCGAACTAACTTTAATTATCGGCCGCGGCGAAATAAACACCCTAATTTCCACCCGCATGGACCGCCATTATGGAAATATCGTTAAAAATATAGAACGAACCAACACTGCTTATGAGTTTATGAAAATGATTAACAGGGCAACCGAAGACCAGCCAGAGGCGGCTTATTTTGAGCTTCTAGAGCAGTCGCTGAGCAGTTTAGATGATTTTAAAATTGACCTAGAATTAATGAGCCTTTGGTTTAAGATGCAACTTCTGCGTATTGGCGGCCACTCGCCTAACTTAAAGACCGATATAGAGGCCAAAAAACTCAAACCGGGCAAAAAATACAATTTTGACGCTGAAAAAATGGCTTTTTTCGTCCACCCCCAAGGGCGGTATAGTGATACTAATATTAAGTTTTTGCGCCTGGGCTTTAGCCGCAATCCACCCAAGGCCCTAAATCGTATCGAAAACGTCGCTAAACTCTCGGCCAGCGCCCAACCCCTGGTTAGTTCTATGCTGCAAAACTTTATTCGTTTATAATCTGTACATAAGATGAGCAGGAGAATAACGAAGCGCTTGCATTTGGAGACAGAAGCTGTTTTCTTGGCGAGCAACGGAATGAGGCGTACAAAGGAGTACGTTGAATGAGTAGCGGAGGCAAAAAACAGCTTATGGGCCAAAAGGCCGGTGAGTCTCAGGCTTCGCCTGAGAGCAGATCAGCCGGTGCAAGTGTTTCGTTGGAAGATATTGTTAGTTTGGCTAAACGCCGCGGGTTTATTTACCCCAGTTCGGAAATTTACGGCGGCTTGGCCGGCGTTTATGATTACGGCCCGCTTGGGGTACAACTAAAACATAACATCCAAAATCTGTGGTGGAGTTCGTTCGTAGCCGGTTGGGAAGATATGTACCCCATGGATGCCGCTATTTTAATGAATAAAAAGGTTTGGGAAGCTTCTGGCCATGCCAGCGGCTTTAACGACCCGTTAGTGGAATGTAGTAATTGTCATTCACGGCTGCGCGCGGACCATATAGAGGGCAGTAAATGTCCTGTTTGTGGCAAAGATGGTACTTTAGGCAAACCCAAACAGTTTAACATGATGTTTAAGACTTATCTTGGTACCCAAGCCAGCGAAGAAAACATCACGTATCTTCGTCCGGAAACTGCCCAGGGCATGTTTGTCAATTTCAAAAATGTCATCGATGGCTTTAGTCCTAGTTTGCCGTTTGGCATGGCCCAAATAGGCAAGGCATTCAGAAACGAGATTTCACCCCGAGACTTTTTATTTCGATTGCGCGAAATGGAACAGATGGAAATTGAATATTTTGTGCATCCGGATAATTGGAAGGAAGCTTTTGAGGATTGGCGACTGGGTCTCCAGACCTACTTCAAAAAAATCGGTTTACCTGAAGGTATGGTTCACGAGCACGAAATCGGTAAAGAAGATCGTGCCCACTACAGCGAGCGCACCATCGATTTTTATTTCGATTACCCCTTCAAAAGTGATGAACTCGCCGGTCTTGCGTATCGAACAGATTACGATCTCAAGAGACATCAAGACGCTAGTGGTAAGAAGCTGGAGTATTTACCCAAAGATGGGACGAAGGCTTTCATTCCTCATGTTATCGAGCCCAGCATTGGCTTGGATCGCTTAGTGTTAGCAGTTCTTAGTGCCGCATATTCCATTGACCAGCAGGGCGGCGAAAAGCGGGTGTTTCTTAAACTAGCGCCGGATATCGCGCCGGTTAAAGTCGCCGTTTTTCCTTTGCTTAAAAATAAGCCCGAACTCGTCAAAAAAGCCCGCCAAGTTTATGAAATGCTCAAAGCAGAAATCGGCAACGTCGAATTTGACGATAATGGCAACATCGGCAAACGCTACCGCCGCCAAGACGAAATCGGCACACCGTTCACGGTAACTATCGACTTCGACACTTTAGAAGATGGTACTGTGACCGTTCGCGATCGGGACACGACCGAGCAGAAGAGGACGAAAATCGATGACCTCACCAAAACAATCTCCTAAACTCATAATCATCCGCGGGCCGTCGGGGTCAGGCAAGAGCTCCGTTACCAGAACTTTGCTTAAAAAGGTTAAGGGCCAAGCAATGTTAGTTTCAGTCGATCAAACTCGCAAAATGTTTAGTGACCAAAAACAGCCGGATCATCAGGCCAGTAAGGATATGGTGGTAAATAATGTGCTTTTTGGTTTGGCCAAAAATTACGACGTAATTTTAGAAGGTATATTGAACATCAAAACCGACAAGTTTATGTTCGATAAAATATTGGCTACTCACCCCGAAGAAAATTACTTTTTCTATCTTGATGTGAGTTATAAAGAAACGCTCCGGCGCCACAAGACCCGGCCCGAAAAAGCCGAGTTTGGCGAAGAATCTATGAAAGAATGGTGGAGCTATGCCTCTCCCATGGGCCACGCTTCAGAAACCGTAATACCCGAAAGCTCATCTTTGGAAGAGACTGTAGCTATTATCCAAAAACCCGCCAGAATTTAACTATTTATTATTTGGGTTGGGGGCCGGGTGAACCGGTGGAAAATTTACGTTGCCGGGTGTGCCCGATGATGGCAGCGGCGCTGGATCGGGCAGCGGATCAATCAAGAGTTTCCCCTCTATACTGCGATCATTGCGAAGATGCTTAAGATCAGTAACGTCGTCGAACATAATAATTTTATATTCGCCGGGATCTTCCGGCTGGCCATTCAAACCCAGGCCGCAAGTCATATCTAAAGGGGCCGTGCCGTCAGGGTTGACGGTGTCTGTACTACCATGGAGATTATTAGTATAAAGTTTGCCGTCGGGCCTCGTTATTCTCCACGAAAAGGTCCCACCTGGCGTAAAACCAGTAGTTCTAATGCGGAGTACACCTCCGTTTATTCTAGATTCGCAATGCCCCAAGACCCTGAAAGTTAATGGTTTTAGTATGGGATAAGGGGACCAGCGATTTTCCGCGGCTTGAGTACTCAACGAGCCAACGGTAGAAACCAAAGCTAAAAAATAATTCACAGGCCTGAATTCCATAGATGGCCATTTACCAAATTGCTCGCTCACGATTCCAGGATTGTAGAATATGTTAAATTATTATGCAACAGCACAAGCTAGCCAAAACTCAAAACAAGTTATTAAATCATTGACTTTTTACCTATAGAGTGGGATATTACTTCTGTTATTAAATACGGAGAAGGGAATGAAGACAAAACAGCGCCTAGCGCCTTTATTTAGAACAATCGCGGTTCTTAGTTTATTAATTATTATATTAACCGGCGTAACTTTCGCAGCTCTGCAAAGCCAGCAGGCCGCTTTGACGGGCAATACTATCGAGAGTGCCACCGCCGACCTTAGAATCGGGACCACGACTTCCAGTTTCACGGCTTCTAAGGTCGGTTTTGACTTTAACGGCATCGTCCCAGGCGGGTCCGCCGGCCCGGCCAATGGCTATGATATTTATCTAAAGAACTTCGGCTCGTCTAATTTATCAATTAAGGCCGCTATTTCCACCGCCCCCAGCAACCTGAATAATATCGACTTAAATAAGGTTTTCTTAGAAATTACCCGAGTCGATACGGGCTATGTTAAAAGCATGTCCCTAAAATCGCTCATCGATGGTTTTAGTTCGGGCGCCATAGCGGTTAACGACATAATCGCCGGCGGTGCGACCACCCAATATAAATTGCGGGTATCAATGTCCAGCGACGCGTTCTCAGGCTCTAGCGCCACCATCAGCGGCGTCGACCTCGTGTTTACCGGCGTTGGCGTTTAAAGCAGGGAATTAAGTGGTAAAAACTTTTATAAACTGGCTGCTCGCCATCATTTTAACGGCGATTATCTTCGCTGGTATTGGCGGGCTGGTACTTTGGCAAACCAAAGGCGTTAGTTTATACAGCGTCCAAACCAATTCTATGGCTCCAAGCCTTAAAAAGGGCGCTTTAGTTATTGATACCAAAGCCCGCGCGGATTCCATTAATAATGGCGACGTCATTAGCTATTTTAGTTCTAACGGTAACCATTTTGTCGTAACTCACCGCGTGGTTAGGGTAGAGCGGAACTTTGGCGTCATTATTACCAAAGGCGATAATTTATCGCAGGTAGACCCGCCAGTACTACTAAGTTCCGTGATCGGCAAAACTGCCACCGCCATTCCCAAAGCTGGTTACGCCTACAACATAATCCGCACGCCGCTTGGCCTCGTCGGCCTGGTTTATATACCGGCGATATTAATTCTTACTTTTGAAATAAGACGCCTAATACGGCACTTCGGGCGCCGGACCTATAGGTTGGCGCATAGGATATAAATGCCGAGGACTTCTAGTTACCGCCTAAATGATATGATTAACAGTATGAGAAGAAATAACAAACAACGCGTCTTTGCCTTTATTGATAGCCAAAATTTAAACGTTAGTGTCCAGCAATTCGGCTGGAAAATGGACTGGCGCAAATTCCGCAAATTCTTAAAAGATAAATACGGTGTCGATAAAGCCTTTATGTTTATCGGTTACATGCCCGAGAACCAGGATATGTACGAACGCCTCAATGAGGCGGGCTTTGCTATAGTATTAAAACCAACCCTCGAAATGATGCGTCCGCCCGCCACCGAGCTAACAGAACAACCAGATAAGAAGGCCGAGAACTTTAAAACTTTCGGCGAGCAAGCCTTGCCTGCCGGCAGGCAGGCCGCCGAAGATCTGGCAGATGAAAAACCGGCGCCTTCCACCTCTAAGTCCGAGCAACCAGAGGCTGTCAAAAAGCCGGTGAAGGGAAATGTTGACGCCGAACTTGTTCTTTGGGCCATGAAAGAAATGCCCAATTACGAAAAAGCCGTGATTGTATCCGGCGACGGCGATTTTTACAGCTTAGTAGAGTATTTATTAGAGAAAGATAAGCTTCTTAAATTACTTACGCCGACGCTGCATTACTCGAGCCTATTTAAACCGTTCGAAAAACACATTGAGCAGCTTGGTAAACACCGCCGGCAACTAGCTTATCGCCGGACAACCTACCGCAACCGTGATACTAAAATTAACACCGATCCAAAAACCTAATAAAGACCCGCATGGTTATGCTTGCGTAAACTATAAAAAAGTATTATACTTGTGTTTTAAGAGGAGAGATACCAGATGGTACGTCAAAGAGGAGCTGGAATAGGTGAATGGGTTCCCAAAGTTAAGGGACCTCACGGGAATATGATACCCGCCCCCATCGAGAGACCCTATGTGGATGCAGCCGAAGCTGCCAGAATTGAGCAAGAAAGAATTGAAGAGTTTAACAAACGTTTCCAGGAAAAAGTAGTAAGAACATCAAGAATAATGACAGAACTTAGAGATCTCGACCCTTCACTTTACCGAAATCCGCGAGAATAAGTTATCTAGATGGAGGTGCCGTTAAAACGAATTGGTATTTTTGCCGGCACGTTTGATCCGCTACATAATGGCCATATTGAGTTCGCCAAAGCAGCGGCTAAAAAATACCAACTAGATAAAGTATTTTTGGCACCCGAGCGTAATCCCAGAAATAAAACCAACGTCGCTCCGTACCAAGACCGGTTAAATATGCTAAAGCTTGTTCTAGAGAGCTCAAAAAATCTTGAAATATTAGAAGTACCTGAAGCCTATTTTACCGTAGCCTCAAGCTGGCCGCGTCTAAAAAAGACGTTTGGCGAGGCCGAAATTTTTTTGCTTCTGGGCTCCGACTCTGCCCGCCAATTGCCTAAGTGGCAAAACCTCTCCAAATTAAAAAATGAAGCCCAGTTTATCATTGGTCTGCGTAACGAAGACAGAGCAGAAGAACTTAACCATGTAAATGGCCTCAAAATACATTTTCTAAAAAGCCCCAAGGCCGGTATTACTGCCAGCCAGGTTAGGAACAATAAAGATGACAGTTTAACCGACCCTAAAGTTATAAGCTACATTCGCCAGCACAAGTTATATAATTAGAAGGGAAGGAGGCTTCCCCCGCCAAAACTTTTTGCACAGTTTTTTGCGGCGCGCGGAGTGAAGACGGTAATATTAGAGGAGGTGTTGAAAGTATGTACAATTTAAATAGAAAGCTAAAGGTTTAGGCGGATAAAAGATGAAAGTTACCAGGTATGTCCAAAGTTGCCTGTTAATTGAAGACGGCAGCACGCGAATTTTGATAGATCCAAGCGGGGATGAAAAAGACCGCTTTAATGATTTCGGTAAACTAGACGCTGTTTTGTACACTCACGAACATGGCGACCATTTCGATCCGGATTTGACGAAAATTTTTTTAGAATCCGGCATCGCGGTCTATGCAAATGCCAGTACCGCCAAACAAGCCGATAGTAGCGTTAAAGTAGTAAAAAACGGCCAGGAATTTGATATCAAAGAATTAAGAATCAAAGTTATCGAATTACCGCATTGCCCAATGCCTAATGGCAGCGCCGGTCCCCAAAATGTCGGCTATCTAGTAAATGAAAAAATTTTCCATCCGGGTGATGGCAAAGCCCTCACCGGGCTAAAAGTGGATAATCTAGCGGTACCAATTACGGGTCCGGACGTTTCCATGCGGGACGCTTTCGATTTTCTGCGCCAAGTAGGCGCCAAGATCGGTATCCCGATTCATTATGATAAGTTAGGCGCCAACGCCGAAGTATATAAAACCTTCGCCGGTTACTTTGATTTTCCATTTGAGCTAAAACCGTTAAAGATGGGTAAAAGCATAGAAATCTAAATGGCCTACGACACTAAGCTCGAAAATCGAATAGACAGCCTGACAGCCGATTGGGAACTTACCAAAAAACAAATATTCGGCGGCCTTTGCTATTTTTTAAACGGCAATATGGCGCTAGGGATCCACAAGGATGAATTAATCGTCAAGGCTAACGAGGATCAAGGGAAAGAACTCTTAAAACAATTGGGTATGCGGCCTTTTGATATGAGTAAGCGTCCTATGAAAAATTGGTTTATGGCCGGCGGCGTAGCCATCAAAGATGATAAAAAACTTCTAGAATTACTAGAAATTAGCCGCGACTTTACCAGCACGCTGCCGCCAAAGTAACGGCTCCGCCGTATAGGACACCCTCATCGAGGGTTTCCTATCGCGCCGGGCGCAGAATAAATCCGCCGCTCCGGCTGCTCTTCCCGATGAAAAATAAGATAAAATTAATAAATGTCTAAAGTAATGCAGCGCAGCCAGTTTGGTAATCCCATCCTGCGCGAAACTGCCGCTATACTCACCAAGAAACAAATTGCCTCTAAAGAGACCAAGCAATTAATTACTGATATGCGCTACACGCTTAATAAGAAGCGCTACGGCATCGGCTTGGCCGCGCCGCAGGTCGGACGAGGCATAGCCATAAGCGTCATCGAAATTAAGCCGACGAAGCTTAGACCAAATCTGCCCAAATCAAAATGGGCCAGCCTGGTAGTAATTAACCCTAAGATCATTAAGGTTTACGGTAGCCGCAAACAGGTTTACGAAGGCTGCATTAGCTTTGCCGGAGTTTTTGCCAAAGTGCCGCGCTATAAAAAAATCCGCCTTCGCTATTTAGACGAGAAGGGCACTAGCCACGAAAAAGATTTTAAAGATCTGCTGGCTCACGTATTGCAGCACGAAATCGACCACCTAAATGGCGTATTGTTCGTCGATAAAGTCAAAGACCCCAAAACATATATAACTCTTTCAGAGTATAGAAAGTATATAGTTAATAAAGAAAAGCTAGAAAAATGATTAACGAAAAATTTGTAGTCCTGGGAGCGCTCATAAATCTAACAGGTACTTTAGGGTACGTTAAGAACACCCTAAATGGGAGTACTAGACCTAACCGCGCCAGTTGGATTATGTGGACAATCGCGCCAATGGTCGCCTTTGCCGCGCAAATTAGCGAGGGGGTAGGCTTAAGGTCATTAGTCACATTCATGGCTGGTTTCGGCCCGCTGTTAATTCTTGTCGCGTCGTTTGTGAACAGGAAATCAGTCTGGAGATTGACAAAATTCGACATCATTTGCGGCGTGTTATCTTTTCTGGGGCTATGTCTATGGGCTATTACAAAGCAAGGGAACCTGGCAATTTTATTAGCCATTGTCGCAGATTTATTTGCGGCGATACCTACACTAAAGAAGTCTTACCATGATCCCGAGTCAGAAAGCTCATTTGCATATATAACTGCCGCTGTTAGTGGCGGTATTACTTTATTAACAATTAAGAACTGGACATTCGCTACGTGGGGATTTCCTCTGTATATTGTTCTTATATGCCTGGCTCTCAGTTTTCTAATTGTGTATAAACCAAGCGTGAAGGCTAAGTGAAAGAGAATACTGAAAAGCGCCTAGAGGCTATTGAAGCCCGTAATAAGCGGGTAGAGCTAGATAAGGCTTGGGAGATCAGCTGGACACGCCGCTTATCGGTAGCCGTTTTGACTTACCTAGTGATTGTCGGTTATTTAATCGCTATCCATAAGGATAAACCGTTTATTAACGCTTTCGTGCCGGCTCTTGGTTATTTTTTATCGACGCTGCTGCTCAAAAGAGTAAAAGCTTATTGGCAGGCCAAACATAAAAAATAAATCTCATGCTTGCAATCAAGGGGTATTAGTGTAAATCTAAGCCCAATGGAGCGACGCCGGAAAAAACAGGAAATCCAAGAGAAAAGACCTCTATCAGCGGAAGAGGTTGAAATGTTTATATCAGAAATCTTAATACCTGCGGTAACTCATTTGGCGGGCGAAGACTGTTTTGCCGACCTCGACCCCAAAGACGAGAAAACGTTCACGGTAGATGTAGCTGAAGGAGAAGAATTACCAAAAAGAGTTGAAGTAATAGCTAGTACCTGGTTACTCAAAAATGAGCGGGGAATAAAAGAATTCAAGCCCTGCGTTCATATAAAAGTTTCCAGGATGGCGTCTCAGAGTTTTACGGACGTGGTTCTAGACACTGCCAAGGTTAGCTCTCAATATGACCCAGAACAGCAAAGGGAGCTTGAGTTTTATGAAGACGAAATTAAGGCTTGGGAGACCATGGAGTATAGTTTTTACGCTGGCGCGATACATCCTGGTGGCTCAATGTACGGCATTGAGTTAAAAGACTTCAAAGGCGACATAATTTGGGATGACAGTGATCTATTGGAGCCGAAGAAAGACGGCCACTTATCTGAATTCAGGCGAAGGCGAGCTCGGAAGTTGGAAGACCTACTTTGTAATTCTATTTATCAAGCCGATATAAGCATGGTATTAATCGCTTTGAGTAAACATGAAATTCCTCTAGAGAAAATAATAGAATTAGGACCATAATTAAATAAAAGGGCGATTTATGTATAAGCCTTGCATTTTTTAAGATTTAGCCTAAACTTGATACGAAGTAAGGAGATCCAGTGACAAGAGCCTTGCGCCGCAGGCAGTTTATTAAAGGTAAACAAAAGACTTTTCATATTCCCGCAAAACGCGGGAATTTTTTTATAATAAAGAAGAGAGGAGGAATTAATGCATATTTTATCGGCTAAACAATTTAGCGCTGGCCAGCTGGAAGAAATCTTTGACCGTGCCGACGAAATGGAAAAAGCTCTCAAGAATCCGGCCAAACGCCGGGCTTTGGCGGTTAAATACAATGACCAGCAACTATGCAGTTTATTCTACCAACCCTCTACGCGCACTAGGCTTAGTTTTGAAACGGCTGCCTTAAAAATTGGCATGGGCGTTGTTAGCACTGAAAACGCCCGCGAGTTTTCGTCGGCCGCCAAAGGCGAAACAATTGAGGATACAATCCGAGTTCTAAACCAATACGACTTTGCCGCCATCGCCATACGCCACCACGAAGCCGGCGCCGCCGCCGCCGCCGCCAAGGTAAGTCAAATACCCATCATTAATGCCGGCGACGGCACCGGCGAGCATCCCACCCAGGCTCTCTTAGACGCTTACACCATAAAGAAACACTTTGGCCGGTTGGATAATCTAAAAGTCGTCCTGGGCGGCGACTTGCTGCACGGTCGGACGACCCGCTCGCTATCCTTATTACTCTCTAAATTTAAAAATAACTTTATAACTTTTGTATCAATCGCCGAACTGCAAGCCGGGAATGACATAAAAGACGGGCTCAGGAAAAGTGGCACCGGATTTACTGAAACCGACGACATGGCGGCCGCCTTTAAAGACGCCGACGTGGTCTATTGGACTCGTTTGCAGAAGGAATATATTACTGATCCAGCCAAAATTCCTAAAGATGGATTCGTTATCACGGAGGCCTCGTTAAAATCGCTGCCTAAAACGGCTATAATTATGCACCCGCTGCCGCGGGTCGACGAAATCCACCCGGACGTCGATGCCGACCCGCGCGCCAGATATTTCGAGGAAGCAGGCAACGGCCTATATATCCGCATGGCGCTATTAGACATGGTGATGGAGTCTAAATGACCAAAACCATAACTCTACCAGGGGCTATAGACCTCCATGTGCATTTGCGCGAACCCAGTAATAACAAGGCCGAAACAATCGCCAGCGGCACTAAAGCGGCGTTGACTGGCGGCTACGCGCTAATTTGCGATATGCCCAACAATCCTGGTATGCCCACCTGGACCGCCGAGAGCCTGAAAGATAAGCAGGAAAGAATAAGCATAAGCGCCTACATACCAGTAGGCGCTTATGCTGGAGCCCAGCCCGAATCAGACAATTTAGATGAACTGACAGAAATGGCTAAAACCGCTATTGGCTTAAAGCTCTATGGCTCGCCAAACGTTAGCAACTACCAGGACTACAAAGTAGAGGAATTTAAAAATATTGCCACAACCTGGCACCGACAAGCTCCAAATAAACCAATCCTTTTCCACCGAGGCGAAAGTAATTTAGAAGAAGTAATTTTGCTTATTGCCGGTGAAATAAGGCACCCCCTGCATATTTGCCACGTAAACAGCACCGATGAGGTAAAAATAGTTGTAGCCGCCAAAAAAAAGGGCTTGGCAGTAACTTGCGGGATTTGCCCGCACCATCTCTTTAAAACGTCGCATGATAGTGTTAGTGAGGGCTGGTTTGCCCGTATGTTGCCACCATTAGCTCGCCAGGACGAGACCGAAAAACTTTTCAAGCTTTTCGTTAACGGCGATATAGATATCTTGGAAAGCGATCACGCGCCGCACTCACCCGAAGCTAAATGGAAAGCTGAAAAAGAAAACCCAGCAGTCGTACACGGCCCCAAAGAAACAACCTGTTTCGGTGTGCCTGGCATTGAATTTGCCATCCCGCTGCTTTTATACCAATTTAACCGCGGCCGCATCAGTGCTCAGCGTTTAATTGATGCCACCTCAACTAAACCGGCCGAAATAATCGGCGTTAAACTCTTGCCAAAAACTGAGGCCACTTGGGATCTAGAAGAATACAGAATTGGCGATAGCCCACTGGAGCTTTCCGGCTCGGGCTGGACCCCATACCTTGGGAAAATCGCCGGCGGCCGAGTCAAGAGCGTGATACTCGGCGGAAAAAGCCTGGTCAAAGACGGCGAAATTGTCGCTAAATTGTCAAGGGTGATAAACCACGGCGACGCCATTTAAGCTAGTTTACTTTGATACAATATGGTTAATGGCAGAAAATAAAAAAAGCGGTTTTCCAAAAAACTTTCTGTGGGGCGCCAGCACCTCGGCCTACCAGGTAGAAGGCGGCAACCACAACCAATGGAGCGTTTGGGAACTAGCCCACGCCGCCGAGCTCGCCAAAAAAGCCGAAAACCACTACGGCAAGCTGCCGATTTGGCCGGCCATTAAAGAAAAAGCCCAAGACCCCAATAACTACGTCAGCGGCCAAGGCGTAGACCATTACCACCGCTATGAAGAGGATTTTGACCTTTTAAAAAAACTTAACCTCAACGCTTTCCGCTTTGGCATCGAATGGTCGCGCATCGAACCGCACGAGGGCCGTTACGACCAAGCCGTCATAGACCACTACATAAAGTACATAAATGAGTTAAAAGATAGGGGCATCCAGCCGGTTATAAATATTTGGCACTGGACTATGCCACTATGGTTTGAAGCCAAAGGCGGCTTCTCCAAGCGAAAAAATATTAAGTACTTCGAACGCTTTGTAGAACACATCGCCAATGATTTGATAATCCCTTGCCACTGGGTGATTACCATTAACGAACCTAACAGTTACGTCGGTATGGGCTATTTTGACCGCCAATGGCCGCCCCAGAGCCCCGATTTTCTAGAAGCCTTGTCGGTAATCGTCAATTTAGCGACTGCCCACAAGCGAGTCTACAGACTTCTAAAAAATATCGACCCCGAACTTATTATCGGCGTCGCTACCCAATGTAATAACAATCGTCCTAAGCGGCCGGGGAATTACTTAGATAGACTAATCGCCGGCTGGGCTAATTACGTCTGGAACTGGTGGTTCTTAAACCGCATCCGGCGCTGCCAAGATTTCGTGGGCTTTAACTACTACTTCACAGACTATTTTAAGGGTGTAATCCGTAAAAACCCGCAGTCGCACTATAAACACCACGCCCATATTGGCCACCGCGGCGTGCGCCGCGAAAACCACCACAACCCGCCGGGTCCGTTAAGCGACATGGGATGGTACATGGAGCCCGGCGGTATCTATAACGTTATTATGCAAGCCGCCAAGCGGTATAAGAAACCGATAGTTATAACCGAAACAGGGGTGGCCGACTTGAACGATAAATACCGCAAATGGTGGTTGCAAGAAACTATAACGGCTATGGAAATGGCTCAAAAGCACGGCGTCGATATTAGGGGTTACTTCTACTGGAGCCTGTTAGATAATTTTGAATGGTCCCAGGGCTGGTGGCCAAAATTCGGTTTAGTGGAAGTCAACAGGGAGGACGGCATGAAACGCCGTCCCCGCGAAAGTGCCAAATGGTTCGCCGAAAAAATTAAACAATTATCGAAATAAGCTTGACCATTTTAACACTTTATGCTAGTATACGAAACATGACAAACGTAAACCTACAACCAAAAAGCGGCCAATTAGATAAGGCTATTAAACGGCTTGAAAATCCGGTAGAAGGTGTAGATCATATTACTGTAAGACCTAGAGCAGAGAGAAATCCTTTTTTGAAATACGCTATGTGGGGCGCGGTCGCAGTAGGATCAGTAGTCGCAATGGTGGGTGCATTGAAAGTGGGCGCTAATAATGCAGCCAGTGAGAGAGCTCGAAACGCGCCTGCACAGAGTGGTTCTGAGGCCCCGGCAAAGCCAGGCACCTACGATATTTATACCGACGATCAAGGGCGCGTGCACAAAGTTTTACATTAGGCTAAAACTACTAGCTCAAACCTCTATATATAGTGTCTGGGCTGGCAATCAACTTAAACTGTGGATAAGTGGCGTCTAAACGGCGCCACTTTTGCTATTTTGCTATTGCTTGTGGGTAAGAGTGGGGAGTATAGTCACGTTAGTGGGTAAAAGTGGGTAGCCCAAAATAGGCTTCACCTCCACTAAAACAAAAACACCACTAGCAGATGTGTAAAAAGGAAGGCAATGGGAGATTACTTCGAACGAAAACTCGATGATAAGCGTCGGTTGACAATACCGCCGGAGCTTCGAGACGAGTTTGAAAGCGGAGTGGTCATCACCCGGGGTTTTCAAAATTATCTGCACCTATATCCAAAGTCCGTCTGGGACGAATTAGTCGAACCACAGCTGGCCGGGGACATCCTCGACGAGCAAACGGCCGACTTAAACGTTCAATTCAGGATGGGCAAGATAGACGGCGCGATCGACGGCAAACAAGGCCGGATCACGCTAGAGCAGCACTTGCTCGATTTTGCGGGAATTACCCGCGACGTCGTAGCGGTGCGCGTCGGGCGGTACTGGCGCCTGATGGCAAAAGACGCGATATAGAGTGGGATCAGTCGCAACTTAACAATCTAGCAGCAAGTAAAAACCGTGAGACACCTACAAGTAGGTTTCTCATCGCGCAGGCAAAATGGAATACATTTTGTCTGGCTGCTCTTCCCAATGCGGGTAGGGCAGAAATACACGAGCTACGCATCTGGGTGCAGTACAAGGAAGAAACGAGCAGCTTAAGCGAGCTGTATTTAACATACAGTGAGTGGGCAGCACAGTTTCTGACGTAGCAATGCGCCAGAAGCACTAGCGGTGCAGCCGGCTTAAGCCGGGTGGCAGGCTAGGGCGGTGCGGAAGTCGTGTTCGAGGTTAGCTAATTGGCAGTCAACCGATGGTTTTAAAGGGTAACATCGTAAAATACACCCTCGTACATTTTTCAATCGTAACACCTCCCAAAACTCCACCTCACAAAAGTCTCTCACAAAGAACTTTCGGAGCCTTAAAGCAAGAAACTCACCATTTATGGCGAGCAAAAATTCGCGCTTAAAGCTCCACTTATCCGCCTTTCGGCGGATAAAACAAAAACAAAAAACAAGCCAAAACAAAAAGTTGGCTGCTAATTAGGTGACCTTGCAAAAACAAAAAACTAAAAGTTCGCTAAAAAAAAATGTCGAATCAAATTCACCACACCCCAGTGCTGCTAAAGGAAGTCTTAAATTGCCTTACTCCGAAGGCGGGCGAATCCTATTTGGATTTAACCGCCGGCTACGGCGGGCATGCTAGGGCAATCCTTGCAAAAACTGCCGCGCCTAAACAGGCCGTTTTAGTCGACCGCGACTACGATGCGGTCGCGGTTTTAGCTCAAGAATTTTCGCCGCTCGGTAGCGAAGTTATCCAAAAGGATTTCTTGAGTGCCAGCAGGGAATTGGCGGCCGCGGGCAGGCAGTTTGACATGATTTTAGCCGACCTGGGCGTAAGTTCACCGCACCTTGAAACCCCGCTCCGCGGGTTTTCGATAAAGAAATCCGGACCGCTCGACATGAGAATGGACCAAGAGGGCGAGCTCTTGGCGGCGCAGGTCGTAAATGAGTGGCCCGAAAAAGATCTGGCCGAAATCCTAAAAAAATACGGCGAGGAACCAAAAGCCGGAAAAATCGCCCGGCAGATCGTCGCCAACCGTCCTATTACGAGCACGGACCAACTTGCTGCTATCGTCGCCAAATCCTGGAGGGGCTTTAGGAAAATCCATCCGGCTACCAGGACATTCCAGGCAATCCGTATCGCCGTCAATGACGAACTCGATCAACTGACAAGCAGCTTGCCGCTATGGTTGGCACTGCTTAAACCAAACGGCCGGCTAGCTATAATCAGCTTCCACAGCCTAGAAGACCGTATCGTCAAAGATTTTTTAGCCGACCATTCCGGCAATACCTATGACGCCGAGCTGCAGTCACTTACCAAAAAGCCTATCCAGGCGACAAAAGATGAAATCGTTTCCAATCCGCGTGCCCGGAGCGCAAAACTCCGGGCCGCCGCAAAAATAAACATATAGAAAGGACTAAAGGGTAACTCAGTGCTTATTCAAGTAAAGAGTAACTCCCGGGCATACAAAGTCCAAGTTAGAGTGATTAAATCAGGCTAACTTAGAGATTTTAAGGGTATTGGCAGTGCTATGTATGCTAATTTAGCACTGCCTCCAAAAACAAAAACCAAAATGACATATTCTAGTTCCATCGCCCACGAGCGGCGACAATACGTAAAACGCAACCAAAATTCCGTAGCTTTCACTACCCGCGAAAGGACACTCGGGCCAATAAGTAACACTGTTATTCTAATTGCTCTGGCTTGTTTAATCGGACTTTTGTACCTAACGCAAGTTACCAAGACCAATAGTTACGGTTATACTATTAATAGCCTGCAGCAACAGCAGACACAGTTACAAAACCAGAAGGTAGACATAGAAGTAACAGCCGCCAGGCTGCAATCGCTCGACCGCGTCGCGGCCAGCCAGGTAGCCAGTAACCTGGTACCCGTAACACCACAAGGATCCATCAAGCAGTAATTAAATGCTAGAGCCCCGGACGGCCAGTCCGCCCAAAACCGGATTAAAATCTAATCGGCGCCTTACACTTTGGTACGGCGCTTTGCTTATTGTCTTCGGAGTTTTTATTATCAGGCTGTTTTACTTACAAATTATCCGCCACGATTATTATCATAAGCAAGCCCTGGCCGGCCAATTAAAAGAATTTAACATTCCCTCGGAGCGCGGGACCATTTCGGCCCACGAAAACGGCCAGATCGTGCCGCTAGTTTTAAATGAAAAACTCTACACCCTTTACGTCGACCCACTTTTTATCAAACATCCCGAACAAGACGCCGCGAAATTGGCGGCCGTAACCGGCGGTGATATTAAAGAGTACACGAAACTGCTAAAAACCCCCAAAAGTCGTTATGTTATTTTAGCTAAACGCCTAAGCGAAGACCAGAAAAACAAAGTGGCCGATCTTAAGTTAGCAGGGGCGGGGACACAGTCCCAAGATTACCGCGTCTATCCGCAGGCCACGCTCGCCGCCCAGCTGCTCGGTTTTGTAAATAACGACGGCGCCGGTAAATACGGCCTGGAACAAGCTTTGAATAAAGAGCTGTTTGGCACGCCGGGCAAACTTAAAGCCATAACCGATGCCGCCGGCGTGCCGCTGGCCGCCAGCAAAGACAATGTCCAAATCGACCCCAAAAACGGCCAAAATGTTATTTTAACTATTGATCTGAGCATGCAAAAACAACTGGAAACACTCCTCAAGGCCGGACTCGATCGGGCAAAAAGCGCCTCGGGCAGCGCTCTTATACTAGATCCAAACAGTGGGGCCGTTAAGGCCATGGCCAATTGGCCGACCTATGACCCGGCCCAATATTATAAGGTCGATAACGCCGACGTCTTTAACAATGCCGCGCTCAGCGCGCCGCTGGAAGTCGGCTCGATTATGAAGGTTTTGACGGCCAGCGCCGCCCTAGACCAGGGAGTAATTAAACCAGATACCTCATATTACGATCCCAGCCACTGGCTGCTCGATAGCCACGAAATTACTAACATCGAAGAAGACGGCGGCGCTGGCCAACATAATATCGCCGACATCCTAAATTTATCGATCAACACCGGCGCCACCTGGATGCTGATGCAAATGGGCGGCCAAACGGGGAAGGTAACCCAACAAGCGCGCGACCGCTGGCACGATTACATGGTCAACCATTTTCAATTAGGGAAAGCGACGGGAATTGAGCAAGGCTATGAGGCCAGTGGGCTGATCCCCGAACCGGATAAGGGCTACGCGCTGCAGCTGACATACGCCAATACCGCTTTTGGCCAAGCCATGACGGCCACGCCGCTGCAAATGGCCGCCGCCTTAGTCAGCGTGGTTAATGGCGGCACCTATTACCAGCCGCACTTAGTCGATAATGATTTGATTATTGGCGCCGCCGCCAAAGCCAAAAAATCTTACGCGGTTAAACAAAACGTCGTGTCGCCGGCCGTCGCCCAAAGCATGCGATCACTAATGGAGTACGTTGTAGCCCATCACAATTTCGCCGAACCATTCAACCCTAGCTACAGCGTTGGCGGTAAAACGGGTACGGCTCAAATAGCTAAGGCCGCCGGCGGCTATTATGATGATAGGTTCAACGGGATGTATATTGGCTTTGTCGGCGGTGATAGGCCTGAGTATGTTATTGCTGTTCGGGTTAACGAGCCCCATATCGGTGGCTACGCCGGTAGTGGCGCCGCCCAACCGATCTTTGGCGACCTAGCTCATATGTTGATAAATAATTTTAATGTTGCTCCAAAAACAGGCTCGTAATTTTAGGCTATGAGAGTATAATTCTTGAAAGAGCAGATAAAACAGATATGACGAATCTACTAGTTTTTATTGATTCCACGACCATCGAAAAAATCTTTGTTTTGGGTTTACTGAGTTTTATTGTCAGCACGGCCCTAACGCCCATTTACACTTCCGTGGCTTTCGCTAAACATTGGTGGAAAAAGCCACGTACAACGGCAATTACGGGCGAAACGGCTGTTGTCTACCAGAAACTCCACGCCGCTAAACACGCTAGAAATATCCCCACCATGGCGGGGATAATTTTTGTTTTAGCGGTCCTTTTAGTTACCCTAACCAGTAATTTGAGCCGCTCTGAAACCTGGCTGCCACTGGCAGCTATGGCCGGGACGGCGGCCATAGGACTCATCGATGACTTTATTAATATCAAGGGTATTGGCGGCGGCATAGCCGGTATGAGGGCTAAGATCAAGGCCCTATTACTATTGGCGGTCGGATTAATTGGTGGCTGGTGGTTTTTCGCTAAACTCGGTATAACCGAGATCCACGTGCCTTTTTGGCACGCTCTCCACTTGGGATGGCTGATAATTCCGCTATTTATTCTAGTAGTCTTTTCGGCTGGTGTAGCGGTTAATTTTACCGACGGCCTCGACGGCTTGGCCGGCGGGCTGGCGGCCACGGCCTTTGGCACCTATGCTTTAATAGCCGTTATAGAAGGCAAATACGGCGTAGCCGGTTTTTGCATGACGGTTGTCGGCGCTTTGCTATCTTATACGTGGTTTAACATTTACCCGGCGCGGTTTTTTATGGGAGACGTCGGCTCGTTTGCCCTCGGCACGGCGCTGGGCGTGGTGGCGATGCTAACCAATACTGTTTTCCTTCTGCCAATCATTGGGTTCATATTCGTCGCCGAGGTGGCCTCGGTAGTTATTCAAATTATTAGTAAGAAGCTGCGAAACGGCCAAAAAGTTTTTCGCTCAAGCCCGATACACCACCACTTTGAAGCTATCGGTTGGCCGGAAACTAAAGTTACCATGCGCTTTTGGGTTATCGGCCAGGTAATGGCGATTTTCGGCCTGGTGATCTTTATTCTAGGAGGCTACCGCTAAATTTATGAAAAAAACCAAAAGAGCCGACTTGGATGAATGACCGCCCGCGGCAAAGCGCGGCGCGGCGTTCGTTAAATGTTGTAACCAGCCAAACGGCAAAAAACACTGCCAACCGCCGCCATAAGCCGGATTATTGGATATTCGTGCTGAGCGCTATGCTACTGACTATTGGTTTGGTAGTAGTTTATTCCATAAGTCCAGGATTAGCCGCCTCGCAGCATATTAGCCAAAGTTACTTTATCACCAAACACTTAATCGACGTCTTGCTGGCGCTGGTGACTTTTGGCGTGGCGGCGCTTATTCCTCTTAGAAACTGGTCCCGGCTCAGTAAGATTTTAGCGGGCGCGGCAATTTTGGGCTCGCTGATTGTCATAATGAGCCCTGTAGACGCCGTGTACCAAGCGCACCGTTGGATCCGCTTTGGCGGCTTCTCCTTCCAAATAGCCGAACTCATTAAATTCGCGCTGATCATCTGGTTGGCCCAATTTTTAACTCAAAAATGGCAAGAGGGTAGGCTGGCTGATTTTAAGCGCGTCTTGCGGCCATTGCTAATAGTTTTAATAGTTTTAGGCGTAGTTGTCGCTAAATTCCAAAGCGATCTTGGTTCGGCGGGCGTCATGATTGCCATAATGGGCGCCATGGCCTTCACGGTCGGCATCCCGCTTAAACGGATCGCTATCATAAGCGGCTTGGTACTCATCCTAGGCGTCTTCGCGATATCTACCAGCAATTACCGCCGGGAGCGGCTTTTTACGTTCTTGCATCCGGGCAGCAACTGCCAAAGTACCAGTTACCAGGCCTGCCAAGCGTTAATTTCGGTCGGCTCTGGCGGTTTGTTTGGCCAGGGACTCGGTTACGGGGTCCAAGCCTATGGTTACCAACCGGAACCGGCCAACGATTCGATTTTCGCCATCATGGCCGAAAAGTTCGGCTTCTTGGGTTCCAGCTTAATAATTATTATCTACGCGGTCTTTATTACCCGCTTAAAACGGGTGATAGAACATACCCCAGACCAATTTAGTAGGCTCCTGGTCGTGGGAATTTTAGCTTGGATAAGTACTCAAATGATAATTAATGTCGGCGCCATGGTGGGTTTATTGCCCTTAAAAGGCATTACCTTGCCGCTGATTAGCCAAGGGGGAACCAGCCTAGTTTTCCTAACCGCTGCCCTGGGACTGGTTTTCCAGATTTCACGCTATACTAGTTACAGTGTTACCGAACCAACAGCCAAAGAGTATGAAAAAAACTATAGTTTTGACCGGCGGCGGCACGGCGGGGCATATAACCCCGATTTTGTCAGTCGCCCGCGCACTTAAAAAGGCCGATCCGGATTGCGAAGTTGTTTATATTGGTTTAAAAGGCGGAAAACTTGAAGATCGCTTACTAGATGGGTACCAAAATTTTGACGAAGTTCACGCTATTACCGCCGGTAAATTTCGCCGTTACCATGGCCAAAGTTTTCTGGCGCATTTAATAGATATACTGACGATCGCCTTAAACATAAGGGATTTCTTTAAGGTTATGGCTGGTACGGTCTCGGCAAATAAGCTACTCAAAAAGATTAAGCCCGATCTAGTTTTTTCCAAAGGCGGCTTTGTGGCGGTACCAGTTGGCTTGGCGGCGCGCTGGCACAAAATACCGATTGTGACGCATGACTCGGACGCCGTTTCCGGCCTGGCTAACCGCATCGTCGGGCGCTGGGCGAAAATCCACGCTACCGGCTTGCCGGCCAGCTTTTATCTGTATCCTACCGAGACTGTGCGCTATGTCGGTATTCCGGTTGATGACCGCGTTAAATTAGTAACGCCGGCCGCCCAAGCGGCTTTTAAGGCGGAGTTGGACCTAAAGCCGGACGAGCTAGTGCTTTTAGTCGCTGGCGGCAGCTTGGGGGCTAAAACCCTAAATGATCTAGTTTTACAGATCGCTGTTAAACTCCTGGCCGCCAACCCTAGCCTCCATATTATAAATATTGCCGGCTCGAAAAATGAGGCCGAGCTGACTCGAAAATATAAATCCCTAACCAGCGAAGACGTGAATAAGAGAGTCACGGTTTTAGCCTTCACGCCCAAACTTTATAAATATACTGGCGCCGCCGACCTAATTTTAGCCAGGGCAGGGGCCAGCACCCTGGCCGAACTGGCCATTCAGCAAAAAGCCTTGATTGTTATCCCCAGCCCGTACTTAACTGGCGGCCACCAACTAAAAAATGCCGCCGAGTTAGAAAAAACCGCCGCCGCCGAAGTTTTACCAAACAATATCTCAGCCGACGATCTATTAAAGGCGATCAACTCATTACTGAATGACCGCCCCAGGCGGGAAGAACTGGCTAAGAGGCTGGGGACTTTGGCAAAACCGGACGCCGCCGATGAGCTAGCTCAACTTTTACTCGAAGTAACTAATGCGCGGCAATGAAATTTGGCTCCAAAGAACGCGTCAGAAAACCCCTAAACCGGGCGCCAAAGGTGCCGCTGTACTACCAATCCGGCGCTAAAACCGCCGAAGCTAAAAGCCCGTTTAAACCCAAAGAGGCTAAGCGCCAAAAAAGGCGCCTGGTTTCTAAAACGGTAGATTTTTTAATAGTTTTGGCTTTAGTTTGGGGTATTGTTTATAGCCTGATAGTAAATCCGAGTCCCAAGGTCATAGCCAATAATTTATCCTACCACCCCTTAAAAACTTATACCGAAGCCGCCGCCGCGAGTTTAAAAAAAATAACCAATCGAAATAAGCTAACCCTCGATGAAAAGGGCATAACCAGAGACATAAAAAAACAATTTCCAGAAATTAGCACGGCCAGCGTGGAATTACCGCTTTTTAGCCAAACGCCGGTCATTCGCCTGCATATCGCCTCTTCAAGCTTTATTTTTAAAAGCCGCGATGGGGCATACGTTATAAACAGCGACGGCAAGCTGACGGGAAGCGCCCAAGACACGCCGGCCGCTAAAAACTTGCCGATAATTACCGATCTTGCCGGCCTGCCAGCCGAACCCGGCAAGCAAGTACTAAGCACTACCGATGTTATTTTTATTGAGACGATTATCATCCAGTCGAAACACGCAGCCGTGCCAATAAGTTCGTTAGAACTGCCGGTAGCGGCCCAAGAACTCACCTTAAGGACAGCCGACAGACCGTATTTTGTAAAGTTTTACCTGGGCGGCGACGCTCTTCAGCAGGCCGGCCAGTTTTTGGCCGCCCGGGCCAATTTTGATAAAAATAATAACCAGCCCGCCCAGTATTTAGACGTCCGTATACCCGGCAAAATCTTCTACAAATAGAACATCCCCGC
>OBEQ011729601.1_pt1 | contig 23921 bp, 34 predicted proteins | sample 1670901 | NCBI WGS metagenome assembly OBEQ01 (sample SAMEA104232315, study PRJEB22302) | groundwater metagenome | biome: forest; feature: aquifer; material: groundwater | place: USA | collected 2011-08-07 | depth 5.4 m | reverse complement strand
GCTACTTAGACCAGCAAAAATATGCTAAGACAAATCAAAAAACACTCTTTGCTTTTGCTTAAAACTGCGAGCGACCCGAGCCCGCAGGCGAGCATGCCACCAGTGTATAGTTCCACTGGTGGTGGTCGCTCGCGTTTGACGTAAATTTTTTTATGGAAGAAATAGAAATTCTTAAAAAACATATTCTTCAGAGACTAATTCGCGCCAACATCTGGGGCGGGAAACATACTCCTCTCGATTTTGTAAGCAAAAGTGTACCAGAAGATTATCGAAATACACACAAAGGTAAGAAGGCTCTTGATGATGCTTTAAAAGAATTAGTCAATTATGAATGGATTTTACTTCTGTCAAAGAGAACAGGAAAAGGTTCGGAGAAACACATTTCATTAAATCCCAGAAAAATAAGTGAAATAAAACAGTTTATCGAGAAGATCACACTTTAATTTTAATCCCACTCTCCAGTGGTGCGATTTCTTTATATATTCCATTAATTTTCCTACAACCACGGATAATTCGGTTGTCCTGGAAAGGATGCTACCTTAGCAGCCTCTGTCATGTGCTCACAAAACTATGAAGACTGGACTATAACTCTTTATAGCTACCTACATATGATACCAGCTTGACTATGGCGCGGATAAGATAACCTTTAAAACAAACCTCTAGGTTGAGCTGAAACGTGGTCTTTGTTTAAGGTAACTTTTCCACCGAGTCCAGTGTTTACTATGGTAAAACAGAAAAAAAATAAGATTCTCGTTAAGATAAAGAAGACAGTAAAAAAAGTTCTCAAGAAGAAAGTCAGCAAGAAAAAAAGCCGTAGTCCCAGTAACAAAAGTAAAGCTTCCAAAGTTCTTAAATTAATCAAGTTGGCAAAAGCAAGAAAAAGAAAACGGACGTAAGAAATGGTTAAGCAAAAAACTATTGCTAAAATTTAAATTTATGTTGGAATATTCATTTTAATCGTAACAATTCTTGGAACAATCTTTATTGTTAATAATACGCTACAAGTATTTACTAAACTCATTTCAAATGAAACAGAAATGTGGTCAGAAACTACGACAAAATTGGGAGCAGAGAACAATCAAAGTGGGCTTGTTCAAATTGTTCCGGCGATGTTGGTAAGTAATCTACAGACTCAAGGTCTCATTTTAAGAACAATCGCTATCTTGTTTGCTACTGGTGTCTTAATACTTCTCGTTTTAGGGATCATGTTAGTTTTGCAAGGACTATCAAACATCGAAAAAAGTAGCTAAAATAAATAATCTTACTCAGAACAGATCATCCTCAAGCTTTTTATACCCCCGCTCATTTCATTAAAGTATGAGACAATATCTTGATTCATTTCATTTCAAGAGACCGTTTACGCGTCTTTTAGCGATTGATTACATTACCGTCTTTATCATTGGTCTCAGTCTTTTTCTCTTCAACAAGATCCTCGAATGGCGAATATTTGCCATCACCGGAGGCAAAGGTATCGAAGAATTTAAAGCAACCATTCTCGCGGGCTCAGTTGATGCATCGAAAGCGTTCTTAAGCAACGTCAAAATATTTACCTATCTCTTTTTCATTGGTGTTGCTCTTTCAATAATCTTAATCGTCTTTCTTTCGGCCATTTCACAGTACATTATCTTCTCAATTCTGAAGAAAGAAAAGATAGGATTAACAAAGAAAACAATTTCCCGTTGGAGTGGTTTATTTCTCGCTTTTCTTCTCTTCGCCTTAGGTTATTCATTACTCTATATTCCTCTGCGCTTTATCGTCAATCTTCTCCTGCCGGCAAATCAGACCGCTGCAATGATTGTTCTGGGGATTTTTCACACAGTTTATCTTCTCCTATTCCTCGTTTGGAGTCTCGTTGTCTTAGTTCAATTCAGTGAAAAAAAGAAAGTCTGGGAGAGTATTGGCGCATCGTTCTCGTGGATTAAAAATTATCAGAAGAAGTTCTGGAGTATTATTTTCTTTGCTGCTGTAACTTTTGTTGTCCTCAATATCTCTTTGAATTATCTCCTTCCCGTTAGTTTTACAATGACAGCATCAGCAATGGCACAACTCTCTCTCAAAATTGCTCTCTTTCTGTTGTTTTATAATTGGTTGAGATGGTATGCACTAAAAGTGGTTGAGAAAAACTAATTTTTAATCACAGAATACCCCTATCTTTATATACTTTAACCCCTTCTTTTTTAAAATACATGAACGAGCAAAAGAGGTGTGGACGTAGTCGTACTTTTTCCATTATATCACCTGATTCTATTCGTGGTCAAGTGACTATTTTTCTGATCATAGGTATTGTTATCCTTTTTGTCTTCGCGGGTGGATATTATATGATTTCCAAGATCATAAAAACTCCATTAACAACCAAAGAAGCGCAGCAAACAGCAGAGATGGGAATCAAAGAAAGAGTTCCATTTTTAATATAAACGATCTTGTATTTATAGACTTTTTGTTATCGCTTTATACCAATTTCCATCTTCCTTCTGCACATACCCCAACCTTTCCGCCGTCGCGTCATAGATCGCCACAGCCCTTTTGCCAAATGCCGATCCTACTCCCAGATTCCATTTATTATTCCTCGCTCCTTGTATCCCAATCTCACTATACCCTAGATCTCGTCCAATTTGTTCAGCGCAGCCAATCATAAACTGCCTCCAATCAAATCTGCCCAGAATACCGCCGCCATGCGTCGGTCGCCATTCTCGCCACCCCATTTTTATCTCCGGTTTTACTCCCTGCAGTTGATAGATCATCATCGTTGATTTACTCGTTGGAAGAGATACTTACAAGAGTCTTTGGTTCTCCTTGATGCATTAATCCAATACTAATCGGCGTATCGAGATAAATCTTAAATCTCTTTGTTATACCCGAAGCAGTCTTAATCTCAGTATAGTCATAGAATGCTTCAAAGCCATTCGAGCCGAGAAATTTCGTATTTAATGGACGTAACGCAAATTCACTCAATCGTTCATCACTCAGTTCAAAATCAGCATGAGCACAACAAGACAGTAAATCACTAAGATCATACTTCTCCGTAAAAGTACGATTAACATATCTAATCGCATCAGCAATCGGCAGGAGAAGCTCTCGCCGTTCGTCTTTTAGTATATTCACCACACTATTTCTCGCTTTGTAAAGATCATTTTTATCGTGTCCTGTTTTTCTACCCAGACGACGCACCACTCTTCTCTTTTTTTGGTAACTGTCCTCGCCGTCAAACATTTTCTGCACAAGAATATCAAGATCTTCTTCTTTTTTCTGAGAGAAAGAATATTCTCTGATAGATTTCCATAAAGAAGAGTACCGCGTTTGAGATTTATCTTCTTCAGTCATCATAAATCATCGTTTATTTTCTTGTACCAATTTCCAATTCCTATCTGAGAATATCCCAATCGTTCCGCCGTTGCATCATAAATCTGCAATGCTCGTTCCAACGACAATAGACTACAACTAACCCAGCGATTATTCTTCGCCCCTTGAATCTGTTTGATCTGCAACGTTGTTTCATCCTCCGGAAAAAAGCTGGCCACTGCCCGCGGCTCATCGTGATGAAATAAACAGATCGCCGCCGGGGCGTCGAGATAAAAGTTAAACGTCTTAAACACGCCGCGTTCAACCTCTACCGCCGTATCTCCGTAGACAACCTCAAACGAACGAGCAGAAATCCCTTCTGTTGACATCAGCCGTGCAGAAAATTCCGCCAGTCGTTCATCGGTCATCACATAGCCCTTAACGGCACACTCTCTTAACCGCGACGTAATATCTAACCTTCCGCAAAAATCATCATTAAGATGGTGCAATAGTTTTGCCGTCTGCAGAAGACGTTTCACAAAAGAATATCTCTTTAGGTAGAGAACAGGAAAGAAACAATCGACACTATTGTACGCTTTTTGTAATTCTTTTCTAGAAAATACGCCGTGAGAGACAACATACTCTAACGCCTGATTTCTTTCATTAGAAACACCATGCAGCCAAAGATCAACAACACCTTCAATTCCTCTCTTTCGTTCAACATCAGCAAATGATTCCTGATAATTCGTCTTGTCCATAGTTCTTCTCAATAATTATATGAAAATAGCCAGAAAACCATTTGACTTTAGTCAATGGATGAATGGCGTATTTCTGGCTAATTTTCTATCCTAAAAATGCGTAGTTAAGAAGTCGTCTCTTTTCAAACCCCGTCTTTTAAGACGGGGTGAGACGACTTCACGCATTTTTATGATTCAAAGAACACACCAAACCATAAAACCAACTAAAAATAAAAAGACAATAAGAATAAAATACAAATATATTTTACCCTTTCTTAAATTCCCCTGCCACATCAATTAAATCAACATGACCGAGAAATAAGCCGCGGCAGCAGTAGCGTTCTAAACCAAGCTGGTCCATTACTTTCTTAACTTCTTCACCACGTTCTAGACGCTGATCATATTCTTCTTTAAGATGACCAACTGGTTTTCCACAACTAAAGCATCGGATTGGTATAATCATTGTATTCTAACCTCATCTGTAGGATTTTTGTCTTTTCGCGCGTGGTTTTGAATCATTTGGTTTACAAGATTCATTCTGTCGCACATCAGCAACTAACAACAAACGATCATAGCCATCAAAGACTTTTTCTAAACTAGCATCATGTTTAACCAATGCTCGCGCAACTGCTAAGCGTGCTGCATCAGCTTGACCACTAATACCGCCACCAAAAACAGAAACAGAAACATTAACTTGTTGTGCCACCGCACCAGCTAATGTTAATGGTTCGGCGATCCGCAATTGTAACAACGTATCTCCGTAATTCTGCAGGAATCGTCCATTAACTTTGATCATACCTTTGCCCGGAGATAATATTGCACGAGCAACTGCTTGTTTTCGTTTTCCTTCAGTAATGATTGTATTATTTTTCATGTGATTTACCTTTTACCGCCCAAGCCTTTACATACTTCACCAACCGTAATATAGTGTAGTGTTGGAAATTTAGTTGCTGAAGCAGCTTTTAATTGAACCATCGGTTTTCCTTGAAATTCAATGGGCACACCAATATAACATAAAACACGATGAAATGCTTCTTTACCACGTGTACTTTTCCACGGCAACATTCCACGAATAACCCTTCGAACAAAGCGATCGGGAACACGCGATAATTTTGCACTCTTTAATGGATATCCCCTACGATCATGTTTTATCTTTTGATGTGCAATAACAGCTACTCTCTTTCCACTAATGATAAATTTATCGCAATTAACGACAGCAATTTCCTCTCCTAAGAGAGCATCTTTAGCAATATACCCCGCCAATCGTCCTAAGATCATTCCTTCTCCATTGTAGACTTTCATCCTAAGATCCTCACTTTCTTTCCTTCCGGATTTTTTTGTAACAAATCATGAATTGATAAAACCGTTCCTTTTGCTTCCGTAATTTTACGAGCGGCATCAGCAGAAAAAGTTAATGCGGCAACCGCAACTTTCTTTTTCAAATCACCAACACTTAACACTTTCCCCGCAACAACAATCGTTTCACCATCACGCGCAAACTGTTCAATCTTATAGATATTAACTACTCTGCGTTGTCTTGTTGGTTTTTGAAGATCGAGAGCAACCCGTTTCCATAATGGACTGCTTTGTGCCTTCGTCTCCAGTTCTTCTAACAAGAGTTGCAATTGATAGTTGGTTGGACCTGTTCGTACTGCCATAATTCCTCTAAAGCAATTTCTCCATTGCTTCTGTTTTTTCAATTAAGATATCTGCTGCGGTATCAAGCATCTCTTTACAAGAGAGTTGACCCCAACTTTCAACGGTGAAAATAATATTATTTGTATACTCTACACTGATTCCCGGATCAAGACTTACATAAAAATCTAAGAGCAGTGAATCTTGCATCTTTTCTTTGTCAATTTCAAGTTTCCCACTCTTTAATGTTAAAACACCATCCGTTGATTTCTTAGCCACTAACTCCGGATTTGCCACTTTTCCAACTTTTAATAATCCTTCTTTATGGTAAAACGCCCAGCCTGGACTCCATTTAGTATGAATCTTACCTTGACCCATGACCGCCGTCATCGTCACATCGATTTTCTGTTTCGCTAATAATTTTACTACCGGCATATTTTCATAGACAAAGGTACATTTTGGATCAGCGCTCTCCGCTTCTCCCGCATAGACATAGCCTTTCTTACTTGCTTTTAACTTTAATTGTAATGTACAACGCGCACTCTTCTCTTTAACTTCATCTTCATTCTTTGGAAGATTATAACTTTTAAGATCAGTCTTAATTGGAATTAAACCAAGGCGAAGAGCAAGCATTTCATCATATAATGCCGTGTTGTTCTCTTTGATTTCTACGTCTTCAACAGCCAATGTTGGCACTTCCTCAATAATTAAACGGCGAATCGTATTAGCAAACGTTTCCGAACTACCTTTGATCATGAACTGGAGCTTATTCTTTTTCCGTTCATCTTTTATTTTTTCAAGTGAAAATGACATATTTAGTAAACCTATACGCGTCGTCCGCGTCGTCCCCCCTTCATTCTACATCCATTATGTGGTTCAGGTGTAACTTCTTCAATCTTCCCAATTTTAATTCCCACCCGTGATAATGTTCTAATTGCCGCTTGCGCACCGGGTCCGGGGTTATTTGGACCATTATGACCGCCACGCGCCCGAACACGAATATACAAACCATTGATTCCTTTTTCTCGACAGATTTCTGCCACTTTTTTAGCAATTCCCATTGCTGCCGTGGGTGAACTTTCCAAACGGTCTGATTTTACCATTTGTCCACCACTGGAACGAGCAATTGTTTCGCTACCCGTAACATCTGTTACCGTAACAATAGTATTATTATAGGTTGATAAGATATGAGCAACACCCCAGCGGATCTTTTGATTACCCCGTGGCGCTTCCTCACGTTGTATTTGTTCAACTGTAGATTGATTTTTTTTCATGATTAAAACCTATTTCTTAACCGTAGCAACTGCCACTCCTGTTTTCTCAGCTCCTCTCCCCACCGGTTTCTTATATTCTTGTCTACGTCCCTGTTTCTGTCCTTGTCCACGTCCTCGAACATGTATTGCTCGCGCCTGAGCTGCAGCTTTTTTTTCAATTTTCTTTGCCTCAACTGCTGGATTAACGACTAACTTAACCCGTTCGGGATGATCCTCGCCCGATAACGCAGACTGAATTTTAAATGAGAGTAAACTTTCTTCTGCTTTGGTAACAAGATAGGATGGTGAAGTGATTTCTTTTGCGCCGACTAAGATATGACGATGAGTAATAAACTGACGCGCTTGTTTCATACTTCGCGCTAAACCCCGTCGAACAACTTGACTTTGCAAGCGGCGTTCTAAAATATCTTTTAACCCTAAACCCAGAATCTGATCTAATTCTGCTACTTCTGATAGAAAGCCATACTTGTGGAGTTTTCCAATGATTTGTTTTTTCTCAGTCTCGCCTTGCGTTGTCTTATCCGCAATTAAACGTTTAGCAATAATCTTATAGCGTCGTAAAAAAGAGTTAGCAATAAGTATTTCCTGCTTATTTTTAAGCCCAAAATCATTTACCAAGACTCGTTCTGTTTCAATCGCCGTCTTATTCCAAGGATGACGTGGCGTTTCGTACTTCTTTCGATAGTGTTTTGGATCTCCCATTGATAACTCCTATTTAGCCGCTGCCGGTGCTGCTTTCTTCTTGTTTACACCTACAACTTTTCCTTTATTTCGTCTGAAATTAGATCTTGTACGTTGACCACGACTTGGTTGACCGTGAATATGTCTTGCTCCCCGATATGATTTTATTTTCTTTAAGCGTTTAAGATCATTCTCTTGAACAAAATTTAATGTTCCAGTGATTAAATGTTTATCCTCTCCAGTATCATAATCCTTCCGACGATTGACCATCCACGTAGGAAAGCCATGAGCCAATGGATTCATCACAATTTTATCAAGCGCACTAATTTGCTCGGCAGAGAGAACACCAGTTTTAATATCTTTCTTTACTTTAGCGAGAATACAGACAGCGTCAGCAAAACGTAAGCCGACACCCCTGATGTTTGTCAGAGCGAAACGAATCGACTTTTCCCCGGGGAGATCTACATTGGCAACACGTACAATATGCTTAAAGTTTGCCGGATATACTTTTTCTTGAACACGTGGAGGTACTTTTTCCGGGGTCTTTTCTTGAACCTTTTCTGCCATTTTGTAAATAATATACTTTTGAACGAGAAAACGCTATCCACTTACACTGAAGTAAGTCCTATACGCGTGAACTCGGACTTGATAGTTCTTGGAAAAAGAGGTTATTTATAAAGCTTTCGCCAAAACAATTTTAAAGCCAGTCTTCTTTGTTTATCTATGATTAGTTTAGCTAGACTTGTTAGTCAACTCAAGCGCAATAAGAACATCGTTGCTATTTATCTCTTTGGGTCGCACGGTACTTCTCGAGAAACACCTCTTTCGGACATCGATCTCTGTGTTTTTACCAAAACAACATCCAAAGACCTTCTTTTAAACATTAAATCGTATGGCTCTGACAAGATTGACGTTTCTCTCTTTGATTTGCTGCCGATCTATCTAAAACCAGAAGTGTTTAAAGGAAAACCATTGTTTGTTAGAGATAAATTCTTTGTCGCTGAGAAATATGCCAAAGCATTCCGCGAATACCAAGATTATAAGAAATACGAGACGAGATTTTGGCAAATGACAAAAAAGAAGGTGTTGGCATGAAGAAAATAAAATTATTTACTGATTTGCAGAAATATCTCGATGATCTTGAAGAATTGCTTCCTACAACAGAAGAAGAATTTCTAAATGATAAGAAAGCGCAGGATCTTAGAGCAGTTGAACAATTTAAGAAGAAAATGATTGGATATTTTTGAGAAGTTTGCATAATTCAATTATTGATCTGTAAACTTCTCAAGAGAATTTGAAATAGACGTAATTTTGGCATGAAGAAAACAATCTATTCGCCAAAATTACTATTTTTCAAACTTCTCTTTTAAAAAAGTTTTGTAGAAAATTCTCTAAACTTTTAAAAAGTACTTTCTCTTTTCCCCCTAAATGGGACAAATCATCCACGCAAAAGCCTCAGAGATCATACCTTGTCAAGCCATCGTTTCAATGAGCCGATTATGTAGTTTGCTCCCTTTCTTCCGAGAAGGAAAACAAGCGAAGTTATTTCCTTCTGTCATTTGTCATGTTTCTTTAGGCGATCTTGTCCTCAATGGTCATCATCGTCTTGTCCTTGCTGATTTATTTGATGTTTCGTTAGATATCTATCGGATGGATGGTCCAGATGATCTGATCAGAGAAGCTTCTCATCCTCTCTTAAACAGATATTATTTTGCGGAAACAAATGGAGTAATTGCCCAGAATTATCGTAATGCTGAACGCTGGGCGCAAGAGATGCATTCTTGCGGATACCATTCGATTCACGATCTCCGTCTAAAAAATGATATTACTCTGAGAAAATTAGAAGAGTATTTCTAGAATCCTAATTTACTTTTCTTCCCTCTTCTTTTTCCTTACCAATCATCACTTCCCCTTCCTTCTTCGCCAGATTTACCATCTCTTCCCCTTTCCTCTCCTCACTCACTTCTTTCGTTTCCATATTTCCTTCTTCCTTCCTCTCAACGTTTTCTTTTTTCTTTCTTCCTCTCTTCCCTTTCTGTTCCTCTTCTTCTCGGTCCTGTAAGTATCTCTTCCAACGAATGAGTGTATAATTTACGGGATTCTTGATCTTCCCACACAACCCATCAGGTTTGCACACGCCAATTCCTTTATAGTAAGCATCATTATTACAATTTGGCGGTAACCTTTCGCCAGGATTAAAGTGAGCTAATTGTCCTTTCAAATACACTTCACGCAGAGGGGGCTGATTTTTTTCGTTGTTCCAGATATGCAAAAACTGCTCAATCTGTTCTTTGTTCCAGCCAATCTTCCCCAGAAAACCGCTCATACAAAAAATAGCCCTCTTTTTTCCATCAGCAACACCTTGTAGCATTATCTTCATACAGGGCGGAAAAAAATCTTCTTTAATCGGACTGTTGATCACTAATTCATCATAGTCTTTCTGCTGTCTCTGTTTTTCTCGCGAATCAACTAATTTAATTTCATAATCGAGCGCCTGCACTAATAATCGTCGCGCGCTTTCACCACTCACATTGCGATTCATAAACACAAATTCCGGTTTTATCAAATCAGGCTCGGCCATCACTCGTTCAAACGAGAGAATTTTCTCGGGATCAATCGGTAATGACGCTAAACCAGATTTTTCATGCAGACTATAGGGCATACGATATAAATGACGAGACGAAAGCAAAACTGTATCAATCTCCAGAAATTTATCAATATTAAGATGCGCTACTTTATCTCCCATTTGATTTTGTGTGTAGCGAATAATTTCTTCTGCTGGCAGATTTACTTTCTCTTTGACTTTAGTAAAATTATTTTCTTCGAGAACCATAATTCGTCGCGCCAGTTCTCCGGCAATATGATCACGCACATACAGCGCAATTTTCTTCGCCGCATCGGGAAACAATAATCTAGTTGGTGTTTCACCCACTTTTGAGGGAAAAGCTTCGAATGGTACGGCGATATGGAAGCCCTTGTTTCCAGAATTATGTAATAAAACAGGGTAATCTCCACCAAAAAAACGTTCTGTTCCGCGTACTGAAACATCAAAAACCTCTTCTTCACCCGAGGAAATAATCTTTTTAATCTTTAACGTAGAAATGTCCTTATACTCAAGATTTCTATAATCAGTGATAATTCTTAATGATTCGGGGGTATAGTCCACTGCTTTTGTCTTTTCAAACCAGTTAAGAACATTGTTAATTCTCTTTAAGCTTGCACTATCTTTTTGTAGAGTCATTTGCTCAGTTCGATAGTGATTAAACTGTTTTGGTTTTATTTGAGCATAAACTCTTTTAAGTCCATCAATGGGGAAAGTCTTGTTCTGAACGGAGGGAGAATATTTATTTTGTCCTCTAAAAAAAGAAGTTCCCTCCAGCTCTGATTTAGGAATATTTATGGTAAGGACGTTACTTCCTTTAAACATATTTCCTTGAGGTAATAAATGTCCTTTATTAGTCTCTTTGTTAAGAGAACATCCTATTTTATTTAAATTACAAGCCCAGATTAGCTCTCTGATTAACTGATGAGAAACCGATTTAGCAGTAATTGAATATTCTCCCAGTTTATATCCATCACCCTCCAGATAACCTAACAGAAGCACTTTAAAGTAGGATGATGGTAATTCCCAAATAAATGAAGGAAGATGTTTATTCTTGGCACCTTTTCCACATGCTTTTTCAAAAAAAGCATACCACTCTTTTGAATGAATGAGAATCTGTGTTGTATTCCTGTTTGGATGTCTTATTGAAATTTTTCGTTTAGTTATTTCTCTAAGAAGAGTAATACATCTTTTGATATACCTTTTTTCATTAACATTAAATGAGAAGCCAATTTGGTTAATACTACGAGTTATGTGTCCTTCTGAAATATAATAACCTAGGAGATGCATTAGTTTCAATGTAACTTTAACTTTTCCATCGAGAATTTTATTCCTAAATTGATATTGCCAGCGGAAAATAGTATCATTATCTCTCCTAATTCTTTCGGCATTTCTAAAACTAATAAGATGATTACCTACTTTTAATTCTTCAACTGCTTTTTCTATTATTTTCCCCTCTTTCCAAATAAATACGGAGTGATATTTAGTTGCTTTAATTGGTACTGTACTATTCTCAAAATAGATGTTACATATCTTGTCTTTATGTTCAAGATAATCTGTTATTGTTAAGAAACATACTTTTCCACATTTATCAAGAGATAAAATTTGCCCTTTCTTTTTCTCTTTTAGTAAAGTAATGCATTCTTTAATGGGCATTAGCCTAATCATTCCATTGAATTTTACCAGTACGGGAGTATCGCCAGTTACACTAAACTTCACAGAATAATCTTTCACTTCACAATACTTTAAAAATTCAACAACCAAATATGCGCAGATACGGCTGTACTCAAATATCTTACAGTCAATATCTAACAATAAATCCCAGCCAATACGTAATTGATCCAAGTCTTTCTTTGTCAAGGTACTATCAAGAGACAATGGATTTGACCAGCGTTCTTCGCTGGCGTGCAATGATGTTGCGCCTTTCAGTGCCAGTTCAATAATTTCTCGAGGATACGTTAGCGTATCGGGTCTTTTACCAAAGCTATCTCCATAACGCACACCAATTTCTTTATCACGACCATGTTCGATGATCGCATCCTGAATCTCTTTGCGTTTGTAATATTTAAGTAAAGTGCTTTTAGTAAGAACGGACATTTTGTTGTAATATAGAAGAGGTTTAAAATAGTTTTCGATAGACGAGTTAGTATGAAGTAGATTAATACCCTAAAAAATTATAAAATTACAATCCCTTAACTTCTTTCTTAAACTCTTCGGCTTTCTTCTTAATATTCTTTAACGCTTCTTTGATCGCTTTCCGTGGCTCGCCACTTTCCATTTCGATCATAAACGTCGGAACACCAAGAAGTGGGTGATCAATCTTATAGGTTGCAACTTTAACGCCTTTTATTGCGTGTAGTTCTTCTTTTAAGACATTGCAGAATGTATGTGTTTCACCTTTCAACTGGAAAACAAGCTTGTGTTTATCTTCTTCAATAACAGTAAATTCCATAACTTTTCACTTTATGACCATTATTTATAAACTTTTCTACGGCTTCGCTCAAAAACAGAAGTAGCAGCTTCAGGTGAGGCTTGAATAATCAAAATATATTGGGAGTTCAGGGGGTTGCCCCATCCGGGGCTTGAACGAGACTTTCTTTATCACGGTCTTAAGCCGAACAGCTGCTACTTTAGTTAATTTTGGGATAAATATTCGATATGATTATAAACCTCTCATTCCAACAACGATCTATGTCAATTATTGCCAACACCCTAGCCATAATTGGAGTCTGGGGTATAACTATTATTTCTAGCCTTGGTTATGTTGGTGTTTTTTTTTTAATGGCTCTCGAGAGCATGATTTTTCCTATTCCTTCGGAAATAGTTATGCCGTTTGCAGGATTTTTAATTAGTCAAGGACAGTTTAGCTTCGCTGGAATATTAATTATCAGTTCGTTAGGCAGTCTTGCCGGCTCGTTATTATCGTATTACGTGGGAAAAGTTGGCGGACATAAACTCATTCTGAAATATGGAAAATATTTTTTTCTTGATCAACACGATTTAGAGAAAACAGAAACATGGTTTGCCACAAAAGGAGAGAGAACAATCTTTATTGGTCGTTTTATTCCTGTTCTTCGCCATTTAATTTCTATTCCCGCCGGAATAGGCAAAATGAACGTTCGCCGCTTTACTTTCTACACCATTCTAGGAGCAGCCTGTTGGAATATGTTATTAGCCTACACAGGATATGTTTCGGGAAAGAATTGGATCGTTATACGTCAATATACCGAACCGGTTTCGATGATTGTTGCGGTGCTTTTGCTGGTTGCTTTGTGTTGGTTTGTCTTAAGACATTGGCGGCATAAAAAGATAGAAAGAAAGCAGTCAAACACGATGTGAAACGATGGTCACACACTCCAAAAAATTAGCAGAATTAACAAGACCCCTTTATCTTAATGCCAATCTCATCTATAGTGAAGTACCCAATAATCTGCAAAAAGAACATCGGCAAAGAGAAATAAAAACCGGAACAGTATGGAAATTGCGTGAAAAGGGCTATCATTTAGTAACTTCGATTTTAACAAGAATGGAAGTTATTCAGAGAATGCATTGGGAAGAGAATATTAATCTTGAACAATGTCGTGAAATGTATTATTGAAAAATTTTTCTCAACATTCCCAAAAAGTACACTTTTATAATCGTGTTTACAAACCGGAAGACCTCTTAACGATGAAAGAGAAAGTCTAAAGAGAATTAAGTTCATTAAGCATACTTTCGGGAACATTTACTTTTACTTTTATTCCATTAATTAAAATTTCTTTTTTGACCATATTTCTTTAAATGTGGCGGAACTTTATATATTTATCTTAATAACTCCCTTAACTCATACAACGTCTTTATCCTCATCGAAGCGTCAACATCTGGCGGCTCATGTTCGCCGCGTAAAATCAACACATCTAGAACGCCAGCATTCTGCGCCGCACCAACATCTTCTTCACCATTACCAACATAAAATGCTTCCGATGGTTGAACACCTAACAATTCCATGCAGCGGTATAGACCAGTAGGATCAGGCTTTGGCGGCAAGGCGGGTTTTGCTGAAAAATTAGCACTGACATAAGCATCAAAATAGTGTCGACCAAGTGTATTGAGATTAACATCCATCACATGCGGCGATCCACCTGTAACAACACCAATTTTATGTCCTTGCTGTTTTAACTCATCAAGGAAATCAACATCGGGAAATTTTCGGGTGTAAAATTTTCTCCCGGCTTGCGTATCTTCTTGATTGTAGAAGCGAAAGAATGCCCCCGGTTCAATACCTAACGCATCTTTAATCGTTTGCGCCCGATCACCACAGAACCAGAATTTGTCGACAAACCAAGCGGGGTAGTGTGTAATACCCCATTTCGCACAGATCCCCCCCACAACTTGCTGACGGTATTCGGGAAGAGTATAGACTAATGTTCCGTCGAGATCGAAGATTGCTGCTTTGTATTTGGTCATTGTCTCTACAATTAATTTTTCATGAAGATTATAAATATTATGAACAAAAGTTTATATTAACTCCGCAAATCCTCTCATTATGAATTTCAATAGAAATAATCTCGATCAAGCAACTTCTCCCTATCTCCAGCAGCATAGAGATAATCCCATCCATTGGCAGGAATGGTCAAATGACGTGCTTGCCTACGCCCAAAAAGAAAATAAAATTCTTTTTGTATCAGTGGGGTATACAGCGTGTCATTGGTGTCATGTCATGGCAAGCGAGGCTTTCTCTAACCAAGAAGTTGCTCATTTTCTTAATCACTATTTTGTCTCGATCAAAGTCGATCGAGAACAAAGACCCGATATCGATAACTACATGATGGCGTTCATCCAAGAAACACAGGGGCAAGGTGGTTGGCCGTTGAATGTTTTTCTAACAGCAGATGTAAAACCATTCTTAGCCGTAACCTATGTACCAATTAAACCGCGCTATAGCTCATCAGGATTTCTTAATTTACTCCATCACATCAAAGATAATTACGACCAACATAAAGGAGAGATAAAGAAATATCTTCCCCCCATCGATAAAGAAGAAGAACCTCTTGAAGAAGAGGAAATTATGGGAGTTATTAAAGATAATTTTTTCGAAAACGGATTTAGTTCTGGTCCGCAGTTTCCTCCCCACAATACACTCCTCTTTTTGTTGAGTTATTACGAAAAAAACAAACATCGGGAAATTAAAGGGATTATTGAAACCATTTTAGAAGTAATGGCTAGGCGCGGTTTACATGACCACCTCCAAGGAGGATTTTATCGCTACTGCATTGATCGTTCCTGGACAATCCCCCATTTCGAAAAGATGCTCTATGATCAAGCAATGTTGTTATGGGTGTATAGTATAGCCTATAAAATCCTAAAAAAGACGGAGTACAAGACCATTGTTAAGAAGATTGTACAATGTTTGGAAGAGACCTATGCTGATAGTCTCTACTATGCCGGACATGATGCCGATACGGATCATCAAGAAGGTGAAACGTATCTTTGGGATAAAAAAGAAGTACAAGAAAATTTAACTTCCACTGAATATGAACAGTTTAGCGAACTCTACCACCAAGAGGACAATGGCCAAGGAAAAATTCATCTCATCAAAAAAAGTAATAATAACCTTCCAGAGATTGAACAAAAATTATTAGGAATTCGCAAACGACGAAAACAACCATTTACGGATCAGAAATGTATCACCAGCTGGAATGCTTTGAGTGGAATCGGTTTCATCAACGCCTATAGAAGTCTAAACGAAGAAATATTAAAAGCAAAGGCAATAGTATTGTTCAAACAGATCCTAGAGAAACAGTATCAACAGGGGGTATTGTGCCATAGTTCTTTAAATGGGAAAGAGCAGCCCGGTGAATACTTAGAAGACTACGCCGCGCTGTTGCTCTTTGCAACATATATCTATGAAGAAACAGGGGAATATAAAGAACTAATTGAAAGACTATTCCACAAATTAAATTATTTTTATGAACAACAGTGGATTGAGAACCGAAATACAGATTTTATGGAAATTCCCGCACAAACATTTGACCATCCTACCCCTTCCAGTGCCTCTCTAGCAGAGATGGCGAAACTAAGGGCCTCAATCATCTTGGAGAAAGAATATCCCTCAGCAGACTACAAACAGCCATTACAACATGATTTCTTTAACCTTATGGTATTTGTGAAAAAAGGAAACTGGCATTTAATCCATGCTCCTCATAAGATTGAATGGAAACATCTTCCCGTAAATTGTATGCAGATTCGAGATCTAAAAATAAAAGATTGTTATCAACAAAAATGTCGAGAGTTTAACGACGTCTCAGAGTTACTGGCAGCATTAAGGGAAAAAGAGTAAGACATTTAGCGCTTCTCTCTGGATCTATCTTTTGTGCACCAATTTAACCCGTGCACTAATTTCATACGCCAGAACTGCTTCTTGTTGATAATGCACCATCGTTAGCTCAATAATTTGATCGATACTCGCTTCATCACAATAAATCCGCACAGGAATCATTTCTTCGCTAAATAAAACACCGCCATCATTCATCCACTGCCCTTTTGCGGGTTTGAGAATCGTCAAGCCGCCACTAATCCCGCGCACTTTCTCATCCCACTGCTGATGATAGTCTAGAGAATATTTAATACCATCATTGGCATAATTTGGAACAAGTATTTCCCAGAGCGATTTTGTGGACATTTATTGTTTTGGTCTATATCCCGTGGCAATTGCTTTGAGATCTTCACCATAGCTCGGAGGTCTACAATTAAAATTACCGAATTTATATTCTACTGCAAATAAGTGAGTGTAACCGTTTTTTCCAGCAACGTTCGAAAGAAGTTCATTAGCTTTCTCCAATAAACTCGTGTGTGTGTATTGACTCTCATTCGTCACAACCATAACTGTTTGACCCATTTCTAATTGAGGATACTCTCGAGATCCCCCAGCTTCAGCAAAAGTTTGATTTGTAATCGCTACTAAATTTTTTTCGGTCATAGTAATACCCTCCGTTATGATCTTTAGATATCGCATCTCAATGAATTATAAACTTTATGCAATAGTGGATATTCCAACACCATCTTTCCCTCCAAAACCTTTATCTACTTAAAACTATTAACTACAACTGATGGATCGTTTATTATTGCTCATCCTTGACGGCTGGGGAATCAACAAAAAGAAAGAGGGAAATGCTATTGCTCTAGCTAAAACACCACTCTTAGATTCTCTTTACGAGAAATATCCGCACGCCAAACTAAAAGCAGCTGGTCAAGCTGTTGGTTTACCACCCGGCGTTATGGGCAATTCTCAAGTCGGACATCTTACCATTGGTGCAGGGAGGATTATTGATAGTGATTTAGTGCGGATTAACAACGCCATTAAAAATAGATCTTTCTTCAAAAACAAAGTATTGATCGATGCCATTCGCGGCGCAAAACAACGCAAAGAAAAATTACATTTTATTGGTCTGCTTAGCGATGCTGGTGTGCATTCGCATATCGATCACCTCTTTGCGTTACTAGAATTGGCAAAAAAAGAGAATGTCAAAGAAGTCTATGTTCATGTTTTTCTCGATGGCAGAGACACGCCGCCAAAATCAGCCGAGAAATATATCCTTCAGCTTCAGCAAAAAATGAACCGGCTCGGCGTTGGTCAATTAGCGACGATGATGGGTAGATATTACGCTATGGATCGAGACAACCGCTGGAAGCGCGAGCATAAAGCCTATGACTGCATGGTCAACTGTAACGGAAGAAAAGAATCAGACCCTCTCACAGCACTTCACCACGCCTACGCACGTGGCGAAACAGATGAATTTGTCAAACCAATAATCTTTACAAAAAAATGTGTTGTTGATGAAAATGACTCTGTTATCTTCTTCAACTTTCGTTCTGATCGTGCACGAGAATTAACACGTGCGTTTGTCTGGGGAAAGTTTAAAGAATTTCAGCGCAAAAAAATCATCGGATTACGTTTTGTTTCCCTCATCCAATATGATTCATTAATTAAAACACCCGTTGCCTTTCCACCAATAGTACCAGAGAAAACACTGGGAGAAATTATTTCTACAGCCGGCTTATCCCAATTACGGATTGCTGAAACAGAAAAATGGGCACACGTTACCTATTTCTTCAATGGTTTGTGTGAATGTATCTTTCCCAACGAAAAAAGAATTCATATTCCAAGCAGAAAAGTAACGACGTATGATAAAACGCCGGAAATGAAAGTTGCGCAGATAACAACAGCGCTCCTAAAGAACATAAACCAACATCAATTCTTCGTCGTCAACTTCGCTAACGGCGATATGGTTGGACATAGCGGAAATTTGAACGCAACAATTAAAGCAGTGGAAACAGTCGACAAACAGATTGCTATTCTCGTTAAAAATTTTCCGGGAAAAATAATCATTACCGCAGATCACGGAAATTGCGAGGAAAAAAGTGGCAGTTGTAGTACCTGCCATACCAGTAATGATGTGCCGCTTATTGGTGTGCGCGTCAACGGAAAATTAAAAGATGGCGGTTTAGCCGATGTCGCTCCGACAATTCTTGATATTCTAAAGTTGAAGAAGCCGAAAGAAATGACGGGGAAGAGTTTGTTAAGGTAAGACCTATACTCCTTTTTCAGAAGCATTATAAACTAATTACTCCTCAATCAATCCATGCAAATCGTAAATCCAGATAGCCGCGATTATCACATGCACTCATTAAACTATTCAGATGGACTTAATACGATTGATGAACTCGTGCATTGGGCTGGTGTCTTTGGGTTGCGAGAAATCGCCATCACCGATCATTCTCAAGCGACGTTGGACAAAAGTAGTCTGGCGAGAAAAGGCTATCGCGGCATTGTTCAAACGGAACGTCGCTGGAAAAATGTTCATGACAATGGAGTTAACGTCATCTTTGGTGTAGAGGGAGATATTCTCAATGAAGAAGGTGATATCTGTGATCAGATTCAGGGTAAGAAAGGGGATTTTCTCGTTCTTTCATTGCATAAAGAAGTTTATTCTGGCGACTTTACTAAAGTGACTGACGCCTATTGTCAAGCCATTAAACGATTTGGAAGAGAAATAGCGGTTCTCGGTCATCCCTGCATTAATGCCCCCTATCAACAACAGCTCGATATTACTGCCGTAACGAGAAGAGCAAACCAATATGGTGTTCCACTGGAATTCAATTGCGCTAATCTTGTCAATGGAAAAACAAACCTCCAACAATTAAAATTAATGCTTGATACCGCCGAACAGATTTATGTCAACAGCGATGCTCATACTCTCCATGAATTGAAGACGCTGCGTGCTGCTGGTTTTGCGTATTTGTGGGAGAAGGGATATTTAAGTTAGATTACTTATTTATGATTTGTGCTCAAAATATTTTTAAAGCAAACACTCTTTTATTCTGTTAAATGAGTCCACAACAAACATTTTACCTCGACAGCCTTGTTCAATTTATCATCGATCATTCTAGTGGAGACAATCTTGTCTCTCCACAGCAATCGAAACAGAATCTAGAAAATAATCTTGTAGGAATTTATAATATGAAAAAAAGTTCTCAGCTTGATGAGATAAAAGAATCAAAACCAACTACTGCCGGCTGCGGTTTACGTCTCACGACAGATGGATATATCTTAACGGCGTATCATGTTATAGAGGCGGCGTACCAGAGAGTCAACGGCGCTCTTCAAGGACCAGATTTTGTGATCATCGGCGACCAAACAGAAAATATCTACTATTTAGATCCATCTGTAATGGTTACGTATCCCCAATATGATCTTGCCTTGATAAAAGCATACAATCCTAGCGTCGGCGAGCCAATACCATTTAATATTAATCATGATGGGATACAATACGCCCAAAGAGTCTCGGCGTTAGCCTTACATCATCGGAACTTGATCGTTACCTCCTCACGGGGATTTGTCTATGATCGGTATAAAGATTGTCCGGCATTGAATCGAGATGGAACAAAAAGAATGGAAATTGCTGATCTTTTCATGACTTCTGCGGCGGTATCAAAAGGCAACAGTGGAGGCATATTTATCACGGAAGAAGGATCACTCGCGGGGATTATTAGTTCTGCTCTCTTCCCTGAGAAAATTGGTGTTGGAAAAGGCTGCGGCATAGATATTTGTTATGGCTTAGAATTAATTGGTTTGGGTCTTGCTTCAATGCTTGATATTAATCTATAGTCGTCCAACTGGATCTTTTGTATCCAGTTGGCCTCGTTATAGTCAGCCGAGGGGATTCAGACAGTGAAGCACAAGATAAAGAAACTACTTTATCTGTGCACAAAAGTGATCGTTGTCACTTTTTGTGAAACTACTTCACTGCTGCACCAATGAAATCGTTGTTTCATTTGGTGTTCCAACAGCGGAACACACAGCGGAACGCTGGTGCGCCAGCGAAGTATCCTCTTCGCTCAGCGAATCCACTTGGACTTGGATGACTATATCTGGACTACGCTAGGTAAAATTTCTTCGCAAATCTTTTTAAAGAAAAGACGAGATTTGCTATTTGATGAAATATGACTCGCGTCAACAAGGACTAGAAAGTGTACTGGCATTGAATCTTGCTCTTCATGGCGCTCGAGATAAACCTCTAACTCCCCAACAATCACAGAAGAATATCGAAGATAATGTCGTTAGAATTTGTCAGATTGAAGACGTTTCAGTGGTAGATGAAAATGGTAAAGGCACAATGACTATTTCCAATTCCGCAAGTGGTCTGCAGATTACAACAGATGGTTTTATTATCACCGCCGCCCATGTTATTGAAGATTGGATTGCAAATTTTGACGGCGGTCACGATCAAAAATACGCTGTCTTAAAAGTAAATAATAATGGCGACGTTGAGAGGATATCCGTCGATACTTCTTTTTATATCTACAACCAGACTTATGATGTAGCGTTAATTAAAATCATCGGGACTTCCCCTCCACGACCCATCCTCTTTAATCTTAAAGAAGAAACAAGAGATGCTTATTTGAGTGGTAAAAAGGTAGCACAACTAACCAGAAATAATTCTTCTCTTTCACTCGCCGCATCCATCGGGCAGATTTTAAATCCCGGAACATCGCCAATAGTAAGATCAGAGAACGGTCTTTACAGACAAAAACTAGATTGTTTTGGAACAACAATTAGGGCAGAACCGGGCGATAGTGGTAGTCCCATTATTGGAGAGAATGGTGCCCTTCTTGGAATTACTGTTTCTAGTGCTAATGGAAAAGATGCAACGTGCGCTAAAATAGGATATGCCATTGATCTAGCACGAAAAACAATTTATTCCGCAACTCGACGACTCTTTCACTGAATCAGCGTCTGAAACTCCTTCTTTAATCCTTTTTTCTCCGTAAAGAATTTACGAATCACCCAAAACTGCTCAATCTCCTGATTGATCTTGAGAAGAATCTGCAACCCTTCTTCCGTAAAACGAATCATCCTATGATCATAGGTAATTAATTTCTTTTTCTCTAGTGACTCTAAATTTTTATACAATGCTCGTTCTCGTTTCGTCACAATTTCCGAATGCAATAGAAAAGTAATAAATACTACTTTTGATGTGCGTAATTGTAATGGCTTCTCCGTGAGCGGCTGATTTAACTGATGATAAAATTCACCTAACGCAAAGAGAATGTGTCGTTCAGTTTTTGTTAATTTCATCGTTAGGCGTAAAAAGGATTTCCTGTTTAAAAATATTGGGAAACAACTCACTATGAACTATACCAAATGACGTAAATTTTTGAACAAATTTACGCCATTTGTATATACAAAGGACTTAATTTTGTATAAAAATTAATGTCCTTTGGTATATTTAATATCTACTTTCCCTTGCTTTTGTAACACCGAACTTCGTCACCAATAGATCAAGATACTTTCCTTCGATGGTCCTTCCATAAAATTCACAATGTTCTCCTTCAAAATGCTTAGAAAAAGAACCAAGACGCGTTCTTCGTCTATCATTAAACTCAAAATCACCCACGCCTATTTGATCTCGAAGAGCAGTCAACCAACCGGAAATCCCCGCGGTTTCATACCCTCGCTCAATCTTAGCATAATCAACCTTTTTAAGTCGCGTTAAGCGGTTAGCCATCATCATTGCCAAATCACGTCTTGATTCTGCTGAGACATTGGTCAGTGCTTTGTCAACTGAGGAATCACCTTCTGTAATAAGAGCCGCTAATTCAATCGGAGAATAACGTCTATCTACAATTTGAAAATAATTAATCGCATAACTTGTTGCTAACTCCTGGTGCGACCGTAATGCCCTACCAATAATACGTCGTTCTTTTTCGTCGATTGCCATGGAAAAGGCATTACAATTTGTACTTCTGTTAAAAAGGTTTCGTTATCATGTATACTCCAGAATAGAGATGAAATAAGAAACACTTAAAAACCCTAAACGATTACTAACAACCAATAGATATAAAAAAAGGTGATATCATGAAATTAATTCTCACAAAAAAACCCAAGAATGTTGTTATTATTGAAGGCTTTCCCGGTTTCGGTTTAATTGGGACGATTGCTACGGAGTTCTTATTAGAACATTTAGATACGGAAAAAATTGGTCTCATTGAAATGGAAGAAATTCCAGCGATGATTGCTATTCATCAAAATAAAGTTATCGAGCCGATTTCATTGCACTATAACAAAAAATATAATATGGTTCTTGTGCACGCCATTAACGTCGGAAAAGATATGGCTTGGAAGTTAGCAGATGTCGTGCGAGAATTAGCTGAAATACTCGACGCTAAAGAAATAATTTCATTGGAAGGGGTCGGTTCTCCCAATACAGAAGAAACTGGTGGACGCGTATTTTACTATTCAACAAAAAGTGGCGATTTAAAGAAACAATTATCCAACGTTGCCGTACCGCTAATGGAAGGAATCATCGTCGGTGTTACTGGCGCTTTATTAGCTAGGCACGTCAAGACGCCGATTGTTGCTCTCTTCGCTGAGGCGCGCGCCGGTTTACCCGACAGCAAAGCCGCCGCTCATATTATTGAGGCCTTGGACGCCTATGCGGGATTAGAAGTTGATCCTAAACCATTATTGAAGCAAGCAGAAATGTTTGAAAAGAAGCTGCGTGGCTTGATTCAAAAAGGCAAGAAAGCTGAAGAAGTCGAAGAAGAGAAACATTTGAGTTATGTGGGATAGAATTTATTAGTATTAAAATTGGGGTGGAAACAATGGCGGTAACGGCTGCTAACAATAAAGATATAGAAAAATTAGAGAGTAAATTAGAACAAATAGAAGCAAAACTGGACATAATTCTAAGAGGAGTTAGAAATATAGAAAAATATCATCCATGAGATCTATGAATCCCTGGATTAAATGATAATTTTAAAAACTCCTAAAGAGAAAATTACAAAATAAGTCTTAATGGCTTTTTCTTTAAGAGGAGTTTGAAAAATAGTAATTTTGGCAGATAGACGGTTTATCTTATGCCAAAATTACGGCTATTTTACCTCCTCTTGAGAACTTTGCACGTTAAATAGTGAATTATGCAAAGTTCTCTTAAGTTGATATTTCTAAACACTAGCTAAAGTAATGTCTTTAAGAACAGATAGTTTAAACATTTTTTAAATTTTTTTGAGGTGATGAAAATTCATAACATTTGTCAAACGCGAGCGACCACCACCAGTGGAACTATACACTGGTGGCATGCTCGCCTGCGGGCTCGGGTCGCTCGCAGTTTTAAGCAAAAGCAAAGAGTGTTTTTTGATTTGTCTTAGCATATTTTTGCTGGTCTAAGTAGC
>OBEQ010997413.1_pt1 | contig 23928 bp, 27 predicted proteins | sample 1670901 | NCBI WGS metagenome assembly OBEQ01 (sample SAMEA104232315, study PRJEB22302) | groundwater metagenome | biome: forest; feature: aquifer; material: groundwater | place: USA | collected 2011-08-07 | depth 5.4 m | reverse complement strand
TGCCTGGGGCGTATTTCCGAATAACCTAAATATTTCCCTTGGATAGGATATTTAGGCAGCTTTTAAATTTTTCTCTTGAAAAAAAAAATGATTCAGATATACTTAAATTAGTCGGATAGGTGCTCATTAAGTTACTGGTTCACAGGCCAAGATCAAAAGTCTTGGCCTTTTTGTTTGCATTTTGCTTTACCGATTACCTTTGGGTGAGGTATATTCGTTCGGGAAGGTATCCCCGATCCGAAGTTTTTTGTGGTTGGGGGAAACATAGAGGGGATGGTCGAAGCCGTGAGTGTCCCTCGAAAGGTGACTGGCAGTTATAAAAACTTTGCAGCCCAATCCTTTAAAGTAGGAATTATTTGTAATTATTTATAGATCAGCAAAGCAGACTGGGACAATAATTCATGGGAGAAAGTGATAAAACTTACGTTTATCTTTTAGGTGCAGGCGCTTCAAAACCTGATGGGATGCCGTTGACAAATGAAATTATCGACAAGGCATTTCGGAATTTTGGGGGCCCCGTTGAAGGTCGGGTCAATACAAATTTGATGGGGTCGTGGGATAAAAAAGAAGGAATAGAGAAATATAGACCGGTTTTTGAATTGATGGATGATTTCTATGGAAGGAATTTGGTTGAGATATTTGATAATTACTACAAAACCACACGTCTCCCACTCTCACTGGGTTTAACGACCGATATCATCGAAGATTTTTTTACAAGGCTACACTACATCAAGGGTGGAGTGAATTATTATAACCTTGATTGTGATAAAAGAAAACTTGCTAAAACTGAAATTTCGAAAAAAGCAGATTGGTTGTTCTTCCGTACCTTATGTTACGAAATGGATGGAAGGCCGTATAAAACATATGAAAATTTTGTTGAGCGTATGTTAAAACGAAACGGCAGACATTGCATTATTTCTTTTAATTATGATTTGCTGTTGGAGGATGTCTTGATACATAATTATTTGAAATATGATGGTAGACGGTGGAATTATCCCAATGAACTTAGATGGACCTATGGCCTGGATTTTTCTGGTATAGCGAATCAGGTTCCCTATAGTTTTCCAACTGACGATGAGGCTAAAATACTGATCTTGAAATTACATGGCTCTTTTAATTGGGGATTTTGCCCCATTAATAAAGATGTTACATGTTATTCGTTACATGCGGATGCCCATATTTATCCACGATTTTACAATGAAGAATACCGATGTTGTAATGGCAGCCATGCAAGCTTGCCTCTATTAATTCCACCAGTTAAGATAAAAGATGTCAATATTCCCGCATTGCGTAATTTGTGGAACAAAGCAGCTGATATAATTTCTGGATGTGATGAGTTACACATTATTGGATATTCATTGCCGAAAGTTGATAAAGAAGCTAAAAATTTAATTCAGAAAATTAAATGCCGTAATTTAGATCGGGTTGTCATTGCCAATCCCGATGAAACACATGTATCTAGATTTACTCAAATTTTTGGCAATTCGATCGAAAAATTTAAAAATTTTGAAGAATATTTATCTAAATTTGAGAGCATGAAAACATAACTGACAGCCCCCAATGAGAGGACACGCTTCTTAATGAAATCTAAATCACTCACTAAATCCGACAGCTATTCCATTCTCCTCAAGCGCATACGCGAGACGCTTGTCGAAGGCCTGCGGCGAAGATTTTTCCAATGAATTATCCGATGCTAAATTACCTGACGCTGTTGCCTTAGGTGAAGAGCCTTTGTTTATCATCGGCGCCATTGCCGGTGGATAAATACCAAAAATTTATTTGACAAAGAGAGAAATAGCGGGCATACTATCACCGTAGTAAATAAAGAGCAGACGAATCTACAGCCGTAAGGTGAAGGATCTAAGCCTTGCGGTTTTTTGTTTTGCCGTTATTTACTCAATTCTAGAAAAAGGAGGTAGTAAATAATGGCAAAAGGAATAGTAAAATGGTTTAACGACCAAAAAGGTTTTGGCTTCATTACTCCAGAGTCAGGCAAAGATGTTTTTGTTCATCACAGCGCAATTCAAGGTGAAGGATACAAATCATTGGCTGAAGGTCAAGCGGTTGAGTTTGACATCACCACTGGCCCTAAAGGAGAACAAGCACAGAACGTCGTGAAAGCGTAAGCTTTCATAGTGCAAAAGGCCCGGGATTAAACCCGGGCCTTTTTTTGTGCACCTTCTAGAGAAGGTGCACAACCCCCGTGCTTGTTTTGGCTTCTATCTTTAAATGCAAAAGCCAAAACAACGGGGGTCTAATAGCCTCCCATGAAAACACGCGTCTCTAAACCCAAAGGCTTCGTCACTGCTGAAAAGACAAAACATCACGCCGAAATTTTAGCCAACCGGATCCGCAAACAATTTCGGCATCTCTCGCGACGTTTTCGACGGCAAAATATTGATTGTTTTCGCCTTTATGATTGGGATATTCCCGAAGTTCGGGCGGTTGTGGATTGGTATGCTGGCCACGTTGTGATCGCGGAATATGAACGTTTACAGACGAATCCGGACTGGCTTCCTAAAATGGCCGCGGCTGTTGGCGAAGCTTTGAATCTTCCTAAAGATAAGGTGCACATTAAGCGTCGTCACACGCAAACAAAAGAGGGACCGCGTTACACGAAACTAGATTCCAAAGGTGAACGTTTTGAAGTCCGTGAGCGTGATCTTAAGTTTTGGGTGAATTTAAGTGATTTTTTAGATACGGGATTATATTCTGATCATCGCGACACGCGCGGTATCATTCGAGAATTAGCGAAAGGCAAAGATTTTTTAAATCTTTACGCTTACACCGGCGCGTTTACTTGTGCCGCCGCGGCTGGGGGGGCGAAGACGACGGTGACAGTCGATCGATCAGCGACTTATCTGAAATGGGCTGAGGATAATTTAAAATTAAATGGCCTTTGGGGACCACAACACACTTTAATCCAATCTGATGTTGATAAATATTTAACTAAAGCGTACGCTCAAGGTCATCGATTTTCGCTCTGCTTCATCGACCCACCATCTTTCTTTAAGGATCAAATTCACAACATTTCTTTTGACATCAATGAAGATCATCCTGAATTACTTCGGAATGTTTTAAAAATTATGGTTCCGGGATCACTGGTTTTTTTCTCGACGAATCATCAGCGCTTTGAACCTCGCTTCGACGGTCTTCCGATTAAGGATCTCACCGAACTGACGCCAAAAACTATTCCTGAAGACTATCGTAATCGGAAAGTTCACCGTTGCTGGAGGATGACGGCCGTATGATCGGTAAACATTTAACAATGACTTTGTATAAAACATGTTATCATAAATCAAATTTTTAAACCCATGAGCAATTAAGAATGAAAATACTGACAAAACCCATCAGTCTGAATGATCTTAAAGAAATAGCTACCGTTGGCTTTGGAAATCTTGTCAAAGCTGTCGTAGATATCGAACAGGAAACTGTGGCCATTGACGCGGAGCTTCACTCTGATTTAGAGGCGTTTCTTCTTGAGAATGGATCAAAACAAAAGAATTTATGGGGAATTAATCTTTATCCGGATATTTCGGAAGCGGACTTTATTGAATTCGATTCCATGATTAATATGCGTCCCTCTCAGGGAAATCGAAGCCGTGGGGTCGATAATAAAGACATTCAAACTAAGATCATTGAAATCGTTAATAAAAGGGTTCAACGATGAGTTATCAGCATAAGGAGCTTGCATCCGGGGGTTGGAGTAAACTTTCTTTCTGTGAACAAATGGCCAATATTGGAAGCGAAGTCGAACGTGCTCTGAATTGGCGGACAAAAAACACACTCTACTATCAAAAAGCTGCCGAGCGAGCTTTAGAATTACTCGATTTAACCCTTGAAGCGGTAACAAGCTTTCCCCAGCGCCGGGAAGTCGCCCGTCTCCGTGAAGCTATTGTAGATTATTTCTTTGGAACAAATGAATTCAAATCCACTGAAATATTATGGAAAAAATACTTTTTGAATTTCACTTACGCCGCCCGCAAAGATGCTTAGCAACCACCTTTGGAATCAAAGCTTTACTTATTCGCTAACCCCTATATAATGTCTCCATGAATAACACACCTGATAGTTTCTATGGCTTAAGCATCGCCCCCAGCCTTCTTCAAAAGATTGACAAATTAGGGTTTAAAATTCCTACACCTATTCAATCCAAAGCTATTCCCATCGCGATCGAAGGTAAAGATATTATCGGAATCGCGCAGACAGGGACGGGAAAAACTCTGGCTTTTAGTGTTCCGATGATTCAACAGCTGACTCAAAGAAAAGGACGTGGCCTTGTGCTGGTTCCGACCCGTGAACTCGCGATTCAAGTTAATGAAACGGTTGCCAAATTCGCTCAAGTGTTAGGAATGGGAACAACGGTTTTAATCGGTGGTGAACCGATCATGCCGCAGATTCATTCTTTAAAAAGAAATCCTCGTATTATTATTGCCACACCCGGACGATTGATCGATCATCTTGAACAGAGACGGTTACGATTGGATGACGTTCAGATTCTCGTCCTTGATGAAGCGGACCGCATGTTGGACATGGGATTCGCTCCACAGATTGAAAAAATTATTAAACTTATTCCCCGAAAAGATCGCCAGACAATGCTTTTTTCCGCGACCATGCCGACGGAAATCATCGAGATCGCGTCAACTCATATGCATTTGCCAATCTCAATGGAAATCGCGCCCTCGGGAACAGCGGCAGAAAAAGTTTCGCAAGAACTGTTTGTTGTTGGAAAAGACTTTAAAATAACATTGCTTGAAAAATTGCTGAAACAGTATCTTGGATCTGTTCTTTTGTTTACCCGCACAAAACGTGGAGCAAGTAAAGTCGCGCAGTCTTTAAAAAAATCCGGCCATCGCGCGGTTGAGATTCATTCGGACAAAAGTTTTGCCCACCGTAAAGAAGCCTTAAGTGGTTTTAAATCCGGCCGGTACCGAATTTTGGTCGCGACAGATATTGCCGCTCGCGGCATCGATGTCCGTGGAATAGAACTCGTCATTAATTATGATTTACCCGATGATCCGGGAAATTATGTTCATCGGATAGGACGGACGGGACGGGCCGGACAAACAGGCCGCGCGATTACTTTCGCCACACCCGATCAAGGCCGCGATGTCCGTAATATTGAAAATCTGATCAGAACAACCATCTCGCTATTGCAGCATCCGGAAGTTCCCGCCGAACGGTTTTTTTCTTCTCAGTCCAAACCTTTCTCTCGACATTTTTCCCGCACCAGGCCCCACCATCGATCATTTAGACGTCGATAAATTATTAATAGAAGAGAAATAGCGTAAAAATCTTTATTTTTCAAAATCCTCATATATCATAGGGATTATGAATAAAAAATTTATTTTTATAGTAATTTTTACAATTGCCATAGTCCTATGGATTGCTCAAACTCCCCAGGTTAGTTTTAGGATCGCGCACTATTATTCTCAGCATGGAAAACATGAACAGGCTATTAAAGTTTATAAACGAGCTTTTCAGTCAGGTTCAACGCGCGATTCTAAAGAAGCTATCACTAATCTCGTGCAAGACTATATTCAATGGGTAAAACCCATGCTGCAAGAAGGCAACAATGCCTTTAGGCAAGGTGAATTTGAAAAAGAAAAGTCAATATACGCGCAAATTATTAATATTTACGAAGACTATCAACAAACCTTTGGCCGCTATCAATTTGATGAAACCTTAACCAAAGATTGGCGTCAAGTGGCCAAGGAGGCTTATGTACGGCTGGCGGATATTCATCATCAAAAGGGCGAATGGGAAGAAGCTTTTAAAGATTATCGGGAAGCGTTATTGATTTTTCCTTCGTCACCTGAAATTATCAAAGTGCTCATTGAGTTTCACTACACTGATCGTTTATTAGAACTGGGTGACTTAAGTGGTGCTCAGTTTGTGCATGAAAAAGCGTTAGAATTTCATCTCTCGCCAAATCCATAAAGCTTTCCAATCCTTCAGTTTGTATCTTATTTCTCATTTCTGTGTTAAACTTTAGATAAAGGGCTGTCAGGGCTTAGTAATAATATTTAATTTATTATTGTAAGGTCCTATGAAAAATGATGATCGAACCGCCCTCAATTGGATTGAGTCCCAGCAGAATGTGATGGAGGCTTTAGTTGAAAAATGGGCCACCATCAATACGTACAGCTTTAATCTCCTTGGTTTAAAATTCCTCTCCCAAAAACTCTCTAAATCTTTTTCCGTTTTTAAAGAACCTGTTCAATTTATTCCCTTAAATTCAAAAGAAGAATTAGCTCCAGTTCTGTCGATACAAAAACGTCCTCATGCCCTTAAACAAGTTCTTTTGGTTAATCATTTCGATACTGTTTATCCATTAAACACACCTATTTCAGAACTCAAAAAGAAAGGAAATGTTCTTAAAGGGCCGGGAGTGACCGACAGCAAAGGCGGGATTGCGGTCATGTTAAAAGCTCTCGAAGCCTTTGAACAGACACCTTGGGCGAAAGACGTGGGGTGGCGTGTGGTGTTAACGACGGATGAAGAAATCGGATCACCTGGGTCATCAAAAATATGGCCTAAGATAATTTCAAAATTTGATTTAGGTTTAGTGTTTGAGCCCTGTTTACCCAATGGGAATTTAGTGGGCGCTCGTTCAGGTTCTGCCAATTTTACTCTTGAAGCTCATGGGCGGTCTGCTCACGCGGGACGTAATCTTAAAGATGGCCGCAATGCCATTGAAGCGTTAGCGGAATGTATTTATAAAATCGAATCATTTATCAAGCGTGAAAAAAATGTGACGATTAATTTTGGATATTGGGAAGGCGGAGGCCCCGTCAATGTCGTTCCCGACAAAGCCACCGCCCGATTTAATGTCCGTATGAACTCCGTTGATGATTATGTTTCGACTAAAAATAAAATACAGAATTTGATTAACGATATTCAAAGAAAAAGAAAGGTTCGATTGGCGTTGACGTCAATTTTGACCGCTTTACCGAAACCATTGACGCCGAAAACACTAAAATTATTGCAGGCTTTCAAACAATGCGGGCGGGAACTGGGACTTGATTTATCATGGGAAAAAAGTTCAGGAGTTTGCGACGGCAATCGGCTTCAAGCGCTCGGGTTACCAACGATCGATACACTGGGAGCGCAGGGAGGACGTCTTCATAGTCCAGATGAATTTCTTTTACTTCGAAGCTTAAGCGAGCGGGTCAAATTAACGACGTTGTTTTTATCAAAATGGGCTAGAGGGGAGTGGAAGTTTTTATGAAAACCTTAATCGCTCAAAAATTTCAATCTGATCCACGCGTCAAGAAAGCTAAAAAACTTTTATCTCAGGCTCTTATGGATCATCAAAAATCTTTAACTGGAGTTAAAGAACCTCAAAAACGGTTAAAAGTTTCTTATGAAAAACTGTTAGCAGAGTTTGCTCAATTGCGCGGCCAGTCTTTGTATTATCCCTATCTTTCAAGTGGCATTGGGAAAGGAGCTTTGGTCGAGCTTGGCGATGGAAGCGTTAAATATGATTTTATCACGGGGATTGGTGTCCATTATTTTGGGCATAGTCATCCAGGGATTATGGAAGCGAATATTTCCGCGAGCTTAGAAGACACGGTCATGCAGGGAAACTTACAGCAGACTTCAACCAGCGTTGAGGTTATGAAACGATTGGTTAAGCTTGCTGGGGCCCCTTTGAAGCATTGCTTTTTTAGTTCCTCGGGTGCCATGGCCAATGAGAATGCCTTAAAAATTATTTTTCAAAAGAAATCACCGGCTAATCGATTGCTCGCTTTTAAACGCTGTTTTGCCGGACGAAGTCTCGTCACCGCACAAATAACCGACAAATTAGAGAATCGTAAAGGTTTACCTGAAGTTCTAAAAGTTGATTACATTCCTTTCTTTGACCCAAAACACCCTCAAGAAAGTACAGAACAAGCCGTTCAAGCTTTAGGAGAATTTTTAAAACTATATCCCCATCAACACGCGGGGATGTTTTTTGAGTTAGTGCAAGGAGAAGGGGGATTTTATGAGGGGAACCGAAATTTTTTTATGAGTCTCATGAAGATTCTTAAAGAAGAAAAAATAGCCGTTGTGATTGATGAAATCCAAACCTTTGGCCGCACACCCAAGCCTTTTGCCTTTCAATATTATGAACTTGATTCCTATGTCGATGTGGTCACAATCGGCAAAATGCTGCATGTCTGCGCCACATTTTTTACTGAAGAATTTAAACCAGAGCCAGGGCTTTTAAGTCAGACATTTACCGCCAGTTCTTCGGCATTTCACACAGCGCTGTTTATTACCGAATATTTTAAAAAGTCAAAACTTTTTGGGGCCAATGGCAAAATTACCGTTTATTCAAAATATTTTCGCGATCAATTACAAAAATTGCATGACAACTATCCGGATTGGATCCAGGGGCCCTTTGGCGTGGGAGTGATGATTGGTTTCACCGTTTTTGATGGGAGCGCGGAAAAAACAAAAATTTTTATTCAGGAACTTTTTAAGTCGGGTGTTGTCAGCTTTCTGGCGGGAAGTCATCCGTCACGCGTTCGCTTTTTGGTGCCGATCGCGGTGGTCACAAAAAAAGATATTCAGAATGTTTGCCGGATTATTGAACAAACCTTAAATGAGGTAGCCAAAAGGATTAAAAGTCATCATTGAGGAAATCTTATGTTTATCGTGCGACCAGTGAAAAAAGAAGATTTGAATGATCTTTATGAAATTTCGGCGTTAGCTAAAGCTGGCCTGACGACGTTGCCTCACGATCGAGAAGTCTTAGAACAACGTATCGATGAATCCGTTCATAGTTTTAGTAAAAAATCTCGTAAGCCAAGCGGTGAAATGTATTTTTTTGTTTTAGAAGATACTCGAAGTCACAAGGTCATTGGAACATCCGCGATCCTTTCTAAAGTGGGTGGGTTTGAGCCATTCTATACTTACAAAATTAAAAGCGCCATCAAACAGTCCAAGTTATTAAATGTTCGCAAGAAAATCGAATATTTGAAGTTGGTTAAAAATTATAGCGGCCCCAGTGAAGTCGCGACGCTTTTTCTCCTTCCCACCGTCCGTCAAAAAGGTGTGGGACGTCTTTTGTCCTTAAGCCGATTTCTTTTTGTCGCTCAATATCCTTTTCGTTTTGAATCCTCGATTATCGCGGAAATGAGAGGGGTTGTTGATGACCAGGGTCAATCGCCATTTTGGAATAGTGTCGGAAAACATTTTTTTGAAGTCGATTTTCAAAAAGCAGATTTGATGGTCATGCGAGACAAATCTTTTATTGAGGAATTAATTCCCGAACATCCAATTTATATCCCCATTTTGCCTCTGAGCGCGCAGGCCGTCATTGGAAAAGTCCATAAAGAAACCGAGCCTGCTCTTCATTTGCTGGAATCGGAAGGATTTAGTCCGAATGGGGAAATTGATATTTTTGAGGGCGGCCTTGTTGTCGAAGCCAAACGGGATAAAATTAGAACGGTTAAAGAAAGCCAAGAAGCGGTTGTCAGCCAAATTATTCCCAAAATGTCTGAAGAGGCATTGTTTATTATCGCCAATGTTAGAGAATTTAAAAATTTTCGTGCCACGATGGGGCCGGTAATTATCAATGAGGATAAAACGGTGACGCTCACAGAAGATGTGGCCAAGGCCATTGAAGTTAAGAAAAATACTAAGGTTCGTTTAATCAGGATGAAAAAATATGAAAATACCAAACATTGATAACATCGTAAAGTCTTCTCAAAAAGCATTCCCCGCCTGGGCTCAAAAGTCTGTGGAGGAACGCAAAATTTATCTTGAACGATTTGCGAATATTGTTAGTAAACATAAAAATGAATTGGCTCTTCTGATTAGTCAAGAGATTGGAAAACCTTTATGGGAATCTTTGACTGAAGTTGACGCGGTGATTAATAAAGTCGCAATTTCTTTTGAGGCGTACGTAAAACGGTGTGAGGAAATAAAAAAGGCGTCTGTCGCTGTGACCAGCTGGACACGGTTTAAACCTCATGGTGTCGTTCTTGTTTTGGGGCCGTTTAATTTACCAGCTCATTTGCCGCATAGCCACATTATTCCAGCTTTATTGGCGGGCAATACGGTGATTTTTAAGCCCAGTGAAAAAGTCCCCAAAGTCGGCGAAAAATTGATGGAGTTTTGGAATAAAACGAAAATTCCTGCCAGCGTTATCAGCTTGGTTCAAGGAGGAAGAGATGTCGCGTCGGCACTCGCCTATCATCCTGATCTGAATGGACTTTTTTTTACCGGAAGTGCGGCTGTTGGAAAATTGCTTTATCAACATTTCGCTAATCATCCTGAGAAAATTCTTGCCTTGGAAATGGGAGGCAACAATCCTTTGATTGTTTACAACGTGAAATATTTAACAGCAGCCAGCTATATGACCATTCAATCCGCCTTTATAACGTCAGGTCAACGCTGCGTTTGTGCCCGACGATTGATTGTGATCGATAATAAAGAAGGGAAGGAATTTTTAGACCGTTTGGTTTCCTTAACCACCAAAATTAAAGTGGGATCGTTTGATCAAATTCCAGAACCTTTCATGGGGCCCGTTATTTCAAAAGAGGTTGCTGAACAGTTATTGTTGAAACAAGATGAACTCTTAAGCGCAGGTGGAAAACCTCTTTTAGAGATGAAACAAAAGAAAGGTGCATTTTTATCACCGGGAATCATTGACGCGACGACGATTTCTAATCGCAAAGACGAAGAGATCTTTGGTCCTCTGCTTCAAGTGATTCGAGTTAAAAATTTTAAGCAAGCGATTAAGGAAGCCAATAACACCTCTTATGGGTTGGCGGCAGGGCTGCTAAGTGATGACTATAAAGCGTATCAAGAATTTTTCTCGCAAATTAAAGCGGGAATTATCAATTGGAATCGCCCTTTAACAGGGGCGAGTTCTCGGGCTCCGTTTGGAGGCGTGGGAGAAAGTGGGAATCACCGCCCGAGCGCTTATTTCGCGGCGGATTATTGCGCTTACCCAGTGGCTTCCATGGAATCAAATCAGTTAATTTTACCCGACACGTTAACGCCGGGTCTTCAATTATGAGAGGAGAGAAATTATGAAAACTCTTGATGATTTACTAAAAACACTTTGGAAGGATTATTCAAACCTGAATAAACAGGCTTATAAAATTCATCAGTTGCTGGAATCCCGTCAAGAGATCGTGATCAATGATCACATCGCTTTTCGAACCTTTAATATCCCTAAAATAAATATCGATCTCTTGGCCCAGCATTTTATCAGGTTCGGGTATAAACCCGCTGGAGAATATCAATTCCCGACCAAAAAACTTTTTGCCCGGCATTACGAACATTCTGACCCCAACAAACCAAAAATTTTTATTAGCGAGTTAAAGGTTGAAGAATGTTCGCCGTACCTTCAAAAGGTTGTTAAAGATTTAGTTGAACAAATCCCCCAAAATAAATCCAAAGATCCGCAATTTTTAATTTCAGGGGCCTTGTGGAAAGAAATTCCTTATGAGACTTATGAAAAACTTCAGAAGGAGAGTGAATATGCCGCCTGGATGTCGGTGTTTGGCTTTCGCGTGAATCATTTCACGGTGTTCTTTAACGCTTTAAAAACTTTTAAAAGTTTTCAAGAGTTTAATGAATTTTTGAAGACAAATGGGTTTCCGTTAAATGCGGCGGGAGGCGAGATTAAAGGAAGTCCAAAAGAATATTTGGAACAGTCTTCAACGCTGGCTCATCCGGTCGAGATAGAGTTCGCGGACCAAAAAAAGACGGTGCCGGCGTGTTATTATGAATTCGCCCGACGATATCCCATGTCCGATGGAAAATTGTTCCAAGGATTTGTGGCTCAATCGGCTGATAAAATTTTTGAAAGTACAGATAATAAACGGCGTCCATAATGTTTACTCTGGAATACAACTTTGATGGCCTCATTGGCCCGACACATCATTACGGGGGATTGGCGTACGGCAATCTTCCTTCGATGACGCATCGCTTTACGTTATCTCATCCTAAAAAGGCCGCGTTAGAAGGACTCGAGAAAATGCGTCTTTTAAATCGACTAGGGGTTAAGCAGGCGTTTTTACCGCCTCAGGAGCGCCCTTTTTTAGAAGGTTTAAGGCAATTGGGGTATCAAGGCTCAGATCGTCAAATTTTAGAGAAAGTTTACGAGGATAACCCTGAGCTTTTATTAACCTATTCCAGCGCGTCAGCCATGTGGGCCGCTAATGCGGCCACATTTTCATCCTCAGCTGACACAGCAGATCATCGGATCCATATCACCACAGCCAATCTTCTTTCAAAGGCTCATCGGGCTATTGAATCTAAACAAACGTCACACATCTTAAAAAGGATATTTTCGGAAAGAAGGCACTTCATTCATCATCCCGCTTTACCTAACGATGGGTTTCTTTTTGATGAGGGCGCGGCGAATCACATGCGGGTGGCTCCAGCCCATGGCGAACGCGGAATTGAAATTTTTGTGTATGGGATGTCTTCTCAGGCCAATAATCCAAAACCTAAAAATTATCCCGCCCGTCAAAGTTTGGAAGCGTCAACAACGATCGCGTTAACGCATCAGTTATCAGACGATTATGTGATGTTTGTTCAGCAAAATCCTGAAGTCATTGATTTAGGAGCCTTTCATAATGATCTTGTGGCGGTCAGCAACGAGAATGTTCTTCTTTACCACGAACGCGCGTTTTTAAATGGTCAAAAGATTATAGAACAGCTTCAGTCGCAGTTTGAACAAATGTTCCGCTGTCCATTGTATGTGATTAAAATTACGGAAGAACAATTGAGTGTTTCAGAAGCGCTTGAGACATTTTTCTTTAATAGTCAGATTGTTTCGCTTCCCGATGGGAAAATGGCCCTCATTGCCCCTGTCGAATGTTATCAAGAAAAGACGCGAGAATTAATTGATCAAATTATTGAAAACGACAACCCCATTGACCAGGCTCATTTTATTTCACTTAAAGAAAGCATGGAAAATGGGGGAGGACCCGGGTGTTTACGAATAAGGGTTATTTTGACAGAAGAGGAAGCGGCCATCATTCATCAGGGCTTTGTCCTGAATGAAATTAGATTGTGTCTTCTCGAAGATTGGATTAAAAATTGTTACCGTGATGAGTTGCGGATGGAAGATTTAAAAGATTATCAATTTTATTTGAGCAACCAAAAAGCCCTTGATGAGCTGACCCAAATTCTTAATTTAGGATCTATTTATTCTTTTCAGAAAGAATAGCTTCGCTTCTCAATGGGAAAGATAATTGTTGGCACACTCTAAGCAATTCTTGAGGAGAGTTGACAAGATAATCGGGTTGGTATGTTTTTAAAACTTGAGGGGTGTTGTATCCCCAGGTCACAGCGATAGAGATAGCGCTGGCTCGTCTCGCGGCCTCAATATCTCGTATTTCATCGCCAATATAAACGAGCATTTGATTCGACGATAAGTTTTTCTTTATTTTTCTTAATTCTTCATACTTTTGAGATATTCGAGATGTTGTTTTAATAAAATCAAAAAGGTCAAGAGCTTGATTTTCTAAAAACCCTTTAACATTTTGGATGGAATTTGTCGTAATAATTCCCATGTGCTGGCTTAAAGGTTTTAACTGTTGTAGGGTTTCGTTCATGCCAGGGAAAGAATTGATGGATAACATTTGTTTGGCTAATTCGAGGCGGGCTCTTTTTAAAATTTTAGGAAGTTTAAAAAGGGGGATTTTCAGAGAAGTTAAAATTTGAAATGATGTTTTGTTGCGGAAAGTCTCAACTTCAGAGGGGTCAATCTTTCGAAAATGGAATTCCTCCGCCAAAAGATCACTGACGCGAAGGAGAGCATTAAAGGTGTCGGCAATAGTGCCATCAAAATCAAAAATAAAAAAAGGTTTGGACATTTAAGATTTTTCACGAGGACGTTGACATCAAAAGTTTAAAAGAATATTATAGCAACAGTGTTACTGAATCAACGAGAAAGAGGAATTTTTGAGATGAATTCAAAAGCGATGACATTGATGGAAATTTTGATTGTTGTTGTTTTGATAGGCATTATAGCCAGCTTTGCCCTGGCGAGTTACCGTAAAATGATTTTTAAGGCTAATGAACGCGACGCTGTCTTAAATTTAACCGTCATTCAGGGCGCTAATAAAATATACAGAGCTAAAAATTCATCTTATTGGGATACGGCTGGTAGTAGCGAAACGGATTTAAATGTGATCAATGGAACGCTTGGAACCAACATTGTGTCTAATAACCCAGCCTATTCTTATCAGTCCAATATCAGCGTTGATCCCAACACTTTTACAGCCTCTGCAATTTATACTGATGCTACGGCATCTAATAATTTTACTCTTCGCATCAATGAAGGCATCATTTCTTCAACCAACCCTTGTTGTGATTCAGGAGCTTGTCCGTCCCGTCCCGCTTGTCCTTAATTCCCATTTTACTGATGACGCCACCGTAACTCAGCCCACAAAGGAAGATGATCGCTGGGCTTAAAATTAAGGATGTGTCCGAAATTTCGCGCTGTCAATCCTCTGACAAAAATGTGGTCGAGATAAGATTTTTTATTAAAGAAATGTCGATAGCGATAAGTCCAGGATGATTGATCATGAACCCACTCAAAGTTTGCCTGAGCTAAAAGGTTGACAACGGTATCAGTGCTTTTTTTAAAAAAAGTGTTGAAATCGCCGGCGATCAAACAGTAGGGAGAGGCGGAAGGAATGTGATTTAATAAAGCATTGATGGGAACGGGCCATTGGGAGGGAGTGATCAGCATTTTGGTATGGACAGAAAAGACTAAAAGTTTGTGAACGCCAAAATCGATGGTCGCTCCAACGGCAATCCGTTGCATTTTTTCATGACTGATTTTAGGAAGAATAACTTTCTGATCATGAATGATCGGCCATTTGGATAACACGGCATTCCCAAAATCATTTTTGATTTTAGGGTGGTAGACGGCTGGATAATAGACATAATTGTAACGGAGTTTTAAGGCGATCTCTTGCACCGCTTCAGGCGTCATCTCTTGAAGACAAAAAATATCGGCTTCATAAATTTGAGGCGTTTGTTTAAACAATTCGATAACTTGAGAGATGCGCAGAGAATATTCAATATTATAAGATACAACTTTTATAGACTCACAGAAAGAGCGTTTCGGAAGATGATCGCGCAAGGCATAACGGGGTTTTTCTGAATGTGTATAATTAAAAAATGGAAGAGACTTGAAGAGCATAATTTTTTCAACTTAAATTTACTTTGCGACATGATCGCATGTATAATATCATAAATTTAAAAGTCAAAAGGAGAAAGAATGAAACTTTTGCACCCCTTGATTGTTCTAGACCTGGAAACAACCGGGACGTGGATCGAAAAAGATAAAATTATTGAAATCGCGATGATCAAACGCCAGTTGGATGGCTCGCAATTAACCTACGAAAAACGGCTCAACCCCGGCATTCCGATTCCTAAAGTGATTAGCGAACTCATCGGTATTACGGATCAGGATATTAAAGACGCTCCCCAGTTTGCCCAAGTGGCTCAGGAAATTATTGATTTTATCGGCACCTGTGATCTGGCGGGTTTTAATGTCGCTCGTTTTGATTTGCCCTTATTAGAACGGGAATTTTCCGAGGCGGGTCATTCCTTTTCCTGGCGGGAGAGGAAAATTTATGACGCCCAACGGGTTTACCATCTTAATGAAAAACGCGATCTTAACGCGGCCTACCAATTTTATTGTCAAAAACCGCTTCAGAATGCCCATTCCGCGATGGGGGATGCGAAAGCCACGTTGGAAGTTCTCGAATCTCAAGTTCAAAAATATGGAGATGCCGAGATGCGGTTAGCTCATCTCGACAAGTTTAAATATCGAAAGATGAATGATTTTTTTGATCGTGATAAAAAGTTCCGCTGGTGGAACGGCAAACTTTATATGATGTTTGGAAAATACGCGCGGCGTTATAGTTTGCAAGAAGTTGTTCAGCGTGATTGTGCTTATCTGGAGTGGATTTTGGCCGCGGATTTTAACGACGAAATTAAGGATCTCGTCCAAAATGCCTTGAAAGGGAAATTTCCGACTTATTCGGCGCCAGCAACCGAATCGGAAGACGCTTTCAGCGAACCAAGCATTTAATGAAAGGATGATCTCATGGCAACGCTGTTTACAAAAATTGTTCAAGGAGAGATTCCTTGTCATAAAATTATGGAAGACGATCGGTATCTGGCTTTTTTAGATATCCGCCCCATTCATCCAGGCCACACACTGGTTATCCCAAAACAAGAAATCAATTATCTTTTTGATCTCGATGATCCGTTATTAGGAGACCTTATGATTTTCGCAAAGAAGGTGGCTGTAAAAATTAAAAAAGTCATTCCTTGTAAACGCGTTGGCGTCATGGTGGCCGGTATCGAAGTCCCGCACGCGCATATCCACTTAATTCCGATTACTAAAATTAGTGATCTTAATTTTGCTTTAGCTAAAAGTGCGACGAATGAAGAATTAACTGACGTCGCCAAAAAAATCCGTGAATACATTATCTAAAGAAGGGAGTGTTCAATGCAATCATTAACTTCATCCAAACCGCCAGAGTGGAACGCTGAACAAAATGAGGTTTGGGGATGCGTGGAAGCCCACTGGGATCATCTCATTAACAAGCGTGTCGATGAGTTTTTAAAATATATTGATGATGCCATGGTCGGGTACGGTCATGAAAGCCCGATTCACGTGGATAAACCCTGGTTAAAAAAATGGGTTGGGTTTTGGACCAAAACGACGGATATTTTGATTTGTGAATTGCGCCCTGTTCAAATTAAGCTTCATGACGGTGTCGCCATTGTTCAATATTTTATCTTTACGATTGAAAAAAATTTAGAAGGCGGGAAACGGGTCATTCGGCGTTACACTCAGACGTGGCAGAAAAATAAAAAACAATGGGTCGTCATTGGCAGTCACAATAATTTGATGAATGATACTCTTCATGGCTAAAAAGTATCAAGCGATCTTCATTATCAATCTACTTTTTCTTATCCTTATCGGGAATGCCGTTGCTTTTACCGACTCTGTCGTAAAAATTTTTACGACCTCCAATCGAATCGATTATTATCATCCTTGGCAGACACAAGGATCCGACTTATCCGTAGGCTCAGGGACTATTATTGCCAACAATTTAATTCTCACCAATGCTCATGTCGTTAGCGATCAGACCTTTATTCAGGTCAAAAAAAATTCAGATTCTAAAGCCTATAAGGCCCAAGTTGTGGCGATCGGCCATGACTGTGATCTGGCTCTTTTGACAGTGTCTGATCCTGAATTTTTTAAAGGGACTACACCTTTAGAATTGGGAGGATTGCCTCGGCTTCGAGATAAAGTGACTGTTGCTGGCTATCCCACGGGCGGCGGAGAAATTTCCATTACCGAAGGTGTTGTTTCGCGTATTGAAGTGACACCCTACAGTGAAAGCTCCCGCGCGTTGTTAACCGTTCAAATCGATGCCGCGATTAATCCCGGCAATAGCGGCGGGCCTGTTCTTCAAGATGGAAAAATCATCGGTGTCGTAATGCAAGCTTTGCAGTCGGGGCAGAATATCGGTTACGTGATTCCCGTTCCCATCATTTCTCACTTTTCAAAAGATTTAGAGGATTCCAAATATGATGGGTTTCCGCTTTTAGGAATTGATTTTACGACGATGGATAATCCCGCTTTAAGAAAATTTTATCGCCTGGATAAATATCAGGGAGGAATCCTTATTGAAAACATTTTGCCGTTTTCTTCAGCTGAAAAGACCCTTAAACAAGGTGATGTCATTTTAAAAATTGATGATACCCCGATTGGGGAAGATGGAACCTTTCTTTTTAGAGACAATGAACGGCTGGCCATGGGACATCTGATTAGCAATAAACAAATGGGTGACAACTTAAAACTTGAAATTATTCGCGATGGGAAACTTCAAGATTTTACTGTCCCTTTGAAAGACTATAGCCCATTAATCGCGTATCCGAATTCTTTGACAAGGCCCCCGTACTATATTTTTGGAGGTATCGTGTTTACCGTCTTAAGCAGTGATTTAATGCAATCCTGGGGTGAGCGGTGGTGGGAGACGGTTCCTATCGATTTCGGCTATTATTTGTTCGGCACGGGGCGATTAAATATTCATGGACAGAAAGACATTGTTGTTCTTTTAAATGTGTTATCTGATGAAATTAATACGGGTTACCACACCAGTAAAAATATGGTTATTGAAACAGTGAATGGTAAAAAATTTAAGTCGTTCAAAGAATTCGTTCTCCTTTTGGATAAAATTAAGAAAAAAGAGGAATACACCATTTTTGAGACTGAAGAAAATTCCCATATTATTTTAAACAACTCCCATGTTGACGATATCAATAAAGAAATTTTAAAACGGAACGAAATCCCTTATCCTTTTTCAAGAGATGTGGCCCAATGGCTAGGGGCAAATGATATGTTATACTAAAAATGGTTGGATAAAAAGCCTATGAAAAATTTTATTTTAAAAATTATTATTATGGCTATAGGATTTTCCCTCCTTTGCCCTATTTTAAGGAGTGACGCGAAAGACTTTTCAGAAGAAGAACAAAAAGCAATTAATCAACAGGCTACCGTAGACCTTCGCTTTCAATATTTTTATAAAACCGGACAGGATTGGAAAGAGGCGAGTTATGATGAAAGAGAAAATTTCTTAAAACAGGCAGCCTCAGAAGAAAAGCAGTATGAGGGGGACAAACAAGAAGAGATTAAACAAAAAGAAAAATATTCACAAGAACTTAAAAAAAGACAGGAAGACGCCGAAAAGAAAGAAAAAGAAGTAGTGCTTAAACAAAAAAGGATAAAAGACGCGCAAGAAAAAGAATATAACAAACGGAAACAAAAACTTGAGAGATTAAAACAAGAGAGAGAAAGACGATTAAAGGAGTTAAGAACCAGGGCCAATCAAAAAAGGTAATTCTCGCAAGTGATCCTTCCCCAATTCTTCAGTAATTTTTAAAAAATTTTTATGAATAAAACCTACATACAAGGCAAGGCCATCATTTTTGATATGGACGGCGTGATTACCGATACGATGCCTTACCATTATCGCGCTTGGAAAATCATCTTGCAAAGAGAAGGAATCCACGCGACCAAAGAAGACATTTATCTTCGTGAAGGTCAGCCGGGAAAACAGACGGTCAAAGAAATTTTTAGGCTCTATCGAAAGCCTTTGTCCTTTAAGAAAACAAAAGAAATGTTGGACGCGAAAGAAATTTATTTTAAAAAAATTGTTCAAAAAGGGTTTATCCGTGGGTCCCGATCCTTTATCAAAAAGATGGCCAAGAAAAATTTTTTATTGGCTCTTGTCACTGGGACATCACGGCGTGAGGTCAAACGTATTTTACCCGGAGAATTATATGATTCTTTTCTTGTGATCATAACCGGCGATGAGGTAAGATATGGCAAACCTCATCCGGAACCTTATTTAAAGGCCTTGAAAAAACTTAAAATCAATCCGGGGGAAGCAATTGTGATAGAAAATGCTCCGTTTGGCATTGAATCGGCTAAGGCGGCGGGCTTAAGATGTGTCACGCTTGAAACATCCTTATCAAAAACTTATTTAAAAAAAGCTGATTTCATTTTTTCGTCTTTTAAAAATTTTGTGAAACACATTGAATTTCAAAAAATCTTATGACAGAAATTAAAATCCATAAAATCCTAGTCCTTTATAAACGCAGCGCGTATGAATCTTATCTTGATGCTCGTCGAGTCTTAGGTCTCAAAGGACAGAATCTCATTTTAGAGAAGGAACTTAAATATTTTAAAGAAGCTTACCTTGAGCATTACACCAGCTTGCGATTTGTGCTCAAAACGCTAAAATCAGCGGGATTATCTTACGTGAAGCGCTATCGCGGTCAAAAAATTGATTACAGGCCTTTTGATTTTATTATTACGGTCGGAGGGGATGGAACATTTCTGGAAGCGGCGCGCAATATCGAAAACCAGATTATTTTAGGGGTTAATTCGGCTCCACAATACAGTGTCGGCCGCTATTGCGCGGCTAACCCGTCAAATTTTCATTTTGTTTTAGAAAAAATTCTCGAAGGGAAAATGAAGCTTCGTCATTTTTATCGGTTGAGCATGAAGCTTCACAATCAGAAAAAAACTATCTTTGCTTTAAATGATGTTTTGATTTGTCATCCCAATCCCGCGACCCTGTCACGGTACTATTTAAAAATCGATGGTCAAGAGGAAGAACAGCGCGGTTCCGGCCTTTGGATCGCGACAGCCTCGGGAAGCACGGGCGCCATTCGATCCGCTGGTGGAAAAGTGATGTCTAAGTATGACGAAAAAATTCAGTATCAACCCCGTGAATTGTATTATTTTAAAGATAAACGCTATCGATTGAAGGGCGGGATTCTATCCGCGGGGAAAAAAATCGACGTCACATCATTAATGCATGAAGGGCGCATTTATGCTGACGGGGACCACATCAATTTTCCTTTTCCCTATGGTGCAAAAATTAGGATTCAGCATTCTTTAAAACCCATCACGACAATTTCAATCTGATGAAAGCCATTTTAGTCATCTCCCACGGGAGCCATTCGTTAGAAACAAAACGCGAGGTCAGCGCTCTCATTAAAAAACTGCGTCGAGAAATCAAAATTCCTATCGTTGAGTACGCCTTTTTAGAAATTGAGTCCCCGAGCATTTCAGAAGGCATTGATATGTGTATAAAAAAAGGCGCTAAACAGATTTTGATCACTCTCAATTTTCTCAATTCAGGGAAACACGTTGATCAAGATATTCCTCGAATCGTTGCGGCCGCCGAAAAAAAATACCCTGCCGTAAAATTTAAAATCACATCTCCTGTTGGACAACATCCTCGCATCACTGAGCTTTTTTGTGATCTTATAAAAAAATGGTAGTCAAATACGCTGATAAACAATTTGCCAAAAGTTTAATGGATTGGTACGCCAAAAATGCCCGGGACCTCCCGTGGCGGCGGACAAAAGACCCTTACAAAATTTGGGTCTCTGAAATTATGCTTCAGCAGACAACCGTTAAAGCGGTGATTCCTTATTATGAAAAATGGATTAAAATTTTTCCAACGATTCACGATCTCGCGAAAGCACCGCTGCAAAAAGTTCTCAAAGCCTGGCAAGGGTTGGGCTATTACAGCCGCGCGAGGAATTTACACACTTCAGCTAAAATCATTGTTAAAAATTATCGAGGCCAAATCCCGCGGGATCCCGTGGCCTTAAGAGCATTACCAGGATTTGGTCCTTACACCGTTGGAGCCGTGTTAAGCATTGCCTTTGATCAGCGCGTCCCGATTATTGATGCCAACGTCCGTCGAGTTTTGATGCGGCATTTAGCCATTGAAGGAAAAGCGGACACTTCGCACGATCAAAAATTGTATAAATTTTTGGATGAAATTATGCCATTGAGTGGAAATAATATTTTTAATCAGGCGATGATGGAGTTGGGCGCTAAAGTTTGTCGTAGTCGAGAGCCGTTGTGTTCCATTTGTCCCACAAAAAAAGGATGCCAGGCTTACGAAAAAGGCATTCAAGAAATTATCCCGACACCCAAGCAACAAAAAATTAAGGACATCGAGGCCGCGATTGCGGTTATCAAATACCGAAATAAATATTTTATCCAAAAACGACCTTCCAAGGGACTTTTGGCGGATTTGTGGGAGTTTCCCGGTGGGAAAATTGAAAAAGGAGAGACTCCTCAAAAAGCCCTTCGGCGGGAACTTAAAGAAGAGTTAAACGCTGATTTGACCTCGGCCAAACTTTTAATGACAACCCACCATTTCTACACTCAATTTCATGTCAAACTTCATGTTTTTAACTGTATCCTCAAGAATTACCCTCAATCCAATCCTACACGCAAATGGGTTTCTCTGCGACAGCTTGCCAATTATCCAATGCCTTCCGGCAGTGCCAAAATTGTCGAAAAATTAATTCATACTTGACATAAACTATTCTTATGTTATGCTTTAACTAACATGATCATAATAGTAATGTTAGCCTATGAAAATATCAGCTAAAATTGATTACGCGTGCCGAGCGCTATTAGAATTGGCTTTGCATTGGCCCAACGAAGAACCTTTGTCCATTACGGAAATCGCAGACAAAGAAAAAATTCCTATTAAATTTTTAGTCCACATTTTAATCAATTTAAAAAATTTAGGCTATGTCCAGAGCGTTCGAGGAAATCGAGGGGGATATTTATTAGTGAAAAACCCTTCCGAAATTAATTTGCTCGATGTCATTCAAAATTTAAAAGGGAGTTTTTTAGAAACTGAGAACAATAATCACAACAATTCATTTATGGGATCCATTTGGCACGAAGTTCAAGACCAATTTTTAGAGGGAATTAAACAAATCAATTTTGAGACGATTTGTAACCGCAAACGCCAATCTGACCAAACTGTTAATTTTGAGATCTAAAATGAAATTACAAAATAAAATTCCAGAATTCATTGTTAAAACCAAAGGCTTGGGCGCTGAAGATATTATTAAATTTGCCGCGCAAGAATTTGGTGGCCGAATAACCTTCGCGTCCAGTTTAGGCGAAGAAGATCAAGTCTTGACCGACATGATCGCCAAAGTCGCTCCTAATATTGGAGTGTTCACGTTAGACACGGGACGGCTTTTCCAAGAAACTTACGAATTATTAGCCAAGACACAGAAACGTTATCCATTAACATTTAAAATTTATTATCCCGAGACCCAAGCTGTTGAAAAAATGGTTCAAGAAAAAGGAATTAATTTATTTTACGAAAGCGTTGAGAATCGTAAACTTTGCTGCGGAATTCGCAAAGTTGAACCCCTTAAACGCGCGCTTCAAGATAAAGACGCGTGGATCTCTGGTCTCCGTCGAGCTCAAGCCGTCACGAGAGCCACGTTAGAAACGTTTGAATGGGATGAAGCGAATCAAAAAATTAAAGTCAATCCTCTGGCGTATTGGTCATTGGATCAAGTCCGAGAATATATTCAAAATAACAAAATCGATGTGAATCCTCTGCACGCGAAAGGATTTATAAGTATTGGTTGTTCTTCATGTACGCGAGCGATTAAACCCGGCGAAGATATCCGCGCCGGACGGTGGTGGTGGGAACAGCCGGAACAGAAGGAATGTGGTCTCCATGTCAAAAAACCTGACAAAACTTGACGCGTTAGAAGCGCAGAGCGTTTTTATTCTCCGCGAAGCTTACCGCGAATTTAAAAATCTCGCCATGTTGTGGTCGATTGGCAAAGATAGCACCGTGCTTTTGTGGCTTTCCAGAAAAGCATTTTTTGGCCACGTACCATTCCCGTTGGTTCATATTGACACGAGCTACAAAATCCCTGAGATGATTGAGTATCGTGACAAACTCGCCAAAGAATGGAAACTCAACATGGTTTACGGCCAAAACACACAAGCTTTGAAAGAGAAAAGAACCTTTCCTGATGGCGCATTGGACAGAATTTCCTGTTGCAAAGCGCTTAAGACCGACGCTCTTCGCCACACTCTTGCGGGAGATTGGCCTCGTTATCGTTTAAATCACGCGACGGGAAAATATGAAGTCGATAAAAATGTTGAACCTTACACCGGTGTCATCGTCGGCGTTCGCGCGGATGAAGAAGGGAGCCGTTCGAAAGAACGTTACTTTTCTCCGCGAGATCGGCACAGCCAATGGGATATCGGAGATCAGCCGCCAGAATTGTGGAATCAGTTCAAAACAGATTTCGCGCCGGGGACACATTTGCGCATTCACCCTTTACTCGACTGGACAGAGTTAAATATTTGGGAATATATTGAACAAGAAAAAATTCCCGTCACAAAAATCTACTTTGATCAAGGAGACGGTAAACGTTATCGATCGTTAGGATGTTATCCTTGCACTTTTCCCGTCGAATCAAAAGCCAAAAGTGTCCACGACATTGTCGAAGAATTAAAAACTGGAAAATTTAAAAATATTGCCGAACGCGCCGGCCGCGCGCAGGATAAAGAAGGCG
>OBEQ012222157.1_pt1 | contig 23935 bp, 19 predicted proteins | sample 1670901 | NCBI WGS metagenome assembly OBEQ01 (sample SAMEA104232315, study PRJEB22302) | groundwater metagenome | biome: forest; feature: aquifer; material: groundwater | place: USA | collected 2011-08-07 | depth 5.4 m | reverse complement strand
GCTGATGACGCGATCCGACTGGCCAGGGGAGAGTCTGAAAGAGCTGCAACTTCGGAATCGAACGCCAAGCACTGGCGGGCTGAGGCGTTGCGGCTGAATCAGCTACTCAAAGATGCAAGTGGCGCAGCGTCGTCCGGCAGAATTGTCATGAACGCCGTGATAAAAATATTGGATGAAATGCCACCAGAGCAACGGGATCAAGTCAAAGCGAAGTTGGTGGATATATCACGAGCCAGAATTATTGCGCTTGATAACGAAAGGCGGAACACCCCCAGCTTTTTGGATATCGAATCGCAAATGAGAAAATTGCCAGAAAATAAAATACTAGGCATTGTTTAACAGCTTGCTAGGCCGGTGTGTCAGGACCTTTTTGTAGTTGATCTGTGCCACCAGCCAATTTATCAGTGGCTTCCTGATCCGCCTTGGCTTCAGCAACTTTTTTCGCCATTTTCTCTTGGCGGGCCTTAATCGTTCCTTTAAAGCCTTCACTTGAGGCGAGAGTCATTCCATCCACGCTCTGTTGAGCCAGGCGACCGGTTCCCTCGCTGGATTCCATAGTGCTCATACCCTTGCTCTGACCCAAATCGCCAATGCCAGCCGAGATGATGCGCATCACTTCGTCGGGGAATGATTGGGGGATCATGAAGACCATAACCAGCACTGCCTTGATCACGGAGAAGTAGAGCACTAGTCCAAAAATCGTGGCGAAAATAATGGATAGGGTGTTTGTGGAAACATTGTTGGTGAATAGCACCGGCAAGAGCGTCATGTTCACAAGCCCTACGATAGGCGGTGCCATTACATAGGATAGCGATAGGGCGGAAATGGCAATGACTGGCCGGAAGAATAGTGCGGCTAGCAAAAGATAGCCCTGTGCCTCGGATCCTATAAACGAGTCGTTACGAGCGGGCGTGATGTGCATGACGCCCCATATGTTGACCGCGAACAAGGTCATTGTTAGCCCGAATACCCAGCCCAGTGATGCAATCAGGAATGCCATATACGGGATGGCTGGAATCCAAGTCGAAAACATGTAGCCGATTGCAGAGAGCGCTACGGTCAGTGCGCGCGTGATTGCGAACAATTGATCTGCGATGTAAATTGCCGCGTCCGCGAAGGAAACAATTCCCTGTTGAACTGGCACGACTTTGTCAGCTACGGCGCCAATTAAACTTGTCTGTGTGGTTTGTGCTGTCGCTTTGGATAGAGCCGCCACGCTCCTGAACACAAATTCACCACCGATCAATGCCTCCGAGGCGAGCGTTGCCATGTCGCCGATGGACTTCATCTGAAAGAGTGGGTCGTAGTTGTCGGAAACCGTTGCCGACTTGAGAATAGCGTTGCGCAGCCCATCGAGTGACGTAGTCCCATAGATAACTTCCAGGGCGTCATTCAGCGATGTGGTGCTCGCCAACTTTGTTATGTCTTTTGCGGCAACAACTTTTTTGATAGGTGCGACTGGGGCACTTGAGACGCGCTTGGGCGCTAGCGCAGTGAGGGCGTAGTCAGATCCCAACTGGCCATCCACGTTTCCTTGAATATTCCGATAATGGTCTGCGAATGTGGGCCAACCTTGTGCAAGTTTGTATTGGTCAGGTGGGGTAGCCTTAAATACACTTTCGTTGCTGCCCTTGAGGTAAATGGATGCCATGTCGAGCATCATGCGGTACGTGGATGCGGTGCCCATCCATCCACCGTTTTTCAGGGCGTCGTTTGCCTGGGAAAAAAACGATCCTTCTCCTGTTTCTTCTCTCGCTTTGAGTAATTCCTGGTCGCGGTAATCATCCATCGACTTGTTGAAGTCCGCATCAACTTTGTTGACGATTGCTGCATAGGACGTAACCATTGTTTGGTAGTCGAGTGCTTTGACGGGTGTTCCACCAGCGACAGGACGGCCATCGACCCCGTACTTTATTTCAGCAACCAACAAAGCCTTTACAACAGAATCCGCAAGTGTCTTTAAGTTGAACCCACCTGAAGAGGCGTTTCCTGGTGCATCCGCAGCCATCAAGGTTGCCAGTGCCATGATTTTGCTTTCCCTGGCGTTGTCGGCTACGCCCTGAACCGACTTCATGATCGAACTGCGCGCTTTCGCGGTCAAGGGGTAGGCATTTAAAGCGGCACCCCATGAGCCTTCCGGGTCGCCATTGGGATTTATTTGGATATTGTTTCTTAGATCGCCGAATGGCTCAACGATGATCTTTCCGCAGGGTGCAGAGCCTTTGGGATTGAAGAATGCGCCATTTTCGACGTAGGCCAACTCAATGCGATCTTTGGCTGAAAACGTACCAGCGGTGTAACTACCACCAGTGACGTTACCCAATGAATCTACTGATGTTCCGGTAACGTTGTCTATGGGCGTGGACGTGCTCGACTTGCGAAGCTTCAGATTTGAAAAATCAGGGGTGACTACATTTGCACTCATGCCTCCTGTCCCGTAAATGGCCTGAGCTGCGCTGGCACACAAATGCATCGCAAATATAGTTTGAGCCTCCTGGCGAATGGTGGCCGCTGTTGGGTCTTGCTTGACCATATTGGTCTGCAGGCGTTTGAGATAGTGGTCTGAGACTTTGACGTTTGTCTGGTTGGCAAGACCCGATGACCAGAGGCCAACGTACATTACAAAGTTCTGGATGGTGGAGTACCCATTGGGCATGGGCAGGACGAAGGCAATTCCTGCCATCAGGCGCATGGCGGTAAACGTCGTACTCCAACTCTTGCCCATGAACTCACCGTCTTGGGCGGTGCGCACAAAAACCATTAGCCCAATAAATGTCAGCAATATTGTTGCAAAAACCAGCGTCCCTGCATTGAATACCCCGAAGACGGTCGAAACCAATGCGCCATTGCTTACTGCCGCGTCAGCGCTGTTCAGTGTGTTGCAGATGGGGTCCGATCCCGTCGGGAGGGGGATTTTGCATGCGATGGCATCCCCGAAAAATTTAACCAGAATCTCTCGAACAGCAATATCCTTGTCGCCAGTTGGGATCAGGTAAGAAAGAGAATTGGAATCGGGCATGTCGGGCTTTCAGAGATCTGCGGTGATTGTCAGCGAATTCCAGGCTTTCGCGAAAGCCTGATTTGCACTAGACTACAGGAAATTATCACAAATTAACCTACAAAATCATATGGTTGCAGCTTTATCGCAATTGGATGCCTCCTCAACGGCTTCGGCCAACCCCCTCCAGCCAGTTTTTGTGGGTGACGAGCGCAATGACCTGATTAAACGCTGGGGCCCGGTGTTTGCCGTCTTTGGTGATGACCTGGAAGCTGTGCTGGTTGGCATGAAGTCTGCCATGCCGCAGGTCGAGGAGCTTGCCGATCAAGTGTATGCAGCAACGAGGCGGTACGGCTCGCTTCTTGCCACCATGTGCGGTGCGACGGTTGAGGCCGACAGGGCTATGGTCGTCTACGACTGCTGCGAAGGGGTTACCGTCCTGCTCATGCGCAGAGACGAGGATAGTTCGGACTCCCATAAGCAGTTATCGACCTTTGACGACGAAACATTGTGCCTGGAGGAGCGGGTTTTTAAGCAAATTCTTTCCAGGGCGATTCGCCTCTTTTTCCTGAAAAATGTGGGCGATATGGCCGGAATCGTCACGGTGTCGGTAGCTGGCAGCGATTACCTGTTTTTGCGCACGGAGATGCGTGAGAGCATCTTGAATACTTTGCATGCCGGTGTAGACACAGAGCTGGCCTAAGGTCAGCTTATCATTTTCTATTGTTGCGATAAGAGGGGGTTTTTATGGGTGCTGGAAACTGGGGGTTGCGCAGTGCGCATTTGGATACTGAGACTTGGCATGTAGATGCGGTTCCTGTGTCTTTTGATGACTATCGCGAGAGTGCTTTGCAAGAACTGCGTGATGCCGTTAAAGCCGCAAATCCTGGTATTTCCGACGAGGCATTGAAGCATGTGAGCTTAGACGAGCTTCAGGATTTTGGATGGGAAATCGAAGGCCTGGATGAAATCAAAGAAGGGATTGAGGAGGAATTCGAGTTTCTGGACAGCCGTGAAGGGTATTACCAGAGCATTGGGGACGATCGGTGTACCGAATTGGTAGAGGGTCTCCAGGGCGCAGTGGCCAATGTTGTGGGTGATAAGCGTGACTATTCAGCGTTGCGCAAAGCAATGAAGTACGAGAAATGTGATGCTGATAAAAATGCCTTTGTGATGGGCGTTGGCAAGCTCACGCAAGTGGTGTTGAGGTCCTGGGAGAACTACTACTACATTGGTATTGGGCCGACCAATGAACTGGATCAGCTTGATTACCTGTTCAAGAGCGAGAACGCGGATGCGTACGTCGAGACACTGCTGACTCGCTGTATGGCGGCGTTGGATCCAGAAAACCCCAAGCTTGCTGCCCACCGCACGCCGCTGGCGCCCATAGAGCTGCGGCCCCATGAGTCAGTGACCCCAGGGGAAAAGAATCTTGAATTGCTTGAAGCTGTGGTGCGCCGTGCGGTGGTCCTTGCGGAGAGGCTGGAGTCAGAGTTGGAAGATATGGATGGCTGGGTCGTAGATCCGGCTGACGCCAGTGCGGCGGCTGCAGCCCGCGCCGCGTTGGAGGAGCGAATCAGTCAATTTGAGGCGGGATTCGGGGTGGCTCCTGCGGAATTCAGTGTGTTGAGTGACTCGATTGATGAGTACCTCGCATTTGTCGAGCAGATTGGAATGACGCCAGGCATGGCAGAGGTTGCGTACGGGGAAGAGTTGAGTCGGATGACGGACGCTGTATTGAACTTCATGGCTGTCAATGAGGAGGATGTCTATCGACCTGACAGCGCGTGGACAAGCCGCAAGACGGACCTTTCTCCCTACCGGTATGCTGCAGCCGTGCAATTGGATGCACAGGCCGCTGCGCTCATCAAGTCAGGACAAGACAGTGCTTTGATTCAAGTGCTGACGCAAGACCCTTCGCGGGTGAGTTTGATGAAGGAGTCTGATTTCGATGCCTGCCTCGCTGGCGCCGTCCAAGCAGCTTGTCCGATTGTGACGAAATTGAAGACCGAGATGTTTACTCTGCATGAGGAGGCCCCAGCTACCGCCAACCAGTCTGCTGTTCTGGTGTGGCGAGGTCATTTGGACTGGGGGCATTTTGACCTGAAGAAGTTTGAAGCTGCTAGCCAAAAGCTGGTGAATGACGGTGCAGGTATTTCGCTGGACGATTTACCCCAATGGATGACGCATTTGACATTGGAAGAGCATTTGCGCGGGACACTTGGTGCGGTTGATATACCGCCTGAAGTAGCCAAGTCGTTCTATGCGGCAGATGGGAGTCTTGAGGTCACCGGTGTACTTGCAGAAGCTGGCGTGGGCCAGATGCGTGCACTATACGTGACGACGTCAGCCAGGCCGTTTGAGCCTACGGCCCACTATGAGCCCGTTGTGCTCAATGGGCTGGTAAGGGAGGTACCAGCTCCTACTCCTGAGATGGAGGTGTCCCATGGTTAATCAATCGATGGCGACCAGCGTGGTCGTTCGGGTGGAAACACCGGATGCCGTGGCAGCGAAGATGCCCAAAGTGTCGGTTGTAGTGGCCGTTCCAAGTCTTTCTGGGTGGATGTCTGGTGCATTCGATGAGGTGTCCCGCCGTATACGCGAGGCGGTCTCCTCTGTGGTGAGTACCCGTGAGGAGCGCACCAAGGAATTGGCTTCAGATTTGCGCAGGACCCTCCACCAGGCGGTTGAGACGCGCCAGGATGTCCAGGGGGCTGCAAAAGCCTGGTGTGTGACCCATTCAGGTGCGCATGCAGTGGAGGTGTTGTGTGGGCATCCAGAGGTTGCAATGGACAGTTCATTTGTTTCCTACCTGCTCGATGAGGCGGATAAGGCTAACGCCATGGATCGATCCAGAATCTACAGCACGCTTGCCAAGCGAGTGCTTCTGTCTGGGGAGGTTCTGCAGTCTGCGGATGGCGCGTCACGCCTGTTGGCAGCGTCGCGCAGCCTTCCATGGCAAGCACCTGCCCACGCCGATATTGCCCAATTCATAACGCAGCTTGAAACTGACTTGGGTGCAGCAACCGAGGCTCAGCGATTGCAAATCGATGGTGTCCTTGGTGCTTCGGTGGCACAGTGGGTGGACCACTATGCAAATCACGAGCGCGTAGCGGTCGCTGCGGAAGTGGGCGCACTGTCGGAACGTCCTGAGGTGTTGGAGCGTATTGGGGCTCGTGCACAGGAGGTGCATGCGATTGATCCCAGGTTAACGCGTAGCCTGGTGAACGCCTTGATTGATAACAAGACCACCTCTGAGCAGGTGCTTCGTCCGTTTGTTTCCGCACCCATGTGGACCCAGGCGGAGAGCATGGATCTGGCATCGCGTACGGGGTATGCCATTGCACAGCGCAATCGCACCGCACCAGCTACCACCTTCGAACCTTGAAATAGCGCCCACTATGGACCACTACTACAGCACATCACAGGATCTGGCGGAGCACGCAGCAGTTTACGACCTGGACACGCTTGGGTTTCGCGACACTCTCTTCTCAATGGGTGTGTCAAGCGTCCACGAGTTGATTGTCAAAGGGCGACCGCATATGCTCGCGCAGTTTGTCTTGTCACTCATGCAAGCGGAGCGTGAGCGCACCCAGCACATACAAGGGCGTGCGGTTGCGTTAGTTTGCGCGGCCGTTATGCCATTGGTGTACTTGCGGGATCAGAAAGACTGGCTCCTGTCCGTGGATGTGGTGCATGGCCTGTTTGCATTGCCGACGCTGGAGCGATTTGCGTGGGATCGCGAGGATACATGGAAGGAAGGGGCCAAGCGAGAAGCCGGGTATTTCGTGAAGACCTACGGAAAGGCGTGGGAGAATATCATCCTTCCTCTGCAGACTTTTTTGCTCTCTTTTCCTGGCTACGATAAAGGCAACCTGGGCTCTCAGGGTGATCGCGCGTCAGAAGAATATGGGCAATTGACGGTTCAATTGTTCCGGACATTAGGCCGGTTGCGCCTCTCGCGGTAGCCGCGTCACACCACAAGTCCAGCGTCATGGCGAAAAGCAGAAAATTTGAAGGCGTTAAAGGTGGTGAGGAGTTCGCAACGCGCAGATTGCGTGAAGATCTGCGCTCCATACCCGAGCAGTTACGGGACTGGTGGCTGACGCCGGATGGCCAATCCAACACGTTCATGATCCTGCTGATCATAGGCGGCGTGTTGATTTGGGTGCCATTGGGCGGTGAGCTTGTGTTGATTCTGCTTGCGATCTTTTCCAAGACGCTTCTGGGGTACAAAAAGAAAAAATGGTACTTCCCGTTTCGGGTTCCTATCGTCGCCGATCTGATTGACGACTCTACGAATCGTAAAGGCGCTGGACTGATTTTCCTGGGAAACGAAGTCGACAACTCGTTGCCCGCCTTCATCAGTGATAACGATGCCCGCACGCATGCTTTGATGTTCGGTACAACCGGATCGGGTAAGACGGAGGCACTGCTGGCTTTCGTAGTCAACAGCTTGATCTATGGGGGTGGGGCATCGTATACGGACGGTAAAGGCGATGTGAAACTCTGGCTCAAGTTTTTGACCGCTTGCCGCATGCTGGGGCGCGAAGATGACTTGCTGCTCATTTCCTTCATCACTTCCGGACAAGAGTTTTACGACCGACAGGAGTCCAAGATATCGAACACCATGAACATGTATTCGATGGGTTCATCGGGCATGTGTACCGAGGCATCGATTTCGTTAATGGATTCGTCAAAGGGCGGGGATGACATGTGGAAGGGACGCGCGATTGCGTTCCTGGGTGGTTTGATCATGCCGATGGTGTTTCTGCGTGACAAGGGCGAATTGCTGCTGTCTGCGGATCTGATTCGTGAGTATTTTGAGTTGCCGATACTGGAGCGATTCGTATGGGATCAGGAGGACACCTGGAAGGGCGGTATCAAGCGCGAGACGGGTCATTTTGAGAAGACCTATGGCAAAGTATGGGATCGGGTTATTCGGCCCCTGCGGGCGTTTATGGTGACCATCCCAGGCTATGACAAAGCCAAGTTGGGTACCCAGGAGCAGAAAACGGTCGAGCAGCACGGGTACATCACGATGCAGCTCGCCCGGCTGTTTGGTACGTTGGCCGACAAGTATGGCCACATCATGCAGGCCCCGTTGGGTGAGGTGGAAATGTACGACGTGGTCATCAATGACCGCATTCTTGTCACCCTGCTGCCAGCGCTGGAGAATTCTCCGGAGTCGCTGGGCATGTTGGGCAAGATCATCGTGGGCGGCATTAAACAGATGGCGGCGGGTTGTCTTGGCAACAAGGTCGAAGGCCTGCGCCGCGAGATTGTGGATGCACGGCCAACCAACTCTCCCACCCCATTCCCCACCATATTTGATGAGTACGGTTACTACGCCGTTTTGGGGTTTGCAGCGATGCCAGCACAGGCCCGGTCACTGGGCTTTTCCGTGATTTTTGCTGCCCAGGACTTTGCGTCACTGAAGAAATCCAGTCCAGAAGAAGCGGATCAAACCTGGGAAAACACGAACCTTCGCGGCATCGGACGGATTACCTCCGGAACCGACTCTGAAACCTACAAGCGTATGGCTGCGCTGGGGGGGATGGTCAAGGTTGCACGGCGCAGTGGCTACGAACGCGTCATTGGCTTGTTCCGTACCCGGCTGCGGCCCAGCGAAGACGTACGGATCGAGGAGGAGCCTCGGGTCAATGCCGATGACTTGCACTCACAGGCGGACGGTGAGTTCCACTTGTTCATGGGCATGAAGGAGAGCGAGCAATCGGAGGGCCGTATGCGCGTCGTGCGTGTCAATTCGTTCTACACCGACGTTGAAGGCATTCCAGGCAAACCGGATAAGCGCATACAGAAGCCGATTCAGTACCTGTCCATTAACCACTTTGCGAGTATTCCTCCTCCGGCTGTGATTCTGGATCCCCGCGCAGACACTGGCTTGTATGGAAAGACTGGGGCAATTGAGGCGATCAAGAGCAATAAGTTTGCGACGACTGTCAACGCCAATGCAACCCAGTCTCCACGGATCAAGCTCATGGCCTTGACTGGTAGGCACAACGCCAGCCTGCCGGTGGAGGAGCAATTCAGTCCCTTGGATTTGGTGTTTTCATCACTGGTTTTGGCCGACCTTCGCCAAATGCGGCAAAGCGATATGCAGATGATGCACCTCACCAGGAACCCGCCTGCCTTGGGGGTAAAGCCTGCCGATGTGGTGCAAGGCGATCGCGCCAGCTCTTCTTCTTCAGGGTCAAGTGATGGGCCTCGGTTGGCCCCACCAAGTGAGGCTGTGGCGGCTAAAACTAAGACCGATGAGGCGAAGGCAGATCAGGCTGCCACTGCCACTTCCGGGCTTGTGGCGAAGCCATCCCCAATTCCTGAGGTGCGACCTGGTGCGCAAGAGGCGGTGGCGACGAAGGCTGTGGCCTTGGTCCAGGATAAGGCTACTGAAGGCCAGCTACAACTCACTGACCAAGACAAGGAAGCCTTGGCCAAAATTTCGCTTTTTACAGGTGGAGAAATCTCCATCCCAATCAACACCGCGACCGAGGCCGATATATTGGCTTTGGCGAAGGATTTGCTGGAAGCAGGCGACGCTGTTTTCGGCACGGGTGTCGGTGCGGAAGAGGCTGTAGAAAAGGCCATGGACAATGGCTTTGTCCAGGCGACGATACAGGGTATCGACAAGGGAATAATTGTCGACTCCATTGTGTCGGCCAACCCAGTCCCGTTGTCGCCAGAGAACAGTGCGAAGGCAAGAGCCGAGGGCCGTGATTTTGTGAACAAGATGGCCTTGGGTAGCACATATCTGGAAATCCCGGTGCCTCGCGAGAGCTACGGGGTGTCAACCTTTATGGAAGCTGTCGAGGCCTTGCAGTCAGCAGTTCAGGGACGTGATGCGTAGGCTATTCGTTCAGAGATTCTGGCGCTTTTTGGTGCTACTTGTACTGACCTTGTCCTTTCCTGGCATTGCGCTCATTCTTTGGAATCCCGACCACCTCACGTGGGCACGCAATGCATACGGCATGGCGCAAGTGGGCGCTTGGGAGGGATGGCGTGGCTTTGTGGCCACGATCGTGTATTGGTTTTTTGAACTGAAAGGCCGCACACTGGTCTCGACGGCCATGCTGGGTGCATGGATCGTTGGTGTCTGGTGGTGGGTGAGGGACGATGACTAGTGATTCGATGAGTGTTGACGAGTATCGCAAGCTATTGTTCACGCAAAAGTCTTCCTACTCTGGTGGGCGTTCGTCAGGAGGGCGCATGCTGCGTTTACCTGCTGACTACAAGCAGGAGCGTCCTGTCCCGCAAGTGCAGAGCGCAAAGGAAACTCCCGGTGCCGGGTCTGTGCAGCACTCGGACAAAGTCGGTAGCGCGGCCAAAGCACGTGGCCGAGTCCTAAGCACCGTGGAGGCATTGGAGCGGGCCAGGGTAGAGGTGAGTTACGAGGTCCTGGAGAATGGACGCGAACGCGCTGTCATCAGTGTTCATGGTGGGCAGACCCTGCCTCCGAATCGTGTTGCCAATATCGGACGTGAGCAGTCCAAGGTTTCCCAGCGCGCGTTTTCCCGCTACAAGCATGCTTGCGCCGACCGCATGGCGGATGCTGCAGTTTTGTTGCGGGCTTCGCTGGCGAAGGTTGGCGTCACCCGATTCAATCGCGAATGTGGTCTCACGCACATCACGTACACGCGTTGCGTAACCCATAGCAGGTCATTCCTTGACGAGGACGCAGTCATTTACAGCTTCAAGTACGTGCTCGATGGGTTAGTAGCAGCAGGACTGCTGGTTGACGACTCTCGAAAATTTGTGCGCATTGTGGATGCACAGCAGGCGATTTCGGGGGAAGACCTTCTTGTGATTGAACTCACTACCAATAAGGATTAGTTATGGCAAAGACACTCATCATTGCGGAAAAAAGCTCGGTTGCGGCCGATATTGCGCAAGCCTTGGGAGGATTCTCGAAGTCCGGCTCGGTGTACGAGCGCGATGATGCAATCATCAGCTCTGCAGTGGGACACCTTGTTGAGTTGGATGTGCCCGAAGCCGAAGGCGTGACAGGACTTGCTGCTCTGCCGGTGATACCGAACGAGTTTGGCCTGAAGGTCATTGATAGAACGCGTGACCAATACCAGGTGCTTGATCGGCAAATGCGCCGCCCCGATGTGGGGATCGTGGTCAATGCCTGTGATGCCGGGCGAGAGGGCGAGTTGATCTTTCGCCTGATTGTTGAGAAGGCGGGCTGCAGGAAGCCGATTAAGCGGATGTGGTTTCAGTCTATGACGCCTGACGCCTTGTTGCAGGCCTACGCGGATCTTCGACCAGGCGAAGACTATGAGCGCGTGAGGGATGCCGCCAAGTGCCGATCGGAGGCCGACTGGCTCATTGGGATTAACGGCACACGTGGACTGACTGCATTGCGCCAGCACCAGACAGGACGTTATGAGGGAGTGAATGCGGGGCGCGTTCAAACGCCTACGTTGGCGCTGGTGGTACACCGCGAGCTTGAGATAACCAGGTTCGTGCCCAAAGACTTTTGGGAAGTCGTGGCGAGTTTTGGTGTCGCAGCGGGAAATTACAAGGGCAAGTGGCAACGGCCTAAGGATGCTACGGGTGAAGTTGCAGCGGTCGAGGGAGAAGGCGTTACGCGTTTCTTTGATCGCGAGCAAGCACACGCCTTGACCCAGCGCTGCCTTGGCCAGCCCGTGGATTCTGTCCATGACGTCGTTACAGAAGGTCGTCACGCGCCTCCAAAATTGTTTGACCTGACGACTCTGCAGCGGGAAGCCAACAAGCGTTTTAAGCTGCCGGTGAAGAAGACGTTGGACATCGCTCAGCGTCTCTACGAAACCCACAAGATGGCGACCTACCCTCGGACCGATTCCTCGGCGCTGCCAGAGGATTACGTCGATAAGGTGCGCGAGACAATGCGCGAGCTGGAGAACTCTGAATGGGGGCGCCTGGCCAAGCAAGTGACGGACTCCGAGTGGATCAAGCCCAATAAACGCATTTTTGACAACAGCAAGATATCGGACCACTTTGCCATCATCCCCACGGGGGTTTTGTCCGACAAGCTGGATCCAGATGAGCGACGTGTATTTGACCTGATCGTGCGCCGGTTCCTGGCTGCGTTCTTTCCGGATGTGGAGTATCAGAGCACCAAACGGACCACAGTTGTCGCCGGGGAGTCATTCCATACCAGCGGCAAGGTGATCACGTCCAGGGGTTGGCACGCCGTGATGCAGGATGTTGCGGACGAAGGCGAAGCCAAAAAGGATGACGACGGCAATCTGTGCGTCCTGCAAGAGGGGGAAGTGCCCTCGAACGAGGGGGTGATAACGGTTGCAGGTAAAACCACGCCACCATCGCGTTTTACGGAAGCTTCGTTGCTCGGGGCCATGGAGACCGCAGGTAACGCCGTGGACGATGATGAGTTGCGTGCTGCAATGAAGGACAAAGGACTCGGTACGCCCGCCACCCGCGCGAACACCATTGAGGGATTGCTCAATGATCGGGATGGCCGTGGCCAGCACAAAGAGCCCTACCTGGAGCGCGTTAAGGGCTTTTTGGCACCTACCCCTAAGGCCATGGGGCTGATCGGCCTCCTGGACGGGTCAGAAGCCCGTTTCTTGGCCTCGGCGCAGACGACCGGCGAGTGGGAAGAGAAGCTTAATCGCATGGAGCGTGGCGAATATGCCCGTGATGTCTTCATGGAGGAAATTAAGCGCACGACCGTGGGCTTAATTGAAATCCTGCGTACTGAGTCAGCGAAAGCGCCAAAGGTGGAGGCTGTAGTTCAAAAACTGGTGGCGCGATGCCCGAAGTGCGGACAAGAGGTAAAGCTGAGCCAGTGGTACTTTGAATGCTCCAGTGCCTGTGGGTTCAAAGTCAATCGGGAGCTGTGTTCGCGGCCGATCAAAGAAGCGGAAATGGAGCAGATCCTGGGCGGGAAAACATTGCTAGGCCTCCAGGGGTTTGTCAGTCCCAAGACCAAGAAGAAGTTTGATGCCGGGCTGCGCCTGAGTGCGGAATTTAGGTTGGACTTTGTCTTTGACTCGGGCGGCGGTGGTGGTGGCAACAGCGCCGCAGGACAGGCTCAAGGTGACGTGGTTCACGCCGCACCCGACAAGCGGCTGGCTTGCATGTGCCCCAAGTGCGAGAACATCATTGCCAGCAAGCCAGCTCTGGTAGCGTGCACAAAGTGTGACTTCAAAGTCTGGCGTGAACAGTTCGGTCGCAAGTTTAAGGATGCGGAGTTGGACAAGTTGATCTACAAAGGCGAGGTCAAGAGCCTGGATGGGTTCGTGTCGCGTGGAAGCGGCAACATGTATTCGGCTGGGGTAAAGCTGGATAAGTCGACTGGCAAGATGGAACTGGTGTTTGCAGATAGGCGGTGAGTCGTTCCCCTGATGAGGGGCGAGCCGCGCCGCACAATCGAGTTGTGCGGCAACGAGCAACTGGTGCCAGGGCCAGAAAGGCGAAGGCCCAGCATATTTGCCTGCAGATGAAGTCTGCATATCAATGGGAAGCTCGTGCTCCCATCGACATGCAAACTAGGCCGCCCGTGGCCTGTCGTTCTCGCCGGAAACGGTATGGTGAATACGGGTAGTGAATCGTGAGTCTCTGGTAACCATCCAGTCAGGCCCCGAGAAAGAGAACTCCGGACCGCGAAAGCGGGATGCCTGGCATAACGTGGAAACCAAAGATGACAAACGAACTGAAGGTCCGTGCCAAGCGCCTGCGCGCTGCGATCAAAGACACCTTGGGTGTGCCTATCACTATTGCCAACTCACTTGAGTTGGTGGCAAAGGAGGAGAATTATCCGAACTGGGACGCCGCTACCGCTGCGTTCTCTAAACGCCTCAAGCTATCAAAGAAAAACTCCGTGAGCGTGCCCAAAGAGCCCGAAGTGATTTACTTTCAGGGCCTACGCAGATCCATGTTGGATAGTCGTGATGACCAAAGGAACTTCCTGTCGAGTTTTTCGGGGGTGGATCGAATTGTACTGATAGGTGGTGATTCTGAGACCCAGACATGGTTGCAGGAGTATGGTTACCTAACAGAAGTTGTGCCGCTCGGAACAATCCCGCCTGAAGGGGTGCGATCGTTCGTCTTTGAGCCAAATACGTTACCTGTCACGCCCAGCCGTGAAAGACCGCTTGAAAACCGCAGGGACTTGGAGCGCATGTATTCCATGGGGTCATCGGGCATGTGTACTGAGGCGTTTGTTTCGCTGATGGATTTAAGAGGCGATGACATGTGGAAGGGGCGCGCGATCGCGTTCCTGGGGAGCCTTTTCGTGCCCTTGGTATTTTTGCGCGACAAGGGAGAGCTGCTGCTGTCAGAGGATTTGATTCTTGAGTATTTTGAGCTGCCGATACTGGAGCGATTCGTCTGGGATCAGGAAGACACCTGGAAGGGCGGTATCAAGCGTGAGACAGGCCATTTTGAGAAGACCTATGGCAAGGCATGGGATCGTGTGATACGGCCCCTGCAGACGTTTATGGTGACCACCCCCGGCTATGACAAGGCCAAGTTTGGAGCCCAGGAGCAAAAGACGCTTGAGCAGCACGGCTTCATCACGATGCAGCTTGCGCGGTTGTTTGGTACGAAAGGCGAAAGCCCAGCATAACTGGGCTTCGCGGGTCCCTCAAGGGGAGGTTACACAATGGCCTCAAAGGGCAACACCTGAATTATGACTCAATCATAGTAATCAAGGTGAGCCGGGCTCATCCATGACGTCCCATTCGTCCGTGGCCTGGCCAGCCTTGGGGGTCATGCGTGCGAAGCGCTCGCGATCGGGGCGTAGCAAGGAATCTGTCATTGTCTTAACGGATTCGGCATCCGGCGTTGCCAGCTTTTCGTCCACGATAAAGTCGACCACAGTCATTTCGGAAATCCGCTTTTCCACCAGATCGCGCATCGCTGACTCAAAGCCAAGCTTGCTGCAGTGTTTCTCCACCGCTCCCTGTGCAGTCAGATCCTGCGCGATGCACTGCAAGAATTGCTCGCGCAATGGTGCTTTGGTGTTAGGGTCATTTCGTGGAATTTTGTTCATGCACGAACGCAGGCCGCTATGCACTGTTCTCAGCACGGTGGGAAATCCAAGTTCTTGGATGGAGCCCTGAATTTCATTGGGCGATTCTGGATATTGATTGCCAAGTCCTGTGGCATTTGTGAAGCTATGGGTTTTCATGTCGTCACTCCAAAAAGTGTGAATTCATTCGAGACTGTGTGTCGGTGCGTGAGGAGACCTCAAGCTTTTCGTAGTGGGCGCGTGTCGTGAGAACAATACCTCCTTCGGGAACGAGGTAGACGGGAACAGGTCTTTGGTCGCGCAATAAATCACCTTCTGTGGCAGTGGCCAAATTGCCATGAACGTTGAAGAAGCGCAAAGTCTTTTGGCGACAAAGCCTTGCCAGCAGTTTGCTGGGTATGAGCGACCCCAGAGATATGGCGAAGGGAACGATCTCCGAGCCTAGCCAGGTGAATCCCTTTGTTACAAAGAAGAGATCGGTCGCTGTGACTGCAGTGCAGCTAAAGGGGAAATCTTCGATCCATGCGGCATGTATTGGTGGCACGCCGATGCCGACCTCATCACCCAATTCAACGACCAGCATACTGCTTCCCAGAGCCTGCACCGAAATGCAGCCTTGGTGCACCGGGTGCGAGGTAACCTGGTCGACGGGGAGTCCCCCGCAAAATTTGTCAAACCTTGCCAGCGCTATAACGGCGCGTGCGCGCTCTGCGTACGCTTGGGCCTGTTCTGGCGTTGGCATTGGTCCGTCATCATCATCGTCGCCTTTTTTCTTTCCCATGGGGGCTCCAGTTAATCCGTGGTAACGGGGTTTGATCTATAGATCGCAATCAGTTCATCCGCGATTTGTTTGCATGCGCCTTCTTCTGCCGCCGCTTCGCTGAGGTCTTGAGAGGTACCGCTCTTGCGCCGCATCACTTCATCCTTTGCCGTCCCACCAGGGAATATCTTGGCCAAGATGTGGCGCCCAGCGACTCGCCCCAGAGCGTCGTATACGAGTTTGCGCAGAGTCTTGTCCTCGTGCGTGCTTGTGAGGGCCCACAGCATGCGTGGCCCGACTGTCGATGTGTAGATCTGGTTGAACTTCCCGTCCTTGGTATCAAAGCGACTCAGGAATGTGACACCCTCGCCCTTTTTAGGACCAGAAACAAGATGCTTGAGCGCCAGTTGATCGGTCGTTGTAAGGGCGAGTGCCTTTGCTTGAAACGCGGTTTCGTTGACGCCTGAGTTCTTGATGATGTGGTTTCCACTGGCCAGGTCGAAAAGCCGTCCGTGGTCCCTGGATTCTTGGGAGATAGTGAGCAACGACATACCCCACTTGCGAGCCTCCCTTCCGCCTTCGCGCACAAGAGTTGCGCGCAAACCCTGACTGTCCTCGTCCTGTCCTGGTTCGGATCCGGTCGCGTGTATCTTGGTGCGATGGTATTCATCAATCGCGACGTGTTTGTCCGTATTGCTCAGGTCTAGCAGCAAAGTTTTGTAGTAGGACTGCCATGCTGATGGGATGGATGGAAGGTCATCCAGTGTCAATCGGATGTTTCTCGCCCATAGCTCATAACTGACTTGGTACATAAGCGACGCTTGTTTGCGCGCTGGTGCCGATCCCTGTGGGGTCACCTCACAAAGATCTATCGCGGTAATGCGGCGCCCCCGAAGGTCTAGGCGCGTCTCTTCCGTAAATATGGGATAGCTCTCACGTGCAAGTGCCAATTGCGTAGTGAATGCCACTGGTATAGGTACCCCCATCTCAGTCGTGCTTTCCATGAAGTCGCCTCGCACATTGTCATCGCTTGCGACGGACTGAAGGTCAGCTAGCAGGGGGACCGCCTTTCGGTGTGCAATTAAAGCTTCTTGGTAGCGATCATTGCGCCCGAGCAAATCGCACAACGCGTACCAGGTAGTCCCAGGCTTGATATCGATTCGCAGATCCTGCAGCGCCTTGTCTATGGCTGGGGTTCCTGGTGTATAGCGGCGTGGCTCCGACTGATCCCGACCATCATCAAATCGTTTGTATGCAGCAACCAGAATAACCTTGCAGAACTCGCTCATGTTCTCATAGGGTTTGCTGCGTTCGGCCGGGGTTACCAGTGCGGAAAGCCAGTCAACGGTGGTGTTGAGGTCTCCTTCCAGTGGATAGCGCAGCCCGAGTTTGCAGTCCAGCATGTTGATGGCATTTTCTCGGTTGTTGCGCAAGGTATGCATGTAGACCAGATGCTTTCGGTCTGCTGGTAGCGCGTCTTGCAGCATCTCTACCAGTCCTGATACGCTGCCGCCGATGTCCATCACATGGAGGAACGGCAAAACCTTTCGACCTGGAGCAAAAACGTAGTCGAAGTGCTTGCGGTTTGCTTGCGCTGATTTACCACCACCCATTGGTGATGTCATGGTGTCAAGCCAATAGTCCTGTACGTGCGAGTGCGATTCGGTGGCCATCAGTGCACCATCGAGTGAGCGATAGAACTCGCTGCCTTTTGTTCCAAGTGGGCTTGCGGGGCGCCCCCATGGGAAAAGAGGTAGTAGATCCACGAGTGTGCCCACTCCTTCCACTGGACTGCAGGTATCAAGTGTTATGCCTGGAGCGGATGCCAGAAACTTCTGCGCACGGTCTAAAGTTTCTTCCACTACCTGCATGTCACCCCATTGCGTGGCCGCGCTTCTCAAAGCGACAACTCGTTGCTTGAGTTGCGTTATGGCGTTGGGGGTTCCTGCGTTCACCCAAGTGGTTAGCGATAGGCTGAGTGACGCAATAGCCATGTCGCTTTTTGCCTCATCATGCAATGCAGAGTGGGCGCGCATAAATTTGACGTTGCGGGTAGACCCGGCAGAGACCAATGGCGCAAACATCGCGCTAAAGGTTCGTAAGCGCAGACCATTGCCACGCAACTTGATTGACAAGCGGTAGGGGACGCGTTGAGATTGCCCTTCTGGGGTGCGGGTTTGCATGCCTGCCAGAGCGTTAGTTAGAGCCGTTGATCGGATAGCCTTGCGCGGTGCCACTGTCATGATTAAGGTTGCGTAGATTCGACCGGCATATTCAAAATATCCGCCTTCCTTGGTGTAGACACCTTCTTGGCTCAGGATTTGCTCTTTGAGTGGAGGAGGGAAGAATAATCCGCTGTTGGTGACGCGGGTTTGCTTCGGGTTTTCCTTCTTAACGCGTGCTGGAGCTGACTCGGTGAGTGGTTCACCATTGCGTCGTCGCGGAATGTGCTTTTCTGCTGATGGTAGTAACCAAGCTTTCCACGATTCTGGCGTGCCTAGCGGATCCACCGAACGTGCCATGACTGACGTAGCCTCCTCGTTGTCAAGAACCGTGCATAGCGCACTGATGTTAAATTCCCTCAGAGCACTGACGACCTGGTCAACATAGGCGTCATGCAGAGCAATTAAGGGGTCAATGGCGTATGTCTCATCCTGGGTTCCTACGGGCACATTGATCATGCCTGCTTTGCGTTTCTGCACAAGTGAGGCTACCCATTCGGCATAGTCTTCCTTCCTAATGGCTATTGAGTTTGTGTACAAGACCAAATACTGGGAGTCATCCATGGTCTTGCTTGCCATGGTGTTTGCTTGCTCGTCGAGAATGTCACTCACGACATCGTCAAATCCTAAATCGGTTGCGCTTTTGTAGGTCGGACGCATGCGACCCTTCATGCGTTCCACCGTCATCAAATCACGATCAAAAACCATTTGTAAATCGTGCGCGCCAGTTAAGAAATACTGATTTAGCTTGGCAGCAAGAGCTGCGATGATTTGACTCGTCTCCTCATCACCCACGATGCGTTGAATCCCCTGGTATTTGATGATCGTTGACATCGTACCGTTGCGGTACACAAGGATGCGCTTGCTGGCAGGGCCTTCCAAGTTGCTGTAATCCATCAATGATTTGTGAGTCATTGCATGAAAGGCTTCCAACATAGTATTAAACATTCTTTAGTTCCTTCAAAATTCCTGCAATTTCACGGATAGCAGCGTTTTCATCCGTGAGCGAGTGAATGCTCGCGCTGTCCAGGCGAAGCAAGTCACCAATTGGGCGATTGGATAGGCTCAATACCGTGGTTTCGTAGACGGATAGTCCAGGCGGTATCCACCCCGCTTGCTGGATCATTGCGCGTTCTTCGGTCATGGCCCATGTGCTCGGTGTGGGAGATATTCCTGCATGGGGCGCCCGTCGAATGACTTCGCCGATCGACTCGCTGGATCCGTGGACACTGATAGACCCTTCGCCGTAGCCGACCAGCTTGAGTCCTGATATCCCTTGCAGAGCTGGGAGCATACAAGCCAGACGCAGACGATCAGCACTGTGCAGCCACATGGCACGTATGGGCCAGAAGCGGTGTGTCAGTGGCACTGATCCCGAAAGCCAATGGGCGTGTGCCAGAAGCCCAGCGCTGATCGATAGCGCCAGCGCATCACCTGCGTTGGGCAGTGACCAGGCCATGGCGTCACAGACATACCCAGTGGGCTGAATAAAGATGCGTCCAATTTCAAGAGACCCAAGCTCACCGAGGAAGAGCACTTCGGGGCTGCACATCCAACGTCGTTTTCTGGACCAGCGGTTCGCGGATGCGGAAAAATCGTATATGGATGACCATGTCGAAGTGATGGCGGCATCATGGATTTCAACGACGGCAGGAACATCCGTGGTTTGTAGATACCGTAGCCGCTCAGTCTGGGGGACATCGATTTCTATCCACGGCTCATGTACGCTTGGAAGGGGGCACGAAAGGACGGTCTTTGCGTGCAAAAACCAGGGTGCGCGCAAAATTGCGCAATCCGCTTTTGGGACGTCGTAGCGCAAAAGGGCGTGTGGTGTCAGGTTGCGCCAGATGATGTCACGGTGGAGTTCCTCGTCGATCATGCGAGCATCCTGGGGAGGTATCCAGCCCATGAGGTGGGCAATGGCTTGACTGAGCGTGTTTTGTTCAAGACATTGTTGCAACAGACCCGCTCCATAACAGCGCTGTCCAAGGGCAATAATCCTTGCGCCAATCACTGAAAGTGCGTTTGCGTAAAGTTCTTGCGATAGCGGACTAATAGATAGCTCCTGCGCCAATTTTTCGAGTGGCACAGGCAAAAAGTCGTTGCGCTTGATGTGTTTGTGCTGAGCCGCTCCGATTGCGATGTGAAATTCCCATGGCAGATTGGTTAGCCACAGAACGTTTTTACTCAGATCGAGTGCATTCGAGAATTCGGAGAGTTCCCCCTCGGCCCAACACCACCCCCCAACACCATTCGAGTTGGGTATGTCGGTGTTGTAATGCCAGTGCGCGTAGCCTACTGAAAACGCCATGTCCAGAATCTGTTATTCATAGCGCTTACCAGTGCGTCTGATGGGTGCATCTGGTTCGTCGGATTCTTGGTCTGGCTTTTCGGACTTACCCAGCAAGTCTAGCGGGGGTGACGTGTTCGGGGTGGGGGGAGTGTCTAGCTCGCTAAGCAAATCCTCCGCTGTGCCGCCGATCCGGTTAATGAAACTCTCAAGCCCCTTTGACCAAGAAACGATGGGTCTGGTGCGATCAAACTCCGCAAACCATGCCTCGCACTGTACGCCAAAAGATTCTCGTGATGGGAGAATGTGCAAGCCTTTTAGCAGCGTATCCCTGCGGGCATATTCGTCAGGGAATTTGTCATGTAGTTCATTGAGGATTCCACCCAGCACATCGGGTTCAGTGATCCGCGCCGAAAAGACCAACGCGTATTTGATGGAATGGATAGACAAGTCTTTCCAGATGACCGCTGACAGATCCAGGAGGCGTTGCCTAGATGCCTCCTCGTTGCCGGGGTCAATGGCGGCGGGCTCGTGTCTGATGTCTGCAGTGCTTGTAATGCGCGATTGGATATACCAAACCGCAAGCGACAGCGAGTTGACTTGAGCTTGGGTGAGTGCAGGGGCTCCGATAAGGATCCCTGCGCTGGCGAAGCCGGTTGGACCTAAATGGTCACGCAGGTGGCAGAAAGGGCAGACGCAAACCAGATTGGAATCACTGTTATTGTCATGATTGTCATCCAGGTGGCGCACTTCCATGTGTCTTGCCAGTTTCAATTTGCAATCAGAGCATGTATTGCCATCGCGGTTCAAAATGCGTAGCCGCTGCTCTTTGTTGGCCAGGTCAGATTCCGAGTAGTGACCGAATGGCAGTCTCCAGAGGGCCGGAGTGGATGAGAGTGGGCGGCTTGTCATCACAGAGTGTCATTCGTAGGTTCGGAAAATGCCATTTCTGTAGCTTTCGGCGACATATCTTCGCGCGTCTTTGCTGCCGACAGCCGTGCTTGCCGTAGTTTTCCCATAAAGCCATCGATAGTCAAAACGGTGACATGGGCGTGCAGCTCAACTGCGATGGTGTGGTGATTTTGCGTGGGTTCTACCATTTGCGACGCCTAGTCTGTAATATTCACATACAATTTGCGATAAAAAAGTGTAGTGTAACTTGCCATGGAAGGCAATTGCTTGTCTAATATAAAGCCATGGCGGAAGTTCTTGTCCACATTGTCAGTCCTATCGACATCAACAGGAAGTTGATGGAAATCGAGCGCGTCCGTGGCGCTCAGATCATGCGGTTTTCGTTGTTGATGGATCGGGTGGAAGATTGGGCCATTGACGATATCCGCACTGACCCCAGTGGACGCCCGGTGGGAGTCAACGATGCTCTCGGTACTGCGGAGGAGCGACTTAATAGTGTTGTTTTGTTTGAGGATTTGCTGAATTCCGAGTCTTTTGTGCGCTATTTGTGCAAACACGAAGATGTTGTCGAATGCACCTCGACAGACTCCCGTTTGATTGAGGTCATGGCGTTGCTAAAGACTAGCCGATGTGTGGTTTGCCTGAACTACATGTCGACTGTGTCGGGAGGCTATATCGCCAATTGGATAAAGAAGGTTGATCAGCAAGCGGATGAGGGTAATGTGTTGGCCCATGTGGTCCGCGAGCGCTTGGTAATGCTGCGACGTGCCAACTTGATCCACGCTGTCTTTTCTGCTAAATCGGTAGAGCGCGTAAGAGCTACTTTGGAAATTCTAAAATCATGATTCTGTTGCATTCTGAACCCAAAAAAGTTGTGAATTTTTCCAAATTCCGGCCTCTGGCTGGGTGGTTGCTCGTCGGGTCCTTCGTGGCAGCGATGGGGACCACGATGATGGCTGCGGAAGCTGCGGAGGGTGGCGGTGGTACCGGAGTCCAGTGTGATCCGGCGTTTACTGCTGCTGTGGCGAGTGGATTGGCAAGGCACGTGAAAGTGGTCGACGTGTTCATGGCGCAAGCCCAAGTCCAAATGCAAAACGCCGTGAGTGCATCGAGCAATAAGTGCATTGGTGATATTGCGTTCGGTAACTTCGATATTTCGTTTTTGATTCCTGATCTGGGTGGCCTATTGAGCGCGCTTCTGCAGTCAGTTATTCAACGTATTATTGATGGTCTAACAAAGCGTTTCTGCAGTGCAGTAAATGATCAATTAACGGGCGCACAGACCAGTTGGAATAATGCGATCAACGGCATTAACAAGCAGCTCGATATCGAAGGCCAGATGCAGGTATGGGGTAGGGGGGTTGATTCCAGGATCCAGAACGTCACAGACCGCTGCGTGGTCAATCCATCAAGCTGTGCGAACAATACTCAAGCCAGCCCGCTTGCCACAACACCGGCGCAAGTTCCAGTGCCAGTGCCTGATCCTGTGCCGGGGTCTGTTGTTCCGGCTTCGGCGCCTGACCCAACTTTAAGGCCCACCACCCAGCCTTCATCGGGTGATTTCACTCTTCCGGTGCGGCAATGAGATCGCTAAAAAAATGGCTGATGGGGGTGGTTTTTCTGGTGGCCGCAAGTGCAGCTACTGCGGACGTTCTTTCCTTTATGTTGGGTAGCGTTACCGCGCTGGTCAATGTCTTGAATATTGGGGTTTCGGGCTTAAAGGTTGCGACCTCACAGGTGGCGGTTGCGGCTAAGGCTCAAATCAATGCGGACATTGTTGTGGCGCAGGGGGCTATGGCGGCACGCGGGACGTTAGCCTCGACGCTGGAGCAAATTGCGGTGTACAACAACTTCGGCTTCGAGTCTGGGCAGGGCCCTCAAACCTGTGCTGCGGTTGGGCTGCGTGACGACGTCGATGTGATCTCCCAAAGTCGTGAAAAACTTGCATTCACGGCGATGGCCACGGCGGGGCGTGCTCCGTTTCAGCGAGAATTTTATGAGACGCAGCGGGCCACCAGTCGTATGGGAGCTTACTGTTCCGCTGATGAACACAACCTTGGGCTTTGCAAGTCGCGTTTTGATGGCATGGCCGGAATCAGCACCAATTTCGGCAAGCTCTCCCTTCAACCCCAATTCACTTCCAGGCACATAAAGGCGGCAGAGGACTTTGTAGCCGAACTGGTACCGCCTCCTTTGCCACTGAGAGCCAATGTTTCCTGCGAAAGTGGTAGTGCTTGTCAAGGCGAGCGTGTGGCGGCAATGCGGGTCGATGCACTGTCGTCGATGGTTGCCGTTTCCATGGCTGCTCAGCTTAGTAGCCGTGTGGGTGAGAAAACGTTTGCTGCGAAGAGATGAGTATGCGATTGAATGTCCCTTTAGATGCTCGTTTGAAGCATGCCGTTGTCGTGGTGGCTTTGGCCTTTGGAGCGATGTCGACTAAAAATGCCTATGCATATGTATGCCCGCCTGTGGAGGCGCCGCCAATCATCGGGTCTATATTTACGGTGCAGGCCGCTTTCCGGGTTTTGTTTAATACTCTGTTCGATCAGATGAAACAGGCCCTGATGGGGGTAGGCAGGATCGAGGTGTCGGCGATTAAGGTCATGACCTCGCAAGTTGCGACCGCCGCCAAGGCCCAGATCAATGCGAATGTGGTTCTGAAGCAGGGAGAGATGGCCGCGATAGGCTATCTGGAGACTGCCAAGCTGCAGCTCAAGGTCTACCAGGACTACTCCCCAGAGTTCGGCCAGGG
>OBEQ010166571.1_pt1 | contig 23935 bp, 18 predicted proteins | sample 1670901 | NCBI WGS metagenome assembly OBEQ01 (sample SAMEA104232315, study PRJEB22302) | groundwater metagenome | biome: forest; feature: aquifer; material: groundwater | place: USA | collected 2011-08-07 | depth 5.4 m | reverse complement strand
AATAAAAAGTTCTCCCTTTTGTTTCTTAAAAGAATATGCCCCGCTTCAATCTTTTAATGCTGGAGTCAGTGTGGATACTTTTAAAAAAGAAGTGAACAACGCTTTGGGAAGACCCGAAGATACCCTTTTTGATTCAGAAGTGATTGATTATTCAGATCCAGAAAAACCTCTGCTAAGTTTTCTCTCTTTCTACGGGGGAAAGAGAGCACTTTCGCTTGTAGCTGAAGGCCCTCTTGCTGCTGCTGAAGCAACGGTCCCTTGCGATTTTTAAAAGAGATCTACTGCAGTCCCAGCACGCCTGCCATTCGATAAATAGCGGCGAGCAAACTCAATCGATTGCATTGAATGAGGAGATCTTCATCCATGACTCGCACTTCGTCAAAAAAGCGATTGAGCAAGGGAGTAAAACGACTTAACTCTCGTAGATAAGCCTCATTATTTTTGGCTTTTTCAAGCTGCCCCAGCGTGATATGTAGAGACTCTTGCAGCTGAAAGAGTTCCTGTTCCACTGGCTTTTGAAATTGCTTGGGGTCGATTCCCGCACTTATTGCTGACAATGGCTGTTTCTTGATCACATGAGAAACTCGCTTCAATGCAAGCAAGAACTTCTCCCCCTCTGCAGTTTTCGAAAAAGCGATTATCGTTTGTAGACGAGACTCAAGTTCTCTTAAAATGGCTTCCTTGGAATACAGCAACGATGAAATCAAGGCCCCTACCCAAACAGGATCATAGGCTTTTTCTTCTATCCAAAACACTTTCAAGCGATCAAGAGCAAAAATCTTCAATTCTTCTACGGTCCCTTCACTCAACCCGTGATACCCTGCCTTGGCATCAACGCATAAAGCCCATAAATCAAAATTCAAATCCCCTTCCGTTAATAACCGAATCACAGCAATCATCGCTCGACGCAGAGCGAAAGGATCTTTACTCCCTGTGGGTTTCAAACCAATGCCAAAAATACCCACCAAAGTGTCCAGTCGATCAGCCAAAGCCAGATATTTCCCTTCTTGAGTTTGCGGTAACTGATCTCCGGAAAACCGAGGGAGATACTGCTCAAACAAGGCTTTCGATACTTGGACTGCCTCTCCCCCTGCTTTGGCATAGTACTCTCCCATAATTCCTTGAAGTTCCGGGAACTCATAGACCATTTCGCTCATTAAGTCGGCTTTTGATAATTCTGCAGCACGAAGCGTAAAAGTTCCCGCCTTCATCTTCTGAAGTAATTTTTTGACTCGTCGAACTTTATCAGCCAAAGACCCTAATTTGACTTGGAAGGTCACGCTTTCTAATCTTGGTAAAAAAGAGTCCAGTGACAATTTGAGATCCTTGTCATAAAAAAAAGCAGCGTCGGATAAACGAGCACGCATGACTCGTTCATTGCCCGAAATAACTCGAGCAGGATCTTCACTTTCGATATTGGCAATGGTGATAAATTTTGGCAAAAGTTCCCCGGCCTGAGTTTCTAACGCAAAGCATTTTTGGTGTCCTTGCATCGCTGAGATCAAAGCCTCTTTCGGAACTTTTAAAAAAGCAGGTTCAAACTGACAAAGCAAAGGCACCGGCCACTCGACAATAGCCGTGACCTCTTCCAGTAAATCTGCATCAAAAACAAGACGGGCCTGTTCTTTTTTTGCAATGGCCTCCATTGAATGGTGAATTTGCTTCGCTCGCTCTTCTCTATCGACCAAAACATAGGCTTTTTGTAGCGCTTCAACGTACGTTTCTGCAGAGTCCAAAGAAAGTGATTTGGGATGATGAACAGGATGACCAAAACTGAGGCGATTTGATTTTTGGCCGAAAAGTTCTGCCGGAACAATATCCGTTCCATGCAACATGAGTAAGCTCCGCACGGGGCGGACAAATTCAAAGGGGAAATCTCCCCAACGCATGAGTTTTTGAATCGGCAAAGATTCCAAGGCTTTTTGAATGATTCCCGGCAACACTACGCTGGCTTCCGCTCCCGCTTGAGCGCCCTGATAAGCGAGATATTCCCCTTTATCGGTTTTCACCCAAGTTAAAGCAGAAAATTTCACTCCACAGGTTTTGGCAAAGCCGAGAGCCGCAGAACTCGCTTCTCCGTCGGCATTCAAGGCCAGAGCTTTGATAGGACCTCGCTTTTCAATCGTCTGACCCTCTCCTTGCAAGGCTAAATCTTCAATCCCGAGCGCCAAACGCCGGGGTGTTGAATAGGCTTTAACACTTCCATGAGAAAGCCCTGCAGATTTCAATCCTTCCATCACGCCCTGTTTAAAACTCTCGATCAAAGTTTTTAAGGCTTTGGGGGGAAGTTCCTCCGTACCTAATTCCACAATAAAATATTTCTTCATTATTTTTTCTCCTGACACAGAGGAAAGCCCAAGGCCTTTCGGACGCGATAATAAGTCTCAGCTACCGCTCCAGAGAGTGCTCGCATTCTCAAAATAAAACGTTGCCGCTCCGTGACTGAAATGGCTCGTCTCGCATCTAATAAATTGAAGGTATGAGAGGCTTTTAAAATCATTTCGTATGCAGGCAAGGGAAGCTGAATTTCGATCAAGCGATTCGCTTCATTTTCATAAAAGTCAAAATGCTCCAAGAGTTTAGCTACCGGCGCTTCTTCAAAATTATAACGAGACATTTCGACTTCATTATGATGAAAAACATCTCCATACGTCAGGACTTTTCCAGAGTCTCCCCATTTGCCCCATACAATGTCGAACATGGAATCCACATTCTGCAGGTACATAGCCAGACGTTCTAATCCGTAAGTAATCTCGCCCATCACCGGTTTGCATTCCAGGCCACCCACTTGCTGAAAATAGGTAAATTGCGTGATTTCCATCCCATTGCACCAGACTTCCCAACCCAGACCCCAAGCCCCCAACGTGGGAGAATCCCAATTATCTTCAACAAAGCGAATATCATTGATGGCCGGATCAAGACCGAGGGCTTTTAAGGACTCCAAATACATGGCTTGAAAATCGGAAGGAGACGGTTTCATCACGACTTGAAACTGATAATAATGCTGCGTTCGATTCGGATTTTCGCCATAACGCCCATCGGCAGGACGACGAGAAGGCTGAACATAGGCTGCCGAGAAAGGCTCCGGGCCGATCGATTTTAAAAAAGTTGCCGGATGAAAAGTTCCTGCCCCAACTTCCATGTCTAGCGGCTGAACGATAATGCAGCCCTGCTTAGCCCAGAACGTTTGAAGAATCCAGATCATTTCCTGAAAATCTAAGCGCTTTTTCGCTGTCATATTTGATTTTCCTTCCACTCAAAGAAAGCAAGTGTAACAAAAAGAAATCCCTGAGAGGCCCTATCCACGAAAACTTTTTTTTTGAATGAGCTTTTCGAAAAAATAAAGAGAGACAATCCCCATAAACGGAGCGATCCATCCCCCATAAAGAATAAGTGCTAAAAAGATAAGAGGAGTCGTCATGAACCCCCGAACCATAAACCTTAAAATTATGATCCACCCGTGAAGTGTAAAAAAATCCCCTCCCGATACGTTGGCTGATATGATTAAAGCAGGAGAAAATAGGAGCGTGCACAACACGACTCCAAGTAATCCCAGCATCAAACCCAGCAAAAAAGTATACAGAAATCTTCTGGTTTTACTTAAAAATTTCGCTAAAAAAAATCCCAAAAGCAGTCCTGATATGACACTGCAAATCGCTCCAAGATCGAAGAAACCGCGATAGTGAAAAATAAGAAAAAACCAGAGATTGGCAAGCAAGACCGTAATTAAGCCACAGAGTCCAAAGTAAAGCGTGCTGATGCTCCGAAGGTTCATGATGATGCCCTTAAGTGTAAGAACCTGAATTATATCTGATTTTCGAGAGGTATAACCCTTAGAATATTTCTCGATTGAAAGAAAGTTTTAGCGGGCGAAAAAGAGGGGGCGAGAATCCTGTGTCTTGATCTCCGAGGAGTATATAATATCGCCCTTTTTATCAGAGAAATCCTATGGAAAAGACTTACCACGCGGATGCCATTGAGCGTTCCAATTACCCCCTTTGGGAAAATCAGCATTACTTCAAAGCCTCAGGGAAAGGCCTGCCCTTTTGCATCATGCTTCCTCCGCCGAATGTGACGGGTACCTTGCATATGGGACATGGATTTGAACACACGCTCATGGACATTTTAACGCGATATCATCGCATGATGGGCGATAACACGCTCTGGCAAGGGGGAACGGATCACGCGGGCATTGCAACACAGATGGTCGTCGAACGTTTGTTGGAAGCGGAAGGCAATTCGCGTCTTGCGCTGGGGAGAGAAAAATTTCTGGAACGCGCTTGGCGCTGGAAAGAAGAATCTGGAAACACCATCTCCAAACAGATGCGTCGAATGGGAATCTCAATTGACTGGTCACGTGAACGCTTCACGATGGATGAAGCCCTGTCTTCAAGTGTCAAAACCGCCTTTATCCAGTTGTACGAAGCAGGCTTGATTTATCGCGGGGAAAGACTCGTGAATTGGGATTCCAAGCTTCAAACAGCCCTGTCTGATCTTGAAGTGATCAGCGAAGAAGAAGACGGAAAACTCTGGTTTATTCGATATAGCCCTGAGTTCCCCGAAGTGATTGTCGCTACGACTCGTCCCGAAACTTTGTTAGGGGATACCGCCATCGCAGTCCATCCTCATGATACGCGTTATCAGCACTTGATCGGCAACATGATTTCAGTCCCGCTGACAGACCGAAAAATTCCCCTCATTGCCGATGAGAGCGTTGATCCAACTTTCGGTAGCGGTTGCGTCAAAATTACGCCAGCTCATGATTTTAATGATTATGAAATGACCAAACGGCACGCGCTTCCCCTCATCAATATTTTCGATGAGGCAGGCCGTTTAAACGCTCAAACACCTGAAGCTTATCAAGGACTGGATCGCTTTGTCGCTCGAGAAAAAATTCTGACGGCTCTCGATGTCGTTGAAGTGAAAGCACATAAGCTAAAAATCCCCCGATCCGAGCGTTCTGGCGTCATCGTCGAACCCCGTCTAACGACACAGTGGTATGTCAAAATGAAAGACATGGCTGAAAATGCGATTCATGCGGTTCGCTCTGGAGAAATTCAATTTTTCCCCAAAAATGCGGAGAACACGTATTTTGAATGGCTCAATCATATCCAAGACTGGTGCATTTCCCGCCAACTGTGGTGGGGACATCGCATTCCTGCCTTTTATGATGCAGAAGGCAAAATCTATGTGGGAGAAACCGAAGCAAAAATTCGAGAAAAATATCAGCTATCGGCTGATTTCCCATTGAGACAAGATGAGGATGTCCTCGATACCTGGTTCTCTTCAGCACTTTGGCCTTTTTCCACTTTAGGCTGGCCTCAAGAAACTCCTGACTTAGCTACATTTTATCCAACTTCTGTGCTGGTCACGGGCTTCGATTTGATTTTCTTTTGGGTTGCACGAATGATTATGTTTGGCCTGAAATTTATGGGAAAAGTTCCCTTTAAACAAGTCTATTTCCATGGGATTATTCGGGATCATGAAGGCAAAAAAATGTCGAAATCTAAAGGCAATGTTTTAGATCCTGTGGATTTGATTGATGGCATTCAGCTGGATGCTTTGCTAGCCAAACGAAGCTATGGCCTGATGCAGCCTCGGCTCAAAGAGTCGATTCTCAAAGCCACAAAAGTCCAGTTTCCTCAAGGAATCCCTGCCTTTGGTTGTGATGCACTTCGTTTTACTTTTACGGCACTGGCTTCAAGCAGTCGTGATATCAATTTTGATATGAATCGAATGGAAGGCTACCGCAATTTCTGCAATAAAATTTGGAATGCTGCTCGGTTTGTATTGATGAATCTTGCACCAGAGTCCGGACCGGTTTTTGACCCCCAGTCAGAAAAAACGCTGTCAAAAATTGATATTTGGATATGGAGCAAACTGAATCAAACTATTCAAGACTGTCATGCCGCCATTCAGGATTATCGCTTTGATCATCTGGCTCAATTGATTTATGAATTGATTTGGAACGACTACTGCGATTGGTATTTGGAATTAGCAAAAGTCATTTTAAATGATCCGCATTCCGACGAAACTGCGAAAAATGGGACCAAATTCACACTCGTGAATGTTTTAGAAACCATGCTTAGACTGGCCCATCCGATCATTCCTTTCATCACTGAAGAAATTTGGAAGTCACTGCGAGAATTTTCATCTGAAGCGCAGCAAGATCAAGCCACTATTATGCGTTGCCCTTATCCCAAAGCCTCTGAAGTTCAAGATTCTGCTGCGCTTGAAACGATGAATCGCATCCAAACTCTGATCGTTGCCATTCGAACCTTACGTGCAGAAAGCCATATCTCTCCTGGGAAAAAAATAGATATTTTTGTGGAATGTACTTCAGACTCAGAGATCGCTTTGATTCAAGAATATCATCCTTGGATTCAAAGCCTGTGCCGACTAGAAATGCTTTCTGTGCTTCATTCAAACGATTATGACTCCATTCCTAAAAACTCCAGCACAGCAACGCTCGGCGCTTTAAAAATTCACCTTTCTTTGGAAGGATTGGTCGATCCAGTCTTAGAAATGGCTCGCTTGGAAAAACTCAAGACAAAACTTTCAGAAGACCTGGCACGCATTCAAGCTAAAGTTCAAAACCCAAGCTTCATTCAAAACGCCCCTCAAGCCGTGGTGGAGAAAGAACAATTGCGCTTGAAGGAGATCGAAGTTCAGCTTCGAGAAGTTGAAGACAAACTTGCGAGACTCATTTCATCTCTGAAACGCCAGAATTAACTGCTTTGTTTTGGCATGTTTCGCTTGTTGATATGCCTCCGCAGCAGGCCTGATTATTCGATGTCTTTTATCCCTTCTTTTCGCTGTAGAGAGATTAAATTTTAAGATCATATTTTCGATATTTTGGTAGCTAATACCATAAATATTTCCTATCAGCGCATTCTTCAACTCCTCAGCTACCTTTTGATAAGAGTCGGAATAAAAACGATTCCAAAGCCCATCTTTCTGCACCTCAGCAATATACTGATCACAAGCAGCTATCAGTAATGTTATTGCTTCCGGCAAATGAATCTGTACTGCAACTCCCTCACAATCCCAATCCTCAGAGGGTCCTCCTGCACCTCCCATAGCCTTTCTAAAAAAGGGTGCAGCAACAGGAACCATCGGCTCCTGAAAAATGCCAAAAACTTGCCGCTTAACTTCTTCTTGATGAATATCTGAAATTTGAGATCCGATCATATCATCTAGAACTTTAGCCCCAATCATCAATAAGCCCAAACTTATCCAAATATCACCTTTAAGTTGATCTAATTTTTCAATGCTTGCTTCAGAGCAAGGAAAATCACTCGCTTCCCAAGTCCAAACTAAGGTCTCAATTAAGCTTCCAAAAATAATGGGTCGCATATTGGGATCTAAATTCTCCCACTCATTTCCTATCCTTATCGCAGCAGGTGAGTAATATTCTATTTGGCTCAAACTTTTAGATTCTGACTGTAATAATGCTAAAGATTGTTTAAATTTAAAATTCCCTAAAATGCCTGCACTTCTCATTTGTACATATTCTTCTACTGGCACTAAATCTTTAATTTTTTTAAACACATCTTTTGAAAAGTATTCTCGAAATTCTTTTGCCCCAAGATCTATAGGGTCCATGAGACAAGCCACAAAACCACTCGGATTCATCCGAAATAGGGCAACAAAAGCCCAGGCCTGTTCCAATACTGTCGTTTGGTACACCTGAGATAAACTCTTTTCAATGCACACTGGATGACAGCCACAAGTCATCCCTGCTTCTCGGACTTTGTTTGCAAGCCATGAAATATGCGGACGATGTGCAGATTCTTCATTCGCGGACAAAGTTCCGTTATCAATCAAAGATAACCATAAATTGGGGAAGCTGAGTAAATCAGCAGGGGCCTCTTCAGAAGCTCTTTCCAAAAAAAACATAGCGATTCCTTTGGCCATGCTGATTCGGTCTTTCCGCTGTTTTTCGAGAATTTGATGGGTCAAATTCAAATAACAGATCTGAACATAATCAATGAGAATTTGTCTTTGTAAAACCCTGCGAAAACATTTCGTTTTATCAAAGTCCACGCCCCCCAAAAGAAGAAAGGTTGCTGCTCGGACATTGCTCGTCATTTTAGCAACTTCCATGAGGGGTTTTCCAAAAAAGACTTCATTTTTTAAACTTTCAAAACAAGGGTTTTTCAGTATTTGCTCCCAGATCAATGGATCTCGACAAGTACTTGTAAGAAAATATAAAGATTCTCCTGTCAAATTTGCTCCTGCTTCAAGTAAATACCGGAGTGCACAAACATTTCCCATTTTCGCTGCACCTCTCATGGGGGTATTTCCAGAGGAGCTAACTGCATTTTTTAAATCTTCAAAATTAGGATGGTACCGTATTGCTTCCCACCAAACAGAATCTAAACAGGATTCCGAAAAAACCATTAAAACATTTCCTGTCAGCAAACACTCAATTGCGTAAAAATTATGAGTTCTTGCCGCTATTTCTAATGCTGCACGAACGTTTAAGTTTTTCAGACTTTGATTTCGTCGTATTCGCTCCCAAATTTCTGCATTTCGACAAGTTTTCGCAAGAAGACTCAGAACCTTTTCTGTCAAATCAGACACCCCCACAATCCGAGTTGCCAATAAATAATCAATAGCGCAAACATTTCCAGCACTCGCTGCTAGCTCTAAAAACAAACAACTGACTTCGCGCGCTAGACCTGAAAAATAATCACGCTGTCGTAGATATAAACATTCCCATACCTCCCTCCAAATCTCTGGATTTCTGCACTTGACTGAAAGAGAGCACAAGGCTCGCATTGTCAAATCGGCTCTTGCCTCAAGCAAACACTGAACTGCACAAAAATTTTTCCTAACCACTGCAACTTCCAAGAGAGTCATCCCGAATGAATCAATTTGATTTTTTAAGCTTTTGAAATGGGAGTGTTGGCATATTTTCTTCCAAATGACTGAATTTCGGTAAGTTCCCGCAAAAAAATGCAGAGATCTCTCCCCTAACAAGCTTTCGATTGCATTGGAATTATTATTCCTAGCAGCTTTTTCCAGAGCAATATATAAGATGGTGTCTTTATCCGTTAAATTTTTCGAGTAATGAGCTCTCCGCATCTGCTTCCAAAGACTCAGGTCTCGACAGGTCTCTGCAAGGAAATACAGGGCACTTTCTGTTAACTGCGCTTCGGCCTCAAGCAAGAATCGAACCGCATAGTTATTTTTCATACTCGCGGCGGCTTCTAGAGGGGTGACTTCAAATGCGTCAACTGCATTCTTTAAGCTTTTAAAATGGGGATGTTGACGTATTTTTTCCCAAAGGACAGGCTCCGAACAAGTTTCAGCGAAAAAAATTAAGGCCTCTATGCCCAAATCTATCCCAACCTCAAGTAAGCGTCGAGCCACGCGGATATAGCAACCCCTTTCCATTGACATCAATAGCTTCGAATTCGCTTCATTCTTTGTAACGCAAGGAGATTGCCATAGTTGAACCCAAATGACTGGATCTCGGCAACCTTCCAGAAGAGAAGCTACGATGTTTTTTGTTAAGTTCACTTCAGCCTCAAGTAAACACCTGACTGCGTAAAAATTACGATTCTTTACTGCCCTTTCTAGGGGAGTTACCAAAAACATCCCGATTTTGTTCTTTAAACATTCAAAATAGGGATGTTTGCGTATTTGTTTCCAAAGGGCTGGATCTTGACAAGATTTTGCAAAAAAACCCAAAGCCTCCACCGTTAAGTCTACTTCGGCTTCCAGTAAACATCGGGCTGCATAAAAATTTTTCTTCCTCGCCGCGGCCTCCAAAGGAGTAAATGAAATGTTGATTACATTCTTTAAACTTTCAAAACGGGGATGCCTTCGTACCTGATCCCACACTGGGTTTTGACAGGTATCCGCAAAAAAAATCAGAGCCTGCGATGTTAAATCTACTCCAGCTTCAAACAAACATTGAACTGCGCAAAAATTATCACTCCTGGCCGCCATTTCTAGAGGTGTATCTCCAAGCAATCCAACTTTGTCCTTTAAATGTCTAAAAAGAGGATACTGACAGACCTGTTCCCAAACGACTGGATCTTGGCAAGTTCTCGCAAGAAAAATAAGCGCCTCCACAGTCAAATCCACTCCGACCTCAAGCAAACACTGAACCGCGAAAAAATTATTATTCCTTACTGCCGCTTCCAATGGAGATTTTTTAAATACATCAACTTCATTTTTTAAGCTTTTTAAATGAGGATATCGTCGTATCTGTCCCCAAAGTATCGGATTTTTAAAAGCTCTCGCAAGGGAACTCAGAGCCCCTCCTGTCAAATCTACTCCAGCCTCAAGTAAATGTTGAACTGCATAGAGATTTTTCTCAATCGCCGCCCATTGCAGAAGAGTATAACCCAATGAATCAACAGAATTTTTTAACCTTTCAAAATGAGAGCACTGTCGTATCAGTTCCCAACAAGTAAGATCTTGACAGGTACTCACAAAAGAAAATAAGTGGCTCTCTGTCAACAACCACTCCACTGCACAGAAATTACGACTCTTGGCCGCTCTTTCCAGAAGAGTTCCTTCGACTTCGTTTTCTAAGCCCTTAAAATGGGGATGTTGCAGTATCTGCTTCCAAATCGCCGAATCTTGGCAAGTTTCTGCAAAAATCAGCAGAGCCTTTGCCGTTAAATCTACCCCAGCCTCAAGCAAACGTAAAGTCATGTAGTCATTTTTCGTGCTTGCTGCAGTTTCTAGTGGAGTGATCCCAAATGAGTTGACCGCGTTCTTTAAGCTTTCAAAATGAGGATGTTGCCGTATCTGTTCCCAAAGCATTGGGTTTTGGCAAGTTCCCACAAAAGAGTCCAGGGCCTCTCCTGTCAAATCTGCTCCAGCTTCCAATAAACATCGAACTGCACAGGCATTGTCTTTTAACGCTGCAATATACAAGGCAGTTATCCCTACTACTGAATAGTTTTTTAAGCTTTCGAAAAGGGCAGATTGGCGTACTTTCTCCCAAATGACCGGATTTTGGCAACTCGCCGCAAAAGAGTGCAAGGCCTCTCCTGTCAAATCAGCTCCAACTTCAAGTAAGCATTGAATTGCGCAGTCGTTTTTCACGGCTACCGCGAGTTCCAAGAGACTTTCTGCGGATAGATAAATGGGGTTCTTTAAGCTTTCAAAATGAGGATGTTGCCGCATCTGTTCCCAAAGCACTGGATTTCGGCAAGTTCTCACAAGAAAGTTCAGAGTCTGTATTGTGAAATTTGCTCTTGCTTCAAGCAACCATGAGACAAGATAATCATTCTTCGCTTGAGCTGCAACCTCCAAAAGAGTGTCCCCGTGCGAGTCGCATGCGTTTTTTAACCTTTCGAAATGAGGATTCCGGAAGATCAATTGCCAAAGATCTTCGTCTCGGCAGGTTTCTGCCATCCACGACAATGCATCTAAAGTTAACGAAGTCTCCTTGCGAAGAAGACGTTTTACCGTTTTCCAATGCGTTTCCATCATGGCTTGTTCCAATACAGATGCTGCACTCATATCACACCAATTCTGCTTATTATTCGATGACTGAGGTTAACATTAACGTGAAAAATAATTTATTACCAGGGCCCTTAAGCAGCCTGTAGAGAACCAATAAAATTTCCTGTGTCAAAAAATACTTGCCATTTTATTGTAAAATAGCAAAAATGCCGCTTTTTTAGGAGATAAGCATGTCACGTTATTTGGATCCAAAATCAGATGTCGTATTTAAGCGAGTGTTTGGAGATCATCCCAAATTGTTGAAAAGTTTTTTGAATGCCGTATTACCTCTAGCACCAGGTCACGAAATTGTGGAACTTACGCATCTTTCTCCAGAACATGTCCCCATCATCCCCGTGCTAAGGCGAACCATTGCCGACGTCCAATGTACAGATCAGGCTGGCCGAGTTTTCATTGTGGAAATGCAAATTAACTGGAACAATAGCTTCAAACAACGACTGTTATTTGAATCCGGCCAAGCTATTGTGAAACAGTTGGAAAAAGGCGAAGACTACCATCTTTTGCAACCCGTGTATGGTTTAGGACTCATCGGTGAAGCTTTTGATCCAGAACCTTCCATTTGGTATCACCATTATCAATTAATCAATGTGATGAAGCCCACGCGAGACGTGATTGAGCATCTTCAACTGGTGTTTGTGGAATTGCCCAAATTGCCCGTTCAGTCCCGAGACATCAAAAAACTGAGATTACTCTGGCTACGATTCATGCGAGAAATTGATCACAAAACCAAAGAAGTTGACCCAGAACTGCTCAGTGTTCCAGAAATTCAGCAAGCCGTAAGCTTAGCGGAAGAAGCTGCCTACACTCCGGGAGAGCTGATCTCATACGAACAGTATTGGGACCAAATCAGTCGAGAGAAAACACTGCTTTTAGGTGGACATCGCGACGGCTTAGCTCAGGGCTTAGCTCAGGGCCGTGCAGAAGGAATTCTTGAAGCCAAATTGGCTATGGCACAGTCATTGCAGAATCAAAACTTCCCGTTAGAACTGATTAAAAATGTAACAAAACTATCAGACCAAGAATGGTTAACCTTTATTCAATCCAAAAATTCCCTATAGCTTTGGAATTTAAAGTAAAAATTCCGCGCTTTAATTAATTGTCATAATAAAAATAGATTGTGCCCAGAATTTGAATGGGAAATCACACTTAAAAATCCCTCTTTTAATTGAAATAAATATATGTTACATTTATTTATATTTCATTAAATTTAAAGATAACACTTAATAAAATTTTAAGAATTGAAATCTACTATTTCTGAGGCCCTCATAAAAAGAAGAAGGAAGTGCTATGGCGAATCAGTACGCTGGGAGCTTTGAACACAAGATCAAACAGAAATTTGATTGTTCTGCGAAGGAACTTTTGGAAAAATTTTCGCAGGAAAATCTTTCTTATAACGATGTTGAAAAGCGTTTAGGCTTTACTCACGGAACCATACGCAAGTGGGCGAGACGCTATGGTATTTGCCTACAAGCTTGTCACCCCACTCATGAACTTCACGAGAAAACCCATCGTTTTTTTGAAACTGAAATGAATGCGCATAATTTTCTGAGTCGAAAATGGAAGCTCGGTAACTAACTTTTCTCTTGGATTTAATAAAAATCTCATGATTTAATGCGCTTTTTACCTCGATAGGAAGCATCCATGAATATCCATCTCATTATGATTCACAATGGCGAAAATGTAGGGGACAAAAACCAATCTCTTGGCATTATTAGCGCGCTTTTGGAATTTAAAAGCGATGCAATGCATATGACTCATGAAGAATTTTCAAGCAAAACGCAAGCCATGGAGCTGCTCCACGGGAAAATGGTCACCCTACTGAGCGAAGGAATTCAGCTTGTTTTAGTCAGCGCAGGGTCAAGCGGATTAATCGTGCTTCATGCCTTGAAGCAATGCTATCCCAGCGTTAAAAGCCTCTGGAGTGGGCATCAAGTTTTTAAAGAAATTGATTTATTTGAACATGCGCTAATGCCTGATCTCATGGCCTTTCCCAAACATCAAGAGCCCTACATTCCTGAATTTTTAAAAGCAAAGACTCGCTTAGTGCTCACCGATGGAGTCCCGCACAATGTTTCTGATAGCACAATTGCAAGTGATCTCAAGTTATGTGAGGAGAGAGGGATACCCTTGCCCATGCTCGCAAAAAAAACTGCCGTCATTATTTTGCCTGGAGATGCTCCTGATGTGACGGGCGTAGACAAACTATTTACGGGAAAACATGCAGTTTTGTTGGCCGATCGTATTCATGCCTGTTATTCCGATTATCATTTTGCAGTGACTAATGGTCCTCGAACCGGCAAACATTTGGATCCTTTGGCTCATCGAACAGGCCTAGTGGACTCAGTCACCCAAGCCTTCTCAGATCGACTCGCTGAACTCAGTGGCCGAAAACCTGCAATATATGATTTTCAATTTTCTTCACTGCCCAGCGCTTACAAACCTTTGCTGCATGCGGTCAAGACTGGCGATGACCATATTTTACTTTGCCCAGGGGAGTCCACTTCAATGGTAACAGAGACTTTGGGATATTTGCCTCGTGAAAAAGTCGTCATTCTGGAAGTTCCTGAAGTCATGAATGAGGCTCACTATGGACATATGCTTGAAATGATAAAAATGGAAAACGTCCGAACTCTCAATCCTTCTGGCTTAGTTTGCGTTACCTCAACCAAGAGCTCAGAAAGCAAAGGAGAACTGGCTGCTACTCAGATTGCTCGGGAATACTACAAAGATCTGAGCGCTCCAGCTTTAGTGCTTTATCCAAAGAGTACGCACACGGCGGAAGATTCGGCAAAGATAGCGGCTGAGCTTTAATCCTCACAGCGTTGCGTAAGTTACGCAGCGCTTTTATTGAAGCGTAAATTATGCTACGCCATTCAAGATCCGCTTTTGAGTGCGTAAAAGAATAGTATACCCATTCAACGACTAACTTTTAATGAAAATATGCCCTAACCAACGCTGAATCATCGCTTCGCTCAAGTCATTCAAGATCTCTGGCTTGGTTTTATACTTTTCATTCAAAGCCTCACTGATTTTTTTCACTTGCGGCAATAAGGCACGGTCTCGAATGAGATTCGCGATTTTAAAATCTACTTCTCCCGTTTGCCGCGTTCCCAGGACTTCTCCTGCCCCTCGTAATTCCAGATCTTTTTCAGCAATATCGAAACCATTACTTGTTGCTTTAAGACAAGTCAATCGCTCTCTCGCCAGGTTTGACAAAGGCATTTGATACAACAGAATGCAGAAACTCTCCTCCTGACCTCGCCCAACCCGACCTCGCAACTGATGCAACTGCGCCAAGCCAAGACGCTCCGGATTCTCAATCACCATTAAGCTCGCATTCGGCACGTCTACCCCCACTTCAATCACCGTGGTTGCAACCAAAATATCCAAATTTTTAGACTTAAAACTTTCCATGATTTTCTGTTTTTCAAGAGGCTTCACACGACCGTGCAAAAGCCCAATTCGCAAAGTAGGAAGGCTCTTTTTCAATTGCAGAAAAACGTCTTCAGCCGCTTGAAAATCCAAATGTTCAGACTCTTCAATCAAAGTACAAACCCAATACACTTGCCGACCCTCAGCGACTTTATGATGAATTTTCTCGATGACTTCCGCTCGCCTATCTTGATTCACCAGCAGTGTTGAAACTGGTTTTCGCCCCTTGGGTAACTCATCAATGATAGAAATATTCAAGTCTGCATAAGAAGTCATGGCTAGCGTTCGAGGGATAGGAGTCGCTGTCATAATCAACTGATGCACCCCGCCTCTCATTCCAGCTTTGTCGAGCAAGGCTTGACGCTGTTCCACCCCAAATCGATGCTGCTCATCAATAATGACCAGTCCTAAATGTTTAAAATCCACCCCCTCTTGAAATAAAGCTTGTGTCCCAATGAGGATATCTACTTCGCCTAACGCCGTTCCTTGTCTCACTGCTTCCTTCTTTTTAAGATTCAGAGAACTCGTCAGAAGGCTAACTTTAAGGGGAAGGTCACCCCAATATTTCAAAAAATTCAAATAATGCTGCTCTGCCAGAATCTCGGTGGGCACCATGATCGCCACTTGTGCCTGATGCTCTACCACTTGAAGCGCTGCCATCATGGCCACCAAGGTTTTCCCCGACCCCACATCCCCCTGAAGCAGTCGGTGCATGGCGGTATTTTTCTGTAAATCGGCAGCAATTTCTTGAATCACTCGTTCTTGCGCTTTCGTTAAAGAAAACGGTAAGACCTCTCTCACTTTTGGCTCAAAGCGATTTTGTTTGATAAACGGAGAAGCCGGTATTTTTGCTTTCAAAGCCCGGATTTTTTCCATGGTCAATCGATGTGCCAAGAGTTCCTCAATGATCAAGCGTTGTTGCGCTGCATGGCGCATCAGCAGCAAGTCCTCCACCGACTCGGTTTTAGGGGGAAAATGCACAATTCTTAAGGCTTCTATTAATGAAAGTTTCTGAACATCCTCAAGAGGCAATAACTCGATTAAATATTCCGGATGAGTCAAGGTCCATTCAAAAGCTTGACGCATCCATTGTCGAAGACGCGTTTGGCTTAAGCCTTCGCTCAAAGAATACACTGGGGTCAGTACAGCATCGATCGGTGGAAACGAGTGCTTCTCATAAACTTGATACTCTGGATGAATCATTTCTCCCTGACCTTTCCTCAGTCGGTATTCTCCATACGCTCTGACCATTCTCCCAGGAATGAATTGATTTTTTTGTCCTGCATTGAAATAAAAAAAACGCAAAACCAGTAATTTTTCTGGGTATTTTGGATCTTTTAAATAACACAGCAGCGAACGACGACGTCCAAACGTAATTTGGGCTTCAAGAATTTCGCCTTCAATCAGCATTTCTTGAGCTGTCATTGCCATCAAAGGCGCTTGGGAAATAGGAATCACTCGAGTACGATCTTGATAAGAACGAGGCAGATGAAAAAGCAAGTCTTGAATTGTAAAAATGCCGAGTCGGCTCAGCTTTTGAACGGAGGCTTCACCGACCCCTTTTAAACATTTAAGATTCGACATGCGCTTCGATTAAGGCAGATACTCCATGAGCATGAATTAAATTCTCAACGCCTGAAGAAGGCAAAGAAAATTTAAGTATCAGCTGATGCTCTTGAGCATGACGGATGCATTCAATCAAAAAAGCCAGGCCTGCAGTATCTATTTTTGACAAGGTTTTGCCAGAAATTCGCCATGAACCTGCTTTGGGAAAAATTTTCATCCATTTTTTAGCATTCTCTCCTTGAGATAAAGAAAAAACACTCAGGACCCCAGAGAACGTCCACAGCGTTTGCTTCGCATCCTGTTTTATCACTAAATCGAGATATCCATTCGAAATCATTTTATTTTCTCATTCAAAGTTTTTAGTGCAGAAACCAGCGCAGACAAGGAGGCATAAGAATCGAATTGAGCACGATAATTACTGACGAAACTAATGCCTTCGATCGCTAAATCATAAATTTTCCAGGTTTGCCCTGAGCGCTCGAGGTAGTACGTCACATTGGAACCCGCCCCTCCATTCATCGGTTGAATCAAACCGTTGATCGAAATTTTTTGTTCCTGTTTCCAGACCGCATCACGAATCGGATAAATTTTGAATGTGTAATCCGAGACTTTTAACAAGCCGGCAGAATAATTATGCGTCACCATTTGAGCGAATTGCGTAATAAATTCTTGTTGAAGTGCAGGGCTAGCGCTATTCCATTTTACCCCTAAAGCAGAGCCTGCCATTTGATCTAAATCGATATGAGGCAAGACTTGCTGCTCCACCAAGGCGTACAGTTTATCGGGAGAAGTGGCGAGAGAGAGTTGATCTTTTTGAATTTCTTGTTTTATCGTTCCTACAAAATTGGCCAAGAAGGTAGCGGGATTTTGAACTCCGACCACGGGCGATTGAGCAGGAACGGCGCTGTCCGACGAACTCGATTCCAAAGAAAAAATATTCGACAAAGGCAAAGAAATGGAACCAATTAAGGTTAAACCCAGACAGATTTTCTTAAAATTGTTCATTTTTTAGGCCCCCCACTGCTCATAAAGGTCGACAACAAAGAAGAAATATTCGTTGCGGAATATGTCGTTTGAATTCGACTTCCCGGTTTTAAAATACTTTGTTCGAAACCCGGGTTGAGACTCACATAGTTATCCCCCAGCAATCCGGCTTGCGCGATGGCGGCAGAAGTGTCTGCGGGTAAGGCATCAATTTCATCATTCACTTTTAAAGTCACATTCGCTTCAAAGGTGCTTGGATCCAACTCAATATGACTGACTTGACCAATCGTGACGCCAGCTAATCGAACAGGCGCTCGAATTTTCAAATCTCCAATGTTCGAAAAAACCGCTTTAAGTTGATAGGTATGAGCTCTCATATTGCTTACATTCAAACCGCTCACTTTAATCGCCATGAACATCATCGCCACCGCTGCCAAGAGAATGAGAACTCCCACTGAAAATTCCAATCTTGCTTTCATCGTTTCACCTTATATTTATTTAAACATCCATGCCGTTAAAAAGAAGTCAAAGCCTAAAACGGCGAGAGAAGAATAAACCACGGTTCGCGTAGTCGCTCTCGCAATGCCTTCTGAAGTCCCCTGACAGGAATACCCTTGATATAAGGCGATCCAAGCAATGACCCAAGCAAAAACCAGGCTTTTGATCAATCCATTCAAAACATCATCGCGAAAATCCACCGATTGCTGCATGTTCCCCCAAAAAGCTCCCCCATCGACTCCTAACCAATCCACACCAATCCAATATCCCCCCAAAATAGACAAGGCATTGAAAATTAACATTAGCAAAGGCATGGCGACGACACCTGCCCAGAATCGGGGAGCGATCACTCGACGCAGGGGATTCACGCCCATCATTTCCAAAGCAAGTAGTTGTTCCGTGGCTTTCATCAACCCAATTTCTGAGGTGAGTGCACTGCCTGCTCGACCAGCAAACAACAAGGCGGTGACCACAGGGCCCAATTCTCGAACAACGGACAAAGCAATCAATTGTCCCAAGGCTTGACTGGCTCCAAATCGAGATAAAGTGTTGTATCCCTGCAAACCCAAAACAAATCCAATAAAAATGGCTGAGACCACAATAATTACCAAGGAAAGGAATCCTACATAGAAGAGCTGTCGATAACTTTGCCGAAATGACACCGGTCCCCACAGCACTTGAAACAAAAAGATGCCGAAGTTCCCCAAACCTTCCAAAATCTCGATTCCCCAAGCGCCTAAATCGATCAATCTATTTGCTTTATTCATGCAAAAAATCCTCTTGAATCGACACTGCAGGATAATGAAATGGGACGGGCCCATCAGGACGGCCATGAATGAATTGCTCCACTTTCGGATTTTGGCTTTCGAGCAACGATTGCGGCGTCCCCTCTCCAATCACTTTTCCTTCCGAAATGATATACACATAATCGGCGATACTGCAGACTTCCTGAACATCATGAGACACCACAACAGAACTCAAGTTGAGCGTGTCATTTAATAATCGGACTAATTTGATCACGACTCCCATGGAGATAGGATCTTGCCCCGTGAAGGGTTCGTCGTACATCATAATTTGAGGATCCAAACTCACGGCTCTGGCCAGAGCCGCACGGCGCGACATCCCTCCCGATAATTGACTCGGCATAAGATAAGCCGCGCCTCGAAGCCCTACCGCTTCCAGCTTCATCAAAACAATACTTCGAATCATCGATTTTGGTAGTGAGGTATGCTCCCTCAGCGGAAAAGCCACATTCTCAAAAACAGATAAGTCGGTAAAAAGCGCCCCACTCTGAAATAACATGCCCATTTTTTGTCGAAGTTCAAAGCGCTTTTTTGCAGACATTTTATTGATATTTTCACCTAAAACGCTCACTTCGCCCGATTGCGGCCGAATCAAACCCCCAATTAAATGCAAAAGAGTCGTCTTACCCGTTCCGCTGGGACCCAGAATCGCAGTGACTTTCCCTTTCTGAATGCGCAAAGAAACCCCATCGAAAATCGTACGACTTCCGCGACAAAACTTAAGATTTTGAATCTCAATCACTGCTTCGCTTTGACTCGCTTTCATTCTCGCTTGCCTGCCCCCTCAACCTCTCGTTACTATAGTTCAACTTACACGAAACTTAATATTTTATGACATCAAGCCCTTCTTCTTATCAACGCATTGCTAAAAAAGTCTTCGATCAAGAAATCCGCGCGATTGAATCGACTCGATCCTCGATCAATGAAAATTTTGATGAAGCTTGCAAACTTTTGATGAATTGCAAAGGAAAAGTCATTCTAACGGGAATGGGCAAGTCTGGACATATTGCACGAAAAATTGCAGCAACCTTTGCCAGCACAGGAACTCCTGCCTTTTTTGTGCACCCCGCCGAAGCGCAACACGGAGACTTAGGCATGATCGATGCCAATGATGTCGTCATTGCGATTTCTTATTCTGGAGCCACTCCAGAGATTCTCGCGCTGCTTCCTCACCTCGTCCGTTTTAAAATTCCCTTGATTACCCTCTCTCAAAGAAAACCCTCTCCCCTAAGTGCACAGGCTCAAGTGACCCTTTTTGTAGATATTGAATCCAAGGAAGCCTGCCCTTTGAATCTGGCCCCCACTTCTAGCACCACCGCAAGTCTCGTGCTAGGAGATGCCTTGGCAGTGACTTTATTGGAATCAAAAGGATTTAGAGAACACGATTTTGCGCAATTCCATCCGGCCGGAAATCTGGGGAAAAAATTACTCCTCAGCGTGGATGAATTAATGCACAAAGGGGAAGCTCTGCCCTGTGTACCTTCAGAAGCGACCGTTGAAGCCGCAATTTTAGAAGTCACCAAAAAACGACTTGGCATGACGACGATCTGCTCTCCCACCCAAACTTTAGAAGGCATCTTCACCGATGGCGACTTAAGACGAACCTTTGAAAAGCATATCGATATTCGAAAAACCCCGATCAAAACCTGCATGACAAAAAATCCCAAAACCATGCACAGTGGGGACTTAGCTGTCAAAGCCGCTCAGTTGATGCAAGAATTTAAAATTACGGCCCTTCCTGTTTTGGACGCACATGAGCGCATCATCGGTGTTGTGCATTTGCATGATCTCTTCGGTCATGGTGTGATTTAACCTTTTTGAGGAGATTCGTGATGAGCCTTTTGCAAGCTTGTGTTGAGAAATCCTGCATTTTGGTGATTGGAGATCTTATGCTGGATCGATATCTCGAAGGCACGAGTTCCAGAATCTCTCCCGAAGCTCCCGTTCCCATTGTTAATATTGAAAAAGATTATGCGGTCTTGGGCGGTGCAGCGAACGTCGCTCACAATATTACCGCCTTGTCGGGACAAGCTTTCTTACTTGGATTTTCAGGATCTGATGCTTCAGCGGATTTACTTAATCAAAAACTAAAAGAAGCGAAAATTCACAATCAGATTATCCGAAGCTCTCTACCCACCATCGTCAAACTTCGCATCTTAAGTCAGCATCAACAATTACTTCGACTCGACTTTGAAAAATCGTATCAAGATCTCGATCAGGATCCGCTTTTCGAAAAATTTAAAACCTGTTTGATTGAGCACCCTGAAATTCAAACACTGATTTTTTCCGATTACGGAAAAGGAACGCTCAAAGACATCTCTCGTTTCATTGAATTTGCCTCCAATCGAAAACTGAAGACCTTAGTGGATCCGAAAGGTCATGACTTTTGCAAATACCGAGGTGCCACTCTGATCACCCCCAATTACAGTGAATTCACGGCAGTTGTGGGCCCCTGCAAAGATGAAGCAGAGATGATCAAAAAAGGAACCCAATTTTTAAAAGATTCCAGAATTCAACACTTGTTGATTACTCGAGGGGCCGAGGGTATGACTTTGATCGAAGAAGATGGCAGCGTGACGCATCAAAAAACGCATGCAAAAGCCGTCTTTGATGTCACAGGGGCCGGAGATACGGTCATCGCGGTGCTGGGCCTGGCTTTAGCGGCAGATCAAACTCTCAAAACCGCCATGCATCTTTCCAATGCCGCTGCAGGAGTCGTTGTCGGGAAAGTCGGAACTTCAACCTTGTCCTTTAATGAACTTCATGAAGCCATCCATCCCAGTGAAACCATCAAGCCTGAGTTTCGAACTGGTGTGCTTTCTCGAGCCGACTTAAAAGCAGCTGTTGATCAAGCAAGAGTCGGGGGCGAGTCCATTGTCTTTACCAACGGATGCTTTGATTTACTGCACTTAGGTCATGTCGAATATTTGAAAAAAGCGAAGTCCTTAGGAGATCGACTCATCGTTGCTGTCAATAGCGATGCCTCCGTGAGAAAGCTCAAAGGCGAACATCGCCCCATCTTGCCCGAATTTGAACGACTGGCCCTTTTGGCAGCCTTATCGTGCGTGGACTGGGTGGTTTCCTTTGAAGAAGACACGCCGGAACCCTTGTTGAATCTCTTAAAACCAGATGTGCTCGTCAAAGGCGGAGATTACACAGAAACTCAAATTGTAGGTCACGAAATTGTCAAATCTTATGGTGGAAAAGTCTTGCCATTGAGCTTTATTCCCGGTAGATCCAGCACTCAAATTATTGAAAAAATTCGAGGGAAATGAATCCATGCAGACTCATGAAATTCTCCATATTGCCAAGCTTTCGCGGCTCAAGCTTTCAGCGGAAGAAATTCCCGTTCATGTCGAACGATTTCGAAAAATTCTAGACATGGTCAATGCGATTCAAAGCGTGAATACGGAAGGGATTTCGCCCATGCGACATCCCTTTGATGCCAAAATGACCTCCTCTCAGCTGCGAGAAGATGTGCCCAATGAAACCGCAGAATCTTTTGTCTTAACGACGAAAGAAGATCCTTATTTTTATGTTCCAAAAGTTATCGAATAAGTATTGAGGCTAGGAATGACATACTCTTTTAAAAGTTTAAAAACGCTACGTACCGAGCTCGACAAGGGCGACTATTCCAGTGAAGAGCTCATTCAAAGCATCTTCAAACATCTCGATCATTTAAATCAGCAGGCTCCGGCCAAAACCCTCAATGCATTTATCACGCTTAGCCCCGAACTCGCGCTATCACAAGCCAAACAAGCCGATGCTTTGCTACGAAAGAAACAAGGAGGCGCGCTGACGGGTTTACCCATTGGTCATAAAGATTTGTTTTGTACGCAAGGGGTTCGAACAAGCTGCGGCTCTAAAATGCTTGAACATTTCATCCCCCCGTATCATGCCACTGTCGTCCAAAAAACCTTTGATGCTGGGATGTGCATGATTGGAAAGCTCAACATGGATGAATTCGCCATGGGCTCATCGAACGAATACAGTTATTTTGGCCCGGTTTCCAATCCTTGGGATACACAGCGGAATCCCGGAGGCTCCAGCGGAGGTTCTGCAGCAGCGGTCTCCGCAGGATTTCTTCCTGCCGCAACGGGAACCGATACCGGGGGTTCCATTCGACAACCGGCAGCCCTCTGCGGCATCACTGGACTGAAACCCAGTTATGGACGAGTGTCTCGTCATGGCATGGTGGCTTTTGCTTCGAGTTTAGATACCGCCGGTCCTCTCGCTCGTAGCGCAGAAGATTGTGCGCTTTTATTTCAAGCGCTGGCGGGATTTGATCCCAAAGACAGTACCAGCATTCAACATCCCGTTCCTGACTATGTAGAGTCGCTAAACCGCCCCATCAAAGGACTCAAAATTGGACTGTTGAAAAATTTTCAAAGCCAATACTTGGAAGCTGAAGTGCAGCATGTCTTCAATGCCAGCTTTCGCACGTTGGAGTCCCTCGGCGCAGAATTAATTGAGGTGGATTTGCCCCATATTCATCTGGGCATTGCGGTTTATTATATTTTAGTTCCAGCCGAAGCTTCCTCCAATTTAGCTCGATTTGATGGCGTGAGATATGGACATCGAGCTGTGGCTCCCTCGGGAAAACCTTACGACCTGGAAGAAATGTATGAACGATCCCGGCAAGAAGGCTTTGGTGATGAAGTGAAACGTCGAATCATGCTGGGGTCTTTTGTCCTCTCCAGCCAAGGTTACGATGCCTATTATTTAAAAGCACAAAAAGTTCGACGATTGATTGCAGAAGATTTCGCCAAAGCTTTTCAAAAAGTGGATATTATTGTCGGTCCCAGCGCTCCTGGCACTGCTTCTCGAATCGGCGAACACAGCGCAGATGCCACTCGGGCCTATCTCGAAGATATTTTCACTTTGCCCGTCAATTTAGCGGGATTGCCTGCTTTAAGTCTTCCTTGCGGATTTCATCATGGACTTCCGCTCGGGATGCAACTGATTGGACCCGCCTTCGACGAAGCTCGTCTTTTGCAATGTGCCCATCAGTTTCAATTAGCGACCGATTGGCACCAACGTCGACCCGCGCTTTAGGAGTTTTTTATGTCATCCTCTCTCTACGAAACCGTTATGGGACTTGAAGTTCATGTGCAGCTGGCGACTCAAACGAAATTATTCTCCTCTGCTCACACTTGTTT
>OBEQ010786619.1_pt1 | contig 23938 bp, 22 predicted proteins | sample 1670901 | NCBI WGS metagenome assembly OBEQ01 (sample SAMEA104232315, study PRJEB22302) | groundwater metagenome | biome: forest; feature: aquifer; material: groundwater | place: USA | collected 2011-08-07 | depth 5.4 m | reverse complement strand
CCCGCCGGCGCGGCCCGCCTCGGCGCCCCGCCCGGCTGCGGCGCGGTCCACTCCGACCGCCTCCAGGACCCGCTGGAACCGGGCGGCTTCGGTGTCGAACAGGGCGCGCACCCGTTCCAGGAGATCGTCGCGGGCCCGTTCGGCCAGGTCGCGCAGAGCCTGATCGGCGAAGACGCCATCGAGCACCCGCCGGGCGATGACCGCTGTGTCGCTGTCGACGCCGAGCTCCGCCCCGGTCGGCACGAACGCGGTCGTGGCGAATGCTCCGATGATCACCAGCAGCCTGGTGGCGTTGACCGCGTACCCGCTGGTGCGCGCGACGGTGCCCCGGCCGGCGGACTCGGCGCGGATCCGTTCCCGCAGCTCGCGGCGCCAGTCGAGCAGGAGCTGGTCCACCCGCTGCGGCAGGTCCGCTGCCGGCGCGCTGAGGGCGTCCGGGCGCGCGCCGAGGTCTGCTCCGGCCGAGCCGGGCAAGCCGGCCGAGCGGGGGTCCGTTGCGGGCGAGCCGGGCAAGTCGGCCGAGCCGGGGTCCGTTGCGGGGGCGCCGGGGGGCGCGTCGAGCAGCCCGGGCCCGGCCGGATGCAGCCGCCACGAGGTGTACGCCTGCTCGGCGGCGTCCGCCGCGGCGTTGCGCAGCACTGCCGTCACCGCTGACTCCAGGGCTGCCTGGAAGCGGGTACCCGCGGCGCTCCGTCCGGTCAGCGCCTGTCCCAGCCGGTCCCGCGCCCGCCCGAGCTGAGCGGGTACGGCACGGGCCACGTCACCATCGCCGAGCAGTTCGTACCAGCTGACCAGGACCTCGCCGCGCAGCAGTGCCCCGTCGCGTACCCCCTGCTCGACCTTTGCCTGGGCGGTGCCGTACGCCGTGCGTACCCGCGCGGCCAACTCCTCGGCGGCGGCGACCTGGTTGTCGGCGGCCCGCGCGAGGGCGGCGAGAGCCGGTCCGAGCGCGCGGATGGCGCCGTGCACGGTCTGCCGCACCACAGCCGCCCGGGCTGCGGGCGAGTTGGCGAGCGTGGTGAACCAGTACCGCACCGCGGTCACCTGCTGCTCGTCGAGGAGTCCCTGGCCGTCCAGGTGTGCCTGGGGCAGCAGGAAGAGCGGTGCGTCGCCGAGGTCGTTGGTGCGGAGCCGGGCCCGGTAGTCGGCCTCGAGGGTTTCGTCAGCCCCCGGCGGTACTCGGTCGAGCAGCAGTACCACCACGGTGCCCCGGCTGCGTGCGGCGTGCAGCAGGTCCCATGGCGCGGCGTCGGCATAGCGGGCCGCGGTGGTGACGAAGAGCCACAGATCGGCGGCGGCGAAGAGCTGGGTGGCCAGCGCCCGGTTGCTGTCGACCACCGAGTCGATGTCCGGGGCGTCGATGAACGCCAACCCCGGTGTGAGCGCCGGCGCGGAGACGACCTGCAACGTCGTCGGGTTCTTGGCTGCGCCGGTGGTACGGGTCAACCCAGGCAGCAGGTGGATCTTGGAAAAGTACGGCACGTCGACCGGGTGGCACACGAGTACCGCTGCCCTGGTGGTGGGGCGGAGCACTCCGGCCGGGCTGACCGGAGCCCGGACCAGGCTGTTGACCAGCGTCGACTTGCCGACTCCGGTGGAGCCGCCGACCACCACGAGCAGCGGAGCGTCGAGGCGTCGTAGCCGCGGCACCAGATAGTCGTCGAGTTGGTCGACCAGTCCGGCGGTGATCCGCCGCGCCGACTCGGCGCTGGGCAGGGGCAGGACATAGCTGACGGAGCCGATCACCTGCCGCAGGTGGGCCAGCGCGTCCGGTAGGCCGGCCATTTCGCTGGCCGGTTTGGCCACAGCGGTGGGTTCGGTGTTCTGGGCCGGCAGGACGGGTTCACCGGCCGGCTGACGGGCGCGCGGCGCCGCGCCCTCGCTCCGGCGCTGCCTGCTGCGGGCGGCGTCGGGCGCGGGCGGGTTCGGTGGCTCCGTCGGCACCATGGTCGCGGACGTCCGTACCTGCGTCGGCGCTGGTGGCGCGGGAGCCGGGTCGCCGTGCTGGCTCACGGGGTACAGCCTGCACGATCACATCCGGCCCGACAATGCAACGCGCGTACCCCGTGCCAGGCCGCCGTCGCTGGTTGGGGTCACCGGATCAGTGGAGGCGCAGCAGCCCAGCGGCATAGTTGCGCGCCCCCGGCTCAACCCTGGCTTGACACGGGTCCCGCTGGTGGCATTATTGAGTCCGCATCACTCAACTTGTCCCGGACCCCAGCTGCGGCGGGTCCTGCTATCTGGAGGACGACACCATGGCACGTGCGGTCGGGATCGATCTCGGCACCACCAACTCGGTGGTCAGCGTCCTTGAAGGCGGCGAGCCCACCGTCATCGCCAACGCCGAGGGTTCGCGTACCACGCCGTCGATCGTCGCGTTCGCCCGTAACGGCGAGGTGCTCGTCGGTGAGGTCGCCAAGCGTCAGGCGGTCACCAACCCGGACCGCACGGTCCGCTCCGTCAAGCGCGAGATGGGCACCGACTGGTCCATCGACATCGACGGGAAGAAGTACACCCCGCAGGAGATCTCGGCGCGGGTACTGATGAAGCTCAAGCGCGACGCCGAGGCGTACCTGGGCGAGCAGATCGTCGACGCCGTGATCACCGTTCCGGCGTACTTCAACGACGCCCAGCGCCAGGCCACCAAGGAGGCTGGCGAGATCGCCGGCTTCAACGTCCTGCGCATCGTCAACGAGCCCACCGGCGCCGCCCTGGCGTACGGGATGGACAAGGGCTCCAACGAGCAGACCGTGCTCGTCTTCGACCTGGGTGGCGGCACCTTCGACGTCTCGCTGCTGGAGATCGGCGAGGGGGTCATCGAGGTCAAGGCGACCAGCGGCGACAACCACCTCGGCGGCGACGACTGGGACGAGCGGGTCATGCAGCACCTGGTCAAGACCTTCCGGGGTCAGCACGGCATCGACCTGTCGGCGGACAAGATGGCGATGCAGCGGCTCCGTGAGGCGGCCGAGAAGGCCAAGATCGAGCTGTCCGCGGCGCAGACCACGAGCATCAACCTGCCCTACATCACGGCCGGCGCGGCGGGGCCGCTGCACCTGGACATCCAGCTGTCCCGGGCGGAGTTCCAGCGGATGACGCAGGACCTGCTGGACCGCTGCAAGGGCCCGTTCGAGCAGGCCATCAAGGATGCCGGGGTCCGGATCGCCGATGTCGACCACGTGATCCTGGTTGGCGGCTCGACCCGGATGCCCGCCGTCTCCGACCTGGTCAAGGAGCTGATCGACCGCGAGCCGAACAAGGGCGTCAACGCCGACGAAGTGGTCGCCGTCGGTGCCGCTTTGCAGGCCGGTGTGCTCAAGGGCGAGGTCAAGGACGTCCTGCTGCTCGACGTCACCCCGCTGTCGCTGGGTATCGAGACCAAGGGTGGCATCTTCACCAAACTCATCGAGCGCAACACCACGATCCCGACCAAGCGCTCGGAGATCTTCACGACCGCTGACGACAGCCAGCCGTCGGTGCTGATCCAGGTCTTCCAGGGCGAGCGGGAGATCGCGTCGTACAACAAGAAGCTCGGTACCTTCGAGCTGACCGGGCTGCCCCCGGCGCCGCGCGGCGTACCGCAGATCGAGGTGACCTTCGACATTGACGCGAACGGCATCGTGCATGTCGGCGCGAAGGATCTGGGCACCGGCAAGGAGCAGTCGATGACCATCACCGGCGGCTCGGCGCTGCCGAAGGATGACATCGAGCGGATGATGCGCGACGCCGAGGACCACGCTGACGAGGACAAGCGGCGCCGCGAGGACGCGGAGACCCGCAACATCGCCGAGGCTCTGCAGTGGCAGACCGAGAAGTTCCTCGCCGAGAGCGGGGAGAAGTTGCCGGCCGAGGCGAAGGACGAGATCGCCGAGGCCCTCGGTGACCTGCGCAGCGCCCTCGGCGGTACCGACATCGAGCGGATCAAGACAGCTCAGGAGCGCCTCGCCGGTGCTTCGCAGAAGGCCGGTTCCCTGCTGTACAACCAGCCGGGTGCTGGTCCCGAGGGTCCGGGTGAGCCGCACGCCAGTGCCGGTGGATCCACTGGTGCTGCTCAGGATGACGTCGTGGACGCCGAAATTGTCGACGAGGACGACAAGCGGTGACGGACGATCCGGGTTCTGCCGGCCCGGAGTCGGCTCGCGGTGGCGCACCGGGGGGAGCGGGTCGGGCCGTGGGCCGGGCCACCCCGCCGGGCGGGGTAGCCACCCCTGAGGAGGATGACGTCGTACCGCAGGGGGGCGCCGCCGCCACGGCAGGTATCGGGGCGGACGAGGAGCGAGTGGTGATCCGGGACAATCGGAAGATCAATGTGGTGGACGGCGGTCCGGCCACCGTCAGCCAGCCTTCCGGCCCCGATGAGCTGGAAGACGCTGTGCCGGACGTGCTCACGGAAGCGCTGGCGCACGCCGCGGCCAAGGTTGCCGAGGCGACCAAGGCGGCGGCCAAGCTCGGGGATGCGGCCCGAGCTGCTGAGGCGGCCAGGGCCGTTGAGGAGGAAAAGGCCGCTGAGGCGGCCAAGGCCGCGGCGGCGGAGAAGGCAGCCGGGGCGGCCAAGGCCGCGAAGCCGGGGAAGGCAGCCGGGGCGGCCGGAGCAGCCGCGGCGGCGGAGCCGGAAATGGCCACGGAGGTGGACGGGAGCCCGGCGGATGCGCCGGTGTCCGGCGGTACCGCTGCCGAGCGGGAGAGGCTGCGCGCCGAGGTTGACGAGCGGACGAAGGATCTGCAGCGCGTCACCGCTGAGTACGCCAACTACCGCAAACGCGTCGACCGGGACCGGGCGCTGGTGGTGGAGCAGGCGACCGGGAACGTGCTGTCGGTACTCCTGCCGATCCTGGACGACCTTGACCGGGCCCGTGACCACGGTGACCTGGTGGGGCCGGTCGGTGCGGTGGCCGATCAGCTGACCAGCACGCTCGCCAAGTTCGGCCTGACCCCGTTCGGGACCAAGGGGGACCCGTTTGACCCGACGCTGCATGAGGCGGTCAGCCACGGCGTCTCGGCCGAGGTCACCGAGCCCACCTGTGTCGGGGTGATGCGCCGTGGATACCTGCTGGGTGAGCGGCTGTTGCGTCCGGCGCTGGTGGCGGTCGCCGATCCGGAGTGAGGTGAACGGGTGAGCTCCAAGGATTGGCTGGAGAAGGACTTTTACGCCGTCCTCGGCGTGGGCAGGTCGGCCTCCGCGAACGAGATCAAGAAGTCGTACCGCAGGCTCGCCCGCGAGCTGCATCCCGACCACAACCCCGGCGACAAAGAAGCCGAGGAGCGGTTCAAGAACGTCTCCGAGGCGTACGACGTGCTCTCGGACGACAAGCGCCGCAAGGAGTACGACGAGATGCGGGCGCTCTTCGGCTCGGGTGCGTTCCGGCGCAATGCCCGTACCGGGGCCGGGGCCGGGGCACCGTTCGACCTCTCTGACCTCTTCGGTGCGACCACTGCTCCGCCCAGCGGCGCCGGTACCGGTACCAGCGCCGGCGACCGGCACTTCGGTGGGGGCGGCTTCTCCGACTTGTTCAGTTCGATCTTCGCGGGCGGTGCGGGACGCCGGGGTGCCGCCCGGGGCCGCGACGTCGAGGCCGAGGTGACCCTGGGCTTCGTGGACGCGGTGCGCGGGGTCACGATGCCGTTGACTCTGCGTACCCCGGGAACCTGCGACACCTGTCACGGAAACGGTGCGGCTGCGGGCAGTCAGCCGCGAAGCTGCCCGCGGTGCCGCGGGGCTGGCCTGGTCACCACGAACCAGGGAACATTCAGCTTCTCCGAGCCGTGCCGGGAGTGCCAGGGCGTGGGGACCATCGTGGACCAGGCCTGCCCTGAATGCGGGGGTACCGGCGGCGTCACCAAGACGCGCACGCTGCACGTGCGAATCCCGGCCGGGGTCTCCGACGGTCAGCGGATCCGGTTGCCGGACCGGGGCGAGCCGGGTGAGCGGGGTGGGCCAGCGGGTGACCTCTATGTGGTTGTCCGGGTGCCCGCGGACGATCTGTTCGGCCGCTCCGGCGACGACCTGATGCTCACCGTTCCGGTCAGCTTCCCCGAGGCGGTGCTCGGCATCGACCTGCGGGTACCGACGATGGACGGCGTACTGACGCTGCGGGTACCCGCGGGTACCCCGAGCGGGCGCACGCTACGGATCCGTGGCCGCGGCGTCTCCCGCCGCGACGGCCACCGCGGCGACCTGCTCGTCACCGTGGAGGTACAGGTCCCCCAGCAGCTCTCCACGCAGGCGCGCAAGGCGCTGGAGGAGTACGCCGCGGCGAGCCCACCGGCCGCGCGGGAGCGCCTGGAGGCGACCGTCCGCCGGCTGGCCGGGCAGGGGGGTACGGGATGACCGAGGGGCTGTTCGGCGGCGGCGACCAGGCGTTCGGCGGCGACCAGGCGTTCGGCGGCGGCGAGGCGTTCGGCGGCGGCGAGCCGGGGTCCGACGCCAAGGTGTTCATCATTTCGGTGGCTGCCCGGCTGGCCGGGATGCACCCGCAGACGCTGCGCCAGTACGACCGGTTGGGTCTCGTCCAGGCCGGCCGGTCGCAGGGCGGCGGGCGGCGCTACAGCGCCCGGGACGTCGTGATGCTGCGCGAAATCCAGCGACTCAGCCAGGAGCAGGGCGTCAACCTCGCCGGCATCAAGCGGATCATCGGCCTGGAACATCTCGTCGTTGCGGCGCAGCGGCGCCTCGTCGAGCTCGAGTCGGAGCTGGAAGCTGCCCGTGATCGGGTCGCTGAGCTTGAGGCGGGGATGGCGGGGATGTTTCCGCGTCGCGACCTGGTGCCCGTCAACCCGACCCCGAGCGCGCTCGTGGTCTGGCGCCCCCGGCGCCCCAGCGGGATCTGACTGCTCAGCCGAGCCGGCGCGGGCGGCGGACCAGGCCGCCCTCGCACCAGTCGTGGTAGTCGAACAGCTCCGGTCGCGCGATCAGCATCCGGGTGTTGTGCGCCCAGGTGGTCATGATCCCGTCGCCGTCGGACTCCGCCTGTTCGACGAGCTTCTTCAGTCGTCGTCGCGGATGTGCCCGGAAATGGGTGCGGACCCCGTCGGCGGCGTAGATGTGCAGGCAGTGCAGCGCAAACCGGCGGGCCGCACAGCGCGGATCCATCGCGATCTCGAAGACGGTGCTGATCAGCCGGTCGCCGGAGGAGACGAGCAGGTCCCAGTCCCAGGGCAGGGTGTCCAGCGGCACCCGATCCGGGCTGTAGGCCCAGGCGCGCAGTTCTTCCGGGCTCGGATCCACCGGGTTTCCGAAGCCGCGGAACGACGCCTGTTGCACACTCACCGATACTCCGTACCAGCCGGCTGCCTGCGATGGCCCAGCCATGAACGGCGTCACGGTAGCTCGTACCTGCCTTGCTGGGGAATGGCCCGTTCGGCGACGCTGCCGACCGCGCCCGGAGTATCGGAGCCAGACCGCTCCCGATCGGTTGCGGGCTGCGGCGATATTTTCACTTTGCGATAATTAGTCCATATTGGTCTCTATGCTCGGTTGAGTCGACTTGGGCATGAGGCGGGGCCCGGATGACGCTCGCCGCGCTCACCTGGTCCGCCAACCGATAGGGAGTTCTCTGATGTCCTGGTTGTCCTCATCGCCAACCCGGCGCCGACTCGGCCGGACCGTCGCGATCGGTGGCCTTGCCGCTCTGCTCCTGGTCGCTGGCTGCGCGAAGAAGTCGACCGGCACCGACAATGCCAAGCTCAAGTTCGACATCGGCGTCACCGACACGACGATCAAGCTGGGCGTGATCAGCGACTACACCGGCACCTACAAGGCCGCGGGTAGCGCGGTCAAGCAGGGCCGCGCACTGTTCTGGGAGTCCAAGGGCAACAAGGTCTGTGACCGTACCGTCGAGTTCGTCGAGAGGGACTCCGGCTACGTCGTGGCGAACGGCACCACCGCCTACGACGCAATCAAGGGTGACGTGCTGATGCTCGACGAGCTGCTCGGCGCGCCGATCATCGCCGCGGTGAAGAAAAAGATCGGTGACGATCTCATGCCGACCATGGCGACCTCGTGGTCGTCGGCGCTGCTGGACAACCCGTACATCGTGATCACCGGTGCGACGTACGACATCGAGATGATCAACGGCGTCGACTACCTGGTCAAGAAGGGCAAGATCGCCAAGGGCGACAAGGTCGGCCACATCTACGTGGCCGGCGAGTACGGCGACAACGGCCTGGCCGGTGGCAGGGCCGCGGCCAAGGAGTACGGCCTGACCCTGGTCGAGAAGAAGGTCGTCGCGAGCGACCTCAGTATGGCCGGGCCGATCGCTGCGCTGAAGGCCGAGGGTGTCAAGGCCATCCTGCTGACCACGACCGTCACGCAGACCGGCTCGGCAGTGAAGGAGGCCGCCACCGCGGGCCTGGACGTGCCCTTCATGGGCAACAGCCCGACGTTCCTCCCGACGCTGTTCAAGGACGCGGTTGCCAAGCCGCTCCTGGAGAAGAACCTGTTGGTGTCGACCTCGCTCGCGCCGTACAGCTCCAGCGCTGAGGGCCCGGCCATGGTGCGGAGCACGTTCGAGGCCAAGTACCCGGACGGGGCCAGGACCGCCTTCGTCTCCTTCGGCTACGCCCAGAACCAGAGCGTGTTCGAGATCCTGGACGCCGCCTGCAAGAAGAAGGACCTGACCCGGGTGGGCGTGCTCGCGGGCCTGCACAGTGTCAAGAACCTCGATACCAAGGGCATCGTGCCAGCGCTGGACTACAGCAAGCCGAGCCAGATTCCGGCCCGGCAGACCTACATCGAGAAGGTCGACGCTGCCGACCCGGGCGGCCTTGTCGTCACGAACGAGCTGTACGCCGCCAATCTGGCGACCACGTACACCTCCAAGCCGTAACCGACAGTCGGTCCGGTGCCGCGACTCCCCAGCCGGGGTCGCGGCACCGGCGTTTCCGGCCCGGGTTGGTGGATCGGACCTGTCGCGGCAAAGTTGAGCTGGCTAGACTCAACTCGCACGTATCCGGTCCGCCATGGAAGCCGAACCGAGGGGCCCATGAATCCCGAACGCCTGACCACCAAGAGCCGCGAGGTCGTCTCCGCCGCAGTCTCCGCCGCGGTAACCCGAGGCCACGCCACGGTCGAGGCCTGGCACCTGCTGCTCTCCCTGCTGGACACCGGCGGCTCGACGGCGATCGCCCTGCTCCGCGCGGTCGGTGCCAATCCGGCCGAGGTCCGCCGGCGGGCGCTGCACGAGGTTGACCGGTTGCCATCGGCGCGCGGCGCCTCGGTCGCCGAGCCGGACGTCTCCCGGGAGTTCGCCAACGCGATCGCCGCCGGCGAGCAGATCGCCCGCCCGCTCGGCGACGAGTACGTCTCCACCGAGCACCTGCTCGCCGGGCTGGCCCGGGGCGGTGGTGAGGTGGCCCGGGCGTTGCAGCAGTCCGCCGCCACCGAAGAGAATCTGGTCGCCGCGTTCCCGGCGATCCGCGGCGGGGACCGCAGGATCACCAGCCAGGACCCCGAGCAGACCTTCCAGGCACTGCAGAAGTACGGCGTCGAACTGACCGCACGGGCGCGTGACGGCAAGGTCGACCCGGTGATCGGGCGCGACTCGGAGATCCGTCGAGTGATCCAGGTACTCAGCCGCCGTACCAAGAACAACCCGGTCCTGATCGGTGAGCCCGGCGTCGGCAAGACCGCGATCGTGGAGGGCCTGGCCCAGCGGATCGTCGCCGGTGACGTGCCCGAGTCGTTGCGGGACAAGAAGCTGGTCTCGCTGGACCTGGGCGCGATGGTGGCCGGAGCGCAGTTCCGTGGGCAGTTCGAGGAGCGCCTGAAGAGCGTACTGGAGGAGATCAAGAACTCCGACGGCAAGGTCATCACCTTCCTCGACGAGCTGCACACCGTCGTCGGCGCCGGCAAGGGCGGTGACAGCGCACTCGACGCCGGAAACATGCTCAAGCCGATGCTCGCCCGGGGTGAGCTGCGGATGGTCGGCGCGACCACACTCGACGAGTACCGCGAACACATCGAGAAGGACCCGGCCCTGGAGCGCCGGTTCCAGCCGGTACTGGTGGGCGAGCCGAGCGTGCCGGACACCGTCGGCATCCTGCGCGGGCTGAAGGAGCGCTACGAGGTGCACCACGGAGTCCGGATCACCGATGCCGCGCTCGTTGCCGCCGCGGCGCTCTCCGACCGGTACATCACCGACCGGTTCCTGCCGGACAAGGCCATCGACCTGGTCGACGAGGCCGCGTCGCACCTGCGGATGGAGATCGACTCGCGCCCGACCGAGGTCGACGAGATCCAGCGTGCGGTGGACCGGCTCGCCATCGAGGAGATGGCGCTGGCCAAGGAGCCCGACCCGGCGAGCGCGCAGCGACTGGCCAAGCTGCGGGCCGAGCTCGCCGACCGGCGTGAACAACTGACCGCACTGACCGAGCGCTGGAAGAACGAGAAGCAGCACATCGCGGCGATCTCGGCGGCCAAGGAGGAGCTGGAGCGGCTGCGCGGCGAGGCCGAGCGGGCCGAGCGCGACGCTGACCTGGCCACCGCCTCCGAGCTGCGCTACGGCCGGATCCCGGTGTTGGAGCGGCGACTGGTCGACGCCGAGGCGCAGTTGGCCGCCCAGCAGGTGGGCGGCGCGATGCTCAAGGAGGAGGTCGGCGCGGACGACATCGCCGCCGTCGTCGGTTCATGGACCGGGATCCCGGCCGGGCGGCTGATGGAGGGCGAGATCGCCAAGCTGCTGCGGATGGAGGAGTCCCTGCGGTCGCGGGTGGTGGGCCAGGCGGCAGCGGTGGCCGCAGTCTCCGACGCCGTGCGCCGGGCCCGGGCCGGGGTCGCCGATCCGGACCGCCCGACCGGCTCGTTCCTGTTCCTCGGCCCGACCGGGGTGGGCAAGACCGAGCTGGCGAAGGCGCTCGCCGGGTTCCTGTTCGATGACGAACGGGCGATGGTACGCATCGACATGAGTGAGTACCACGAGAAGCATTCGGTGGCCCGGCTGGTCGGTGCGCCCCCCGGCTACGTGGGGTACGAGGAGGGCGGCCAGCTCACCGAGGCGGTACGCCGGCGGCCGTACTCGGTGATCCTGCTCGACGAGGTGGAGAAGGCCCACCCCGACGTCTTCGATGTCCTGCTGCAGGTCCTCGACGACGGTCGGCTCACCGACGGCCAGGGGCGTACCGTCGACTTCCGCAACGCGATCCTGGTGCTGACCTCGAACCTCGGCTCGCAGATCGTCGCCGACCCCACCCTCACCGATGAGCAGCGCCGTGACGCGGTGATGGCGGGGGTACGCGGGCATTTCAAGCCGGAGTTCCTCAACCGGCTCGACGACATCCTGGTCTTCAACACGCTCAGCGCTGCCGAATTGCGCTCCATTGTGGACATCCAGCTGGCCGGGCTGGCCCGACGGCTGGCGGACCGCCGGCTCACCCTCGACGTCACCGACGCCGCGCGCGACTGGCTGGCCAACCACGGCTACGACCCGGTGTACGGTGCCCGGCCGCTGCGCCGGCTGGTCCAGTCCGCGATCGGGGACTCCCTCGCCCGGGCCCTGCTGTCTGGCGCGATCCGCGACGGCGAACAGGTCGTGGTCGAACTCGCCGACGACAAGAAGTCGTTGACCGTGCACGGCTGACAGGTCGGGGCGCCGCAGCGACGAGCCGGTGCGGTAGCCTGCGCTCGGTCAGGCCCGAGCCCCGGAGCCTCGGCGCGATATGTCCGGTGAGGAGAGCCATGGAGTACCCGCCTGCCCCCGCCCGGCCGACGCGCCCCGGCATCGTCACGGCCGCGGGGATCCTGCTGTACGCCACCGCGGCGCTGCAGCTGCTCAGCCTGTACCCGGTCTTCGTGTTCTGGGATTCGATGGGGTACGCGATCAGGCACACAGCCGTCGATGCCGCCACCAGGGACGGCGCCGGACCCACCGTCGTCGTCTTTGATGTGGTGATGGCCGTGCTCTTCCTGCTGGCGGCCGCCGTGCTCGTAGTGCTGGGCATCCTCAACGGTAAGGGGAGGAACGGCAGTCGGATCACCACCTGGGTCTTCGGCGGCCTGCTCATCTGCTGCGGTGGTCTGCTCACGCTCATCTCCGGGGCCAACACCCTGGTTCAGCGGGCGGGCGTCTCCGGTGCCAGCGGCACAGCCCGCAACGACGAGGTGGCCCGCATCGCGTTGGAGCACCTGCCCGGCTGGGTCAATCCGTCGACGTTGGCGTTGAGCCTGCTCACCACGCTGCTCGTCATCGGGGCGTTGATCCTGCTCGCGCTGCCCGCGGCCAACGCGTACTTCCGCAAGGCGCCGCCGGAGCAGGGCTGGGAGCCGCCGGTACCGCCGCCGGCCTACTACGGCTGACGAGGAGAACCCGATGGCACTGCCCGCGTCGCCGGACCGGCCGGCACGCCCCGGTACGGTCAGCGCAGCCAACTACCTGCTGTACGCCATGGCCGCACTCGTCGTGGCGGACAGCATCGTCACCTTCGGCGGGACGAACGCCGCCGGCCGGGCCGCGATGCGGGCCGGGGCCCCGGACCCCGCCACCGCCGACACGTTGGCGAGCTTCTGGACCGGCATCCTGATCGTTGTGGTGGTGGCCGAATTCCTCTTCGCCGCGGCCCTGTTCACCCTCGCGGTCCTCACCGGCAACGGCAGCAACGTCGCCCGCATCATCACCTGGGTCGTCGCCGGGCTCGCCATCTGCTGCTGCGGCCTGAGCCTCACCGGTGGAGGGGGACGGGGCATCGCCCGGTACTCCGGCACCAGCGGCTCGGTGAACCAGGCCGAGGTGCAACGCGTGATGCAGCAGCAGATCCCGGGCTGGCTGGAGCCGGTGAACCTGGTCATCACCGCGCTCATCGTGCTCGCCGCGATCGGCGTGGTGATCCTGCTCGCGCTGCCGGCCTCGCACCCGTACTTCCGCCGGACCCCACCCGGGCAGGGGTGGGAGCCGCCGGTGCCGCCGCCGATCGACAACGGCTGACCGGCATGGCGACGGCTGGCGGGCGGACCGCGCTGATCACCGGTGCCACGGCCGGGATCGGCGCCGCGTTCGCCCACGCGCTGGCGGCCCAGGGGTACGACCTGGTGCTCGTTGCCCGGGACGAGGCGCGGCTGGCGGCGTTCGCCGACGAGTTGGGCCGCCGGTACGGGATCCGCCCCGCCCCGCTCCCCGCCGACCTCAGCACCGACGAGGGGTGCGCACGGGTCGAGGCCCGGCTGACCTGGGCCGACCAGCCCGTCGACGCGCTGATCAACAACGCCGGGATCGCCCTGAACCGGCCCTTCCTGCGCAGCACGGTTCAGGACGAGGAGCGGCTGCTCCGGCTCAACGTGCACGCGGTGCTCCGGCTGACCCTGGCGGCCGTACCCGGCATGCTGCAACGCGGTCGGGGCGACGTGGTGAACGTGTCATCCGTGGCGGGCTTCGCCCCCGGCGCCGGTTCGACGTACTCGGCGACGAAGGCGTGGGTGACGAACTTCTCGCAGTCGGTCGGGCAGGTCACCCGGGCGCGGGGGGTGCGGGTGATGGCGCTCTGCCCGGGGTACACCCGGACCGAATTCCACCAGCGGGCCGGGATCGACACCGCCCGGATCCCCAACGGGCTGTGGCTCGACGCGGATGCGGTGGTCTCTTCAGGCCTGCGCGACCTGCGTAAGGGAAAGCTCGTGAGCGTGCCGGACTGGCGGTACAAGGCCATCGTCGCTCTTGCCCGGTACGCGCCCAGGGGGCTGGTCGACCGGGTAGGCGGTGCAGTCAACCGGCGTACCCGCCGGGATCGTGGGTGAGCCGCGGCGGGGCGTTGACATCCCTCGTTGGCGTGACCGATAAGCTGCGGACTATGGCTGACCGTGACGATTTGCGTACACTCATCGCGGATCTCGCGGTGGTGCATGGTCGCGTGATCCTGTCGTCCGGCAAAGCGGCCGACTGGTATGTGGACCTGCGCCGGGCAACACTCCACCACGCCGCAGCACCGCTCGTGGGCCGAGTGATGCTGGACCTGGTGGCGGACTGGGAGTTCGACGCCGTGGGTGGTCTCACGCTCGGCGCCGATCCGGTTGCGGCAGCCATGTTGCACGCCGCGGCGGCGCGGGGCAGGTCGCTGGATGCGTTCGTTGTCCGTAAGGCGGAGAAGGCCCACGGGTTGCAGCGGCGGATCGAAGGACCGGATGTGGCCGGCCGGCGGGTGTTGGCCGTGGAGGACACCAGCACAACAGGGGGCAGTGTGCTGGCGGCAGTGGATGCGCTGCGGGACGCCGGCGCGGAAGTGGTCGGTGTCGCGGTCATCGTGGACCGTGGCGCTGCGGAGGCGGTGGGGACCGCTGGGCTGACCTACCGGTCAGCGTTTTCGCTGGTGGAGCTCGGCCTAAAGGCTTGAAAAATTGTCGATTCGGATCTGCGGATATGCAGGCGAGTCGATGCTCTTGTGGAAGGATGGAGCGCGTGGGAACTGCACTTGCTGAAATGACAATGCCCCAGATTTCGCCGTTTGCCGGCGAGCCTATTGAACGTGCCGACGCTGAACGCCTCGCAGGGGCGCTCAAGGCACTCGCCGACCCTGCCCGACTCCGGCTGATCAGCCTGATCCAGTCGGCGCAGGACGGCGAAGCCTGTGTCTGCGACCTGACCGCGCCGCTGGGGCTCTCCCAGCCGACGGTCAGCCACCACCTCCGCATCCTGACCGAGGCAGGGCTGCTCGAGCGGGAAAAGCGTGGGGTGTGGGCCTTCTACCGACTGGTGCCGAGCGCCATCGGGACCATCGCCGACCTGTTGACACCGCCGCGCAAGCGGGCCAGCCGGAAGGCTCCGCGCTGACTGCATCCGGACTGGGGCGCCGCGGCCGGGGACTAGCCGTGGCGCCCGGGTCACGGAGGAGAGCCTGGTCCCCTCTGATGCACGGGATCAGCTCGCTGACGCTGGCAGGTCGGTGGTCGCTTCGTCACTCGTCGTCGGTTCCGGCGGCAGTCCTTCCGCGCGGATCGTCGGCGCCGATGAGTGCTGGGTTACCGGCACCGGCACCTGGCTGGAACAGCTCGACCGCCGCTCCTCATTCATGCGGGTCCGCGTTTCCGATGGCGTGATGCTCAGTGCTATCGGGGACGCCGCGCCGACCAGCGAGCTGCCGCTTGCACCTCGCAAACGTACCGGCGTCGACCCAATATGCGGGCTGTCGTCCACCTGCATCCGCAGACCGTGCGGCTACTCGATGCGCTTGGTGAACAGGTCCGACTGGTCATCAAGGACCACGAGTACTACCTGCGCCGGATCGTCACGACGCCGTTCCGGCTGCCCAGCAAATGGGAGTTGGCGGAGTTAGCCGCTTCGGTCGTTGCCGACGGTACAAACCGTCTCGTGTTTGCCCAACACCTCTGTTTGGTGCTTGCCAACTCGATCGAGTTGGCCCACAAAGCGGGCACTCTGCCTGGAAGAGGCGGCCCGGCTGACCTACCGCGCCCTGCTCCTCCGATTGGGCAGATGTCTTAGCGCGGAGCACCACGGGTGGGCGATGTCTGGGAGTTCGGTCTGGATCTCGGATCTCCTGAACATCCGCGTTGGGGGACGGCCCCGGCCTAACGGGGACCACGCGGAACGCAGTGGCCACGCAGCATCCGGTTCGAGCGCCCGACCGAGGCGTTCGGTCGAAATTGACGGCTGATGCGCGCACGAAAGGTGGTGGTTATTAAATATGTCGTACGGGGTGGATTCGGTGGATGTGACGGGTTCGTTGGCCAAGGTCGCGGGGGTGTTGGGCCGGCTCGTTGATGCGTCCGGTCCGGACGTTGGGGAAGAGGTCCGGGGGGTCGGTACGGGCGGGGATGGGCGGGTGCGGGCGGAGGTGTCGGCGTTCGGTCGTCTGGAGGCGTTGAGTATCGATGCGACGCTGCTGCGGGTGGGGACGTCGGTGATCGCGGAGTATGTCCTGGAGGCGGTGCGGGCGGCGCAGGATGATGCGCAGCGTCAGTCCAGTGAGCTCGTGGGTTTGGTGCCGGGGGGTCTGGACCCAGCGGAGCTGTCGGCGACGTTGGGGCAGGTTGCTGGTGAGGCGACCCGCGGGTTCGACCGGATGCTCGGTGACCTCGACGCGGTGCTGCGCCGTATCGACCGGCGGTGACCGCAATGAAGCCGATGCGGGTCGAGCCGGAGCAGTTGGCCAGCGCCGCGCAGGAGATCGGCGGGTGCGGCGATGACCTAGGTCGCAGCCTGGACGGGCTGCAGTCGACGGTGACGTCCGGGAACCCGTGGGGTGGTGACGAGCCAGGCACCCTGTTCGGGATGGCCTACGTCGAGATCCTCAGCTACGCGATGGAGGTCTACGGCTCACACGTCGACCAGCTCGCCGAGGCCGCGCAGGGCCTGGACGAGTGGGCCAGGACCACGACACAGACCGACCAGGGCAACGCCGACCAGTTCACCGCCATCCACTCCCAAATGGGGGGCTGAGCCGTAGGTCTGGAACTGCCCTCCGCGCTCACCGAACCCCTGACCTGGGTTGGGCTGACCTGGCCCGAGGCCGACGAGGAGAAACTCTTCGAAGCCGGCCAACAGTGGATCACCTACGGTGCCCAGCTCCAGCAGATCGCCCAACGCGCGGACCAGGCCGCCAACAGCGTCTGGACCGAAAACGAAGGCGACACGGTCGACGCGTTCCAAAAATGGTGGACCAAAGACGACGGCCCCCAAGAGCGCCTGGTCGAAGACGCCGCCGCCGAGATCATCGGCGTCGCCCTAATCGTCTTCGCCGTCGTCACCCTCGCGATGAAGATCGCGTTCATCGTCCAGCTCATTATCCTTGCGATCGAGATCTCCCAGGCCATCGCCACCGCCTTCGCGACCTTCGGCGCTACCACCGCCGAAATCCCCGGCTTCATAGCTGCTACCCGCGTCATCTGCCGACAGCTCATCAAGAAGGCCGTCACCCACATCCAGACCGTCATCAAAGACCTCCTCAGAAAGGCCAAGGGGCTCCTCAAGAAGGTCGAGTCCAAACTCGCCAAACGCGCCGAACAAAAAGCCGCTCGAAAAGCCTCCAGCGAACTTGTCGACGAGCTACGCAGGAAAGGCATCAAGTTCATAGAAGACGACCTTGTGCGGGTTGCGCGAGACGGCTCCGGGCGGATCGTGTTCCTGGAACGAGGGAATGCCCGAGCTGGGCTACAGCACATCGTGGACCGCCATGCTGAGGACTTCGCCCGACGTGGCGTGCCGCAGGATCAAATCGCAGACTATGTGTTCGAGGCGGTGACCCGCGGCAGAGTGGTGGGTCAACAGGGCCGACGCGCAGGTCGGGACATCTATGAGTTTGTCTGGAACGGCGAAACGCATCGCGTTGCTGCTAGTGTTGGAAGCAACGGCTTTGTTGTGGGTGCCAACCCGGCATAGCTATGAGGAATGGGGGCAAGCTTGCGCAAGATTAGGTTGATGCCAGAATATGACTGCTTCCCGCTCTGGGAGGAAGTAGTCGATGGTGTTAAGAATGTAGATCCATCGACACTGCCGCTCAGTCCTGAACTCCAGCAGGATTTGGATAAATGGGCAGACGACTATGAATCAACAATGAATCCCGACTATCCACCCGAATCGGGCTTCCCGTCGGCTGAGATCGCGGCAGACTTTGACGGGCGAGGCCATGAACTGTGGCAACGCTTGACAAAGGAACTGACCGACAATGCAAAAATCTCCTACTACAGCGTCACCGACGGCACGGTCAGAACTTAGAAATTGAGAATGGGCTCGGGTCGAAAGGACCCCGCTGGTATCAGCGGACGTGGATCGGTGTCTACAACACCACGCACCCCGAAGGATTCGGTTCCACAACTACCCACAACTACCAGGTGCCGGACTGCACTAGACTAGCCGCATCTTCACGACGACGACCGTAGTGGAGAATCGCGGACCCGCAGAGTCAGGCATCGTTGGTCCGGGCCTGCTTCTTTGCCCGGCGGGCTCGGATGTTGCGCCCGATCTCCAGGAAGACCGGGATCCCTGCGATGAGCGCGAGCATGACGACCACGCCCACCAGGTACGCGTCGAGGTGATCGCCGACGAGGGCCTTGACCTGCGCGGCCAGGCCGTATCCGAGCAGGGTGATGCCCCAGGTCCACGACACGCCGCCGACGACGTTCCACACGAAGAAGGTGCGGGCCGGCATCTCGAGAACCCCGGCCACCGGGTTGAGGAAGGTACGCACGATCGGTACGAACCGCGCGAGTACCACCGCCTTGGCTGGGCCGAACTTGTTGAAGTAGTGCTCGGCGCGGTCCACGTTCTCCTTTTTGAAGAAGCGGGAGTCGGGCCGGTCGAAGATGCGCTGCCCGTACCGCGCACCGAGGAGGTGGCCGAGCTGGGCGCCGAGGATCGCGCAGAGCGGAGCGCCGATCAGCACGCCGGGCAGGGAGAGCGTGACCCCGGGCACGCCCCCGGCCGCGGCGAACCCGGCGAGGAACAGCAGGGTGTCGCCGGGGAGGAAGAAGCCGACCAGCAGACCGGTCTCGGCGAACATGATGGCCCACACGCCGATCAGTCCGAACGCCTGCAGCAGGTCCGTGGCCTTGAGCGGGTTGATGGCGAGGTTGTCGGCCAGGGCCTGGGTCTTGTCGGCGGTGTTCACCGCACGAGGGTACCGGTCGGTCGGCGCGTGGTGTGGCCGGCCGGCGGCTCACTTGACCAGCGCGGCGCCCTCGACCTCAGCGGCGGTTGCTGAGTTCGCCTCGTGCGGCCGGTACTCACGCAGGCGCCGCGGCATGGCTGAGTCGGCGGCGGCGGCCTCCACCGAGAGCAGGCTGGCCTCGTGCAGCTCGGCCTCGTAGGCCGCGTGTCCACCGCGCAGCCCGAACAGGCGCTTGGACGCCAGGATGTACGCGACCGCGGCCACGTTGATGACGAACGCGGAGAGCCGGAACCAGGTCACCTTCTCCGACAGCTCGTACACCTCGATCGGGATGAAGAGCGAGGTGGCCACCACAGCGAAGTACTCGCCCCAGCGCTTGAGCAGCCACAGGCCGGTACCTTCGGCGAGCTGGAGTCCGCCGTAGACGACCAGCCCGATCCCCAGCCAGAGCAGAGTGCTGGACTTCGCCTCGAGTACCGAGCGGATGCCGTGCACGATCGACGAGTGCTCGACGTCCCAGCCGATCTTCTCGGCGAAGGGCTGCAGCAGCGGCAGGTCCTCGTGGAAGGCCCGCTGTACGACCTCCTGGCGGGTGCCGCGGAACTGGAACAGGCCGTACGCGGCGAGCAGGACCAGCAACCCCTTACCGAACCGTTCGAATGCCAGCAGCCGCAGGATGACTGCGCTGCGCAGGGCGCGCCCCCGCATCACCGTCGGGGCCCGCTCGGCCGGCCCGGTCGCCTTCGGTTCGCCCAACACGAAATCGCCGCAGCGTAGGCAGCGCCAGGCCGGGCCGACGGGGGTGTGCGTGTGCAGATTCGAGCGCAGCGCCTCCTCGGTCGGGGCGTACGTGACGTGCCCACGACGCCCGCACACGCGCAGGTTCCAGTCCACGTGCCTACCTCCTGGCCGTTGATGCGTGTACCGGTACGCCACATGCCCATATTTGTATGATCACGTCTCCCACACATGGAGAAGCACAGTTCTCTTGTTTGGAGAAGCACACTGATAATATCCGCCGATCAACCAACCCAGGAGCCCCTATGGACCGCCCCGCCGATCTCTTCGGGCGTGAGCGTGAGTGGTCCGTGCTGGAGGGTTTCGTCGAGGACGACCGCCCCGGCGCGACACTGGGGATCGTGGTCGGCCACCGCAGGCAGGGGAAATCGTTCCTGCTGCAGGCGGTCTGCGAGCAGACCGGGGGCTTCTACTTCCAGGCCATCCAGGCCACACCGGCGGAGTCCCTGCGTCGCCTCGGTGAGCGGCTGGCCGAACGTCTCGGTGCGCCCGCGCCGCTGGTCTTCACCAGCTGGGCCGGGGCTGTCGATGCGTTGCTGGCACTGGGCCGCAGCCGTCCAGTCAGCGTTGTCCTCGACGACGTGCAGTACCTGCTGAAGTCCTCGCCCGAACTGCCGTCGGTGCTGCAGGCGGCGTTCGGCCCGCGCCGGGCGGAGCGGGCCGGCTCGAAGACACGGCTGATCCTCTCCGGCTCGGCCCTGACGGTGATGGGGAAGCTCTTCGGCGGCAGCGCGCCGTTGAGCGGTCGAGCCGGCATGGAGCTGATGGTGCCGACCTTCGACTACCGCACGGCCCGCGAGTTCTGGGGTATCGCCGGCCGGCTGGTCGCCACGTTGACGCACGCCGTCGTCGGCGGTACGCCTGCCTACCGGCGGGAGTACGCCCGCGACGACGTACCCCGTTCACGACGGGACTTCGACGACTGGGTGGTGCGCGCGGTGCTCGACCCGTCGTCGCCGCTCTTCACCGAGGCGCGGTACCTGTTGAGCGACACCGACATGCGCGATCCGTCGCTGTACCACTCGACGCTGGCCGCGGTGGCCCAGGGGTACGCCACCCGGGGCAGCATCGCCAGTTTCATCGGGCGCAAGTCGACCGACGTGGCGCACCCGCTGACCGTGTTGGAGGAGGCCGGTTTCCTGGTCCGCGACGACGACCTGCTGCGCGAGCGGCGTCCGGTCTGGCGGATCACCGAGCCGTTCGTGGCTTTCTATCACGCGATCATGCGGCCGGCCTGGGCCCAGCTGGAACGGCCGGGTCGCGCCGAAGCGGTTTGGCGAGCGGCGCAGCAGACGTTCCAGGCGCACGTCATCGGACCGCATTTCCAACAGCTCTGCCGGACCTGGGCGGCTGCCTTCGCCGATCCCGAGACCTTCGGTACCGAGGAGATCGGTCGGGTGGGCCGCGGTGTGGTCAACGACCCGGGTCGGCGTACCCGGCACGAGTTGGACGTGGTGGTGGTCTCCCCCGGCCAGCAGCGGCTGCTCTGCATCGGGGAGGCGAAGTGGGGCGAGGTCATGGGCGAGGCCCATCTCTCCCGGCTGCGCCGGGCCCGGACGCTGCTCGCCGCGCGCAGTTCGGACGCCGCCGACGCGATCCTCGCCTGCTACGGCGGGGCCGGCTTCACCCCCGGGCTGCGCGAGGCGGCCGAGCGGGGCGAGGTGGTCCTGGTGGATCTGGAGAAGCTCTACGAGCAGCCCCCGGGCTGGACGGCCCAGCAGGAGACCACCGAGTTGAAACTCGTCGGCTCCGCGGCTGGTTGGCTGCAGCCGCGGGGGGACAATGCAGGGTGACGGGCTCCCCCGATCCGTACCGGTGAGGCGATCACCCATGGCCCACGACCCCGACCCGCCCGACCCGGGTGCAGCGCCGCACGCGGTTGACCCGCCCGCAGCGCCCGCAGCGGCTGACGCGGCTGACGCGCTCAGCCTGGCCGACCCGTACACCGTGCCGACCTCGTACTGGCATCCGTTGCCGGACGGGCGGATCCAGTGCGACGTCTGCCCGCGGGCCTGCCGGTTGAATGAGGGGCAGCGCGGGCTGTGCTTCGTCCGGGGCCGGGTCGACGACCAGATCGTGCTCGCCAGTTACGGGCGCTCCTCCGGCTTCTGCGTCGATCCGGTGGAGAAGAAGCCGTTGAACCATTTCCTGCCCGGTTCGGCGGTGCTCTCCTTCGGGACCGCCGGCTGCAACCTGGCCTGCCGGTTCTGCCAGAACTGGGACATCTCCAAGTCGCGCGAGATCGACACGCTCTCCTCGGCGGCGTCGCCGGAGGCGCTGGCGGTCGCCGCCGAGCGGCTGGGCTGCCGCAGCGTTGCGTTCACCTACAACGACCCGGTGATTTTCATGGAGTACGCGATGGATGTCGCGGACGCCTGCCGGGAGCGGGGCATCAGGGCCATTGCGGTGAGTGCCGGGTACATGAACGCCGCGCCCCGTGAGGAGTTCTACCGGCACATGGACGCGGCCAACATCGATCTGAAGGCGTTCACCGACGCGTTCTATTCAAAGATCACATTCGCCAAGCTGCCGTCGGTACTCGAAACGCTGGAGTACCTTGCCACGACTGACGTCTGGTTCGAGATCACCACGTTGCTGATCCCCGGGCACAACGACTCCGATGCCGAGCTCGCGCAGCAGTGCGGCTGGCTGGTCGAGCACCTGGGGGTGGATGTACCACTGCACTTCACCGCGTTCCATCCGGACTTCAAGATGCGCGACGTGCCGCGCACCCCGCCGCAGACGCTGCGGCGGGCCCGCAGCATCGCGCAGCAGCACGGGCTGCGCCACGTGTACACCGGCAACGTGCACGATCCCGAGGGGCAGACCACCAGCTGCCCGGGCTGCAACTCCCCCGTGGTGGTGCGCGACTGGTACGTGCTGCGCGAGTACCGGCTGACCGACGACGGTACGTGTGTCCACTGTGGAGCGCTGCTGCCCGGGGTGTACGACGGCCCGGTCGGCGGGGGGGGTTCGCGCCGGATGCCGGTGCGGTTGGCCGACCCGGTACCCATCGGCACCGGCCGGCATGACCGGCGGGAGCCCGGATGAACCCGGAGCCTCGTGCCGGCGTGGGGCCCGCGCCCGGCGCGGATCCCGCCTCGGGCATGGGCTCGGCGTCGGGTGCCGGGCTGGCCGGGGTGCGCGAGCCGGCAGTCGCCGGGCAGTTCTACCCGGCCGATCCCGGCGCGCTCGCCCGGATGGTGGAGCAACTGCTCGACGCTGTCGGGGTGCCCGACGACGATGAACTCGCGGCCGCGTACGTGGTGCCGCACGCCGGGTACCGGTACTGCGGCCCGACCGCTGCACACGTCTACGCGCGGCTGCGCCGGCACGCCGGCAGGGTACGCCGGATCGTGCTGGTCGGGCCGGCTCACCGGGTACCCCTGACCGGATGCGCCGTACCCACGACGGCGCGGTGGCGCACCCCGTTGGGTGAGGTGCCGATCGATCCGGCCGCCACCGTGCTGGCCGGCGCCACCCCCGCGCCTGGCGTTACCCCCGCGCCCGGAGCTGGGCCCGCGGCCGGTTCCCGGCTCGCCGCCGCGGACGACGCCCCGCACGCGCCGGAGCACTCGCTGGAGGTGCAGCTGCCGTTCCTGCAGCGGGTGCTCGGCCAGCGGGTGCCCGGTGGCGCGGTACCGGTGCTCCCGGTCGCCGTCGGGCGCTCCACTGTGGACGAAGTGATCGCGGTCATCGCGGCCGCCGTGGCCGCCGACCGGGCCGGGACTGTCGTGCTCTGCAGCACCGACCTGTCGCACTACCTGCCCGAGGCGCAGGCGAAGGAGCAGGATGCCCGCACCGCGGCGGCGGTACTGGCGCTCGATCCGTCCCGGGTCGGGGTACGGGACGCCTGCGGGGTCTTCGCGCTGCGCGGACTGCTCGGCTGGGCCCGGGGTACCGGGCTCACCCCGAGCCTGCTGCAGCTGTCCACCTCGGCTGACACCGGCGCCGATCCGGGCCGGGTCGTCGGGTACCCCGCGTTCGCGCTGCGCGGATAGCCTGGTCCAGATGAGCAATCAGCGCTGGCTGATGTTTCCCGCGGCAGTGCTGGTGGCCGCGCAGGTCGTGCACGCGGTCGCCGCGCAGGCGTTGCACCTGGCCGCCCCGAGGCCGACGAACGGTGGCTCCGCGGTGGGAACCGTCGTGGGAGCGTTGCTCCTGGTCGCCTCCATCGCCGCACTGGTCGGGGCCGGGTGGGGCCGGGCGTGGGCCCGTCCGCTGCTGCGCTGGACGGGCGCCACGGTGATGGTCGGATTCCTGCTGTACCACGGGTTGCCGTTCGAGACCCCGCTGACCCACCCGTACGTCGGGCACTCCGTTGGGCTCGTGCCGTGGCTGGCGGTGCTCGGGACGATCGTGGTGGGGGCCTGGTCCTTCGTCGCAGCCTCACCCGGCGCGGCTGTGGCGGGCCCCCCTCGATCCGCAGCTAGCGTGACTGCCATGGACATCACCGTTCACGGGACCGTCGTCCCGAACGATGACCCGGACCCACGACTTCAGGAGTGACCATGACCGGCTCTTCCACCCGGGGAATCAAGACCGTGCTGCATCCCGTTTCCGACCTGGCGACGGCCAAGAAGGTCTACGCCGCCCT
>OBEQ011723900.1_pt1 | contig 23942 bp, 19 predicted proteins | sample 1670901 | NCBI WGS metagenome assembly OBEQ01 (sample SAMEA104232315, study PRJEB22302) | groundwater metagenome | biome: forest; feature: aquifer; material: groundwater | place: USA | collected 2011-08-07 | depth 5.4 m | reverse complement strand
TGGCAAACGGTCGGGCCAGCGATTCGACGATCCGCTCCGCGATCATCTGAGCCTGCTCCGGTCGGGTCACGTCGTGCAGCAGCAAGGCGAACTCGTCGCCGCCGAACCGGGCAGCGGTCTCAGCCCCGCGAAGACCGCCGCGCAACCGGTCAGCCACGGCAATGAGCAGGGCGTCGCCGGCCGCGTGACCGAGGGAGTCGTTGACCACCTTGAATCTGTCCAGATCCACGAACAGGACAGCGACCTCGGTCCCCTCCCGATCGGCAACGGCGAACGCGTGGTTGAGGCGGTCGATGAACAGTGCCCGGCTGGCCAGACCGGTCAGGGAGTCGTGGAACGCCTCGTGCATCTCCGCCAGGGTCTTCGCATCGGTCACCGCGAGGCTGGCGTGCTCGGCAAAGGCGAGCAGGATCTCCTGTTCAGCCTTGCCGTACGCCCGGTCGGGCCGGACGGAGCCCACGAACAGGCTGCCGACGACCGTGCCACACTCGTACACCGGCGCCGCCATCGCGGCCCGTACATCAAGCCCGCACTGCTCTCCGAACCCGCCCGGCGAGGTCCCGCCCCCATCGACGATCACCAGGGCTTCATCGAGGATCGCCTGTCCGGCGGCCCCCGCCTGCGCCACCGGTACCCGCCAGATCCGCGGAGCGACCTCGTCGCGCGGGCCGCAGTACGACCTCAGGACCAGCTCGGTGCGGTCGTCCGGTTCGCCCAGGCACACTCCGACGGCCTCGTCGCCGAGCAACTCCCGGGCCGAGTTGGTGATCATGTCGAGAACCTGTTGCAGCGGAACCCGCCGGGCGATCGCCCGCTCGATCGCCGACAACTGCTCCATGAGCAACTGGCGTTCCTGGAGGGTGGCCAGCAGCCGGACGTTCTCGGCCGCTTGCCGGCGCTCGGATTCCAGGGTGCGCATCGTCTCCACGGTCAGCTCCAGCACCCGCGCCATCCCGCGCACCAGGCTCACCTCGTCAAGGGTGAAGCCGTCGCTGCCGGAGCGCGCCACGATCAGGTGCCCGGGCTCGGCGCCGCCGAACGCGGCGACGACGGTCGGGCACTCACCTGGACCGGGTACGGCAAGGATGGACCCGGTACCCACGGCGAGTTCGGCCAGCTCGGCGGCTGGTGTCCGGCCGGCGGCGAAGCCGACAGCCGCGGCCACCCCGTGCCCGTTGGTGATCGCGGCCACCTCGGCCTCCAGAGCGCGTGCGGCCCGCTCGACGGTGACCCGGATCGCCGACGGACCGTCCGGGCAGGCGGCCACCGCGGCGAGGAACTCGGCGAGCTGCTGAGTGACGAGAGCACCGCCAGCCGACATGTCAGCTCACAGCAAGAATGACGACTGTGTTGTGGTGGAACCCGTTGATGCCCTGGGTGCGGGCGATCTCTCCCCAGCTGTAGAAACCGGACAGCGGCGCCCCGCCGGCCTGGCCCGTCATCCGGCTGACCTCGGTGCGGCTGCCGTCCTCGCCGAGCACGCCCCGCCGGGACCCGCAGTCGAAGGCCAGCAGGCCGACCGGTTGGTGTCCGTCGAGTGCGTCGACAGCCGCCCGGCAGGCATCGCCGGCGGCTTCGAGCACCGTGCTCTCGTCGCCTTCCATGATCCAGACTAGACCACCCTCGGGAATGTCTCCGGTACAGCTGAGCCAGCCGTCGCTGAGGAACAGTTCGGTGGTGCGAACGTTGCGCACCTCCTCGCCGCTGCGACGACGCACCCCGATCGGTCGGGTACCGGCGAACCGGTCGAACTCGACCGGGTCGGTGTAGGCAATCGCGGGCGCGGACAGCCGCTCCAGGTAGGTCGGCAGGGCCGGCTTCTCGTCCAACTCCACGACGCGGCCCTTGGCGCAGCGGGTAACCAGCATCGGTTCGCCGACCTTGCGCCAACCGTGCCGTACCCCGATGCCCAGCGGCGATGCCGACGCGATGCTCGCGCCGACCACCGCATCGGTAAGCACCTGGTCACCGTGGAGCAGGAAGGTCTGCTTGGCGGCGGGATGCGGGCTGGCGGCGCCGCCGACCAGTGGCACACCGGCACCAACTACTTCATAGGCGCCGCTGACGATCTCTTCCTGGTCTCCGACGAGCCCGTCGGTGAGCAGCAGGAGGGCGGTGTGCGGGAGGTCGGCGACCGGCTCCACGCACGCCGCTGCAGCGGCACCCGCTGCGCGCTGACCGCCGCTGGAACCGGTACCGAACGCGGTGCGCGCGGCAAGGCCGGACCCGCCCAACGCGGTGACCACGACCCGGCCCTCGCCGGGGCCCGCCGAGGTGATCTCACTGTCCGAGGAGCAGCCGATCAGGGGTACCCCAGCGGCAACCGTGCCGATTCCGGCCAGAACCTCGGCCGGGTCGAGCCGACCCGAGCAGAACACGACCAGCAGCGTCGGGTCGGGCCCGGTGATCGCCGCGGCTGCGGCTTCGGTGCCGGCGGTACGGGGATCATGATGGTCACTGCTACCCACCGACATCCAGCGGCCCCGCACCGTGGAGGGGTCGACGCCCCCAGAAGCCACCCTGGTCTGCTGCCCATTCCGCATGGCCAGCACATCGGCACCGATGGCCGACACCTGATGGAATCACCCACTGCTGCACACCGCGACGCGGCTGCGCTGCGATCTCTTGGCGGGAAGGGGGACCCGATGGTCGACGATCTGGTACGGCTTGCCGTTGAACGAGTCCGGCAGATACGTCAGCCCCACCGCCTCGCCGGCCGCGACCGTGGGCGCGCCGGGCCCGGCGGGAATGTCGACCGTGACCTGTTTACCGGCGTCCGGACCCTCGGTGAGCCGCACCAACACGGTGCCGCATTCGGTGGGCGCACCCGAGGTCTGGGGCGCCCAGGGCCGGCGTGTGTTGACCGGTGGGCTCGCTCAGATCATCGCCGCCCTCGCCGGGGCCGGGCCGCACCGCGACACCGGCGCAACTGATTGACGAAGCGACGGGCCAGGCGACCCCAACTGCCTCTGGTGGTCGGGGGCGTGGTCGTCGGGTAGCCGGTCGGGCTGCTCGTGGTTGGCGCTGTCGTGGGGTGCTGCCCGGGTGGGCCGCGGTGCTTGGGAGCGTGGGCATCGGGGTGGGGAAACAGCGTGGTGCAGCAGCTGTCGACCTTGTCCCTGCCCTGCACGGCGGTGATCAGCGCGTCAGCGCGCCGGTACACCACCAAGGGGGCAGCCACCTCGGCCGGGGACCTTCGGCGTACACGCCCGAGTCACCGCGTAACGAACATTCAGGCGCCGTTGCGGAGCGGCGGCGAACACCCAGCATTAGCGTCGCGCCCGTCCATTACAGAACCGTCATGAGTTAGGGCAGGACTATGCGAGCAGTACCGGAGCGTACCGCGCACACCCCTCGTCCCCGCGTGCCGGGATGCGTCATCGAACCGACCGAATGTCCAACCCTCGGCGAGCTCATCGCCGCGGTACGACGTGCCCATGGGCTGAGCCAACGCGAGCTCGGTGTCGTCCTGAACCGTGGCCCGGGCGCCATCCTGGGCTACGAGCACAACAGGCGACGACCGCCAACGATCTTCCTGTACGACCTGCTCGACAGCCTGTCGCTGGGTGGCGTCGTCTTCAACGACATCGCAGCCCGGTTCGGATACCAGCAGATACTCTCCTCGGATCCGTTAACGTTCCCGTCGATCCACGAGTACGTCGCCGGGGTGCGGATCCTCCGCCGGCACAGCCGGGCGAGCTTCGCCGCGACGCTCGCCTGTACCCCGACCGCGTTGCGCGGCTACGAACACCGGATCAAACCCGACGAGGCGTTCCTGCGCCGCCTGGTCCGACGCCACCTCGCGCCCGACGTCTCCTATGTACACCTGGTCGCCCGGTTCCGGACGTTGCGCCCGAGCCCGGACGACGTTCGCCGTCGCGCGCTCTTCGGCGAGCTGCGTTGCACGCCGGCCGAATCGCCACGCGGTCGCACGCTGCGCAGCCAGCTCATCGGCGAGCACCTCGACCTGGCACACCAGTTCGCGCGACGGTACCGGTTCAGGTGCCTGTCCAGGGACGACGTCACCCAGGCTGCCTCCGAGGCCCTCATCCGCGCAGTCGACGGATCCGACCCTCGGTACGGCGACTTCGTACCGTACCTTCGCCAACGTGTGCGCGGTTCGGTGCTGGACTACGCGCGTACGCACTGGATATCGGGTATCGCTTCCGTCCTGCGCACCCACGCCAGGAAAATCGCCGTGGCACAGGACGAGCTACGTCAGCGACTCGATCGGGAGCCGACATGCGGCGAGATCGCGGATTTCCTGTCGCTTCCGGTACGCCTGATCGAGCGTACGGTGACGGCGCGGTCCCACCGTTACGGCAGCTCCCTGCAACGACCGGCAACAGACGGTGTCCGCTCGATATCCGAGACCCTGGGACAGGTCGATGAAGGATTCGAGCAGGTAGAGCGGTCCGAGACGGTGCGCACGTTGCTGGCCTCTCTCGACCAGCTCCAACGCAACGTCGTCGCCCTACGCTACCTGGACGACGTTCCCACCGGGGAGATCGCGACCCGCCTCGGGGTGCCCGCACCCCAGGTGGACCGGATCCTGGAAAACGCGCTCCAGCGCTTGCGACAGACCGTGAGTGCCCCAGGGGGCGGTCGGTAGCGGAAGTGGCTACCGATGCGCCACCAGCGCACCACCCGGCAAGGGTCAGACTGAGCCATCTGCTACCGCAGCCGGGTTTCGGTAGGCCATCCCGATCCTCGACCGCGCGCTGCCGACACCGCCGCCCCGTGACGCGGAATGGATCGGGGCCTACCGCCACCGGGCTGGCTGGGTGCCGAGGACCACGACGAGGGCGGACCTGAAACGGGCACGGACCTCCGCGCTGGCGGCGAGCGGATCCCGAAGGTCGACTGATCGGCATGACTCGATCAGTCGTCTTCAGCCCTGGCGTCGGCGAGGTAGTCGAACACGACCTGACCATAGCCGAGCGTGAAGTCACGAACTACGGCTTCGGCGTGCACGACTTCGTTGACCGGGATCTCCGCCAGGAACGGGTCGAATGGCGAAGCACCAAACTGCAATGTCGCCTTGCCGAGTCGCATCTCCTTGATCACATCAGGCTCGATCAGGACCGAGTTGAGCTGAAGCACGTCTGGCGGAGCACCCTCTACCACCGACGGGATCAGTTTCAGCAGGTAGATGGGGAACATCGGCCGCGGCGGGACGGGATCGATCCGCTGCTGCACGTCGAGGCTGACGCTGATGATCGTCTTTCCATATCGAGTGACGGCCGCGGTGAGCGTGCCGTCCTCCTCGTGGAAGGCGATGTGCTCCGCATCTTTCTTCGGCCACCCATAGATCTCGCGACCACCGACAATCGGGTTGGCCGAATCGAGATACAGGGCGACCGCGAACATTCCGGCCGGCTTGCCGTCCCACAGGACCGGCACCAGCAGACCCGCCTCGTGGTAGGGCAGGTCTACGTCGGCGAACTCGAAGCGACCGACATACAACACCAACGGTTGGGCGGGATCGAGCTCCAACGGGGACGGCACGAGCCGGACCACGGCGCTGGGCTCGGTGGTGAAAACAACATTGACCACTTTGCAGTCGCGGTACCGATACGGCGGTGGAAGCGATTCGGGGGCGACGACCGGCATCGTGAACGCGCCCGCTAGCGCGTCCACGATCTGCGGAGTCGCCGCTGTTACCTGCGTCATTGTTCTCTCCAGCCGGGTTGAGGTGGCGGCGTACCGGGCCGATCAATTCCATCCGGCGGACCATCCATAGAGGACAGTTACTTTGGGCCTTCCGCCGCGGGGACCGATCGGTGCGAGTCTGCCACGCGGCAGCCGATGGCGAACCCCCAGACATCCACATCCATGGAGGCGGCGGGGCCACCTCGGGTTGGGCCGCAAAACCTAGGGTTGCGGCACGGGTTGGACCCCATCGCTTGCGGCAGTTCACACTGGCAGCCTCATCTCAGTAGCTCACTGGCAGTGGACATGAGTCAAGGCGGGCGAGAGCCAGGCTCTCCCCGGTGCGGACCTCATCGACGCGCAGGTAATTAACGTCATTGAGGGAGGTTGAGTTCTCGTTTTCCGCGTTCGCGGCTACGGAGGACGAATACCTGGCTGAGATTGCCGCGTCCAGAAAAGGTGGTCGCTGAATTTGTTGGTACCGCCCCCTTGGTTTCTGCGGCCCAGGCACGGCGGCCGCGACCGGAGCAATTGTCGCGGGCAGGCACACGTCACCGACACCGGCACGGGATCGAGTCGACGTCGCGTCCTGAGAGAGAGCCGTACCCCGAGATTAGGAGAGCCACCGCCATGAATGCGTACATCCTCGTCTGTATGGTGTGCTACCCGAAGCTGCAGGCAGCGAAAAGACTCGTCGGTGTGGTCAAGCGAGAACTGGACATCGATCTGCCGCTCGAGGCCGGATACCACGGCCAATGCGATCTGGTTGTCAACGGAGACGTGCTGCCGCTCACGACGTATTTCTTCGGCCGAACGCGGCACACGGAAATGGCGCAGTTCGTGGTCAACGAATTGCGCGAACGGCGTCGCCCTGACCTTGCGGCAGAGGCGGTCTCAGCGACACAGACGGTCTCAGCGACAGAGGCAACCGCACCGCAGCGCCGGTCCCAACCGTCCGTCACATAAGGACTTTGTGGGGCGGGGCATGGCCCCGCCCCACAAAGGCACCACCCCAATCAACAGAAATCTGGGAGGTAAGGATGAAACGTCAGCACGGCGCGGCAACGAAGAGTCGTCCGCGGTTCGGTCGGGCGGCGGCCTGGGTGACTTTACCCGCGGTACTGGCAATGGCGGCCTGTTCGACCGGCTCCTCCAAGGCCGACGACCAGAGCGCTCACAAACACTCCTCGGCCCCACCCGCCGCGGCGCTACGCGACGGTGAACGATTCCAAACGGTCGGGATGGCCAAGCCGTACACCCCGAGCGCGCCCAACGGAGGCGAAGATGAGTACCGCTGCTTCGTGGTCGACCCCGGATTCACCGAAACGACGTACCTGACCGGCAGCCAGTTCCTGCCGCAGAACGACGACATCGTCCACCACGCGATCTTCTTCCGGCTCAACCCGGACCAGGCGGAGGCAGCGAAGAAGCTCGACGCCGACAGCCCGGGCGACGGCTACACCTGCTTCAGTGGGACGGGCATCGGTGATGGCGGCTTGAACGACTGGGTCGGCGGATGGGCGCCGGGAGGCGTCGAGACGCTGCTCTCCCCTGAGCTCGGTGTCCCGATGGCGCCTGGCAGTAAGCTCATCATGCAGATCCACTACAACCTGCTCGCCACCAACGGCAAGCCGGGCAGTGACCAGTCCAGCATCCGGTTGCGGGTGAGTAACCAGCTTCATCGCCCACTGGTGGTCAGCCAGCTGTTCGCTCCGGTCGAGCTGCCCTGCGCCCCCGACGAGTCGGGTCCGCTGTGCAACCGTGACGCCGCGGTCACCGACGTCATCAAGCGCTTCGGCACTGAGGTCGGCACGGTGTCAGCGACGCTCGACAGGTTCTGCAACGCCGACGGCGCGCCGCATCCCGGCACCACCCAGCAGTGCACCATCCCATTCCCCGCGGCCGGCACCATCTACGCGACCAACGGACACATGCACCTGCTCGGTCGATCGATCAAGATCGAGCTAAATCCGGGCACCGACAAGGCGCAGACACTGCTCGACATCGGGAACTACAACTTCGATGACCAGACGCTGCGCCCGCTGAAGGAGCCCGTGAAGATCGCACCCGGCGACCCCCTCCGGGTGACCTGCACCCACGACGCCTCACTGCGCAAGCAACTACCGGCACTGAAAAACCAGCCGCCACGCTACGTCGTTTGGGGTGACGGCACCGGCGACGAGATGTGCGTCGGATTCATCATCTGGTCGCCCACCGGCTGAGCCGCGGCGCTCCAGCCGAGGGTTATGGCAAAGCACGGGGCAGCAGCGCCAGACGCGGGTTCCGTTCGCCGACTGACCGCGTCGACGCTGAGGTACCGGTCGGCCGGTCGGGCAGGGCCCAGCGAGGCATCCTGCCCGACCGACCGTCCGGCGTCCGGTCAGTTTCTCACCTTCTGCGGTTGGAAGCTTCGAAGATCCGTTATGTCATGCCGGGTGGGCCCGGCGACGATGCGTGGCCGATAATGGTGCGGTGACACCGCCACCACGATGGGTCGACGACAGACTGCCGCTGCTGGAACGCGGCCTGGAGCTTGTGACGCTGGGCCGTCTGCTTGACGGCCTTGCCGAGGGCGTCGGCGGTGTGGCGCTCATTGAGGGTATCGCTGGAGTCGGCAAGACGAGATTGTTGTCCACAGTGGCTGATCAGGCCAGGACCAAGCAGGTTCGGGTGTTGTCCGCCAGGGCTTCCGAGTTCGAGGACAGGTTTCCGCTGGGGGTTGTCCGGCAGCTTTTCGAGCCCGTCGTTCGCGCGCACAAAGACGTGAGCCGGCTGCTGCGCGGCGCCGAACAAGCCGGTGAGCTTCTGCTGGGCGGCCCCGGAAGCACTCACGAAACCGCGCTGAGCGGCGCGGGGGACGCGAGTTTCGCACTGCTCCATTCGTTGTACTGGCTACTGGTGAACCTCAGCGACGAGTCGCCAGTGCTGATCCTGGTCGACGACCTGCACTGGGCTGACGAGCCCTCCCAACGGTTTCTCGCCTTCTGCGGCTCCCGACTCGGGGAGGCGCCGGTCGCCATAGTGGCGACAAGCCGCGAACCCTCCCGCGACCCGCGCTCGCGCGCACAGTCATTGACCCGGTTGCCGCAACTGGTCGACATCCGACCGGCGCCGCTGACCCACGACGGAGTGGCCCGTCTTCTCCACGAGGTTCTCGGAGCGCAGGCCGGAGCGGAATTCGTCGCAGCCTGCCGCCTGGCCACCGGCGGAGTCCCGTTCTACACACGGGAACTGGCGCATGAGCTGGCCCGCCAAGGGATCCGACCCGATCCCGAAAACGCCATGCGCGTGGCCGATGTCAAGCCGGAGTCCATAGCGCGTGCGGTCGTCGCGCGTGTGGCTGGGCTGCCCGAGCCGTCGCTACGGGTCGCCTGGGCGCTGGCGGTCCTCGGTGGCCACGCGGCAGCCGGTGAGGTCGCCGCGGTCGCCGAGGTCGCACGGGCCGAGGCGGGTCAGGTACAGCAATGGCTCTCTGACGCCGGAATCCTTGAGCGCGGCCGATTCGCCTTTCAGCATCCGGTCATCGGTGCATCGGTATACGCGGACATTCCCGAGCTGGAACGGGAGCGGCTGCATACCCGCGCGGTGAGCGTGCTGCGGGGCGCCGGGGCCCCGGCGGACCGGGTCGCCGCACAACTGCTTCGTGCGCCGGCATCCGGCGACGCTGACGCGGTGGACGTACTCATATCGGCGGCGAACGCCGTGGTGGCCCGAGGAGCACCCGCCGACGCGGTACCGCTGCTCCTTCGCGCGGTGGCCGAACCGCCGACGCCGGCACTGTTGCCGACAGTGCTGTTGGAACTCGGTACGGCGGAGATGTCCATCGGAGCGATGGTCGACGCGATCGGGCATCTGCGTGCCGCCGTCGATGGTGCCGAACCGTGCCTGCGCGGCCCGGCCGCGCTCACCCTGGGCCGCGCCCTCATCAACCAACTCCAGCTTGAGGAGGCGGCGCACCTGGCCGACACGATGGCCAAGGAGCTGGCATCCACCGATCCGGAGCTCGCCCTGCGGCTGGAGCTCGACTTCGTGTTCGCCGCCACGGAACGCCCGGCCCCCGCCCCGCTCGCGATCGAGCACCTGCCACGGATTGCGCAGCAGGCTGGTGCTTCCACGCCGACGAGGCGGCTGGTGTTGGCCTGGCTGGCGATCCGAAGCATCGCCGCCAACGGGCCCGCGCGCGTGGTGGCGGAGTATGCCCGTGCCGCGTACGGCTCCGGAGATCTGGTCGCACTTGAGCCGCCGGACAGTCGGCTGCAATGGTTCGTGCCGTACGCGCTGATCCTGGTCGACGAGTATGCGTTGGCGGACCAGGCGATGGCCCAGTGGGTCGGTGAGGCGCGACGGCAGGGTTCCCCCGGTGGCCTGGCGTCCGCGCAACTGCTCGGCGCGATGTTCGGGCTACTGCGAGGAACCCTGCGCGAGGCCGAAGCGGACGCTATGGAAGCGTTGGCGATCTCGGCGGAGCACCCCTCCTATCCGTTCGCCGCCGGGGTGGCCGCCCAGGTGCTGATCGAGCGGGGTGAGCTCGACCGCGCCGGACAGCTTGTGACGGAGCCGGCCCCGAACGAAGACAGCACGTCGGTAATGACCCAGCTCACTTACCTTGGCGCGTGTGCGCTGCTGCCCTTGGCCCGACACCAATGGCGGCAAGGCCTCGACGGGATGCTTGAGTGGGGCCGCATCGCCACCAGCTACGGCTGGTGTACACCCGCCCCCCTGCCATGGCGTTCGCTGGCCTCGGTGGCCGCGCTGGCACTCGGCGAACACGACAGGGCGAAGGAGCTGGCCGACGAGGACCTTCGCCTGGCCGAGGCGTTCGGCGCGCCGAGACCCCTGGCGATCGCACTACACGCGGCGGGGTTGGTGGCCGGAAACGACAAGGGCCTTGAACTCCTCGCGCAAGCCCTGGAGATTGTCGCCGGCCGCGGAATCGACATCGTTGAGGCCAGGGTACTCACCGACCTGGGCGCCATGCTGAGCCGGCGCGGCAACATCGGCGCGGCGCGTGAACGACTGCGCGCTGGACTCGATCTCGCCGTGCGCTGCGGCGCCAATCCGCTCGTCGAACGGGCCCGCCAGGAACTCCTTGCCACCGGTGCGCGACCCCGTCGGTCCACGGTCGCCGGGGCCGAGGCGCTGACCGCCGCGGAGCGGCGGGTGTGCCACCTGGCCACCGACGGACTGTCGAACCGTGAGATCGCCCAGGCACTGTTCGTGACTGTGAAGACAGTGGAACTTCACCTGACGAACAGCTACCGCAAGCTCGCCGTGCGGCGGCGTTCTGAGCTTGGCGCCGCACTCGACAGGCAGTCAGGCAGGCCGGCCGGTTGACCGCGGTGCCGCGGCGCGCACAGGCGTCTCGATCTTGGCAAAGGCCGAACGAACGAGCGCACAGGTGTCAATGGGTGCTGGACGGGCCAGTACCCGGCGCGGAACTGCCGTACACCTTGAACTCCCACAGCGAGTACCCCCATGGGGTGGCGCGCACGGTGCCGTAGAGCCGCACGTACCGGCCGGTGCCGTTGAGTCCAGTGAGGTCGTCCGTGCCACCATCGCCCGCTGTGGTGGCGTAGATCGTGTTCCAGGACTGACCGTCGGCGGAGGTCTGTATCTCGTACGCCTTTCCGTAGGCGATTTCCCAGTTCAACGCGACGTGCGTGACCTTGTGGGTGCCGCCGAGGTCAACCTGGATCCACTGTGGATCGACGCCCTCGAAGCTCCCCCACCGGCTGCTCATGTCGCCGTCGAAAGCCTGGGCGGGGCCCAGCGTCGAGTTCTCCACCGATGACGAAGTGGCGGGACGGCCCTGCGAGAGCAGGCTCTCCGTTTCTCCGTTGGAGCCCGCTTCTCCGTTGGAGCGGAGAGCGACGAGAGCGACGGCCGCCGTTACCGCCACTGCGATGGTCACGCCCAACCCGATGACGACCGCCCGCCGGGAAATTGTCACGACTGATGTCCTCCTGGGTCAGTTGGCAAGACTGGGCTTACAGATGCCAACATCGGATTGTTCACTACCGATCAATGCAACCCTGCCACGCGGCAGCCGATGGCGAACCCCCAGACATCCACATCCCCGGAGGCGCCGGGGCCTCCTCGGGTTGCGTCGCAAAACCTAGGGTTGCGGCACGGGTTGGACCCTGTCGCTCGCGGCAGTTCGCACTGACAGCCCCGGTCTGCCAACGCTCGCGCTCCGCGAACGGCGTGTGCCGACGGACGAACCTCAGCAGTAGCCACGCTGACCAAGCGAGGTTGGCCAGCAGGACGACGTTCTCGCCGAGCGCCTCAGCCTTGTTGGGTATGGCGCCATACTCGGTGATGCGCCGAACTGAGTGATAGTCCCCCGGCCGCCCTTGCCCTGGGGCCCCGCAAAACTGCCGGACCCATCCAAACGACCAGATCGTCGAGATGCCGTGCGGCGCACCAGACCCGCGTAGGGCACGGTGTCCATCGCGGAGATCCGTAGCCCACAACCCAGCTCGGCGGCCGCGTCGCGCGGACCGGCGGCCCGGTCGCCGCGGCGCGGAGCAGCCCGGCCTGTCCGCCTCGCGCGCCGGCCTTCCACCAGTACTTGGCGGCAGCCGTGTTTCCAACCATGTTGTTGCCGCAACCCGCGTCGTACATCGAATCGACGTCGCCAAGCGCCAGTTCGTCGCCCACCCCGACGGCACCTTCAGGCGCCACCCAGGCCGCCAGGGCCTGGAGGACATGATCAGCGACGCGTTCGGCCAGGACCCGCCGCGCAACGTCCTCGACATGTTCCGCGGCTGTACCGGGCCGACGCTGATCATCCGGTGCACCCGGTCGGAGTGGCCCGCCGTCCTCGAACGCCGAACTCGACGACCTGGCCACCACCCGACCCAACATCCACGTCGTGCGCCTACCCCTGACCCACACCGGGCCGGTGACCGACGGCCTCGACCAGACCGCGGCCGAGATCCTGCGTTTCCTCACCTAACCACCAATCACATCGAAAGCAGGTGCACCATGCAGACCTCCGCTACTCGATCGATCCGCCGCGCGGGCATCGCCGCCGCAGCCGGAGGGGGCCGCCACGGCGGTCTCCGGGTTCGTTTCCAGGGAATCGTCATGCCGGCCAGCGACGTATCCGATGAGATCTGGAGCTACCCCCGGTCCAGCGCCACTCACCCCCGCGCGAGCGCCACGTGCTCGCGCGGATGGCGGAGGGGCGTTCGAACGCTGGCGTCGCCGACGCGCTCGTGCTGGCCTAAAGAACCCCCAGACCCCGTTGGACAACTCTCCCGCGGCGAACACGACGGCCGGTGAGACGGCCCGGATCTCATAGACGTTCATCGAGTGTCGCTCACTTGGGTACGACGGATGTGCGACTGTGATCGGGCTCCGCTCGATGGCTGTCCGCTCCGACTTCCACACGTCGATCCCGCTGATGTCAACAGGGTCGCTCTCGACGCCGATGCTCACGAACTGCCAACCCGGTGTGATCTCGTCCATGAGATCAGTCTCCACCGCCGTCCCATCCGCATCCGCCGCAGACAGGGTGGGAGATGTCGTCGACCGCCAGGGTGTCATCATCGGCGCCATGGCGAGGATCGACGTAGTGCTGGGCGACATCATCCGCGAGCAGGTCGATGTAATCGTTACGGCGGCCAACGAGTCGCTGCTGGGCGGCGGGGGCGTGGACTGGGCGGTACACCAGGCGGCCGGACCGCGTTTGGCCGAAGCCGGTGCCGCGATCGCTCCGTGCGACCCCGGCGACGCCAAAGCCAGTCCGGCCTTCGACCTTGATCCGCCGGTCCGGCACATCATTCATACCGTCGGGCCGGTCTGGGACGGCGGCGCCTACGGCGAGGCGGACATCCTCGCCTCCTGCTACCGCCGCTGCCTACGTGTAGCTGACCAACTGCCGCGCGCAGTATCGCCTTCCCGGCAATCGCCACCGGGGTGTATGGCTTCCCGCCCGAATATGCAGCCCAGATTACGGTGGCCACCATCCGCTCGACGCCGACCGCCGTAGAACGGATCCGACTGGTCGCCTTCGACGAGGCGACCCGAGCCCTCCTGACCGCCGCGCTCGACGACTAACCGGACCTCCGTCCGGACTCTGAATTCTCGGTCGCCGACGTGCGGCACCGAGACCATCGCGCTGTGGACGGCGCACAGTCAACAAGTAGCCGCTGAGCGCGCGCCCGTGCGGGGACTACGGTGGTCGGGTGCTCAATCTGAGCAGCCTCGACCTTGAGGAGATCGCCACCGCACTGGCGGACCAGACCGACTACGAACACCGGTGGCTGTTCAACCCGACAACCGGTGGGGTCGTATTCTGGACATCCGACACCGGCATCGACGGCCAGACGCCCATTGACGTCGACGAGTTGGACCTGATCTGCATCGATCCGCTGCCGTCGTACATCTGGTACCAGGACATGGGCGACTTCGCCGACCGGATCAGCGACGAGCGTGCCCGGCGGAGACTGGCGCGGGCTATCCAGGGCAAAGGCGTCTTCCGCCGGTTCAAAGCCGAGCTGCATCAGGATGTTCCGCAGCTGCTGCCTGCGTGGTACGCCTTCCGCGACGCGCGTGCCCACCGCCGCGCGTTCGAGTGGCTTGTCGACAACTCCCTCGTCGAGGACGATGCGGCCACACGCTTTTTCGACGAACACCCCGAGCCCGACGTGCCGTGACCCGCACGGCGTTCACGGCGATGATCTTTGCCTTGCATACGCGCGCATTTGCCCGATTGTGCGCTGACGCACCCCACAGGGCCCATGGCGCTCGACGCACGGCGGATCCGAGCTGCCAGGGGTTGCGTCGGCGCAGCGGAACACGAGGTCCGTCGGGTGTGTCACGATGCGGCGACCGCCGTCGACGACGACGACCGAGCGCACGGGAGGGACGACGCCTTTGACGAGGAATCAACGATTCACCACGACGGTCGCTGCCGCCCCGCGTGGGCACGTCCTCATCGCGGTCCCGTTCGACCCGGACGCCTTTTGGGGAAGCAAGTCCCGCCACCATGTCGGTGGCACGGTCAACGGCATGCGCGTGCGCGGGATTGTCGAGGCGGACGGTGACGGGTTCGGGTTCACCCTAGGCCCGGCGTGGCTGCGCGGCTGCAGCCTGGGCGTCGGCGACACCGTGAGCGTGGACATCGAACCGGAAGGACCCCAACGCGCCGACCTGGCCGAGGATGTCGCCGCTGCCCTCGACGCCCACCCGCAGGCGGCGCTGTTCTTCGACTCCCTGGCCCAGTTCTACCGCCGGGGGTACCTGCGCTGGATCGACGCCACCAAGCGGCGGCCGCAGCAACGCCCCGAGCGCATCGCCGAGATGATCCGGCTGCTCGAAGCCGGACACAAGCAACGCCCCCAGTCGTAGCCGACCACGCCCACCGGGCACCGCGTTCGAGCGGTGGTTCACGCCAGCGTCGAGTGGCGCGACTTACCCCGAACGCGGGGTGCCGCGACGACCTGGCCCCTGCCGCCCGGGGGATGAGAGCAGGCGGGCGGCAAGCCGGTCGGCCCGAGTCGACGCCGCGAGCATCGCCGAGAACTCCGATCGGGCCGCGGCCGCTCATGCCGCGATCCGCTCGTCACCGTCGGCGAGGCCGGCTGTGGTCGTACCGCCGGTACATAAGGAGCCGATGAGCCGGCACACCGCCTTCAGGTTCCCGCCCGGTCCTCAGGCACCTTGCCGCGACGTCGAGACCGGAGGCCGCGAGAATCCAGAAGACCCCGTGTGCTTGTCGTCTCCAGCACACCTGATGTCGAATGCCTCAGGTCGTGGCCGTCTCGTACTGAGGGCGACCCGTGGTGCGGTAGGTCTGGATCGTTAGCCCCTTCGGGGTGGACTGCAGGTCCACCAGCTCCAGTCCTATGTCCGGGCCGGTGGCCGGGAAGAGCCGCGTGCCCTGGCCGACGACCACGGGATAGGTGAGCAGTACGATCTCGTCGACCAGCCGGTGGTGGAGCAGCCAGCGGATCAGGGTGCCGCTGCCCCACACTTGCAGCTCACCGCCCGGCTCGGCTCGCAGCTCGCCGACGGCGGCCGCGACGTCACCGGACAGGACGGTCGTGTTCGCCCATTGCGGATCGGTGAGCGTGGTCGAGGCGACGTACTTGGGCCGCCTGTTCAACGCCTCTCCCACTGGGTTTCCGGGATCCATGCCTGCTCCCCAGGAGCCGGCGAAGATCTCGTAGGTCCGCCGGCCTAACAGGAACGCGTCAGCGCGCTGGAAAGCCTGGCTGATGAACGTTGAAGCCTCGTCGTCGAGCAGCGGCGGGGCCCATCCGAAGCGCTCGAATTCGCCGCTGCCGTCCTCGTCCGGCGCGCCGGCATCGCGCCGGGCTTCTGCATCAATCCGTCGATGTCCCTGCGTCACTCCGTCGAGGGAGACATTCGTGACGGTCGTGAGCTTCATGGTCACAGGTCCCTTCGCGGTGGCGTAGTCGTTCAATATGACCGGTGAACCGCCGGCTTTGCTGATCGGCTCAGGCTGCGCGCTCGTACTCGTTGACGACCCCGCCGAGTACTCGTCGTCGCCGTACCGTGGCGTCGATCGCGATGACGACGTTCGGGTCGTGGTTGGGTGGGTGCTGGTTGAGGCTCTGGTGTGGACGGTGGTCGTCAACCCTGTCAGTGCACTCGGCCCGCACGCTGCGAACGAACCGTTTCGGGTAGCAGTTCGCCCGAGGCGTGCGCGGCGGAGTTTTGACCACGTCTACGCCTTCGGCGGCGAATACCGCGTCGAATGAGCACACGAACTTCGAGTCCCGATCCCGGATCAGAAGCCGAAACCCCGTGATCCGATCGCCGAGGTCCATCACCAGGTTGCGCGCCTGCTGCGTGGTCCATTGCGCTGTCGGGTGTTCGGTGACGCCGAGGATGTGTGCCCGCCGGGTAGCGATCTCCATGACGTTCAGCACGTACAAAGGCTCCGATCTGGGGAGAAACACCAGTTCAGAGCCTTGATCGGAAGTGCGCCGCCAGGGACTCGAACCCCGAACCCGCGGATTAAGAGTTCACGGGCATCTATGTCATCTGGTCCCTTCCAGTGTCGGCCCGTCCATTCAGGCGGCATTTCGTCCGGGTTGATGGCGCAACCGCAGGCGGCCCGGTCCATCCTGTGCTGAATGGTGCTGGACAGTTCCACGGCGCGCGAGCACCCACGGAGCACCCGCGCTGCCCTGGCCCGCAGGTGGATCATCGTTGCGGCAACGCGTTTGCGCGTTCGGCGGAGGATGAGGACGATCAGGAAGGCGCAGCGGCGCGAGGTGCCTGCGATCTCGACTGGCCCATGCGACGCGCTGTGCACTCGTAGAATGTTTTCGATTCTCGACGTTTTGCTGTTGCGGCAAACCCGGGTTATTTGGCAAACTGGGCGCGTGGATGAAGATGCCCGCCTGCTCGACCAGGGGTTCGAGCAGGTGCGCCAGCTCCTTCCGGAGGGGTACGAACTCAAGCGCGACGGTCGAGCCGCGCGCCACCTCTCCGGCATTGCCGACGCCGTATGGTTGCTCCGCGAGCCGGGCGGCGTCTGCCGCGAGCTGGTCGTCGCGGCCCGGACCGGCTTCACCCCGCGAACCGCCGACCTGCTGGTCGGAGTCTACGAGCGCGCGCGTCAGCTGACGCCCGATCCAACGATCATTGTCGTGGCGCCCTGGCTGAGCCCACGCTCCCGCGAGGTTCTGGCAGCCCGTGGCCTGAACTACGTCGACCTGACCGGCAACGTCCTTATCCGGGTTCCCCGCCCAGCGGTGTACCTGCGGCTGCAGGGCGCCGACCGGGATCCCACGCCGCAGCCGCGCGGTCCGGTCCGGCTCACCGGCGCCCGGGCCAACCGTCTGGTACGCCTGTTGGTCGATGTGGCTCCCCCGTACCGGATGATCGATCTGGCCCGGGCCAGCGGTCTGAGCGCCGGCTACGTTTCCCGCAGCCTGGACGCCCTCGACGAGCAGGCACTGATCCGGCGGGAGAACCGCGCGGTGGTCGAGGTGGACTGGGCGGCCCTGCTGCGCGGGCGGGCCAGCAGCTACGACCTGTTGCGTACCAACGACGGCGCCACGTTCATCGCCCCGCAGGGAGCCGGGCAGCTGTACACCCGCCTGCAGGATCTCGACGAGCGGTTGGGTCACCTCGTGGTGACCGGCTCGTACGCCGCGACCGCGGTCGCCCCGATCGCCGCACCCGCCCAGCTGGCCCTCTACACCGACGATCCCGCCGCGGTGCGGCGGGCAGCCGGACTGCTGCCCGCCGACCGGGGTGCCGATGTCGTGCTGCTGCGTGCCGTCGACGCCTCACAGACCGATCGGCCGCGCATCGTTGACGGCGTCACCCAGGTCGGCTTGAGTCAGCTGGTGCTCGACTGCCTGGCCGGCAACGGCCGCCTGCCCGCCGAGGGCGAAGCGGTCCTGGGCTGGATGCGCGACCACGTCAACGACTGGCGGCTGCCCGACCTCGCCACGGCGACCGGCAGCGAGGACCTCGGATGACGGCGCCGTTGTACGTCGCCGCACGGCGCGTGCTGCTCGACGCCCTCGACGCGCTCTGCGAGCACCGCAACGCCCTCGTGCTGGCCGGGGCCCAGGCGATCTACATCCGTACCGGCAGCGCGGAGCTCGACGCCAGCATCGCGCCGTACACCACCGACGCCGACCTCGCCATCGACCCGGCCAGGCTCGGTCCCGACCCTCGACTGGAAGAAGCGATGCGCGCCGCAGGCTTCCAACTGCTGCAGGTCGGCGACCATACCGAGCCTGGCATCTGGACCATCGTCACCAACGTCGACGGCCAGGACCGGGTGGTGCCGGTCGACCTGCTCGTCCCGGAAACCCTTGCCGGCAGCGGGCGGCGGGCGGCGCGCATCCCACCGCACGGCAAGGCTGCCGCCCGGCGCATTCCGGGTATCGAGGCGACCATCGTCGACAACGACCCGATCCCTATCGCCAGCCTCGAACCCGCGGTCGACCCGCGGGTTGCCACGATCCGGGTCGCCGGCACGGCCGCGCTCATCATCGCCAAGGTCCACAAAATCAACGATCGGTTGGCCAACGCCGAGCAGGGCCGTCAGGACCGACTCAAGGCCAAGGACGCCAGCGACGTGTACCGGCTCATGGGCGCCGCGCCGGCCGAACACGTCGCCGCTCGCCTGGCCAGCCTCGCCGGTGACGACATCGCCGGCGCCTGTGCCCGCGAGGGCATCCACCTGCTCCGACGCCTGTTCGGCGCACCCCGCGCACCCGGGGTCGAACTCGCCGTCCAGGCCCTTGCCGGTGCGGTGCCGGAGCCGCAGGTCCGCGCCCTGATGGTTGCCTACACCGCCGCCGTCCTTCCTTGACGGCTCCCCAACCGGAGTCTCACCCTGAGCCCCCCGCCGGAGACAGCCGCGACTTCTCCGCGCTGATGCGCTGCGTAGTCAGCTCTATCCTTGGGCGGTGAAGCCGAGCTCGGCGTAGGAACGCGAGCGCTTGCGCCACATGACGGCCAGCACGCCGACGTCAGAGTCGACCTAGTCGTGGACCTCCACTGTGGACTCTCCTGGGTCGGTACGCAGGATCCGGCCGACGTACTGGACCATACTGCCCTTGAACGACACCGGATGGGCCAGGAACAGGGTGTCCAGCCGGGGCAGTCGTAGCCTTCACCGACATACTTGTCAGTGGCGATGACCAGCAGTGGAGGCCCATCGGTGGGCGGGTCGGCCAGAAAGGCGAAGACCTGCTTGAGCTCTTTGGCCTTGCGGGTGGCGTACAGCAGGTACGGCTCGTGTCCGAGGGCACGCAGCCGTTCGGCGAGGGTCTCGACGTGGGCGGTCTGGCGGGTCAGGACGAGGCAGTTGCGGCCCCGGCCAAGGGCGTCGCGGACGTCCTGGCTGACCTGCGTGTTGCGGGTCTCGTCGCGCACGAGGGCACCGAACACCACCGAGGTGATCGCGCCGGGCCTGGTCGTGTCGGCGCCGTCGGGCAGCGTGAAGGTCGTCGGATGCAGGTGCAGTCGACGTTCCAGCGCCTCCGGGTCGTTCTTGTCGAGCATCGGGATGACGTAGCGCTTCGGCCCGCAGTGCATGAAGATCACCGGCCCGAGGCCGTCGCGCCGGTAGGCGGTCGCGGTCAGTCCGACCCACCGGCGGGCGGGAATACGTCGCACCGCTCGCTCCACCGTGGGTGCGCCGGCGTGGTGGGCCTCATCGACGATCACCAGGCCGTACCCGGAGAGCCGCTCGGCGGCGTCGTCCATGCGGGCCAGGGTCTGCATCATCGCCAGGTCGATCACCCCGGTCGGCTTGGTCTTGCCACCGCCGATCTGGCCAACCTGCCGCGCGTCGATGTCCAGGACCGCCGCGATGCGTTCGCGCCACTGCTCCATCAGCGGTGCCCGGTCTACCAACACCAGGGTGGGCACCCGGTGGTGGGCGATCAGCGCACAGCCCATGACGGTCTTGCCCGAGCCTGGCGGCGCCTCCAGCACACCATGTTCATGGCGCGCCATTTCGGCTACCGCGTAGGGTTGGCGGTCCCGCAGAGCCGCGGTGAACGCCACGTTGATCGGCTCCGGGTCGCTGCGCCGGTCGTCGATTTCCAGCCGGCTGCCGGCCTCAGCGAACAACTCCCGCGCCTTGTCGGCCATCGCCCTGGGCAGATACAGGAACTCCAGGTCTTCCACGTAACAGCGCACGTAGCGGGGCGTGTTCCAGTTGGAGATACGCAAGTTCTCGTTCTTGTAGAACTCCGGATTCGACAACGACGCGGCGTGCTTGAACGAGGCCAGCAGCGACGGCGGCAGCCCGGCGCGGCGTACCGCGAGCATGCCGCCCCACTCGGCGTGCACCACCTTCGGCGGCGCGGGTTCGTGGCGCAGGCTTGATCGGAACAGCCGCACGTCGGGGCCGACGGCCACCGGCCGAAGTCCGGCGACCAGCCGCTGCACGTCGACCAGGCCCAACCTGCCCAGGCCGGCGAGGTACGCCCATTGATCCTCGTACGCGACGAAGGTTTCCGGGTCGACGAAGGCCGTCGTGCCCGTGTCGCGGCAGCGCCGTTGCAACGGCAGCGCGATCAGGTTGCCCAGACCCTCGCCCTTGGCCGGTACGTAGTCCTGCGACGGGAAGAGCCGGTCGTAGCTGTCCAGGCCCAGCTCACCGCGGACCGCCATCGCCTCGCGCAGCAGCCCGAAGCCCAACGCCCGCGCGTCCAGCGCCGGCACCGGCTCGCGGAAGAATACCCACACGTGGGCGCCCTCACCCGACCGGGAGATCTCCACCGCCGCCGGGACACCCGCCGCCCCGGCGGCCTGCGCGTAGGCCTGCGCATCCAGCCGCCAGTCGGCGCCGTCGAAGTCACACGCCAGCAGCCGGCACGTGTCGTCGGGCAGCATCGGGTACAACCCGACCGAGGTCTTGCCCGAGAGATGGTCGTGGATCACCGCATCCGTCAACGCCCGATACTGCCGGGCATCCTTGGCTTCCTGCCAGCTCTGCCCGGGCTGGCGCTCCAGCTGCGGATACCAGCCCGTGCGGCCGTCCTTCTCCCACCGCTGCGCATACACGTCCTCCCGGCCGGCGAACAACGACCGGAACAACGCCACCCGCTCCCGAGCTACCCGATCACCCCCGCTGGCAAGCGAAGGCGGTGCCAGATCCCGCCCGACAGCCGACCCGATGGCGAAGCGATCCTCGCGGCGCTGCGATTTCGCTGCCAGCGGGGCAATCTCCTGCCGCAGCGCCGCAAGCTCGCGGCGCAACTCGGCCAACTCGCCAGCGCACGGACACGGGCAGGGAGACGCATCAGCGACTGGCCGTATCTTCACGAGCCCTATTCGACCAGTTCGACGTCGCCATCCACCAATTGGTTGTCCTTCACGGTCGACTTGTTAGCAGCCGCCGCAGCCTCACTGCCACCGCGAACGGCGGCCACGCTGACAGAGTCCTGATCTTGAGCGCCTGTCACCGTCCGATTGGGTCGCCGCCCCGGCCAGCTTTGGGCTCAGCCCGACACCGCCTGGTCGCGGAGCTGTCGGAGAGTCGCCTGCCGCCCGTCACCAGCCTGCAGTTGCCAGAAACTCATGCCGTCCCGTTTTCTGCCGCAGGCAATTCTCGCCGCTTCATCGGCTCGGTCGTACGCCACGCCGGTGGACAGCACGATCATCCCGTCAGCGTCGACGGTGGCGTGGTGATCAATGCCGGCATAGCTGCCGACGAGAAGGCTGTTGGGGGGCAAGATGCCGGCGCGTACCATCTTCGCGACGTCCGTCTGTAGTCGGCGCTTCCGCGGCTGCTTGGCTTGCCTGCCAACGCCTTCAGCATTGGGCGGCGACGTCCCTGCCACCTCGGTGGTCGCTGGCGGGGCAGGAAAACCCAACCGCTCAAGGTCCCATATCCGCAGGCATAGACGGCGGTACAGCTCGGCGCGAGCACTGACGACGGTCTCGATGTTGTCCTTCGGGCCGAAGTTGCGGAAGTACTTCTCGATGCCGTTGCTCTTGATGAAGTCACGGAGATCGGGATGGTTCCGTAGGTAGGTGCCGTCCAATACGGCCACGAGGCTGTTCTGCCGGCCGTACCGGCTGATCTTCTCAGCCAGCGGCGTGTCGTTCAGGCTCTTGTTGTCGCGTTCCGGTAGAAGTACCAGAGCCCCAACCCGCGACCGGAGGGTGCGGAACATCACGGGGTCACTCACGTCTGTCTGATACTGCTCGGGGTGATCGGGCCAGAGGTGCTCGATCTCCCACTGCCGCTCTTCGCCGATGTAGTCGGTGATCCGGTCGTTCTTCTTGCAGCCTCGCTGCGCGTAGGAGGTGAGCCGGGCGAGCACGTACCGCACCTGGGCCTTGTTATTGCCCTGCATTCTGAAGTCCAGCATCGAGTAGAACGGGTCGGCCGACATCTCCTCGGCCAGCGCGCGGGCCACCTCGTCACGGGTGGAGCACTTGCGCAGCTGTGGGATCAGGCGCCTGATGTCGCGGTCGAAGCTCCTCGCATCAACGGGCTCGTAGTCCAAGGCCCGCAGGACGTACAGTCGGTCGAGGTGGTTTGCTACGAGAGCAGCCTTCGCGTTTGCCTCGGTCGCCGTGTCTTTCGGTTGTATCGCGGCGAGGATGAGATTCATCTGATTGGTCAGGCCGTTCACGTGGTTGTAGAAGATCGCGGACAGGCTGTTGACCTCGTACGGCTCACCGGTTGCGCGCAGGAAGGTCGCGTAGTGTGTCGACAGCCCGATCAGGTCGTCGACGAAGCGGAAGAAGTCCTCACCACCATCGAGCTTGGTGAGCCTTCGGTTCTCCGGCTTCCTGATCCAGGTGTTGACCGCTTGGTTGATCTCTACTTCGTCGGCAGCGTCGTCCTCACCCACTTCGGCCCAGCGGGCCAGGAGCGCAGCCACGAGGAACCTCCTGGGCGCGTCCCGGTCGTCGCGTGCCCGAGTTAGCTCGGCCAACATCGTGCGCCAACGCTTGTTCAGCTCTTCCTCGGCGGTGCCCACACTGGACAACAGGAAGCTCTTGACAAGGTCTACCTGCGTAAGTTGAGCGCCCCGGTCATTCATCGACTCGAAGATCCGGAAGCCGTTGTCGCGGCTTAACGCCTGGATGCCGACGAGGACAACGTGGTTAAGCAGCCAGTCGACAAATGGCCCACACGTCTCGCCCTCCAGACGCGCGTCGATGAGCTCGGAAATCTCCTTGCTGCGCCGCCACAGCGTGCGCAGTGACAGCGACGCGTTCCTTGGCGGCTCGTAGACGCGGCCATGGTAGAGCGCATGCAGGGCGTCGCGGCGCTCCTCAATGTCCAGGCGGAATCGCTCGCGTTGGTACTCGTAGTCGGTGATAACCCGACTCAGCTTGTCGGCAGTCGTGGGGTCGACGAGATCCTTCGCGAGGCGGTACAGATGCACGAAGATCAAGTGCAGGGTGGTAAACCGTTGCTGCCCGTCTACAAGGAACCGGACGCTCCCTGGCTCCTCGTAGTACACGAACGGGCCTAGGAAGAAGGGTTCGGCGCCGCTGCGCCGACGCCGAAAGCCACTGCTACGCCAGAGCCGGTCAAACTCGTCGCAGAGGTCAGTAATCAAGATCCGGACGTCCTCTTCCGACCACGCGTACTCACGTTGGTAGTACTCGATGTCGTAGGTGCCCGCCTCGAAGAGCTGTTTGAGGGTGAAGGTTTGGGCGCTGACCTGGCCCTGAAACCTCACGGGCCTGACGCGGTTCGTTGATCCAACCCCATTCATCGTCCATTGTGGATGATTGTGGGGGTGGGGACGGCTTGTGGGCCGGCTGTCGCGCCGGTGGCGTGCTCTCCTGGGTCCTCCTGGTGGTCG
>OBEQ010742146.1_pt1 | contig 23943 bp, 26 predicted proteins | sample 1670901 | NCBI WGS metagenome assembly OBEQ01 (sample SAMEA104232315, study PRJEB22302) | groundwater metagenome | biome: forest; feature: aquifer; material: groundwater | place: USA | collected 2011-08-07 | depth 5.4 m | reverse complement strand
TGAACAAGGTTCAGACAAATCCAAGGTCGTACCAGAGAGCCATTGACGAATACCTGCCTTACTACAACAATGAACGAATACACTTGGGATTAAACTTCAAAACTCCTTCAGAGTGTTTCCAAGCTCCTGGTTAGAATACGTCTTGGCAGTAGGATACTTCTGCAAGATATCTCTGATAAGCGAATCAAGTCGATAGTCGCTTGACCAGGCAACCCCGTTGACGCATGGGTACACGGCAGTGTAGTTTGGATTCTTGCTCTCGTCCTCTGGTGTATTTGGGTCGTCCTTGCAGTAGCCGCCTCCGTAGTCAAAGTAGAAGAAGTCGTCGTCAGAAAAGTGAAAGCGTGCTGTGTCCGTTGAGGTTTCCAGAGCATCACGCAGCCGTTTCACCTTGTCTGAAAGCCGGTTTCTAGCGCAATCGCTGCTTGATAGAAAACCGCCAATGACTATGATCTTCCGGACTTCAGCTAAGGGCCCTGGGATGCACAGCGCCTGTCCTGGCTTGATGAGGTCGGGATTGCTCCCAATTACAGCCTTGTTGGCATCGTAGATCACTGGCCACTTTGAGGCGTCTCGGTAGAACTTCAGCGCAATGCCTGAGAGTGTATCGCCAGCTTTGACGGTGTACTGCGCTCCACAAAATTGTGGAGTCGGCGTTGCGGCAGGCACTGGCGTTGAAGTCGCTGTTGGCGTTGGCGTTGCCTGGGGCGCCTGAAGACCAGGCGAAGAAAACGCTCCCTGCGACGGATCTATGCCAGCGGCTTGGTTGTTGAGGTAGGCGACGACCAAGTCCTTAATCTGCGAAGCGACAATGTTGGCTTTGGACGTGTTTCCGTCAAAGCCGAGGCGCCGCAGACCATCGCTCGTTTCCGGCAACCGTTGCAAGCTCGCAACCGATATGCCGTATTCGCTGGACAAGTTCTCGGGATCTAGGATTCCTCGGCAGCCCGAGACGAGACCCCATCCTCCCCGCTCGCATAGAAAAACACGACCAGCGTTGTTCCACTGGAAGAGCTGAATTCCCAGGCGAGCCCAGGTCTCCAAGACTGTCGGCGAGGGCTGCGGTGTCGGAACTGGGGTTGAGATAACCGTGATCGTGGCTGCTGGCGTCGGCGTAGCCGTTGAGGCCTGCCATGCAGACACCTCTGCGCGGCTGCTTGTGTTTCGCCCTGGAGCCAAGGGAGGCACAATCTGTTCCGGGTCGAGCGTTGCCCTTAGGTAGTACGCGCCTGAATCTGGGATGTTGAGCGTCAGCGCGTACGCCTTGCTCTGCCCAGCCAAGAGTTCATCGGCAGTGGTGGTCGCCACCACCCCACCGTCATTCTCCCGGATCTCAACTGGAAATTTGCTTAGAGCTGGCCCAGGACCAGAGTTGTTGATCTTGAAGGTAACTCTCACTGCTGTGGGGTCTGTTCTTATTGCAGTGAATTCTGAAAAGGTCAGGTCGGCTGGACCAGATGCGGACAGGGCTGTTGGTATGGGGATGGCCGTGAGCGCAGGGGCAGGTGTCGGTGTAGGGGTTGGCGTTGAGGTCTCAGTTGAGTAGCCCCACACCTGAACTTCCGTGACGATGTTCTCATTGGAGAAAACTCCGTCGCGAAGGACCCCAGCACTAGAGATACGAATGCATCTCGCGATTTGTGGTGGGCTTAAAGACACTGAGTGTCCATCCCATATCTCCTCATAGGCACCGTTGTGAGTTGTCGAGTAGATGCTAATCCAAGTGACACAATCTTGGGAAATATCCCAGGATTGGCCCTGGAACACAATAGACATCCAATCGCGCCAGCGCCTGAAAACTGTTATCGCACTCACCGATGCTGGAGCACCCAGATCAATCGTCGCAACTACTGTACTCAAATAATTGCGAGCATCTCCGTCGATGACCATGCGGCAAGGGCTGTCTTTGGGGTCGGGGTTGCAACTGGCTACGACGCCTTCGCGCCGGGACAGGTTGATGGTCGGAGCATCGGCATTCGTATATTTTTGCTCCATCATCAGGGGAATTGACGCAAGCGCCAAAACAACCAAGAGCGGGAGCATCGTCCTTACGGTTTTCATTGCTTTTCCTTTCTGCGCTATGCGCAATGTATTAAGTTTTCAAAGAGCTCTAAAAGAACTCTAAGTTCACTAAATCACGCGCGTGGGAAATGTCAATGGTCAACTATTGTTAAGCAAAAATACAGATTCTAAAATTGTGTATTCTGGCCCGGTTCTCTTTAATTTGCTTTCCATAATTTCGATTGATTCAACGCGAAAAGAAAAAGAAATTTCTTCGTTTATTTGAGGGCGCTCTTCTGGGTCAATGCGAGAAAATTCAAATTCTTTTAAGCGCCCGAGCGTAACATGAAAAGTAAAAGGTGTCTTTGACAAATCTTTTTGGAGCATAAGCAATTCTTTTGATTCCTCCCCTATCGCCCATATCATTTTAGGATTTTTTTCTGTGGGACCGTACGCGATTTTTGTAAAATTCAGCTGAAACGGCCTGTGTTTTTTTGCTATTTCCCCTACTTTTATTTTTAGTTCCTCTATTTCTTTATCCGATATGTTTCCCAAAAAAGCCAGCGTGATATGCAAATTTTCTAGTTTTGTCCAACGCGCGGGGAGCTCCGGCCATTTTTCTTTGTATGCCAGCAACTCATTTTTCACGAAATCTGGCAGGCGTATTGCGATAAAAATCCTGTGCAGCATGATTGAATTTTAGCACAAATAAGATAGAATAGAAGCGGTTATGATACAAAACGAGAAAATCGCTTCTTTGCTGAGAGAAATTGCCGACCTTTTAGATATAAAAGGCGTTGCTTTCAAACCTTTTTCGTACAGGCGCGCGGCTCAAAGCATAGGGGCGCTGGAATTTGATTTGAGAAAAATATACAAAAAAGAAGGGGTAAAAGGAATCAAAAAAATAAAGGGGGTTGGCCAAAGCATTGCCCAAAAAATTGAAGAATACATAAAAACCAGAAAAATTAAATACTATGAGGAGCTAAGGAATAAAACTATTATTCGGCAGATTGTGACGCATTTTTTTGAAACAAAAAACATTCCGTTGGACGAACTCAAAAAAAGCGCAAGAAAAAGAGATATTATATACGGCAGGTACGCAAAATCGGCGCGAGAACTCCTTGATCTTGCGGGTTCCGTTCAAAAAGCAAAAGAAGCAATCACAAAAGTTGCAGAATGGGCAAAAACGCGAAATCTTGATTATTCGCTCGAAACCACGCTCAAAAAATGGCTTGAACTAAGCACTTTGAAACCGAAAGAAGCGGTGAAAAAAGCGTTTTACAAAAACAAGCCGATGGTGTGGGTTGAAACAAAAAGGAAGTGGTTTGTCATTACTCCCGAAGGCGACTGGCTCGAATTTGCAGACAAGGAATCTAAAATTGAATGGAGAATCGTAAAATGAGGATTATTTTCTTTGGAACTTCAGAGTTTGGGGCGATCATTTTAGAAAAGATGATACAGGCTGGGTATTCGCCTGTTTTGGTTGTTACCACTCCTGACAAACCTGCCGGGAGAAAACAAATTCTCACTCCCCCGCCAGTTAAAATTTGTGCGCAAAAATACAACATCCCGGTGAACCAGCCAGAAAAACTTGGCTTAGCCAAGTTTAACTTGGCTAAGCCAAGTTTACCCCACCCTGATTTGTTTATTGTGGCCTCGTATGGAAAAATCCTGCCGCAAAAAATTCTAAATATTCCAAGGTTTGGGACTCTAAACGTTCACCCCTCGATCTTGCCAAAATACCGCGGCCCCTCCCCCATTCAAAACACAATTCTCAACGGAGAAAAAGAAACTGGAGTGACGATTATGCTTTTGGATGAAAAAATGGACCACGGACCGATACTTACAAATAGCAAACTACAAAGAACAAATAACGAATATACATACGAGGAACTTCATAATAAACTTGCGGAATTGGGCGCTGAACTTTTAATTGAAACTATCCCTCAATGGGTTGAAGGAAAGATTAAACCAGCCCTGCAAGATGATTCAAAAGCCACCTACACAAAAATAATTAAAAAAGAAGATGGAAGAGTTGACTGGAAAAAAGATGCAGGGTATATAGAAAGGCAGGTTAGAGCGTTCAACCCCTGGCCTGGAACATACGCAACGTTTCAAGGCAAACTGCTAAAAATCCTAAAAGCAAAGGTGGTTGAGCAGACAAGTTCTAAAAAATTGGGAGAAACTTTCAAACTGCAAAACGGCGAAATTGCAGTGCAAACAGGCAAAGATGCCCTCGTTCTTGAAGAATTGCAGTTGGAAGGCAAAAAACCAATGCCGTCAAAAGAATTTTTACTTGGATATAAAGATTTTATTGGTGCAATTCTATGCTAAACTATTTTGATTTGAGAAAAGGCGTGCAGTTTATTTTAGAGGGCCAACCCTATGAAGTTTTGGAATTCAAGCAAATGGGCAAGGCCCAAGACGTTGTGGTTGCACAAACAAAAATCAAAAACCTTCTCAATGGAAAAATCATTCTTCGTAGTTTTCACCAAAACGACACGTTTGAAGAGGCAGAAATTCAGAAGTTTGATGCAAAGTTTATATACGGCCGCAACGGAAAATATACGTTCGCAGAGGCAAACGACCTTTCAAAGCGGTTTGAGTTTTTGGCAGAACAACTAGCCCATGGAATTCAATTTCTCAAATCGAACGAAATCGTCTCGGGGCTCAAATTCAAAGATAAAGTAATCAACATTGCCTTGCCAATAAAAGTTCACTTGAGAGTTAAAGACGCACCTCCTGGAGTTCAGGGCGACCGTTCGCAAGGCGGAACAAAAACCGTCACATTGGAAACAGGAGCTACCATAAATGTTCCACTCTTTGTAGAAACCGACGATATCGTTGAGGTCAATACTGAAACAGGAGAATACGCAAGGAGAATTTCATAAATAATTTATTCAATTATTTTACGCCCAAGAGCTCTACTTCAAACACCAAGGTTGAGTTTGCCGGGATTGAGCCAACGCTCTGGCTTCCGTATGCTAATTCAGATGGAATAGTGAGTTTACGCTTGCCACCCACTTTCATTCCTAAAATTCCCTTGTCCCACCCTTGAATTACCTGGCCTTGGCCGAGCGTAAAATCAAAGGGCGTGCCGCGCTCGTACGAACTGTCAAATTTTGTTCCGTTGACGAGAGTTCCCATATAGTTTACCGAAACCGTATTTCCTGTTTTTGCCTCGGCGCCATCTCCTACTTTTATATCCTCAATTTTTAAATCGGTTGGCGTATTTTGCATGGTATGTTCTTGGTTACCTGCCTCGAGCGCGGGCGGGTTTGTTGTTATTATTTGCTTTTGAAGTTTTGAGTAAAACCCAAAATAGAAAACTCCCGCCACAATTGCTGCTAAGCCCATGCCTAAAATAAAGTGTTTCATATGATTTTATTATACAAAACTTGAAAAAAATAATCAATCATTTATCATAAAGATATGTTTAAGCGCTGGTTTTTGCTTGGTCTCATCCTTTCTGCAGGCATTACCATTGGCTGGTTTAGCCGTTATTTTTATGTTCACAATATAAGAGTAAGACCGCCCGGTCAAACTGCCAACGCAATGGTTCGCCAAAAAACCGATTATGCGTTTATTAGCCCGCTCCTTGCCTGCGGTTTTTCTGAAAATAAGCCGTCTCGGGCGTACAAAGTTCTTGAAACCGCTATTGAGGGCGTTCTTGATACAAAAAAATCTGCTGATAATGCAAGCGATGCATCGGTATATTTTCGCGATTTAACAACCGGAAACTGGACCGGAATTAATGAAAATATACAGTATACCCCGGCGAGTTTATTAAAAATTCCTGTGATGATCGCGTATTTTAAAGCAGCTGAAACCAATGCAAATCTTCTTCCCCACCAAATTGAGTATAGGGGAGATTTTAACGAAAATGGGCAGCAAATTATTAAACCGTCTGAGGTGTTGGTAATAGGAAAATTGTATACGGTTGAAGAGCTTATCAAACGAATGATTGTTGACTCTGACAATAATGCCGAAGATCTGCTGCTCAATTATATAGACCAAGATTATTTAGTTGAGGTTTTCAGCGATTTGAGTCTTAACCCTCACGTGTTTAGCGAGAATACGAACGGCCAAGTAGTGTCGGCAAAGTCGTTTTCTTTTGTTTTTAGAATCTTATATAATGCAACATACTTAGACAAAGATATGTCGGAGAAAGCGCTCGGACTTTTAACTCAAGCAAGTTTTGACAAGGGCATTACAGCCGGGGTTCCTTCTGATATAAAAGTCGCCCATAAATTTGGCGAACGAACATACGCCTCTCAGGTTGGAACTCTTATTTCAAGGGAGTTGCATGAATGCGGCATTGTGTATGCACCCAGCAAACCTTATCTGCTTTGCGTGATGACAAAAGGAAGCGATTTTACAAAGTCAGAAGATTTAATTGCAAGTATTTCGAATATTGTATATAATACTGTCACACATTAGTAAAAGGTCGAAACGCAAAAATAACAACAAACCCAAATGATGAAAAAAATTATAAGCATAGCATTGGCTTCTACATTTGTTTTAACGGGTCTTGCATTTGCAGAAACCCAAACCCCAACAACCACTCCACCGAACACAACGCAAAACCAGGGCATTGGGCAAGAAGTAAGCGCAGCAAACAAAGAAGCTGAAGCCCAGATTAAAGCTTTAAAGGACGAGATGGAAGCAAAGATCAAAGCGATCCGCGACGAATACCAGACAAAAATCGCAACGCTTCGAGACGCCGGAAAAGCAAAAATCAAGCAGCTCCAAGATCTGAAAAAAACCGAACTCGACAAGAAAAAAGCAGGGTTTGAAAAGAAGAAGGAAGAAGGAAAAGCAATGAAAGAAGAAAGAAAAGCAAGAAAAGAACAGATAAAGCAGAAAACTCCTCCAACTACTACTTCTCCTGCAAAGCCGTAATAGCTTTAGAGAAAGCCAAAACCCCGCCGGTCCAATGGACCGGCGGGGTTGTCTTATGTGCCTCCAGAAGGAATCGAACCCTCGTCAGCGCCTTAAAAGGGCGTTGCTCTTCCGTTGAGCTATGGAGGCTTACTCGAGAGAATTGTACCTCAAATCCCCTCTTTTTTCAACTTTTCTAAGAGTTCCTTTTGCTCTCTGGTAAGTTTTTTTGGAGTTTTAATTTCAAGCGTCACGTATAAGTTGCCTCTGCCTAAGCGCGAAAACCTTGGAACTCCTTTTTCTGGAACCCTAAAAATTTTTCCAGACTCCGTGCCAGCCAGTATGTTCAATGGTGTTTTTGTTCCTTCTATGACGGGAATTTCAATTTGGTCGCCCAAGGCTGCCTGAGAAAAAGAAATTGGCAAAGCCATATACAAATCATCTCCCTTTCTTTCAAAAATCGAGTGCGGTTTTAAACGTATTCTGAGATACAAGTCTCCGTTCTTCCCTTTTTTTCTTCCGGCGTCGCCCTTTTGCTCAAATTTCAACACCTGATTGGTGTCAACGCCTGCAGGGATAAAAACTTTCAGTTCTTCATCACCCCTAATGCGGCCCTCTCCCTTGCATACGATGCATGGTTTTTCGGGCCTCCACCCTTCTCCTTTGCATTCGGGGCACAAAGCCGCGCGAGTAAACGTGCCAAAAATTGTTCGCTGAATTTTCTGGACCTGCCCCGTTCCCCTGCACGAAAAACATTCCTTTACTTTGGAATTTGGCTCAGCGCCCGCACCCTGGCATCGAGTGCACACAACAAATTTTCTCAGGCGGATCATTTGCTCTTGCGTTTTGAGAACGGCTTCCAAAGGAATTTCAAGATCAACCTCTATATCATTGCCTCTTCTTGAATCTCTTTCTTGGTGCTGTCCGGCCCCGGCGCCAAAAAAATCTTCAAAAATATCGCCAACATCTGAAAAATCAAAACCAAACCCTTCGCTTGCCTCGTCGTTTTCAGTCCCCGATCCTGGAGTTCCCCAACTCCACCTAAATCCAGAAAACCCTTGGTCTTGGCCTGCGCCTTCAAAAGTCCTGCCAAACCTGTCATATTGCGCTCGCTTTTCATTGTTAGACAATGTCTGATACGCCTCATTAATTTCTTTGAATTTCTTTTCGTCTCCGCCTTTGTCGGGATGATACTGGTGAGCCAACTTATAGTACGCCTTCTTGACCTCTTCGCCCGTTGCTCCCTTTTGTATCCCAAGGATTTTATAATAGTCTTTATTCATTCGTTGGATTTTGCTTATACATCTGCTCCCCCACTTTTTGCAACGCTTCAGAAAGCTGCGTGGTCGCCTGTTTTACTTCTTCCATGCTATCAAGATCTTTAAGTTTTTTCAACGCATCTATTTTTTCCTGAATTTCAGTTTTATTGGCTTCCTGAATTTTATCTCCTAAATCTCTCAAGGTTTTTTCTGCGGTGTACAAAAGCGTGTCTGCAAGATTCCTTGCTTCAATAAGGTCGCGTTTCTTCTGGTCGTCTTGGGCATGCATTTCAGCTTCTTTTCTCATTTTTTCAGCATCTTCTTTTGAAATGCCCGAAGAACCCTCGATGCGTATGGTTTGGCTTTTATTGCTTGCCTTATCTTTTGCGGTCACGTTCAAAATTCCGTTTGCGTCAATATCAAACGTCACTTCAACCTGCGGAACGCCCCTGGGAGAAGGCGGAATTCCATCAAGAATAAACCTTCCCAATGATTTATTGCTCTCTGCCATTGGCCGTTCTCCCTGCACCACGTGAACCTCAACCGACGTTTGATTGTCGGCTGCGGTAGAAAATACCTGGCTCTTGCTCGTAGGAACAGTGGTATTTTTTGAAATCAACACCGTATTCACCCCTCCCAAAGTTTCGATTCCTAAGGAAAGCGGAGTCACATCAAGAAGAAGCACGTCTCGCACTTCTCCCTGTAAAATTCCGCCTTGGATTGCGGCGCCCATTGCAACCACTTCGTCTGGATTGATCGAAAGATTCGGTTCTTTCCCAAATACGCCCTGAACCGCTTTTTGCATTGCGGGCATTCTTGTTTGGCCGCCCACCAGCACGATCTCATTAATATCTTTGAACGAAAGTTTTGCTTCCTGGAGCGTTTGCTTCACCAAATTAATTGAACGGTCAATATATTCCTTCACCAAACCCTCAAGCTGCGCTCGCGTCATTTTGTAAAGCAAGTGCTTGGGGCCCGAAGCGTCAGACGTCACAAACGGAATATTAATTTCGGTTTCCATTGAGGTTGAAAGCTCAATCTTTGCTTTTTCGCCAACTTCTTTCAATCGCTGCAGCGCCAGAGGATCTTTTGACAGATCAATGCCCTGATCTTTTTTAAACTGGCCAATCAGCCAGTCCATAATTTTCTGGTCAAAGTCTTCTCCGCCAAGGTGCGTGTCGCCTCCGGTAGCTTTTACTTCAATAGTATCTTCAGAAACTTCCAATATTGAAATGTCAAAGGTGCCGCCTCCAAAATCGTACACCATGATTCTTTCGTTTTTCTTTTTATTGAATCCATAGGCCAGTGCCGCGGCAGTGGGTTCGTTGAGCACGCGCTTCACCTCGAGCCCCGCAATTTCGCCCGCAACCTTGGTTGCTTTTCGTTGGCTGTCATCAAAATACGCGGGGACCGTGATGATCGCCTCGGTAATTTTTTCACCAAGCTTGGCTTCGGCGTCTTCTTTCAATTTTCGAAGCACCATGGCAGAAATTTCAGAGGGCTTGTACCATTTCTCTCCCATTTTTACTTCTACTCCGCCGTCTGCGCCCTCTCTCATCTCGTATGGAAGCAACGCCTTGTCTTTTTGAACCGTAGGGTCAGAAAATCTGCGGCCCATCAAGCGCTTTACCTGAAAAACGGTATTCTTGGGATTGGTAATTTGCTGGCGCCTTGCCTGAATTCCCACAAGAATCTCGTTATTTTTTGAAACCGCAACAACCGAAGGCGTGGTTCTGCCTCCTTCCCTGTTTTCAATAATTTTGGGCTGGCCCCCTTCTATTACCGCAACCTCAGACAAGGTGGTTCCCAAATCAATTCCTACAATCTTTGCCATATGTTTTTGTTGTTTGTTACTTGTTATTTCGCTATTTTCACTTTTGCTGGTCTCATCAATCTGCCTCCCATTGTATATCCTTTTTCTAAAACTTCTACAATTTGCCCCGATTCTTTGCCTGGAACCTCCACCTCTTCTATTGACTCATGCAACTCTGGATTAAAATGAGCGCCGGTTTCTACCTCTTCAATCCCCTGCCCTTTCAAAAATTCATCAAGCTGGGACTTAATCTGCAAAAACCCCTGCATGACTTGATTTTGTTTTTGATCTTCGGGGATATTCTTCTCCGCCCGCTCCAATCCGTCAAGAATAGGAAACACTTTTAATAAAAATCCTTCATTGGCATACCTCATCAACTGGCCCATTCGCTCTATTTCATCTTTTTTATAATTTAAAAGATCTGCTCTCTCCCGTTGCCATCCCGCCAAATACTGATCTCTTTGCTGCTTTAATTCTTCCAGTTGTTTTGTTAGTTCTTCAATAGTGTTGTCCATTCGTGTAAAATATTAATATTTTTTGGATATTCCATTCGTTTGGGCCCCAAAAATGCCACAATTCCTTTTTCGTTTTCCGAAAACTCGCATTCTGCAATCATGATGCTGAAATCTTTTACTCTTGAGAAAGGAATCTCTTTCCCGATAAATATCTGAATGCCTTCTTCAAAGTCAAAATCTGCAATATTTTTTTCGAAATCGGCAATAAGTTTTGCAAAACTTTTAATGCTGCTCTGGTCTTCAAATTCGGGCTCTTCCAGTAAATCTTCCCACCCTTCTTTGAGGATCATTTCTTGCTCTTTTGAGTATATCGCAACCAAACTCGAACTCAAAGAAGCTAATTTCTTTGCAAGGTGCCAATTCGATTCAAGGGGATAAAGTTCCCTCTTTGAGTGCTTTTGAGGTTTTTCAAGCGTTTCATCAACAAAAAACCTATATCCTTTGTCGGTGGGAACACGCCCCGAAGACGCAAAAGGCTTTTCTAAAAACCCCATCCTCGAAAGCGTAAGCATTTCGTTGCGCAACGTTGCCCCAGAAACGCCGAGGTGATACTTTTTTTCAAGAACCTGCGAACTGATAGGATGCGCGCTCTCCACGTATTCCGAAACAATGCACTCCAATATTCGCTTTTGCCTTTCTGTTATTTCCACAAGGTGCATCCTACCATACCCAAATTAGCAGTCAATACCCTCGACTGCTAAAAAAGAAAAGGCGCGCAGAACACGGGTGTCTACCCTGCTTTCTGCGCGCCACATTGATCAATCAATGCAAGCGCGGAACCTTTCTAACAGACCGGGGACGGCGCGCAACTTTTTGAGGACCTTCGTCTCTATCTGGCGAATGCGGAGCCGTAGTCACAAGTGCGGCAGTCCAGTATCGGATGTCCGGCTCTACAGAATCAAGCCACTCTTGCACAACGGGATGCAGAGGATACTCCGCGCGCGTCGACACAAACAGCCGCGTTGTGGGTTTCCCGACTTCGTCGAGCAAAGCCTTTGCCTGCTCCATGCCACACAGACAAGAGCCCTTCACCTCGTCAACGGTACAACCTGGCGTATGCCCTCGTTGCACCAGCGCTCGCAATCCCCTATTCAGGTTGTTTATTTGGGCAAGCAAGAAAAGTACATCAGAACAACCGCACTCTTCCTGTCTGTGCCCGCAATCGAAATGAACGCCGTCGTAGTGCGAAAGTTTGCCTGCGATTTTCTTTTCGCCTGTCATTATGCTGAACTCCTCGCCTTGTTCCAAACCACAATAAACACCAAGGAAGAACTATTCTTACAGTAACAAGAACTTGATTCTCTGTCAACGCGAAGAAATAAAAGCAGTCAACCCATTCGAGCGACACTCTTAGGGATGACTGCTAACTACTCTTGTTGGCTTCAGCTTACCAGCTTTTGGAGGGCCGCAACTGCTTCTCGCACTTTCTTTTTATTGACCTTGAACACTGCTTCCATGCGAGGTCGCGGTGCACCGTATTTGCAACCGCAGAAGCCCACTCGAGGCGGCGACACCTTACTGCGTACTTCGCAGAACGGACGCCCTGCGTGATTGAGATGGTGACAATCAGGACAATTCTTACGCATCTTTTCCGTCTCCCTTCTTGGTTCAGTACGGTCTTGACCCCTTGGAACTGCCTTCTAATATAGCTTAGCCACTCCTCTCCGTCAAACTGTGAATAAACAACTCTGGAAGACTTTTTTGTATCTGATATAATGATTTCATGCATAAGATTATTCAAGGGCCAAGCGTACAATGGGTTGACATTCACAATCCTTCGAAAGAAGATATCCAGTATTTAAAGGAAAATTTTGCGTTCCATCCATTGGTGCTTGAAGAACTTATTCCCCAGGTTTGGCGAACAAAAGTAGAAATGTTCCCTACCCATCTTTTTTTGGTGATCCATTATCCTTTGTACAATGTAGAGCGAAAGGAAACTCGGCCTCAAGAACTCGATATTGTGATCACAAAAAACGCGGTAATCACGAGCCATTACCATTCTTTCGTTCCTCTTAAATCATTATTTGATAAATGCAATTTATATCCCGAATCAAAAAATAATTATATGAGCCAGGGTTCGGGGTTTTTGCTTTTTTACATATTAAACGAACTGTGGGAAAATTCTCTCCTTAAAATCAACCATATTGACAAAAAACTTGAACGCGTTGAAGAAGAAATCTTCAGGGGGCGAGAAACAGAAATGCTCAGAGAAATTTCCTTTGTGAAGACAGACATCATTGATTTTTTGAAAATTGTCAGCCCCCAGGGCGATATTCTTGAGTCGCTCTTAAAACGAGTAACGGAGTTCTTGGGGCAAGAACTCGAGCCTTATTTTTCTCACTTAATCGCGCACTGGAACCAGGCAAAAAATAATCTCCAAACCTATAGAGACACGATCCACGCGCTTGAAGAAACGAACAATTCCCTTCTCGCCCATAAAACAAACCAAACAATCCGCATACTTACCACGGTTTCATTATTTTTTCTTCCCTTAACATTGCTCACGTCGATATTTGGAATGAATACCCAGTGGCTTCCTTTTGCCGGTTCTCGCTATGATTTTTGGATCGTGTTTGGCCTTATGTTTGCGGTTGCTTTAGGGATGGCGCTCTTTTTCAAAAAGAAAAAATGGATGTAAAATTAAGGACTGCGATATTTAATATACGCCTGGTCGCCAAAGCGAACATCAATATACTCTAATTTTTGCCCCGTAGCAACGGGCTTTTTTTTCTCTAAAACCGTTTGAAGTTTTGTGATCTGCCACTTAAGGTTTTCTTTCGGATTGCAATATACTTCCCAGCCCTCGGAAGTCTTATACTGAATTTGAGAATTGGAAACAATGATTACCGAAGCAAATTGTATGCCCGCCTTTTGCCAAAAGGCAAACAAGAAAGACGCGAGCTCTTGCGGGAGCGCCAATTCGCCTAATTCGGGAACAAAATCTTTTGAAGAAGAAAAAATAAGAAATTCATTCTGGGGTTTCTTTTCCTTAAAAATAACCCCTTTTGCGTCGAGCGCAAAACACTGTTCCCGGGTTTTACACCATAGCGCAACCTCTTGCCTTTTATGGATTGTGACAACTAAAGAATTTGGAAGATTTCTTTTCATCTGCAACGTTTCAACTTCGGGAAATGCATTGAGTATCACTCCTTCTACATGCCTTGAATCAAAAAGAAAAATGCTGCGCGTATTGAAAAACAAAATCTTCTTCTGAATTGACTGACCAACCAATTCTTGTACTTTACTTCGCAAAATTGCATCATTTTCTTTCACCTGGATTATTTTAATTTGAAAAGTGTCTAAAATCAAGGCGAGATAAAAAAGAGAACAAAAAAAAGCAACGAAAAAAACAAGAATCCAGAAAAATTTATTTTTGAATATGGATTTTTGTTTTTTTATTCTTTTTGGTCTCATATATTTCGGCGGATTTTGCGCAGTTGTTCAAAAATCATTGTTATCTTGTATTTCCAGGATAATGGAAAATCCTGAGTTTTTACGTATTCATGTGGAACACCCCCAAACCCCATTTTAAAAAGCGTAGGCCCTGCCCAAGGATGGCTTGGCTGGGTTTGCGGATTTACATACCCCCAAAAATCATAGAGCAGGCATCCCCTTCTTTTTGCCTCTTTGATCGCCTCCCATTGCAAAAGATACGGCAAAGAAAGTTTTGCGTATTTTTTTAACGACACTGCATGGTGATAAAACCCAATACCAGACCAAAATATCAAAAACGCGCTCGCTGCAATTTCTCCTTTATATGTTCCCCAAAAAATCGTGATCGCATTGTCTTTTTGGAACAACGCGCATTCATTCTGGAGATATTCAAAAGAAAAAGGAACAAAATGCTGCCTTGCTGATACCGTATTGTGAAGTTCGCTAAAACGCCTGAGATCCTGGGGTGTTGCACTCTGGAACACGGCAATATCGGGATTTTTCTGGGCTTGGTGAATGAGATACCGGGTCGTTTTTCTCATATTTTTAAAAAGCTTGTCTTCAGAGGGCCTAATATCTAATTTCCAGCTTGCTTCAGGATGCATTTGGATTGGCGCGTTCCGAAACCCCAAATCCTTGAACAGCTTTATATGCCCTTGGGTTCTTTGCCAAATTGGATTGATACGAATAAAGCTTGCATTTTCTTCCTTCGCAATTTTTTTGAGTTTTTCAAGAAGTGTTTGGAGAATTTGCTGCTTTAAAATGGGCCCGCCCGCCTTCGCCCCTTCGCCTTCGCTCGGGGCTACGGCGGGCCCGTGCGGAACCAACAAAAACGTGCCCCGTTTCGCCGCCACTTTTACCACCAAGGCAACGGAAACCAATATATCGCTTTCATACACGCCAAAACGCCATACCCTCTCTCTCATTGCCCTTTGAAACTCTCCCCAATTCCAGGAATGCAAAAAAGTTTTATCCTGGCATTGCAAAAGGAACTGCTCCCACGCTTCTTTACTTTGAATTTCCTTAATTTCCATAATTCTTAAGAAAAGCTACTATCTTCTCCGCGTCTGCCATTGAACAATTAATATGGGTTGGCAGATTCAGCGTTTTGTTGGCCAATTCCTCTGCATTCTTGCATGCGCCCGTCTTATATTTTATCTCATCTATTTTTGTATCAAAAGGAGCTATGGGAGTTGTATACCAGTCGCCAAGGAGCATATTTTGCTTGTGCCAAGATTCATAAATTATTTCATGAGCTTTTGGGTGTTTTATTGTAAATCTTAAAAAAGATTGTTTTCTGTCGTTAGGGTTTAGAGGGAGTATAAAATTTGTACCTTTTAGGTTCTCATAATAAAAATTACTTACCTTTTTCCTGTGCTCATAAAATTTATCGAGTTTTGAAAATTGGTGCAAAGCCATTGCGGCCAACGCATTGGGCAGTGCCTTTGGAAAATAATTTGGCCTTTGGCCTCTTTTTTCTTTTGAGCTCACTGCTTTTGAAAGAATATGTGCCCACTGAGAAAAAACCAAAAATATCTTGCCCAAATCTAAAAAATTATACATCGGCAAAATGATATAGTGCAATAATATCGGATGCAACATTTGTTGGAATATCCAATAGCGAGACGGAGAGCGAAATTCTTTCTGCAGTTTTTCTAATTTTTTGCCTATTACATCATCATTTGTAACTGCTATTCCTCCATATACCGAAGAGATAACCTTATCGCGTGAAAAACTAAAAAAAGCAACATCGCCAAAAGTTCCCACTTTCTTGCCATTATACTCGGCACCCAGTGCGTGGGCACAATCCTCAACCACTATGAGTTTATATTGCGCTGCGACGGCTTTGATTTCGTCCATATTCGCAGGCAAACCAAACATGTGCTGAACTATTAAAATCTTGGCATTGGGCCCAATTTTCAATTTCAAATCATTTATATCGATATTAAAATTGTCTACATTACAATCAACATACACGGGCCGAAGGCCTGCCCATAAAATGGGATTGGGCACTGCGTTGCATGTAAACGCCTGCAGCAAGACATCGTTGTTTTTTTCCAGAGCAAGAGAACGCAAAATGGCAAAAAACGAGCTTCTTCCGCTATTAAAAGAAAAGGCATATTTTACGCCTAAATATTTTTTAAACTCGCTTTCTAATTCCGCGATTGCCTTGCCGCGCCTCCAAAGCCAAGGCCGAAAAATCAAACTCAAAGCAAGATGCACATCATCTTTTTCAACGTTTGGCGAAAGCGATATTGAAATGGGTTTAATCATTTTTTGCTAACAGTTCAAGTACTTTTGCGGGTATTCTCCCCTCTAGAAGCACTGTATCGCCTAATGATGCCTCGCTTTTTATTTTCTGGGCAATTTCTGATGGATTCTCTATGAACACTATTTTTTCGCTTCCTCCTGCTCCTTGCTTTATATCACTAAACCTATTTTTTGTAGTAATAATCGCAAGATCGCAAACTTCTCTAATTTTCTCTCCTATTCTCTTGTGCACTTCTTTTGAAGCTTGCCCCAACTCAATCAAACAGGGCATCACGATAATTTTCTTTCCAGGAAAGGTTTTTACATATTCTAAATTGGCAATCACACCATCTGGATTTGCAGAATAAGTAGCATCAATAATGGTAAGTCCATTCGTTCTTTTCTTTACCTGCGCTCCGGGAAACGTATTGCCGATTTCCTTTACTGCCGCAGAAATCTCTTGGTCTGACATTCCCAGTTCTTTGGCTACTGCCATAGCTCCCAGTATATTTTCTTCTCCCGGAAACCGCGCATCTTGGCCATATAATACTTTTCGTATCATAGTCTTATTGTACAATTCCACACAATACCTATTTTTTGCATTAAAGAACGCTATGCCGTTTAAAGGCAAACTTTCAATGAGTTCGTACTTTGCCGCTATGATGTTGTCTTGCGAACCGAAGGTTGCCATGTGCTGTTCGTTGATGCCGGTAAGAACGCCTATGGCGGGCTTTGCAATGCTTGCCAAGAGCTTCACTCCGCTCTTGCCATACGCACCCATTTCGCATACGAAAATCTCGTGCTCTTCTTTAAGTTCATTTAAAATGCACTGGGAAATTCCGACTTCCGAGTTCTGGTGCTCTTTGGTTTTCAAAACCTTGAACTTTTTAGAAAGAATATGCGCCAAAAATTCTTTTGTGGAAGTTTTCCCGTAGCTTCCCGTAATGCCGATAACCAATAAATTTTTAAAGCTTTCTCGCTTTTTTCTAGCCTCACTCAAATATCTCTTCCGCAAAATGACAGTAAGTATCTGAAAAAACAACGGGACAAAAATAATAAGAAGAAAAATAGAGAGATAAAACCCTTTTAAAACTGCAAGGAGCGCCAAGATCAAGCCAGTGAGAAAAATTACTGTTATTTTCTTGGTGAATTTAGGGTATTTTAACCGCCAGAGGCTGGAAAGAATTTTTTTGTGTGCTTGGCCTTCTTTGAAATGAGCTATAAACCTGCCGATGTGATACTCTTTTAACTGCCAAAGCCAAAGCCAAAATAAAAAAAGTTTAATGAAAATTACAATGGCGGCAGCCGATATGGTTATCTCAGTCATTGTATGAATTCTTTTATTTTTTCTACCAAAGTTTCTGGATCTTCAGTATGAAAATTATGGCCGTTCTCTGAAAATACCTTAAACGTTGCGCCGGGAATCTGCGAGGCCATAAACTCGCCATCTTCAATGGGCGTCATGATATCTTTTTTGCCCCAGATTAAAAGCGTGGGTGTTTTTATGCCTTTTAAAACGGGGGAAAAATCTTCCTGAGTCAGTTTTTTGAAGATATCGCGCATAATGCCATACGCCATAACGTAATCTCTCCTGCGAAGCAATGCGTATGCGGCATGTTTTATATTTTCCCGTATATTATGAGGAACCACATAAAGGATCATTCCTACGGTTTTGGCCACGTATTTCAAAATATAATTCTGCAACGTTGGCTTATGGCGCACGGCTGCGGGAGCTATTAAAACAAGTCTTTCTATCTTTTCAGGATGCAAAAGAGAACACTGCACCGCAACCTGCCCGCCAAAAGAATGGCCCGCAAGAATGACGCGCTGGATATTCAAATTATCCATAAAACGAAAAACAAAGTCGGCATATTCATGAACGCCCCACACGCTGTTAGGAGGAGGTGTTTTGCCAAATCCAGGAAGATCGGGAATAATTACCTGAAACCCCGAGGCGCTAAGCGACTCCTGAATTTTCCTCCATGCGCCAGAAGAGCTTCCCCATCCGTGCAAAATCAAAACAACAGGACCTTCCCCTGCAACTTTGTAGTTTATGTTCAAACCACCGACCGAAATATTCTTTTCTTCAAACTCTTGACTTTTCATCCCTTAAAAAACTTAGCTTTTAGCTATTGACACAAAATATCTTTTATTGTAACATCATATTAGTACTATGTTAGTACAATTGTAGCACAAAACGGGCTTGAACGGAGGCTATCATGCGACCAAGAATTCTGATCTATCTCACGCTGGCAGTGATCGCTGTTCTTTCGATGGGATGCCTGGCCATAGGCAACCCGGTGGTAAGGAACCTCTCAACCAGCGACATGGCGAAAGCCCCGACTGCTCTCACGCAGTACATCAAGGAGAGCCAGATCCCAACCAACTGGATTGGCGGCGTAGTGTTCCAACAGCGCTGGCAACGCTCGTATGGGATCGACTCCGACGAGTACAACAAGGTTTTTTTCCGCGTCTATGTTCCCAACAAACTGGTGTTCATGATACCCTGCGGCCCGCGGCAAGAAGCTGGGTTCATTGAAGACTACGCGCCTGGCGACATCATCGCCATGGCATGGGACGGGACGTCGCGGCTTGGAAGCTCGCAAGATACCGTCCGCCTTTGCAAGGAAGACGTTATCCTGATGAAAAAGGGAGGCGCTCTCAATATCGCCTCTGGAGGGGCGGCACCGTGACGCAAAGCAACGAGCGCGAACCAAGCTGGCCACTATTCGTTCATGTCGTCAACGTGCTCGGTCTCGGGGTTGTCCTCTCTGCGTTCGCAACAGGAGGCAGCTTCCGCATTCTGCTCTTCGGTCTTGTTTTGATGAGCTTTGGGGCCGCATACTCCTGCTTCGTACTATACACAGGACTCGTACGCTACCTCGCCAAAAAGCGGAACAAGGCCTAACTGACCGGCCGCACTATGATCTTAATCCTCTAGTGCGGCTTTTTAATTTCTGACTTCCCTAGATATTTTTGCAGCACTTTCGGAATTTTTACGCTTCCGTCTTTTTGCTGGTAGTTTTCAAGAATTGCGATAAGCGTTCTCCCAATAGGAAATCCGGTTGCGTTGAGCGTGTGCACAAAATTGAGTTTACCGTCTTTCCCTTTTCCTTTATACCGGATATTTAGTCTTCTGGCTTGAAAATCTGTTGTATTGGAAGCAGAGCTTACCTCACGATATTTGTTTTGTCCCGGGAGCCACGCCTCGATATCTATGGTAGAAACCGCAGGCCGCGACATATCTTGGCTCGCAAGCTGAACCACCTGATAAGGGATATCCAATGCCTGCCACAGCTTCTCCTCAAGAGAAACTAAGAATTTGTGCTCCTCCCTTGATTTTTCAGGATGGCAAAAGCTGAACAGCTCTACCTTGTCAAACTGATGCACCCGCAAAATTCCTTTCGTATCTTTGCCGTAAGATCCCGCTTCTTCCCGAAAAGAGGTAGAAAACGCAATGTATCTTTTTGGCAAGTCTTTTTCTTCAAATACCTCTCCCTGGTGCATAGGCCCTACTGATTGCTCCGCGGTTCCAACCAAAAACATATTTTCTTTTTCCAAAAAGTACCGTTCTGCCAGATCTTCTTTGGTATCTACATACCCCATATTTTTCATCATTTCTGCCTTGATAAGCACTGGAGGAATGACTGGGATAAACTTTTCTTTCCCTGCATAATCCATTGCGAGGCGCGCAAGAGCAAACTCCAAAAACACCAGATCTCCTTTGATGTAGGCGAATCTGGAGCCCGATACCTTTGTGGCGCGTTCCACGTCAATAACACCGAGCGCCTCTCCCAGCGCGAGGTGGTCTTTGGGCTCAAAAGAGAACTTCGGCGGCTTTCCAACTTGTTTTATCACAACATTGGCGCTTTCATCGCCAACCGGAACATCTTCCTGCGGAACATTGGGAAGCTCCAGTAAAAGCTTCTGCAGCTGCTCCTCTGTTTCTTTCAGTAAGGGTTCCTTCGCTTTGATTTCTCCTTTGAGGGCTTGCGCCTGGGGAATCTCTTCTTTCCCGAGTTTATTTTGCTGCGCCCTTATCCCCTCAATTTCCTGAAGCAGGGTTTTCCGCTTCTCATCTAATTCTAAAATTTTATCAACATTACAAACCGCTCCCCTGTTTTTGCAGGATTGTTTTACTTTCTCTGAATTTTCTCGAATGAATCTAATGTCTATCATGCGTGTTTGCCCGCGCCGCGAGCGCGAATTGAAAAAAATAATTATCCAAATCTTCAAGCGAGGTTTTGTATTCATTGTCTCCAGTCGCCGCAGAACAAAAAAGCTCTCGCGCCACAGCAACTTCCCTTCTACGACCAGTATTCTTCCATCGCTCATCCTCTATTGTTAAGTCCATCAATTCCAGCGCCCTCTCAGCAGAACCCCAAAAAAGTTTTGCGTCTTTACCCTGCCAATTGCGCGTTCTTCCAACTTCACTGCCGATATTTCCCATTTGTTCTTCAAGAGAAAGCAAAAACCAGCTGTCTGCAAGAGAAGGAGAATGATGCGTTACTTTCATGATTTTTAATCGCTCACAAGTTTTTGGATAATTGCTTTAATGCGCGACCTTGTTTCTTCGCTTTCTACGCCTCTTCTTCTATTGCCAAGCCAAACCTTTATGTTCACCATGGAATCAAATTCAATAAATTTGTCTCCCCATCGCTCTGGATACAAGTTCACGCCCCATGTGTGATCGCGCTTTGAACCCATTACCTCCATAAGTTGAACTTCTTCTTCCGCATGCATCACCCCTCCAATCGCCATAATTTCTTGCCCAATATCAACAACCGCCTTTACCGCCTCCCATTGCGCTTGCGCCGCTATCTCTTTGAGTTCATTTCGCGTGACTGGCTTATCTTTTATAATCTTAATTTCCATATTCTTTTGGTTTCATTGTTGGGAATAAAATCACTTCTCTTAAGCTGTGTGAATCGGTCAAAAGCGCAACGAGCCTGTCAATTCCCATGCCAAAGCCGGCCGTGGGAGGCATGCCATATTCTAACGCCTCAATAAAATCTTCATCCATAGGATGCGCCTCTTCCATTCCCGCTCTCAGAAGCTCTTTTTGTTCTTCAAATACCTCTTTTTGCGCGATTGGATCATTTTGTTCAGAAAATGCGTTCACAATTTCCCAGCCAGCTACGATAAGCTGAAAATTTGCGTGCTTTGAAGCGTTGTCATCTAAAAGTTTTGCCAAGGGTTTGGCGCCTGCTGGGTAGTGAATGACAAATGTTGGATTCCAAACTTTGGGGAGACAAAACTTTTTATACAAGGCATCGGCAATTTGAAACTTGCTCATTTTTTGATCTACCGAAACCTGCAACTCCTTTGCCTTTTTAAACAATGCTTCCTTATTTGCAGAATCAATGTCAACATCTGCAAATCTGCGGATTAACGCGCTGTATTCAATGCGTTCAAAAGGAGGTTTAAAATCAATTTCTTTTTCTTCATATGAAATTTTTGTATCTTTTATAATTGAAACAAGAAGTTGCTCGGTAAGTTTCATCATTTTTTTGTAGTCAGCATACGCCCAGTAAAATTCAAGCATGGTAAAATCGGGGTTGTGAGACCGGTCAACGCCTTCGTTGCGGAATACTCTGCCAATTTCATACACTTTTTCAAATCCGCCCACAATCAAACGTTTCAAATAGAGTTCGGGAGCAATGCGCAAATACATTTTCATATCAAACGCATTCAAATGCGTGACAAAGGGTTTTGCTTCTGCTCCTCCGTAAAGCGGTTGTAAAATAGGAGTTTCAACCTCAAGAAAACCTTCTTTATCAAGAAACGAACGGATTGATGTGATGATTTTTGAACGCGTTTCAAACTTTTTCTTCACTTCTGGATTAAAAAGCAAATCGAGATAGCGCTTCCGGTGGCGTTCTTCAATATCCTGAAGGCCGTGCCATTTTTCAGGCAATGGCAACAAGGATTTCGCAAGAATCTTATAATCTGCGGCTTCAATAGTTTTTTCTCCCCTTTTTGTTTTAAATAGCGTGCCCCGAACCTGAATAAAATCGCCAATATCAATGGTATCTGCAAAAAATTTGTATGATTTTTCTCCAAGCCGGTCTTCTTTAAAAAACGCCTGCATGCTTCCGGTCTCTTCTGTGATATGCAAAAACGTAGAACCTCCGTGTTCTCTCAGACTTCGTATTCTCCCCACTGCAATCACTTCCTTTTTAGATTTTGCCAAAGAAGAAAAACTTTTTAAAAGTTCAGCAATGGTGTGAGTTCTTTTTGCTTCTCCGGGATACGCCAAAAGCCCAGCTTTTTTTATTTTTTCAAGCTTTGCCAGCCTTGCTTTTCTGATTTCTTCAATCGTGGCCATATATGACTATGGTACTGTATTCTACTCATTTGGTCAAAATGCCAAAAAACAGAGCCTAATACAAATCCTTGCTATAGCAGAGATTCATATTATGAATTGATTTCTTCGATAAGAAAGATACGCACGTACTCATCCAAACTATTTTCTTGAAGAAACTTCTCTGTTTCTTTTCCAACATCATACGGACACACCCATACGCTGTCTTGCAGGTATTCATACCCAAAGAAACGCAGAGTGGATCGCAGCAATTCGCGGAGTTTTTTCTTTTCTTCCGGAACATCAAAAATGATCATCTGCCATTTCCCATCTTTTCGCTTTGGTTGGCGGCCGAGTTTCTGTTGAATACGCAACACTCGCTTATTCCCCTTTTTTGTCAACAAAATGCCGCGTTTCCCCGACAACTGCTCAACGCGGATATATCCTTTGCGCTTGAGATAGTAAATAATTTGAGAAAAGTATTTAATATCTTTCTTTAGTTTTATGCTACGGCGAATCTCTGCTGCTTCAGGAAAAATTACATCCTTCATAGAACGCGGAGCTACTAAACTGTATGTTTTATTAGCATCCTTGAAAAAGTTAAAAACACTCCATAGAATTTGGTCAGAAATAGGCAGTTTCATAGTATTTTCATTATAATACAAACCTCTGCTATAGCAAGGTTTTGGTATATACAGGTTATTCTAGTTGCTTAATATTATTCATAAGAGTAAGGGCTAAAATAAACAAACATACTCAAAACAAAAAATGACCGGTTTGGTCAAAAAGTCTTTCTAAAATGGGTTGCGGCTGGGAGTGTAAGTGGGTTACACCCCAGCCGCTTCATCGCTACTTGATCGCCCTGTTAGGCACCCTCTCCCTGTTGAGGGAGGTGCTTCTTGTAGGAGGTGCACTCCCTTGTGCACACACCAAGCGACACTGCTTCGGCATGGGCACGCCAGAATGCTCCTTTTTCCATATTGACGACAGTATCCATGGCAACCATGACTGGGTCACTACCCTCCAGTTCGCCCCTAAGGTCCTCCTGGTGCTGGAAGGTAGCCTGGAGTTCGGCAGCGAGAACTCCAAGCCTTCTCTGGATATATTTCTTGGTAATCGAGGTGGGTGGCCTCGTATTTCCAAAGAAATGAGTACCGAAAGCGATTTCCGCGTCGAGCTGAGACATCTGTTTCTCCAATCGTGCCGGTGCTTCCGACATCGAGGTGGAAAGAGCTTTCTCTCTATTCAGAACTTCTGAATAGTCTGGGAACATCCCAGATACTTCCAAGAACCCACTTTCTTGGCTATGGGTATAGAATAGCATACTCTCAATAAAATGTCAATAGTTACGTAATCCCCCAACACCTTGGAAACACCTGCTACTATATGTACATGCCCTACACAAACAATCTACAAGCAGCAAGGGTGCGCAGAGACGCGGCGTTCTTTGCCATGGAACATGGCGTAAGAACTGCCGCAAGGAGATAC
>OBEQ012108938.1_pt1 | contig 23950 bp, 19 predicted proteins | sample 1670901 | NCBI WGS metagenome assembly OBEQ01 (sample SAMEA104232315, study PRJEB22302) | groundwater metagenome | biome: forest; feature: aquifer; material: groundwater | place: USA | collected 2011-08-07 | depth 5.4 m | reverse complement strand
GCCACCCGATGGTCAGCATGGCATACTTTGCAAGCTACCGCCGGTACCGCATTCTGTGTTGACTCTACGGGACAGGGAAAGGTAGAACCATCTGGCTGGACACCCCCAACAACAGGAGCATCGTGCCCATAGGGAGTGGTTGTCTGTTTGTTCCTGCCCTTTATTGTTTATGGGTGATAAATGTCTAAACTTTAATTAAATAAATAGAAAACATGAATACATCAAAAGGTTTCACCATCATTGAATTATTAATAGTTATTGCTATTATTGCGGTGTTGGCATCTATTGTATTAATTAATGTGAATTTTATTAGGGCTCAATCAGCCGATTCCAAAACAAAAGCCCAAATGGCAGCCTTGCGTCCTGCAGCTGCCAACTATTATGATGCTCCAAACCCCAATAACTATGGCTCCGATATTAACTCCGCGGATTGTGCCGCAGGCAGCACAGGAATGGCACAGGATACTGCTTCGGGATTTAAAACTTTGGTGGCACCAGAAAGTTATTCTGATGGCGTGGCGCCGGTCTGTACCACTGACGCAGCAGTAGCTCCAAATAACGAAGCTACAAAATGGTCAGCATGGCATTCTTTGAAAGCTACTACTAACTTATTTTGTGTTGACTCTACGGGAGCTGCAAAGGAAGAGCCATCTAGTTGGACAGCCCCAACCAATGGTGACCCATGCCCGTAACACAGTATGCACCGGTTTCGTGATGATGAAATTATAGTGTATAGCCCGTAACATAAAATCCGCCAAAGGCGGATTTTATGTTACGGTTTAGATTCAAGAAAAGAAGTAAGAATATTTATCTTGCGATTCTCACAGCTGTGAGAATCGCAAGATGTATAAAGTGGAAACAAAACATGGTAAAATAAAAAGTGAACAATGGTCATAACAGATGAATTTTTATGGGATGTTTACAATCTTCTGGAAAAAGCAGGAGATGTTTTTAGATTTATAACAAAATCTCCGACTATGGCCAACTATCTGCCTACCATTAAGAATCCAATTTTTAAAAAGTATAAGAAGGATAAGGATAAAAGAAAATTTATTAACCTTATATACTATTTAAAAATTAAAGGGTATATCAGAATTAAAAGTTTGGGAAGTAAAGAAGCTATAATGCTTACGAAAAAAGGCATAAGCAAAGCATTAAAAGCCAGTTTTAAAATAGGGGGCAGGGTAAAAAGAAAAGATGGTAAATGGATAATGTTAATTTTTGATATGCCAGAAAAATACAGAAAATCAAGGGATTTACTAAGAAGTATTTTACATAACTTAGGCTATAAAATGTTTCAGCAGAGCGTATGGATAACTTCCTATGACGTTTCTGAAAAAACGGAAAAGTTAATGCAACTTTATTCGCTCGATAAATATGTTAAAATATTCTTAATAGAGAAAATATAACATTAGCATCAGGATATCTTGTTATTTTCACAGCTGTGAGAATCACAAGATGTATTATTTCATGGATTTTTTTGTTTTATCGATCAATTCTTTTACCGTTATTTTTGGCCTTATGGTCGGTAGTTTTTTAAACTGTGTTATATATAGGCTTTCTCTTCCGAAGTTTTCTTTGTGGAAAAATTTGGGGGGGTTAAAAGGCAGATCATATTGTCCTAACTGTAAACATCAACTCATTTGGCTGGATTTACTCCCGGTGCTTAGTTTTTTATTTTTAAGGGGTACGTGCAGATATTGTCGCAAAAAAATCTCAATTCAATATCCGGTTGTTGAAATAGCAACGGCGCTGATATTTGTTTTGATTTTGAATTTTCATGGTGAAGTGTTGAATAAACCCTCGCTTACTACGGTTGCAAACGTTTTACTTTCATGGTATCTCGCGTCGGTTTTCATTGTAATTTTTGTGTATGACCTAACACATTATTTGATACCAGACAACATATTGCTTCCCACGATTGTGGCGGTTTTTCTCTATCGATTACTCTATGTTTCTTTCGTGTGGAATTATATATTTGCCGTTATCATCGCCTCTGGTTTTTTCTTATGCATTTTTCTCATTTCCAAAGGGAAATGGATGGGTTTTGGTGATGTCAAGCTAGCGGTACTGTTGGGATTAGTGTTGGGTTTCCCTAATATTGTAGTGGGTTTATTTTTATCTTTCTTTTTTGGTGCTATAATAGGAGCAGGGTTGATGCTTTTTGATAAAAAGAGACTGAAAAGTGAGATACCCTTCGCACCTTTTTTAATTGTTGGGACTGGCGCAGCTATGGTTTGGGGAAGTAAAATTATTACGTGGTACCTTTCCTTGATGTATCATTAGCAACTAAAGTTTTAATGTGAATGTATTTTAAATTTAGTTTAAACTTCAAAAAAAGTGAACGGAATGGAGGGTTTAGCCTAGTAGAATTATTGGTGGCTCTTTCTATCATTATTCTTCTTTCAACAGTGGTAATTTCAAGATTTTCTCAATTTAAACTGCAAGTTTCATTGACGAAAGTTGCCTACAAATTTGCCCAGGACACAAGAAAGGCTCAAGGCCTGGCGTTGTCTTCTGCTCAGTATCGGGATGCAAGCGGCGCGTTGCAGTCGGTAAAAGGATATGGAGTATACGCTGATCAGTTAAACAACAAAAAATATATCATCTACGCAGATAAAGCTCCCGGAACCCAAAATTACGACGTGGCGGACTACATCGTAGAAACCGTTGATTTTAGTTCTATTGAGCCGGGAATCATCATTAAGGAGGTAGACAATGTTGTTGGTCAAACTGTGAGCATAAACTTTACCCCTCCAAACCCAAGCACTACCATAACCCAGTTAGTGCCAGGTCAGAGTCGTGTTGATGTTGTCTTTGCACTCGCGTCCGACCAGACAAAAACCAAGACAGTTTCGATAAATACGGCAGGCCTCGTAGAAGTTAAATAATAAAACTACGAGAGTAGTTTTTTGCATGAATACGACAACCTTAAAACTTAAAAAAAATAACCATAACGCTGGTTTTACTATGGTTGAAATAATGGCCGCCATTTCTGTTTTACTGTTTGGGATCGTGGCGATTTATGGAGTTTTTTCCAACGTAGTTACGTTAACCTACGGCACCTCCGCCCGTTTTACTGCTGCTTACTTAGCCCAAGAGGGCATGGAGACGATAAGGAATATACGAGATAATAATTTCATTAGCGGAGCAACGTGGTCTGCAGGGCTTCTGGGCAGTCCTTGCAGTACTGGATGCATGGCGGACTACAAAACCAAAACTTCTAGTCAGTTGGTAGTTTATAATGATGCCTTATTGGGGTTAAACAGCGATGGTTTTTACAGTTACGACTCAGGAAGCGTTCCCACTATATTCAAAAGGAAAATTACCATAAGCTCGGTACAAGGTACGACTAATATTCTCAACGTTGATGTGATGGTCTTTTGGAATTACAACGGCCAGTCGTTCAATTTTGATACGAGTGAATATCTTTATAATTGGTACTAGTATTATGTCTGTGAAATTTAAAAATCAACAAAAAAATGCGTGTACCCTACTCAGTAAAAATCACGCCGGCTTTACCCTGGTAGAACTCATCGTGGTAGTGGCGATATTTTTTGTTATTATTGGCGTTACGTTTGATATTCTCATTTCTACGGTACAGCGCCAAAAGAGTGTCTTGGGAGGGCAAGAACTTTTGAGCCAGACAAGTTATGTTATGGAATATGTGTCGAAAGGGCTTAGAGTTGCCATCAAAGACCCTGATGGAACTTGTCTTGGGACTACAGGGTATATTTATTTGCTCACCCATTTTAACGCTACGTCTGGATTTTATGAAGGGGTGAAGTTCATTAATCAGTCAGACAATAACGCCTGCCAGGAATTTTTTCTAGATATCGATGGGGTGTTAAAGCAGATAAAAAATGGAAGCGCACCGCAAAATATTTTGTCAGATAAGTTTAAGGTAAAATATGCCAGATTTATTGTAAACAGTGATAAAACGTTGCACATCGCCTCTAGCAGCGACTTAATCCAGCCGAAAATAACTATCTTATTGGATATCCAGACCCAAACCCCGGGAAGCCAGCAGGAAAAAATAATCCAAACCACCGTTTCACAAAGGAATTTAAATATATAATAGTATTAATTGACAGTGTTAATGACCTATCACCACCAACAAGGAGTCTCCCTTATCATCACTTTTTTCGTGATGACCATGATTATTGCAATAGTTTTCAGTTTGACTACGATCTTGGTCAACGAAATTAAAATTACCGCTGGCATAGGAAACTCTGTAATTTCATTCTATGCCGCCGATACCAGCATAGAAAAGACATTGTACTTTGATAGAAAACAACTTCTTGTGGGAGCCAACAGGGGGCTTTGTAATATTTGTACCGTGTGCAATGACCCCAGTGTTGATTCACACACCTACTGTAACAGTTGCACCACTACCCCGTTGGCAGTAAATGGTTGCGACCTCCTTAATTGCATAAATTGCCAGGTTAATTATAGCTCAGCCTTTGGGGGCACGACAAACACGGTTTTTTCCACTGTAAGTCCTGATCCGATTATATCTGGGGTTTCTAATTTTCTCATTGATTCAAAAGGATTTTATAAGGACGTAACGAGGCAGATAGAATTTAATAGTACCGCTAATTAATTATAGAAAAGCATTCCCATAGTGAATGGTTCTGACCATTGAAAAACAAAAACCCTCGTGCTAAAAAACAAGTGCTGACCTGGCATTCCATCGTTGGGACGTTTTGGTTATCTTACTATGAAAAAACCAGAGGCCAAACAAAAAATAGAAAAACTCAGGAAGGTTATTAACCGCCATCGTTATCTTTACCATGTGCTAGACCGGCAAGAAATCTCGGATGCGGCATTAGACTCTTTAAAAAAAGAGCTTTTTGATTTGGAGAACCAATATCCCGAGTTTGTTACCGCTGATTCCCCCACACAAAGAGTGGGCGGATCTCCCCTCAAGGAATTTAAGAAAGTAAGACATTCTGAAAGAATGCTTTCTTTTAACGATGTTTTCTCCAAGGAAGAAATGTGCGAATGGCTAGAGCGGATTTCTAAACTTTTGACCAGTCAAGAGAAAGAGCGAATAGATTTTTACTGCGAATTAAAAATAGATGGCTTGGCGATAGAATTGCTTTATAAAGATGGAGTACTGAATACTGGATCTACCCGCGGAGATGGTTTAATAGGTGAGGATATCACGCAAAACTTAAAGACGGTTGAATCAATCCCTCTGACCATACGAAATGAAAATGAGGTGGTGGCCTTGTTAGAAAAAGGAGGACTAAAAGACATCGCAACCCGTATGAAACATAAAGTACTCAAGGAGTTGGTGGTGAGGGGCGAAGTGTTTATTTCAAAAAAAGAATTTAAAAAAATAAACCAAACGCAGAAGGTAAAAGGTTTGCCCATGTATGCTAATCCAAGGAATATTGCGGCGGGTTCCGTTCGCCAGCTAGACCCAAAGGTAGCAGCCTCTCGTCACCTTGATTCTTTTGCTTACGAATTAATCTCTGATCTTGGTCAAGCCACTCATGAACAAAAACACCGTATCATTGCGGCTCTGGGGTTTAAAACAAACAGTAACAACGCCTATTGTAAATCGCTTGAAGCCGTTTTTTCTTTCTACGACAGGTATGCTAAAAGTCGCGACAAACTTCATTATGAAATTGACGGTGTTGTAGTCATTGTGAATGATAATGATATTTTTGAAAAACTTGGAGTAGTCGGCAAGGCTCCGAGAGGAGCTGTTGCCTTTAAATTTCCCCAAAACCAATCAACTACGCAAATTGTAGGCATAAAAATCCAAGTGGGAAGGACCGGAGCCATAACGCCGGTCGCTATTCTAAGTCCAGTCAAAGTTTCAGGCATTACCATTACCCGCGCTACCTTGCACAATGAGGAAGAAATAAAAAGATTGGATGTAAGGATAGGGGACACCGTTATTGTGGGTCGTGCAGGTGATGTCATACCTGACATCATAAAAGTGCTACCAGATTTGAGGAACGGATCGGAAAAAAAGTTTACCATGCCTAAGGTTTGTCCGAGCTGTAAAACACCATTAGAAAAGTCGGACACCGAAGTATTATGGCGATGCCCTAATGAAAAATGTTTCGCCAGGCAGAGAAGATCCTTGTATCACTTCGTTTCAAGGGGAGCATTCAATATAGAAGGGCTAGGACCTAAAATTATTGATAGATTGCTCGATGAAGGTTTGATTCAGGATCCAAGCGATTTATTTGAATTGCGAGAGGGAGACCTTGTCGTACTAGAAAGATTTGCCGAAAAATCAGCAGAGAATATCGTGGCATCAATTGCAGAAAGAAAAGAAATACCACTGGCAAAGTTTATTTATGCATTGGGAATCAGGAATGTCGGGGAAGAAACGGCGGTGGATTTGGCTCGTGCCTTTGGCTCCCTTGAGAAATTACAACGTGCAAGTCTCTCTGATTTTGACGAAATTTCAAATATTGGGCCTGTCGTCGCAAAATCAATTCACGAATGGTTTAGCCAAAAAAACAATCTAAATCTTTTGCGTAAGTTTAGTAAGGTTGGCATAAGCATTAAAGATGCCCACAAAATCAATAACGGAATGCTGTCTCAGAAGACGTTTGTTTTTACGGGAACACTAGATGATATAGATCGGAATTTGGCGAAAGAAAAGGTGAGGGCATCGGGTGGCCAAGTTTCAGAATCAGTTTCTGAACACACGAGTTTTGTTGTTGCCGGCAAAAAACCGGGATCAAAATTAGATAAAGCACGGAACATGGGTGTTACGATTATCAACGAAAAGGAATTTTTAAAAATGATTAAAGCCCGTTAGGGTTTTAAGAGCGTGGAAACGTCACATCTGCCATGGAATTTTTTACCCATTACATTAAAAAATTAGATTGGGGGATTATTATCTGCGCCCTGTGCTTGACGGGGTTTGGTTTGGCCGGAATTTATAGTTATTCGCTTTCCAAAGGTACCTTTTCGGATTTTGAAAAACAGATGGTGTTTTTTGCCGTGGGCTTTACCCTCATGGTGCTGGTAAGTTTTTTTGACTATAGGATGTTAAGGAATAACTCTTACTTTATTTTAATCTTGTATTTTGTCTGTCTCTTGCTATTGGCCGGCTTGCACTTTTTCGCTCCCAACATCAGGGGTACTAAAGGTTGGTATAAAATAGGTTTTTTGTCCCTTGACCCCATTGAACCGACAAAAATTGTATTAATGGTATTATTGGCGAAATATTTTTCTAGTCGCCATGTTGAACTATATAAGTTTAGGCATATTGTTTTGTCTGGCATCTATGTTTTTTTTCCTGCTGTCCTGGTATTCATAAAGCCGGATTTAGGGGGCACGATGGTATTACTACTGATGTGGCTAGGAATTTTGTTAGTTTCGGGAATTAAATTGAAGCATTTTTTAATACTCCTGCTCTGTGCAGTGGTGGTTGCTTCTTTTGCCTGGTACTTCTTATTGAAAGACTATCAAAAAGAGAGAATCACTTCGTTTATTTTTCCCTACGATGTGTTAGGAGGGTCATGGAGCCAGACTCAAACCAAAATCGCCATTGGTTCGGGCCGAATTTTCGGATTAGGTATCGGTAGGGACTCGCAAGTACAATACGGATTCTTGCCTGAACCGCATACCGACTTTATCTTTTCTGCGATAGGAGAAGAGTGGGGGGTTTTAGGGGTCGGTGTCCTCTTTACTTTGTATGTAACATTGACGTGGAGAGTTTTAAAAATAGCCATTGAGTCGCAATCGAATTTCCCCCGCCTTTTTGCCGTTGGATTTGCTATTACATTAATTTCCCAATTTATTATCAACGTTGGAATGAATCTTTCCGTGCTTCCTGTGGTTGGAATTTACCTCCCTTTCGTAAGTTACGGCGGCTCAGGACTCATTGCAAATTTTGTTTCACTCGGTATTTTACAAAGCATAAAGGTACATAGATACCTTTAAAGACTTGACATTTTTTTATAAAAAGAATATACTCTGGGTATATATAAAAAGAAGTGGCCACTTTACTCTAGCTAAAATTTAAAGCTCCTGCCTTTGTTTGTTTTTTTGTCTGTGTAAGAGGCAAGAGCAATACCCTAAACCAATAGGGTATTTTGCATTTTATGTTTCTTGCGATAATACTACGGGTGCCTGCTGGCATGTAAGCCTGTAGATTTCTATAAAATTAGGTATTAGGTTTTAGGCGTTAGATATCAGTTAATATAAGCTCGTTTAGGTATCTAAAATCCAAGACCCAGCACCAACACCTAATAATGGCTGAACTAATACAAAAAGTAAGGAACTTTTCAAAGTCCAAACTTTCTTTTTCCACGCCCCACCTTTTGCAAATGCAACGGGAAACCTGGGAAGATTTTGTTGAGGTAAGATTAAGAGAACTTTTTTCCGAAATCTCTCCTATCTTAGACCACACCGGCAAAGAATTTGAGTTGTGGTTTTTAGATTACAACTTGGGAAAACCGAACTATAAAAATGGTTTGGAGGCCAAGAGAAATAATGATTCTTTGGAGGTTCCGCTGCGGGTAAAGATTAGATTGGTAAACCTAAAAACAAAGGAGGTAAAAGAGCAGGAGGTTTTTTTGGCTGATTTTCCTCTTATGACAGAACGGGGAACCTTTGTGGTCAACGGCGTAGAGCGGGTGGTAGTATCTCAACTAATACGTTCTCCGGGAGCTTTCTTTACCATGAATATGCGCCGAGGTAAAAAATACTTCGGTGCAAAAATTATTCCTAATCGGGGAGCGTGGTTGGAGTTTGAAACCGAAGAATCTGGATTTATCGGGGTAAAAATAAACCGAAAAAGAAAGGTGCCCGCCACGACGTTGCTTTTAGCGTTGGGCCTGGACACCGTAGAGAAAGTTGAAAAAGAGTTTAAAGATGTAGATACGGGAGAAATACAGTATATCAAGGAAACGTTGAAGCGGGATGCCTGTAAAGACCAAAAAGAAGCATTGGTGGAAATTTATCGGAGGTTAAGGCCGGGTGATTTAGTGACCCCCGATACCGCTCAGGATTTGATTTTCAATATGTTTTTTAACTTTGATCGGTATGATCTGTCCAAGGTGGGACGATGGAAAACATGGCAGAGGCTACCTCATTTACAGACTTCGGAAAAATCTAAGAAGAATAAAGATACTAAGGACATTGAAAAAGAAGATAGAATTTTAAAATTGGAAGACCTTGTCGCCGTGGTAAAAGAGATTATTATGCTCAATAATAATCCAAACTCAAAGCCTGACCAAGTTGACCATTTAGGAAACAGGAGGGTAAGGACATTATCAGAATTACTGCAAAATAGGTTACGGGTGGGATTAATGCGCATGGAGAGGATTATTAAAGATAAAATGTCTACTTTGGATCCTTCCACCATTACCGCTATTCAGCTTATTAATCCAAGGCCCTTGATGGCCGTGGTGAAAGAGTTTTTCACCTCTTCGCAATTTTCCCAGTTCATGGACAATGAAAATCCCTTGGCCGAGCTTGAACACAAGAGAAGACTCACTACCACAGGTCCCGGAGGACTTACCAGGGAGCGGGCTGGTTTTGAGGTGAGAGACGTGCAGCCGTCGCACTACGGCAGAATTTGTCCTATCGAAACCCCTGAAGGTCCTAATGTGGGATTGGTAGGTCACTTAGCTTCTTTTGCAAAGGTAAATCCCTACGGGTTTATTGAAGCTCCTTACTTTAAGGTAAAAAACGGTAAGATAACCGACGAGGTTCACTATCTTTCTGCTCAAGAGGAAGAAAGGTATGTGATTGTTCCTGCATCGGTGCCCATAGATAAAAACGGTAAGATTTTACCAGAAATCCCGCCTAACCGGGTTGAGGCCAGGGTGAAAGGAGAGCCTGCCGAAGTTGAAATTGACAAGGTTGACTATTCAGACGTTTCTTCAAAACAGTTTATTTCTGCTGCTGCTTCGTTAATTCCATTTTTGCAAAATGATGATGCTTCAAGGGCTCTTATGGGTTCTAATATGCAGCGCCAAGCGGTGCCATTGATAAGGCCCGAAGCACCGTTAGTGGGTACCGGAGTTGAAAGGAATGTGGCTCGTGACTCAGGACAAGTAATACTGGCTAAGGCAAACGGAACGGTAAAAGAAGTGGATGCGTCTCACATCGTGGTGCTCTATGATACTGACGGTAAAAAAACAGAGGAAGAGTACGAACTGCAAACCTTTGTAAAAACCAACCAGTATTCTTGTTTCCACCAGCGGCCCATTGTTCATAAAGGAGAAAAAGTAAAAAAGGGGGATGTGTTGGCGGATGGAGCGGCCATTAATCAGGGAAGATTGGCGTTGGGCAGGAATATTTTAGTCTGTTTCTTGCCACTGCGCGGAGGAGGTTTTGAGGACTCAATTACCATTTCAGAAAAACTGGTGAAAGAATTTGAATTTACCTCTATTCACATAGAAGACTTTACCTGCGATGTTAGGGAAACAAAACTAGGACCTGAAGTAACTACCTCCGATATCCCTAATGTAGGGGAAGAAAAATTGAAAGATTTAGATGAGGAAGGAATTGTAAGGGTTGGCGCTCAAGTGGGTCCCAATGATATTTTGGTGGGAAAAATTTCACCAAAAGGAGAGGCAGAGCTAACGCCTGAAGAACGATTGTTAAGGGCTATCTTCGGTGAAAAAGCAAAAGATGTCAAAGATACTTCCTTAAGAATGGAGCACGGCAAGCACGGTAAAGTTACTAATGTAAAAATCTTTTCACGCGACCTAGGTCATAAGTTGGAACCTGGTGTGATTAAAAAAATTCAAGTAGAAATTTCTGAAACACGGCACGTGAAAGTGGGAGATAAACTGGTAGGACGCCATGGAAATAAAGGAGTTGTTTCAAAGATTTTAGCGGAAGCTGAAATGCCATTTTTGCCTGATGGCACGCCCATTGACTTGGTGTTGTCTCCGCTTTCAGTTCCATCACGAATGAACATCGGCCAAATTTTGGAAACCCACCTGGGATGGGCGGCTAAAAAACTGAATTACTTGGCCATTTCTCCCGCACTCTTAGGAGCTGACAAAGAAGACATCAAAAAAGAATTGAAAGAAGCAGGATTGCCAGAATCCGGTCAGGCAACATTGTACGACGGAAAAACAGGACTTCCATTCCCAAGGCCTATTACGGTAGGTTATATGTATGTGATGAAACTCATCCACATGGTTGATGACAAAGTACATGCCAGATCCATCGGACCTTATTCATTGATTACCCAGCAACCGTTAGGAGGAAAAGCGCAATTTGGAGGCCAGCGATTTGGAGAAATGGAAGTATGGGCGCTGGAAGGCTATGGAGCCGCTTACACCCTGCAAGAAATGTTAACCATTAAGTCCGACGATGTGGTAGGAAGAGCCACCACTTATGAAAGCATTTTGAAAGGTGAGCCAATCCGAAACCCAAACATTCCGGCATCGTTTAATTTACTGGTGGCTGAGTTGAAATCTCTGGGAATGGCCGTTGAAGTAAAAGAAAAAATCAGAGAAGTGAAATCGGATAAAAAGTAGAAATTCCGAAACAATTTATATAATTAATTAAAAACCCATGCGAGTTATAGACCTAGAATCAATCAGAATAAAACTGGCCTCGCCCGAGGAGATTTTGTCATGGTCACATGGCGAAGTTATTACGCCTGAAACCATCAATTATCGAACTCAAAAGCCCGAAAAGGACGGTCTTTTTGATGAACGGATTTTCGGTCCCGACAAAGATTACGAATGCGCCTGCGGAAAGTATAAAAGGATCAGGTATAAAGGCGTGGTGTGCGACCGATGCGGGGTTGAGGTTACAAAATCAAGTGTACGAAGAGAGCGAATGGGACATATTAAGTTGTCCACGCCGGTTTCGCATATTTGGTTCTTGCGAGGTGTACCTTCAAGAATGGGTTTGGTATTGAATAAAAGCTCACAGCAGCTGGAAAAAGTGATTTATTTTTCAAGCTATATTATTACTAAAGTTGACAATGAAGCTCGCCAAAGAATTTTAGACCAAATAGAGCAAGAGTACAAAACCAAAGTTAAAAAAGAAACTACCGACGCAAAGAAAAACGAGCTTAAACAAGCTCGGGAAAAAGTGAAGGAAGAGGTGCTAGATATAAAAGTCTTGAGGATTTTGTCTGAAGTCGTATATAACGATTTGTCTTTGAAGTACGGGGAAATGTTTGAAGCTGGCACGGGAGCTGAAGTCATACGGGATTTATTTAAAAAAATTGACTTGCAGATGATTGCTGACGAATTAGTAAAAGAAAGCAAAGAGGCTCCCCCGGTATTAAAGAAAAAGATTTTACGGCGTTTAAAGCTCTTCCAAGGAATGGTACGAGCCAAAGTAAGACCTGAATGGATGTTTGTGGACGTCTTACCGGTACTGCCTCCTGATTTAAGGCCTATGGTGCAGTTAGATGGCGGAAGGTACGCCTCGTCCGACCTTAACGATTTGTACCGAAGGGTTATCAACAGAAATAACCGGTTAAAATATTTGCAGGAAATTTCGGCTCCCGCTGTCATTGTCAGAAACGAAAAAAGAATGCTGCAAGAGGCCGTGGACGCTCTCATTGATAACGAAATGAGAAAAGGAGTCACCACGACAGCTACTACCGGCGGCAAGAGGCTATTAAAGTCCTTGGCAGCCATTTTAGCGGGAAAACAAGGAAGATTTAGGCAGAATTTATTGGGTAAACGTGTGGATTATTCGGGTAGGTCGGTTATCACCGTGGGTACGGAATTACATTTTTCACAGTGCGGTTTGCCAAAAAATTTGGCGCTGGAAATATTCAAACCCTTTGTCATCAAAAGAATTTTAGATAAAGAACTAGCTTATAACATTCGAGGAGCAGCGCGGCTCATTGATGAAAAAATTCCTGAAGTATGGGCTATTTTAGAAGAGATCGTCAAAGATAAACTAGTATTGCTTAACCGAGCCCCCACCCTTCACCGATTAGGAATTCAGGCTTTTCATCCGGTACTGACCGAAGGCGACACCATAAAACTTCATCCCTTTGCTTGCGAAGCATTTAACGCCGACTTTGACGGAGACCAAATGGCTGTTTACTTGCCATTGTCTGATGAAGCCCAAAAAGAAGCCAGGGAAATTATGCTTTCTTCTCTGAACCTTTTACGTCCCGCCAACGGTATGCCGGTGATAGGTCCTTACCGAGATATTTCTCTAGGATGCTACTTCTTGACAAAGTTAAAAGAGGCAAAAAATCAAAAGGATATAAAACTTTATTCGAGCAGTTCTGAAGCGATTACCGCTTACGAGTATGGTTTTTTGGGTTTGAATGACGCCATCAAAGCACCGAATCCAAAATCTGAAGAACACGAAATCATTGAAACTTCCGCCGGCCGCCTTATCTTTAACGCCAGCCTGCCTGAAAAATATCCTTACATCAGCAAACTCATAGACAACAAAGCCTTAAAAGCCTTGGTGAGGGAAATTGTTGAAACCTACCATGGCCAAGAATGCATTGACATTTTAGATAGAATCAAAGTGATGGGCTTTGAGTACTGTACGTTGTCTGGAATAAGTTGGGGCATGGATGACTTGATTGTTCCCAAAGAAAAAGAACAATTGTTACTGGATTCAGAAAAAGAAGTAGAACGGATTGAATCTCATTACGAAAAAGGTCTCTTGAGTCACGAGGAAAAAACTTCACAGAAAATTTTAATTTGGCAAACGGTAAAAACAAAACTTGAGGCCTTATTAAAAACCACATTGCCAGAAGATGGGCCGGTGCTGTCTATTATCAATGCAGGAGCTCGAGGCACCTGGGCCCAATTGGTGCAGATGGCAGGCATGAAAGGATTAGTAAATAATCCTGCCGGAGACATTATTGAATTGCCCGTAAAATCTTCTTTCACCGAAGGATTTAACGTGCTAGAGTATTTTATTTCTACCCACGGAGCCAGAAAAGGAACTGCTGACACCGCTTTGAGAACTTCTTCAGCAGGATATTTAACCAGACGATTGGTTGATGTTGCCCATGATGTAATTGTGTCTCAAGAAGATTGCGGTGATAAAAAAGGTATTGCTGTTTTTAAGAAAGATGCCGACTCTATAGAACAGAATTTTGTCTTCAAATTGGTGGGGAGATTTTCTGTGGAGGATGTTAAACATGGTAAAGACGCGTTGGTAAAGAAAGGGGAAATTATTAATTGGCAGCAGGCCAACCAAATTACCAAAGAGGAAATTGATAAGGTAGTAATACGTTCGCCCTTGAGTTGCAAGAGCGCCAGAGGAGTGTGCCAGAAGTGCTACGGGTGGGATTTAGGAAGAAACACCTTAGTAAAACTTGGTGAAGCCGTAGGAGTGGTAGCAGCCCAGGCCATTGGTGAACCTGGCACCCAGCTTACGTTGAGGACCCACCACTTGGGAGGGGTTGCGGGAGCTGGTGACATTACCCAAGGGTTGCCCAGAATTGAAGAAATTTTTGAATCACGGGCTCCAAAAGGAGAAGCAGTATGTTCTTTAACCGAAGGCAAAGTCATAAAAATTGACGAAGAAAAGAAAATTGTAACCATACAGCCTGTAGGTTCAGGCAAAAAGTCTGGTAATAAAGAGCTACCTATTGACTACCAGATTCCCGGCCGAATTGCTATGTTGGTTTCGGTGGGAGATGAGGTAAAAGAAAACCAGCCTTTGTGCGGAGGCAGTTTGGACTTAAAAAAACTTTACAAATCTTCAGGATTAGAAGAAGCTCAACGATACATTTTAAAAGAAGTCCAAAGGATTTATGCTTCGCAGGGCGTTGATATCCATGACAAGCACGTTGAAGTTATTATTCAAAAGATGTTTTCAAGGGTAAGGATTAAAGAAGAAGGAGATTCCTCATGGGTACGAGGCGAGGTGATTGAATGGTCGGTATTTCAAGAAGAAGTTGAGAGGCTCAACAAGTTAAAAAAAGAGGTTCCGGTGGGGGTGCAAATATTGCTGGGCATTTCTGAAGTAGCGTTGGCTTCTGAAAGCTTCTTGTCAGCGGCTTCTTTCCAACAGACTTCAAGGGTATTGATTAAAGCAGCTTTGGAAGGTAAGGAAGACAAGTTAAAGGGACTCAAAGAAAACGTTATTATCGGCAAGATTATTCCAGTTGGTACTGGTTTTAAGTCTAAATAGAGGAATTTATATACCAAAAAAACGTCCGTATACGGGCGTTTTTTTGGTGGAAGTATTGACTTTGTAGTCATAAGATAGTACCCTTCAAAAGGGTTGCAACTTAGTTCTTTTGGAGAAAAAACATGGCGAATGTTCTCATTAAATCAACTGACTTTGCGTGTTTTTGGTTTAGTGGTGATGGTTTCCTGCCAAATTCAGCCCTGCCAGTGCTTGTTTATCGGGCAGATGCAATCAATTTTAAAAATATGGGTATGGTAGAGACTAAGGAACAAATCGCCAAAATTGCGAGCAATAATGAATGGTACTTAGACTGGGTTGCAAGCATTTATCGGCGACCCCACTACCATAGTACTGCCCATGAAGCACTCATTATTTTTAAGGGGACTGCCTTGTTGCAGTTGGGTGGCAACCGTGTGGGAAAAAAATGGGAAGTAGTGGCTGGCAATGTTATTTTTATCCCTGCTGGTGTAGGACATCAGAGAATTCGTTCTACTGATGACTTCACGGTTTTCGGACTTTATCCTGTTGGCCAGAAGTGGGACTTGCAATGGGGTTGGCGCAAGAATTATGCAAGTTCGTTGCGTCGTATCAAAAAAGTGCCACTTCCGAAGGCGGATCCAATATTTGGGAAAATGAGTCCGCTACTAAATTGCTGGCAATGATTTAACTGGAAACAACGCCTTACGGTGAAATCGTAAGGCTTTTTTGTTGTAAAAAAGTCTTGCAAACCGATAAAAGTTAGTGGTATAATTACCAAATTATATGGGCAAAAAGGACAAATCTGCCGACTGGCGGACAAAGGAAAACAATAAAAAGGAAAAAAAGAAGGAGTACCTTTTGCATCTGCGGACTAAAAAGTGGATTAAAGCCATTATAGCCTTTTTAGTAGCTACTATTGTTACTCTTTCTTTCATTGAAAAAGCGGGCATTGCCGGTCAGTGGCTGGTTGTACTTTTGCGGTTTGTATTTGGAGATTCCAAGGTGGCCGTAATAACCATTGTCTTTTCTCTGTTTACTGCAGGTTTTGTGTTCTTAAAATCAAGCAAGAAAGTTAAGGTCTTAGCTATTTTATTGGCTATTTTTATTACAGTGGCGGGAATATCGGGAATTGCTAGTAACAATAGTTTAAATGAAAAACAGGCCGGGATGATAGGATTGGCTGCAAAAATACTCGTGAATCTTTTTGGCTTGCTAGTTGCCAATATTATTTTTTCAGCGGTGATTGTTATAGGGTTGGCTATCTTTTTGCAATTTATCTGGCAGGATATTTCAAAAGAAAAAGAAGAAAAAAAGCCTTCGGTCTTGCTCCCCGTAAAAAGTTCGGATTCGCCAAATTTTAAAATAAAAGGTGTTCAAGAAGAAAGACCTATAGAAAATAAAAAACTGTCATTATTTAAAAATAATAGCCAGCAAGAAAAGAAGTCCGCCGTGGTGGTGGCTTCAGCTATTCAAAAAGGCAAATATGCTTTGCCCCCCATTGATTTGCTAAGCAAAAATGAAACCGTTCCTACGTCGGGAAATATTAAAGAAAATTCGTTAATTATTAAAAAAACCTTGGAAAATTTTGGCATTCCCGTAGAAATGGCTGAAGTCAACGTAGGGCCTACGGTTACCCAATATGCTTTTAAACCCGCCGAAGGGGTAAAACTTTCTAAAATTACTACCCTTTCAAACAACTTGGCACTGGCTTTGGCCGCCCATCCCATAAGAATTGAGGCGCCCATTCCGGGAAAATCATTGGTGGGTATTGAAGTACCAAATAAGGTGAGGGCCACGGTAGTGCTAAGAAATTTAATTACCGATGCAAATTACCAAAATGCAGATTCTTCTTTACTGGTAGCTTTGGGAAGGGATGTTTCGGGAGCGCCAGTCTATACAGCCTTAGAAGAAATGCCTCACATGCTGGTGGCCGGAGCCACGGGAACGGGTAAAACTATTTTTTTGAATTCTCTGATTTTGAGTTTGTTGTATAAAAGTACGCCGGAACAGTTGCGCATGATCATGGTTGATCCAAAACGGGTGGAGTTCCAAAATTATAACGACATTCCTCATTTGCTCTGCCCGGTCATTTACGATGCGCAAAAAACGATGAATGCCTTGCAATGGCTAGCAAAAGAAATGGAACGGAGGTTTGAAGTCTTTTCTGAAATTCCAACCCGCAATATAAAAACGTATAATCATAATAAGTCGGTTATTGCGTCAGGCTCACAGTTGCCCTATATTGTACTGGTCATTGATGAATTAGCAGACCTCATGGCTGCCAAAGGCAGGGAACTGGAAGCGGGCATTGTAAGGCTGGCCCAAATGGCCAGAGCCACGGGTATCCACTTGGTATTGGCGACCCAGAGGCCATCGGTTGAAGTTATCACTGGTTTAATTAAGGCCAACATTACTTCAAGAATTACGTTTCAGGTTGCTTCACAAATTGACTCAAGGACTGTTTTAGATACCGCGGGCGCCGAAAAGTTAATTGGAGCCGGGGATTTGTTATTCTTGTCGTCTAAGAGTTCTAAAATAACCAGAATCCAAGGGCCCTATATTTCAGAAACCGAAGTAAAAAAAGTTACTGATTGGGTTTCAGAACAGGGTCGAAAAGTCCAAGAGCCCCAGTCGGTGCTGATCGAAAGTCTAAAAAGCACCCTTGAACAATCGCAGCCCGGGGATGAAAAAAATAGCGGAGGAGATATGTTTTTTGGAGATGACGACCCGCTTTTTGAAGATGTTAAAAGAATTGTGCTGGAAACAAAAAAGGCCTCGGCATCGTTTTTACAAAGGCGATTGCGAATTGGCTATTCAAGAGCCGCCCGTTTAATTGATATGCTTGAAGACAAAGGCATAGTTGGAGCCGCCGACGGCGCCAAACCACGAGAAGTGTACGGAGACCAGCCCAAAGCTCAACTGGCAAACATTGAAGGGGGCGGCCTGGACGAATCAGAAGAGTTGCCAAAAGGAGGGGGGTGGGAGAAGGTGTAGGTAAATTTACAATTTGAAGTTTATCAATTTAAATTTTTTAAATGTTTAAAACTGTGAAACAGCTTTTATTCGTAGGAGCATTAACGTTCATTTTCATACTAGGGGTTTTTCCTGCTATCACTAGGGCAGATATGGTGCAAGACCAAATTAATAGTCTATTATCTCAGATTTCAGCTCTGCAGCAGAAATTAGCACAATTTAAAAAGGTGTCTGATGCGCCATGGTGTCATGCGTTTAACATAAATTTAAAATCTGGAGATACGACAGGTGATGTGGTAATCTTGCAAATGGCGCTAAAAAAAGAAGGGCTTGGCGTAAATCAGAGTGGCGTGTATGATAAGCAAACCGTGACAGCAGTGGCGCAATTTCAAGAAAAGTATATGAGTGAAGTATTAGCCCCCAAAAAGTTAAAGCACGGTACGGGATTTACCGGTCCACTAACCAGGGCAAAACTGAATGCGTTGTATCAATGTGTTGCTAAAGCTACAGATTTTACGACGACTTCTCCATCGGTGGCAGCGCCAGACCAGACTCCTGCGCCGTCTCCAATTCCTCCTGCTCATGCTTCGGTTCCTTTACCAGTTTCAATAACACCAACACCAGGTGGTCCGTCGGTTGCCATTATCTCTCCTGCAGGAGGTGAAGATTGGGAGGTTCAAGAAACCCATGATATTACGTGGACTTCGTCTAACATAAGCAGTACAGCTAACCTTGATATTTACCTGCTTAATGTTGTAACAAGTGAAGTATTGCCCTTGGCCACCGTAAAGTCTGGCGATGGTTCTTATTCTTGGAATATTGATTTACCACTTTCTTTCATTGATGAAAACAATGACCAGTATAAGATAGAAATCGCTTATTTGGGTACCACCTACGCCGTAAGTAACGCATTTACCATTAATGCTACTCCCGCCCTCGGTTCACTTTTTGATATCACAAAACAAACAGCATCAATTTTTGACGCAGTTTCACAATTAATTAAACAAATGAAAAAATAATTATAGTTAAAAGCACTCTTATGAAAAAAGAAAAAAAAGTAGAGCCCAAAAAAGAAAACAAGGCTTTGGCGTCTGCCATTGATGATATTAAAGCGCGCTTTGGCGAGGGATCAATTATGAAGCTTTCTGAAACCAATAAGGTCAATGTGGACGTGATCCCCACCGGGTCAATTGCTATGGACATGGCCCTTGGAGTTGGCGGAATGCCCCGGGGTAGAATCATTGAAATTTATGGGGCAGAGTCTTCCGGTAAAACTACCTTGTGTTTACACTTGGTAGCCGAAGCCCAAAAAAAGGGTGGAATATGTGCCTATATTGACGCCGAGCACGCCATGGATCCCGACTATGCAAAACGCCTTGGCGTAAATACCAATGACTTGCTTATTTCACAGCCGTCTTCAGGCGAGCAGGGTTTGCAAATTGTAGAAACACTAGTAAACACCAAAAATGTGGATTTGATTGTGGTAGACTCGGTTGCGGCGCTAACCCCCCAGCGAGAAATAGAAGGCGAAATTGGCGATCAGCACATGGGATTGCAGGCGCGTATGATGAGCCAGGCCTGCCGAAAGTTGTCAGCCATTGCCGCAAAATCAAACACCATGGTGATATTTATCAACCAAACCAGAATGAAGATTGGCATGGTCTTTGGTAATCCAGAAACAACGCCCGGTGGCCTAGCCTTAAAATTTTATGCCTCGGTGCGAGTTAATTTAGCAAGAACTGCCCAAATAAAATCAGGGGATGAAATTATTGGAAACCGAGTAAAAGCCAAAGTGGTGAAAAATAAAGTGGCGGCGCCATTCCGCGTTGCCGAATTTGATATTTATTATAATGAAGGTATTTCAAAATCGGGAGACGCCCTGCGCGCGGGACTAGCAAACGGAATGATAAAGCAGTCAGGAAACACCTTCACGCTGGATGGCGAAAAAATGGGGGTCGGTATGGAAGTAGCAAAAATTTATCTAAAAGAGCACCCCGAAGCAATAGAAAGAATTAAAGTAGCGGCGATGACGATACAGCAGGCGTAAATGCAAATTAGCGCTTCATTTTTTCGGGTCTTTGACAAAGGAGGTTGCCGTGAAACAACTAAAAGAACAGTTTGCTTGTTTTTGTCTGTTTGTGTTGTTTATTATGCATGCAATAGTTTCCCGCGGTCAATTTAAAAGAAGAAAATGCAAACGCTGCGGCCTTCCGAGGCTGTCTTATAATTTCCACGGCGTACTTGTGGACGACCATTATTGTTCTGAAGACTTTACCTAGGAGAAAGGTTAATGAAAACATATTTTCAGAATGTGTTTTCTTTTGGGATTGAGTTCTGTTTTATATTTCTAGCCGCATTCTTCTTTCAACACACCGTTAGAAGAGTTGTTTGTCCAAAGTGCAATCGGCCGACTAACAAATACTACGATGTGGATGGAGATAGCTTAGACGGCCATTTTTGTACAAAAAACCATTATCAGTCCACCATCTGAAATAAAAAAGCCCCAACCTTTCGGCCGGGCTTCTTTTTTTTTGCATTCTAGCACCTAATATCTACCGCGGAGTATATGGCAGGATGGCCATCTGCCGAGCACGCTTAATAGCTGTTGCGATCTTTTTCTGGTGATGAGAACACAGCCCAGTTTTTTTCTTGGGTTTTATCTTGTAGAAGCCAGACACAAAACGCGATAACAACTCTGCGTCTTTGTAATCTACTTCATTAATATTTTTTCTGCAAAAGTAACAAAACATAGAGTATATAAACTTCGTTTAAAACTAAAATGGGATGTCTTTAACGTCTATTTCTTCGGAACTTCCTTGGGATTCATTCTTTGGTTCTTCATTATTAACAAAATTTGCGTGCGGCATAGAGTTTTCTTCAATAATAGGAATATCTTCGTTTTTGGTTTGGCTCGCTTGGGTGTTTTGGTATTGTCTATTTGGCTGACCACCCCCCGTTGGTTTCGGGCCTAACTGCAATGTTTCAGCAATAATTTCGGTTTTGTATTGTTTTACTCCTGCAGAATTCTGCCAATTCCTCGTTTTTATCCTTCCCTCAATGAGTACCAGTGAACCTTTGGTTAAATATTTTGAGCTGATATCAGCGAGTTTTCCAAAGCAGACGATATTATGAAACTCCACATCCTGCTTTTTTTGGCCTGACCCATCAGTAAAAAATCTGTTAGTAGCGATTCCAAAGGAAGTAACTTGTTGGCCATTTGGCATGGCACGCACTTCAGGGTCGCGAGTGACATTTCCCAAAATATACGCTTTATTTAGATTCACCTTTCACCCATACGAATCTATGATTTTTTATAAAATTTTAATTCGTTGGGGCTTATTACGATTGTTTATACCCGCCACCTGCCTTTGGATGAAGGGTTCATATAAATACTCTACTCGCTTAAAATTTCGTCCAATTTTTCTTCCATATCAACAAGGTCAACTTTCTTTTTTCCCCCGGTGTCTTTGTGTAATGGTGAACTGCTTTTTAGTCTTTCTCTTGTTTCTATCCCATGAACCTCTGATAACTTTTTCATTCTTCGTTCTTTCATTTTTTTAGGAACCTCTTTTATTATCAGAAAATGGCGCAAGACTTTTGCGTCTTTTTCCATCTTTTCTTTAATTTCTTTTATCGCACTTTCTGCTACCTGAAGTTCTAAAGTAGCAAAATAACCCGACGTATGTTTTTTAATTGGATACGCCAAAACCTGGGGGGTGGTCTTCTCGGATTTTAAAATCAATCCTCCCTTTTTTTGCACAAAATCCTCCAAGTCTTTTCTCGTGGCATCTGCATCAATCGAACTGACTTCTGAGGCAATAATATAGGTTAACTCGTATGTTTTCATAGGCTATTTACTACCTGCATGGTAGCAGATTATGCTTGAAAATTCAAGCTTTTCGTGGGATAATTCACCAATATGGAAATTAATCAGTCTATTTTTAAATCTTACGATGTGAGGGGAATTTACCCTTACGAACTCAACGAAAAAGCAGCTTATTTGATCGGCCGCGCTTTTGCTGTATTTTCCAAAGCAAAAGAAGTTACCGTTGGCTGTGACATGAGGCTTTCAAGCCCTGCCTTAAAAAAAGAACTCATACGGGGAGTTACTGATGAAGGCGTACATGTCAAAGATATTGGGTTGGTTTCCATAGATGAGATATACGTTTCTGTTGGTAAGTTTGGCGACGAAGCTGGTATCATGGTAACCGCTTCCCATAATCCGCCAGAATATAATGGATTTAAAATGGTTTTAAAAGAGATGAAATGGGTACGGGGGATAGAGTTACTCGACCAGGTTAAAAGTATGAGAGAAGGAAAAGATACGGTAAAAGGCAGTGTTAGGCAAGAGGATATAACCGAAAAATATATGCAGCATATTCTAAGTTTTATTGAGATTGATAAGATTAAGCCATTCAAGGTGGTTGTGGATGCGGGTAATGGTATGGCCGGAAAAATCATGCCCATATTGCAAGAAAAATTGCCGATAACCATCATACCTTTAAACTTTGAATTAGATGGCAACTTCCCAGCTCATCCGTCAAATCCTCTGTTGCCAGAAAGCCAAAAACAAATTTGTGAAGCTGTTGTGAAGGAGAATGCAGATTTTGGCGTTATTATGGATGGCGATACTGATAGGTTATTTTTTGTTGATGAAAAGGGAATTTTTATTCCAGCCGATATCACATTACTTTTACTGGCAAGATTATTTTTACAACGAGAACCTTCGGCTGGTATCGTATATAATTTGCTTTGTTCAAAGATAGTCCCAGAAATGGTTAAAAAATGGGGTGGTCGGGCGTTGCGTACTAAAGTTGGGTACGTAAACGTTTCAACAGTCATGAGAGAAGAACGGGGCATTATGGGTGGAGAGCTCTCTGCTCATTATTCTTTTAGAGATAACGCTTTTGCCGACTCTGGTTTTATTGCCTTTTTAATTTTACTTGAATTATTGTCAAACTATAAAAAACCTCTTTCGGAAATTGTAAAACCGTTTTATAAATATGCTAAATCGGACGTGAATTTTGAAGTAAAAAACAAAGAAGAAATATTGGTCAGGGTAAAAGAAAAATACGCGGACGGTAAGCAAGATTTTTTAGATGGCGTTACAGTAGAATATAAAGATTGGTGGTTTAATGTGCGGCCATCAAATACCGAACCTTTATTGAGGTTAACCATTGAAGCAGATACCAAAGAATTGTTAGAACAAAAGAAAAAAGAATTGAGTAAATTCATAAGGGTGTAACCTTTGTTCATTGAAAAGGGGGTTGCTATGAAGCATTTTCGAGCTACGTGGTATAGGGTAAGGCTTTGGTGGTGCACTATATTTGGCAGAAGTTACAAGGCTGCAGTATGCGGACATTACACCAAAAAAGTTGTGTTGGTAACCGTATTTGAAAAAAAGATTATTTTTGTTTTAGATACGCGACACATCACTTACTGTCAGCGATGTTTAGCTGTCATGTCTATTCGTTGCGCATGGTGTAAAGAACCTATTTGTGTCAACGATCCCATCACCCTTTATCATGCCGCAAAAGATTTCAAGATTCCCGAGGGTGCAGTAACCTTCAAAGAGCATCCCCTCCAGCTGGTGGGGTGCCTCAGGCTCATGTGTGCTGATACCTGTGCCGAACGAATGGGATTTTGGGTGGTTCCCGGAAAAGTTGAACGGGTATTTTCTCCGCTTGAGATGGCTATGGCAACCGGCGAAGTGATAGTTTGTAACAATATTTCAGATTACCATCAAGCCATCCGTGTGCCAGAGCACAAAAATGGAAGGTAGTTCCAATCAAAAACCCTGTGTTACAGGGTTTTTTACTTCCTTACAGGAAACCCCGCCCGAGGGCTTGATACGCCTCGCGGTCAGCCCGAGGACGGGGAGGAATGGGCATACCACACCGCAGTGTGGTATGCTGTT
>OBEQ010680304.1_pt1 | contig 23953 bp, 13 predicted proteins | sample 1670901 | NCBI WGS metagenome assembly OBEQ01 (sample SAMEA104232315, study PRJEB22302) | groundwater metagenome | biome: forest; feature: aquifer; material: groundwater | place: USA | collected 2011-08-07 | depth 5.4 m | reverse complement strand
TTGAGTATATTGGTCTTCAGTGATCTTGTATTTTTTTAGCAATCCTTCAAAGCACAGTTCCCGTAAATAATCCGCTGGCTCCTTTCCCTTGGGCACCGGGAAAGACGGGATGTGAGGAGTGTCGAAATCAAAGGAAAGATTGCAACGCTCAGCGATTTTGAGCGTATTGGCGATGGCTTCGGGCGTGTCTTTGAAAACTTCATACAATTCCTGGGGCGGGCGCATCGAGTAATCCGCGTCCATCATGCTGAGGCGGTTTGTATCGCTGAGGTTTTTCCCGCTCTGAATGCAAATCATGATGTCCTGGGCTTCGTTGTCCTCGGGATTCACGTAATGCACATCGGCCGTCGCCACCAGCGGGACATTGTACTGGCGAGCAATACGGATGAGCGCTTCATTCACCGTTTTTTGGTGGGGAATGGTGGGATGATCCTGGAGTTCGAGAAAGAAATTGTTTTTGCCGAACGTGTGCTGGAACCGCTCGATGAGTTCTTTGATTTTCTCCTCGTTGTTCGCCAAAATCGCCTCGGCCATGTCGCCATTCAGGCAACCCGAGAGGGCAATCAGCCCCTTGGAATGCTTTTTCATGAGCTCCCAATCGACGCGGGGTTTGTAGTAATACCCTTCCACATGCGCGATGGTGGTCATCTGGATGAGATTTTCGTAGCCCTCCTGGGTTTCCGCCAAAAGCACCAAATGCGTGCGCTTGTTGTCGATTTGCGGCCGCTTGTCCGTGAGTTTATTGAACGCGACATAAACCTCACAGCCCAAAATAGGCTTGATGCCATGCTGTTTACAGGCTTTGTAAAACTCAATCCCCCCATGCATCACGCCATGGTCGGTGAGCGCAATCGCCGGACACCCCTGCTCCGCCGCTTTTTTCACATACAGTTCCGGCGGCTGCAGCCCATCCAGGAGCGAATAGTACGAGTGAAGATGAAGATGTGCGAACGGATATTGGGACATACACGAGAGGTCATTCCCGAGTAGTCGGGAATCTAAAGTAGTGGGTTTCAGGATAGCATAAATTCACCTCAATTCTAAAAATTTCTTCACAAATTTCTTCGCCTCCGCCTTGGTTTTCACTCTCCCCTCGATCTGTTCTTCATGCAGCGCCTGCAACAGCGCTTTAATTTTTGGCCCCGGCTTTAGTTTAAACAGCTTCATGATTTCATTGCCATCCAACAGAGGCTTAAACGCTTCCGGCAGTAAAGGCATTTTTTGATACTCGTCATAAAGTTTCATGATCGCCGTGTAAAGCCCCAGTTCCACCGGCACCGTGCCATGGGCATCGCAGTAATGCAGGTGCATGAGATCCAAAAACCACGGATGCATGAACAAACCGATCTGATGTGCGCGCCGCATCTGGGGAATAAAGCCTACGGTCATGTGATGGCCGATCATCCAGCTGATTTTGGCGATTTCCGCCCGGCTGAATTTGAGGCGGCGGCCGATAGTGGTTGCGATGGCGCTGCCCAGTTTAGCGTGGCCGTCAAAGTGAATCCGATCGGGTTTCACGGCAAAAGTGGCGGGCTTGCCAATGTCGTGGAGGAGCACCGCCCACACGAGTTCTTTTGTGGCCCACTCGGGCGGCATGTCGTGGAGCGCCTTTAAAAGATGAGTGAACACATCGCCTTCCTGATGGTATTGCAAAGGCTGTTTGACCCCTTTGGTCGTTTCGATCTCGGGCAAAACGCGACTTAAAATTCCGAATTCATCCAACTCGCGAACACTGTGAGCCCGCCGCGGATGCAAAAGCATTTTGGTGAGTTCATCAGCCACCCGTTCGCGGCTGACATCATCGACCAAATGCGCTAGCTCCTGGAGCGCCCGCTCGGTCAGCGGATGATAGCGGAATCCGAATTGATTTTTAAACCGCACCGCCCGGAGGATGCGCAAATGGTCTTCTTTGACGCGTTCATGCGGATCGCCGATGAAGCGGATGAGCTTGGCCTGGATGTCTTTTTGCCCCTCGACGTAATCAAAAACTTTTTTGCGGATCGGGTCGTAAAAAAGCCCGTTGATTGTAAAATCACGGCGCACCGCGTCTTCCTTGGCCGAGGTAAACGTCACCGCGTCCGGCCGACGCCCATCGGAGTAACCGCTGTCGGAGCGGAAAGTGGCCACTTCAAAATGATGCCCGCCGATCACCGCGATGAGCACCCCAAATTGCCGCCCCACAGGAATGGTTTTGGGCAATAGTTTTTCGATCTCGTTGGGCTTGGCAGAAGTGGCAATATCGTAATCCTGAGGATCGTGGCCCATCAGTAAATCGCGGACGGAGCCCCCGGCAAAATACGCCTCGTGACCGGCATTCTGAAGCTTGCGGACGATTTGGAGCGCTCGTTTTTCCATCGGGATTTTGTTTGGGATTATTGTAACATGTTCCTGTCATTCCCGCGTAGGCGGGAATCTAGCCTAAACCCCTTGTAATCCGAGCGGTTTTTTGGTATAATATTTAGATTTATTTGAAATAAAAATAATAAAGAATGGCCGAGCCCGTACAAACCTATCCGGCAGAACAAGCGGTTGATGCAATCCATGCGATTCTTGAGTCGAAGCCTTTGAATGTCGAAGCTCTGGATCAGGCGATCAACACAGCCCTAGGGCATCAAGGAGCGATTGACGAAGGGCAAGTAGGGCAGGCGATTCTCAAATCAACACGAGAAAAGTTATCAAACATTCTGCGGCATAATGCTTTAAAAGATACCATGAAGCACCTCACACATCTGCAAAAAATGCAAGGCTTACTGGATAAAACCAGGGAGGCAATTGCAAGAACCGTGACTCCAGCGCCAAGGCCATCAACGGATGCGCTTGACCCAGCCAGGGAAGCCCGCGAGACAAAAACCAGGGCCTTATCAAAAACCTTGGATGATTATGATCGGGAACAAGGCGGTAATCGTCATGTAGTTAGAAAAGTATTGCGTGCCCTTCAACAAAATAACCCAGCGCAATTGCCCCAGGTGGGTCAAGTGGATTTGAACGAATTAGGGATACAATTACAACAAGCGTTCGGGCTTTCAAAGCCTCCAACAAGTGTTGAAGATTTAACAGAAAAACTGGATACCACTCATGCCGCGCTGATCTACACCACGATTAACGTGATCCTATGCCGACTCGCCCAGCCTTTCGAAGGCGTGGAAGCAACGGAAATGAACCGAAGTTTAGATCTTGGGGAAATGCAGAAGTTAGCGGAAGATCACTTTGCCGTAAAACATGTTTTTGCGAGCCTGGCCGCCAATGAAGCGGCCTTGATTCACATTCCCGGGAATGGGCCGGCCAAAGTGGAACCCCTAAAAATCAAAGAAACCTTAAGAGCGTCTTTGACCAATACGAGCGAAATTCCGGAAAATCTGGAAGAATTGGCGCGAGCGATTAAGCCATCGACTAAGGCGGCTTTTAAAGAATGGGTAGCTTATTTTATGTCAACCCTGCAAGCCAAGGCAAAAGCAATAACGATTGTTGAAGCAGCCTTGCTGGCAGAAAAAAATCGCCACGATAAACCACAGCAAATTCAAATTCTCGAAACCGCGCTGAGTCAAAATCCAAGATTAAAACTCGTGGCCGCGGCAATGGCCGCTGTCAACGGAGACCTAAAGGCGCTGAGAGAATTGGGTTACGCAAATCCAGAACTCAACGCCCAAAAAGTCCGTGAAGCGTTCGCCAAAGCAGTGGGTTTAAAAACCACGGATTCCAATCCGTTAAAATCCGCGGCCGATCTTTACGAAACCGGCTGGAGGATAGCCAAAATCCTGAACGACCTGCCAGCGGCTTTGGAACGGGAACTCAAAGCGATCCCAGAAACGCCGAAAGTTTTGGATCGCATTCCGCCGAGCCTGAAAAATCGTGAAGCCGAGCTGAATGCCGCACTGGAGGAAGTGGTGATGAATGATGAAGCGCGCCAAATTGCTGAAAGGGATTCACGACCTTTTTACCAAGCTTATTTTGTACGAGGGGAAAAATTATTTGCCGCCCTCAAAGCCGGTTCCACAAAAGAATTGACCGACCAGAATATTGAAACTGAAATACTCCTCCGGCTGAATGAACTCAAAGAATTGATGAAGCCTAAACCAAAACCAATCGAAATAACGGAAGTGAAAGGTTATCAAGAGCTAACCGATGCCATGCAAGCCATCCGGGATAATAACACCGCTTTTGCGGAAGCGCGTAGCATAAGAAATGATAAATTTTATCGTGGATTTACAAGGGGGGATACTCTTGCCATCTGCCTCCGGGCTGGAGCCAGGAATCGACCCCTGGATACCCCCGAGCAGATTTCAGCCGAAATGCAGCGGCAAGCCGCCAAATTGAAAAAACTGCTTGAAAAACATAGTGCGGTATCCAATGCAAAAACTCTTCGCTCTCGACCCACGCCCACCGCAGTCACCCGCGTGTTCCGGAATGATGTGGATTCCATCCCGCAACCCGCCTTGCGCGCGGCCGTGGCGGCCAAAAGCCCTGAAGAGCAGGATAGGTTTTTGGAATGCTTTGAGTTGATGAGCCAGGAGGCGGAGGGAATCCCAACGCTCCAACGACTACAAAATCGAATGGATACTCAGGCTGAACCGCTATTTCAAGCGGTTGCTATGGGTGATTCTGCCACAATCGATCAGGCTCTGAACCGATTCCTGATGGCGCTCACAAAAGAATTCACTCCTGAGGTACGCCAACACATCCAACGCGAACGGGATGAAAAAACCCTGCGTGAAGTAATAGTGAGTTTTTATCGAACGCCAGAGCTCGTCAACACTATGCAGCGACTAATGACCATCATGACTTTGGCGCCCGAATTAATCACAAGCACAACAGACAGACGATATCTTGAACGCGTCCAAAGCGCAATTCGGGCTGTTTTGCATGAAGAAATTCCCGACATCATCAATTCCGACGCAACGAAGGAGAAAGACATCAAAAAACGAATCGCAGTTTTAGAAGGAACTGATATCCGTCGCACTCGGGATACAGCCATTCAAAAAAGAGTTGAAGATAAAATCGCAGAACTTATGGATTTGGTGAAGGGCCTACCGCCGGATATCACGGGGACACCCCCCGCAACACCTACCGGCAGATCGGCCACAGGTGCCGTAGATGATGGTTTAGATGGCTTAGATGATGCCTTGGATCCGTTTGTAGCCGTTGCTCCTGGCTTAGGCCCAACCCCCCCGCCCCGCCCCGCAAGGCCTACACCCACTCCCCCAACCGGATTAAGACTCGCAACCCCACCGGCAGCGCCCGCACGAGGACCCAATTATCCTCCTGCAAACACCGAGATTACAGACGATCACGTGCGAACGCTCATGGAACGGGTGCTGGAAAAACGAAGTCTCTACAATTCAAGCGACCCGGTTTGCCAGGCAATTATCAATTTATTGCAAAACAATGCCGATCGAATTGACATGGCCACACTGGAAAGCACTCTCAGGGCGCCAGGCCAAACCAATCCAGCGGTTGCCGCGTTAGAACAACAATCGACCGACGAGTTAACAGAAGCAGAAAGGGTTGCCAAAGGTGAAATTCGAGATATCGATCATACGATTGAAGATTTACGCGACCGAAAAAAGGCAACCCGGGTTACGGAAGCGGAAGCTGAACGACTTCAGAATGACATTAATAGGCTTCGGAGAGAAAAAGCAGGATTAGAAGACTCTATGGCCAACATTCAATTGGCCCGTCAGCGTAAAGCCGGCGCCATTCGTTACAAATCACCGCGCCAAGCCCTATGCATGGTTATCGGTTATCTGAATCCGGCCATCAGTGAAGATGAAATGGTGGAACAAATGGAAGAGGAAGTACGAATTGCCCGCCGATATAACGAAAAAACAGAAGGCGTCGTGAGTCGCTACACCCTGGGTTTATTGCGACCGAGTCTCAAAGATACCCTGACGCACCTCACTAAAGAGGATAAGCTCCTTAAGAAACACCTTAAACCGGAGGACGTAAAAGAATTGGCCAAAGCCTATGACAGCTACAAAGAAGTGAAGGACTGGCTGGAAGGACTGAGTGTGGATGAAAATATAAAATATAATAAAATCTTGCCCACCCTCATTGTGTATTTAGAAATGGCCGCGCGCGCGGGTAACATGAGCGGGCTAAATACCGCTTCGAGGGGATATGCGGAAGAACTGATCGGCCAACTGAAGCGCGTCCAACACGAGCACATCAAGGACAAGGTGGATACCCAATTCAACGGTCAGGCCGCAACTCCTCTCGCCCGAATGAGCGCTTACGCGGCGGAACTACAAAGAGTCACTCTCAAAGAAGAGGACATTAAGGAAAAATACATAACCAACCTTGGCCGCAAACGCATCGCCCAGCGCCTGGCGATTGGGATTGGAGGAGGAGCCGCGATCGCCGCAGGTGGTTGGGCGTACGGACTTTTGGGCACTGTGGGGCGTGCGATCTTGGTTTCCGCAGGACCTTCCCTGGCCATCGCCGGTGGAGCTAAAGCGGCAGAAAAAGGACTTAAATATGATAAAAAATACAATGCTCCCATTTATCGGGGAGCGTGGCGCACAGCTCGGGGTGTTGGAGCCATGACGGCCCTTTCCACCGTTGCAAGCGTTGCCTCTCCGTGGCTACTGGCTCCCGTTGGCATCATAGCCGCCGCTCCGGAAATCGTGAAAATTTATAAAGCGCAATTTGATAAATCGACGTGGTCTCATCATCTTTGGGGGCCTCTCAAAATACCGGCGAAATTGGTAGAATCCGTCACAAGAACGGGCTTATTCGTAGCGAATCCCTCCAACTGGTTCGAAAAAACTTAATTCTAAAATATGCCTTACGGTTTTCCAAACAACACCTTCGACCCTAAAGACTTCCTTCAAAGCCTGATGCGCGAGATGAAATTCGACCGGGAGCCGGAAGACAAACGCCAGCCGCTGGAAAAAATGCTTTTGAACCAAATGAATGAAGTGGTGCTAAACACCGCCTCCCTGCACCTGAACCGTGAAGTGATGGAGGAATTGGCCGTGCGAAACCCCGATGAAAAAGATTTTGAATATTTTTTACAGCAGGTTATCCGCTACAGCCCTAAAACCCAATTGGCCATTCTGCACGCCCTCGACCAGTTTTACGACCAGACGTTAGATGCCTTTAAAGCCTTATGTAAATAACCCATGCCTCGATTACGCCCAACGCCACAGGAGGATCCACGAATCGCGTTTGCCGGAAGCTTGCGACAGCGCATTCTGGCCACTCTGGCTGTAGCCGGTGCTCCGATGTTAATGGCGCCAACAGGCGCAGAACTCGAAGCAACGGGGGATCGCCCCCTGCACGGATCTCCTTCCCGACTGGCGTTGGCTACCGCGTTAGCTGCCGGACTGGGGGGGGCGGGTTTGGCCATTGAAAAACCAGCTCACGCTGAAACGCATTCCACTCTTCCCGACATGGGCGAAGTATACTACGCTCCCAAGGCTTCAGAACTTCAGAGGGAACGCGAGCGTATCCCGGAGTGGAGTCTGCCAGAACTCGAACGCATGGCCGATGTCTACAGTCTGCTTTCCAGCCTTTACATCAACCCATCCTTTTGGTGGCATGTGCACACACAAGGCTTTGAGCCCGGCGACCAATTGGATGGACCAGTTTACAAAGCGCTGGGGCTGGCCATTCAGCACCCGGAACTTCTGTATTACCGAACCAACCCAGACGGTTCCCTCAGCCTAGTCCCTCGCGTCAAAGGCAATACCTTCCCCGCGGACTTTGAAATTCTGATCCGTGGTGGTGTAAGTTCCGGCGGCATTGATCAGATTAAAATGGAGGGAAGAATAATCCGACTCAAACGCGATGCCTATTTAAGTTGGGACAAATATGCGCAAGTCATGGCCAGCATTCTTCAGCCAGAAGCTGTTAATGCCGCCTGGATGCACAGCCTGGAACAAATAATAAATGGCCGAACACCAGATATACCAATAGAAGTTATGGCTAACTCGCCGCATGACCCTCCGCGTCCGACCATCGATAATTTAAGAAACAAACGGGAATATGAACGCATGCTGCCGCATTTGATTGGAAGGTTGTGGCAATTAAGGAGGGAAAGTCCGATCGGGGTTTTGAATCCCGCAACCGATAATTCATCACCGGCTATGGAAAATTTTTTAGACCGCCTGAAAACCCAGCCACAACCACTGGAGGGAGACGCGACCCTGGATTCCGTGGTCAAGCCGGAAGAGAACTCTGGCGTGATTGAAATCAGGGAACCCATCATGCAAAAACCGGTTCTGGATTCAAGTGGCGCACTAACCATGGATGCCGATGGAAATTTAATTCTGGAAACTGATCCAAACGCACCGACAATACTAGCCGTAACCACCGATGGCCGTATTGTCCGCCCCGAAATTCCAGCCGTCATCAATACGTTGCAAGAATCGATTACTAAAGACTGTAAAACTTACAATGATCATATTGATCATAAAGGATTAGACACGACATGGAAGCTGACGAAAGATGTTTCAGAAATCGACGCGTTGGAAGGCGAAATCGACGCGGCGGAAAAGAAAATTCCCGAAGACAAAAACAAAAAGAAAGCAACCACCGCGACCAAAACCGCAAGAGAGTATTTAAACGACCTCAAGAATCTTATTGCAGAATATCGCCAGCAAAGCGGCACACCCACCCAATATGAAAAGCCAGGCCGGACTCCCGGAGTCAAAAGTGTCCGCGACATTATTTTTGAACGATACAAGGCTCGCCTGGGGCTTTAAAAACGACTGAATCCATGCAGTTGTGAGTGACCATTTTTTAGATGTGCGTCAAGCTGTACCCCCTCGATTTTTTGTCAGTTTTTTGGTATAATATAAAGATTAATTTAAATGGCTTTTAACTGCTTTAATCACAGTAAAAACGAATCGCACGGCCTGTGGCCCAACCGTTTGGCGTACCTAGAGTCAACCGGTGGTCTTGAAACACAGACGACCGTTGAACAGAAAGCCCGCGAAGAAGCCGCCGAACACGAAGCCCGCCAGCGTGCCGTAGGCGAATTGGCCACTTATCGGGACTTGTCGGTCGGTCAAAAACTGAACGATGAAATCAGTAAGGCTCAACTGGAAGTACTTGAGGTTGGGCAGGATGTAGTGCAAGCGATGACCGATTACAATCACTATTGCCAGGAAAATAGACTAGATCCGAATTGGAAATTAAATGTTACAAGCAGTGTTGATTTCGCAATACAAATACGAGATAAGCGCACCCTATTCGCACGGCATGGAAAAACCAAAACGGAACATGGAGAAGACATGGAAAAATTATGGAAAAAAATTGAAACCCTGCTAGCCAAGAAAAAAGAAAAGGAACAGGCTGTGCTAAAAAAAATAGAGGAAAAGAGTAATCATGATGATACCGCTCAAAATTACGACACGCTCCTAGTCGCCACAACCGAACGCATCAAACGGGAAATCCTGGCCCAGCCGGTGGAGGAAAAACCCTACGATGTGGCCCGGGAAAGAGGGGCTGTAAACCAGGCCTGGCAAAATTTAACCGCCACGGAAAAAGATCCCGGGCTCATCGAAGGGTCACGGAGTAGCGTGGAGAAAGCGATCAGCGAATACAACCAAATCATTTCTAAAGTACCGGTGGATGCTGGACTGGGTGTAGCATTAGCAGAAAGCAAAATCCGGATCCTTTCCCTTCTTTTCAGAAAATTAGGCTTCAAAAGGACTTTTGTTACCCTTGATCCACAGTGGACGTTGAGCCAAAAACTCCAACAGGATGCCGACACGGTGACGGCGATGAAAGGGGAAATCGAGTATAGGTTGCAGCAAATCAAATCCCATCGAGACCAAACCCATGATCTGCGGGAAGATTTTGCGGCGACGCTGGAAGAACATCTGCAGATCATTTTGAAGAAGCTGGACGAATATGAAAAACACCTCAACGCCCGGGAAAATTATGAAGGCTTGGTGGCGCGCCAGGTAGAAGACATGGCCAACCGCCAGCGCGTCATGGCGAGCGGGCTGGAGCAAAGGACCGGTTACGAAAAAGAACCCGTGTACCGCGACATTGAAAGCGCCTTCAAGGCGGTTGCGGAAAATCCGATCATCGGAAGAGACCCGGAATTCAAAGCATTCTGGGAAGCCCCGGGTGAAGGCTACTCCGCCCAACGCCAGCGGGAAATGAGGCAATTATTCATGTCCATCATGGGCGAAGCGACCAACGAGTTTACGGACAACCAGGAAAAAGGGTTTGTTCTGGGAAAAGATTTTGGCGCAGACTGGCGAGTGAACGCAAAGCAGTCCCCGTATCTGTACAACGAATGGCTGAAATGGAGATTGTCGGATGATGTTCTCCAGCAAATCAACCAAAATCAAACTGAGGTGGCGGGTCTGGAGGCGCAGGCGAAAGCCCTGAGTGCACCACAAGTGAAAGATTTGTACAAAGACGACCTGGCTTTAATTAAACCGGATATCCTGACCGTGCTGGATAAGCCAGAACCAGGTCCCGGAGAACCTGCGGAAAAAAATCTTCAATATCATACCGAGCGCGAAAGATATATCGGCGGTATAGCGACGGTGGGGAGTTTACTGTACGTATACGGCGACTTGGCTAATCGTGAAGAGGCCTTAGCTGAGTCGGCTAGTGAGCCGGCCAAAAGTGATCACCGGCAGGCCACGGAAAATTACAAGCTCAAAGCGAAACAGCTGGTGGAAATTTATCTGCCCATCGAAAGGGCCAAAATCAAACTCTATAGGCTCAAGCAAAAAGAGGAATCCGTACAACAGGAATTTACCCGCGCGGAACTGGGTAAGCCCAAAAACAAACAGCTGACACTGGAACTGGCCATGAAGCAGTTTATCAAAGCCGTCCAGATTATCGACCAGCCGGTGACCAACCAGGGAACCTTGCAATTCGACCTGAACCCGAAGGTGCGGCAGGAATTGATTACCCTGGTGTATCGCGAAGGCGTGGCGGGCTGGCGGAAAAACGGTTACGACGACAACATCGCCGACGAATATTACGGCATGCTGGCCCAGCTGGCAGGCTCCGAACAGTTCAACAACAAACTCACGGGCTCATTCACACTGGATGACACCCGCAAAAATTATCTGATCCTGGCCCGCCAATCCGGTCTCTTAAATCTCTTTTCACATCAGGAGGATGCTGAGGTGGATCTGGCCGAAAAAGCGGTCCGGACATTGGATATGAAGCGCCTGCATGAACTGCAAATTTACCCCTTTGATGACAACCTGGATTACAACCAAAAAATAAGTCAGGTAAAAACAATGTGCACCACAAAAGGAATAGAATACGACAACATCCGGGAAGCGGCGATCAGTGCGGGGTCCGCTTCCGATGCCGCGGCGGCAGTCCTGGTACTAGATTACCTGAACGCCCGTGAAAAACGTGATTTGGGCAAGCATGATGCGCTGAAGATCGATGAATATCTCAAAAATCCGATAAGCCTCGAAGCCAAAGACTACCTCAACGCGCTCAGAACCAAACCCAACTTGGGCAAAGGCATTAACGCGACGATGATGGACGCGAGTTTGAATTATATGCGTTCCGTCGAAGTCAATTACAACCTCTTTGACCTGCGCGAAGATAGCAAAATGAATTACCTCGACCGGATGGGCATCAGCATTGTGAGCAGTTACGATGCGTACCTGAAATACCTGGAAACCCACCCCGACATGCGGCTGGCCAAGTGGGGAGACTATTATGCGAGTAGTGATCCGACCCAGTTCGGCAAACTGACGGATCTTCTGAACCAAATCCTGCCTGAAAGCAAAGGAAAATTCCAATTCATGCTCGGGTTTTCAGCTCTAAAAAATGTGCGCGAAACTCCGCTGAACCAAGGCCAGCGCACCCTCATCGGGAGCACGTATGAAATGATCAAATATGAACTCCAGCAGCGCGAAGAGCACGCGGCGGCCCAAGCCAGCGGCGATGCGGAACGGGTGGCCAAATTGGATGGCATGAATATCGGAGAAAAAATTGAGAAGTATGGCCGGGGAGTTTTTGACATGATTGCTGGGCCCGGCCAATCTATCACCACACGCGCCGCCGGCCTCATCATCATGATGGCCGCGTGGAAAGCGGCAAGGTCGGCATGGAAAGGGGAAGATGGCGCAGGCAAAGCCCTGCGAATGCTCTTTTTGGCCGGCGCCGCGGAAATCGGATTAAAGGAATTCACCGGCCGGGGAATTTTAGACCGCATGAAAATCCTGGACAGCGCCGCCCAAGCCATCGAAGGAACCTACGAAGCCGTGCTGGTTCAGCAAGGGGAAAAATTCATGAATGAAAAAGAAATCAACCCCGAGGAACACGCCGAAGCGCTCTATCAACTGGATCCATTGCCTTTTGACGAAGTGATGGAGTGGTACAAAAACACGGATCCAAACGGAAACCCCAATCCACCCACCAACTCCAACGCGAACAACTTGTGGAGCAAACTGCATATTAATACCACCAAAGTGCGGGCCAACCGCAAGGGGCAATGGACAGAAGTGGATGAAACAAAGTACGCCAAAAACGTGATCAAAAAAACCGTCCAGAATTTCTTCTTTTACGTGCAGGCCAAAGACGGCCATCAGGACATAGACGGCCACTGGGGTGAGGAAGTCCTGCGCGAACGTTGGATCAGGGCTATCCAGGAACCCGGATTTAATGAGAGTAAAATGCAATTTGCCCGGTATTTAGCCGCTCCCAATGTCATCAGCGGATTCCGGGGCAATTCCAAGTCGCTCACCTGGCAAAAAGTGATGTGGTCCGAAATTGACCAGGGTGAAGTGGAGGCCACCAAACACCAGCGCGTGCCCGAAATGGTGGAAGATTGGGCGAAAGAAAAATTCGACAACTTCCAGCGCTGGACCCGGCGCGAAATCGTGGCCTGGAGCCGCGACGTGGCCTGGCCGTTCTTTAAAGACCTCACCGAGGAGGGAAAAGAAAAAGTCGTGGATTTACTGGACTATATGCGTGATGCCGGAGCCACTAAAATCCATGAAGGAGCTGAAGGCATTACACTGTGGTACAAGGAAAACCAGTACACCATCCGCCACTTTGGCCAAGGCCATTGGGAACTCATCAAAGCCGGCATCAAAACTCCGTTCGAAATTTTGTACGCCGCGGATGAAATGGTTATTCCGTTTGTGGACAAAGTAATCCGGCAAACGCGTGAAATTTTGCGGCCGGATCAGCTGACCAGCACAAAAGAGGATCTGCAAATAACAGACATTCTTGACCCTACCATTCCGGAAGGCGATCTTTACAACCCAAAAAACAACAAAGAGTTCTCTTACTTTGGATGGTACCAAACATCCTTCCGAGAAGCCTTTAATAAAGGCTATGATGCAACCACTGATTCAGCCGGCACAACCACTTGGAAACGCAGGGGTGAAGAGTCTGCCTTTTATACCAGCGTGGAGCAAACAGCGGATCCAATGAAGGAGGGGCAAGATAAGATTGGCAGCGTTGGTTATTACATCACCGAAGTGAGCCGAGAGGATATCGGCCCAGTCAAAGACACGCAGGAAGCTTATCGGCTGATGGGCATTAAGGCCGGCGAGCAGGCCAAACAGCGGTTTATTAAAGAAGGGGTAGACCCCGGCAAAGTGGATGATCTGATGTATAGCATCCACACGATCAGTAAGCGATCAACAGTGGAAACGCCTGATAAACTTTATGTCTTTTGGCGCATGCCGCTACCAGGCAGTTCCGAATATGAACTCAAAACCACGGGCCGCTGGACGGATTGGATGAATCCCAATATCTACAAAGATCGTCCGCCGTTCATCAAGGATCCTACCAAGAGCTTACTGGAAAATCTAAAGGATGCTTATGGTATGAATCTGGAAAAACCCCGGGAGGTGGGAACGACGGTTGCCAAATACGCGGTTCAATGGGTGCGCATCGTCGAAGCCGCCATGAAGCATACGGGAGAATTAGCTATTGGAATTTTAACGTTAAAAGGACACATTTTAAAAGGTAAGTTCAAGTGGCTGGAAGCCATCTTGTACCGCGATGAAGAAACTCTGCAGTGGCTGGATGAAGTTTCTGGAAGCGCCTCTGACGCGAGCCTGGCTTTATCTAATTTTTACCAAAACCGAGCCAACGCCGATATTTATAAGGCCGCGCTCCATGAAGCCTGGGCTGGAAAATCTAACCTCAATTTGGCAACGGATCCCAGTGGAAAACCGCGAACCGGCTGGAAAAAAGTGGGCAAATGTTATCACGACGGCAAAACCGGACAAACCTGCCCTCGTTTGAATACAAATATCTACGATGGCACTTAAAATCGACCCCTCTTAGACCATTGACATTTGAGGTGTTTTTTGGGTATAATGACTCATTGAGTTAAATTTCGTCTAGTACAAGCGCTAGAAGGCGCTTTTTTGATGAGATATTTTAAGAGTGGGCTAGCTTTAAGAGTGGGCTAGCTATTGACTTATTATTAATTTTATGTTATTAATAACAAGCAACAAATTAAGGTAAAAGAAGGCGACCTGTCATTCATTCTCTTAAGAGTGATGGATGGCGGATCTGTTCTTTTACATCGCTGATTGCTAGATAATTGGAAGTTTGGTAGTCCAACGGTTCCCGTTGCCGATGTCATTCTCGTGAAAGCGGGAATCCAGGCAGTGGCAACCGTTGGACAAAGGAGGTCCCATGCGTCCCATCGTTCGCACGGTGGCGGCCATGGTGGCCGTCGCTGAAACCGTTAACCTCAACAAGAAGGAAAGGAGGCTCGCCATGAAGCGCAGCCACAAGAACCTGGCCAGCCTCTGGCTGGCTCTCACGACACTGTTCGTCCCCTCGTTGGCCTACGCCGACGAAAAGTCGGAGGTCCTGGCATCCATGAAGAAGTTCATCATGGACTACGCCCTGCCGCCCTACTACCAGGAGCACACCTGGCTGGCGGTGGCAATCACCCTCTTCACGCTGGTGGCCCTTCTGAGGCTCAAGTGGCTTCGGAAGATCGTCAGCCTGGGAGGGGGATTGGGACTGGTGCTGACCATCTGCGCCGGGATTTATTTCGGCGGGTGGGCGGCGCTAGAGTGGGTGATCGATCAGATGGGGGTGGCGTTCATCGTCATCCCGATCGTGGTCGTGGTCGGGTTTCTCAGGTGGGGGTGGTTTGGAAAATTCCTCAATCACATGGGGAATTTTCTGGGGTGGCTGAAGCATCTCGGCTTCAGCACCATCACCTCGTCCCACGGCGCCCACGCTCACGCGGAAGCGCCCAAGGAGGAGGGCCATGGCCACGAGAAGGGCGGGGGGGGGCTCGCCGAAATCGGGTGGCCGGCCTGGGTCGGAGGCTTGCTGGCGGCTGGTTTCATAAACGGCCGCTACGTTTCAAACGAGGAGAACCACTTCGCCGGCACCAAAATCATGGTGGCGGTGGGGTTGGGCCTACTCGGCTGGGACTGGTACCGGCGTCGGCACCCGGAAGGCTCAGTGGTGTGCAAACACCTAGTCGACCGTCACGGGCAAAAGTTGCCCTGTGGCCGTGTGATCCTGCACGATCAGGAGTTCTGCGAGTGTGGGGCCGAAAATTCCCACTTCAAGTGGGACTGCAAGTCCTGCGACAAGAAGGGGATCGACCCCCATCGCAAGAACTGCCCCCAGTGCAAGGCCCCCAGGCACAAGGCGGAGCAGGAGTGGAAGTGCGGCGCGCCGGTGAAGGGCAAAGGTGGCAAGAACGCCGCCTGCGGGCACGTCAACGACGTGGCCAGCAAGGTCTGCCAATCCTGCGGGGCACCCAACACCCCCTGGACCTGTGCTCACTGCCACAAGAAAGGGATCCCGGGCAAGTTCTACCGGTGCCCCGAATCTGATTGCGGCAAAGAGCGAGACAGCCAGCCGATCACCACCGCCACGGTGCTCTGCCCCCACTGCGGCAAGCAGAGCCGAGCAGGCGGACATTGCCAGTACTGCGGCAAGCCGCTGACCCGCCAAACCCACCAGCCGGATTCAAAACCGGCCGACACTTCTCGCCAACTTCCTCCCGCTGATGGCTCCGGCCGTCGGCGAAGCAGGGTTTAACCCTGCTCCTACCTAGCAACAGCGATTCTCTGGGGGGGCCGGCCGTTCATCTGAACGCGCCCGGCCCCCTCGAATCCCCTATTAAGTCATTGTCTTTTAGACCAAAAAATGGTATAATTAAAAGATAATAACTTATCATCAATTCTCAAATAAAAGAGTGATTGATGGTAGATGTTCTTTTACATCGTTGTTGCTAGATAATTTGGAAGGAGGTCCCATGCTCGTCACGAAGCTGGTGGCGGCCATGGTGGCCACCGCTAAAACCGTCAACTCAAAAAAAGGAAGGAGGCCGTCATGAGCGAGGAAAGGAAAACCATCATCCTCTGGGTGATGGCTGGACTGGTTTTCACTGGTTTGTACGGCGTCTACTGGGCGCGGGATACCCCCCCGCCCGAGATGTTGGTACAAATCGTGAAGGAGGCCAACACCCCCGAAAAGGAAAAGGGGATGTTGGAAAAGGCCAAGGAGGTAATCCTGGCCGCTCCGGCCGCCGTTTTGAACAAGGCGGTGGAAATCTACACCGACCTTCGGAACGATGGCCTGACGGAGGCCGCGAAGAAGCAGGCGGAGGAAGTAGCTGCTGCTGCGGCTGCGACTAAGGAAAAGGCGGCTTGCCTCACCGTCCTGTGGTTCGCAAACCTCGTGGAAAAAAACGCCTCGCTCATCAAGGGACGGGCAGTGCTGGAGCTGTGGATTTGGTTCCACACTCCCCACGAGGAAAGCCCAGGGTGGAGCTTCCTGGCATGGCTGTTCATGGCCCTGCTGGGAACCGCGCTCTGCCTCAAGTGCTCCCGCGAATGGTCGTGGGAGCAGCGTTTCCTGGTCATCGGGGACGTGGTAGGAGCCAGCTGGTTGTTCCTGATCTGGATGTCCTGGCGCAAGCCGGACTCCTTCGGGACAGCCGTACTAGTCTCCGGCCTTGGCCTGGTCGCGGTGACCTGGGCGGATCAAACCGCCCGTAAAGTCATCATGAGCGGTCCCCGGGCGATCGGGTTGTACGTTCTGTACACCCTCGACCCGAACCGAATCCCGGCCCCGACCGAGGAGGAGCCGCCTCAGGCGGCCACCTGCCCCACATGCAAGGTGGCGGTGAAAGAAGACGAAGTCTTCTGCACTGCCGGCCACCGCATCAAGGTGGCTCCCGAAGCCACCGACCCCCGCCCCCACCTAACCCCCCAGCCCCGCCCTGGCGGGGCTGGTACTTCCCGCCAACTTCCTCCCGCTGATGGCTCCGGCCGTCGGCGAAGCAGGGTTTAACCCTGCTCCTACCTAGCAACAGCGATTCTCTGGGGGGGCCGGCCGTTCATCTGAACGCGCCCGGCCCCCTCGAATCCCCTAATCAACTACTTAAAAAGTATAACTCTAATTTCTAAAATGTATGGCTAAACTTCGTCCTGAAGACAGAGAAGAACTACTGGCCCACCTACAAGGTCCAGGGGAAAAACAGGCGACGGCAGAAGGAACCCGTCGAGATGTAAGAGGGGCCGTAGACAGAAATCGACCAACCCCGGAACCAGAGGCTGTAGATGGAGAACCCGTCAATAGCCTGGATCATTTTGCTGAACAATATCGTCATTCCCGCGAACTCAAAGCGGCGTTTGAACGTTTTAGGGTAATCATTCTTCTTTTAAGAGACTATCTTGACCATCGTAAACCAGCGGGAGAACCACAAGAGCTAACCCTATCTAAGGCATTGGGGTTCAACTCAAATGTTGTTTTACAAACCCTAAAAAGAATAGTTTTGCCTTTAAATCCACCCTTAGCAAACGAAGCCCAATTGATAGCAATCTTAAGAGACAAATTTGCGGCAGATGAAATTTTAGTGCAACAGATATTAGACTTGCCCGAAATGGCTTCGGCAGACGCGATACAAGAGGGTTTGCAGCGCTTTATTGCGGCTTTGCGTTTGCCAGCCACGGAAGGCCTCGCCCGATTCCCCATGGAATTAATAGGCAAAATAAGAACCACAATCGAGTTACACAGGGATCAGCCGGATTTATCCTTGGAAGAAGCCGCTGAATTAGCCCAACTGGATCTTAAAGCGCTTCCCGAGGCGCTTAGAAATTTTACTGTAGCCAGGCCCGCCGTTGTTCAGACACCCGAACCTGCTGCGGCTGTTCCCGCCATTCCTACCGCTCCCACCAGAGGAAGCCGAGTGAGTTGGAACGATCGCCTACGCAATGCTGCCGCAACTCCCGCCACGCCACTTCGCCCAGCACACCCACCAATGCCAGCCACCGCAAGTGCCATCAGAATTTTAGACGATGATCCCACCCCTCCCACAGGCACTCCAAACATACCATCCGCACCCTCAGCACCAGAACCCGCTCCCGCGCCAGCCCCCAAACCAGCTGTTCCAGCTCCGACCGATCCTCCCGCCGAAGGGGCTCGTGTTGGTGGCGGCGCCCTGGACCACTACATCAATGTTCTCATGGATCCCCAAGCATGCCCCGATGACGTCATCAATACAAATATTGATTATTTAAGGCAAAACGGAATGACAGATCCCCAAATCGCGAAGGCCTTGGAAGGGCTTCTGCAAAAACACTGGAAGGCAATGGATGCCCAGCGGAGAATATTATTGGGCGACAGATTGTGTTTACTGGAAAATACACCAAGGACTTTATATATCTTAAGCTTTGCCTATGAAAAAGCAGGTGACCTGGATAACGCGCTCGCGGGCTACACAACCGTCCTTGGAAGAAGCCCCAAAGAAGACATAGCAACCCTAGCCCGTGAAGGGCAAAGGAGGGTTGATGCCCAACTGCATCCAGCGCCACAACCAGAGCCAGCCGCAAACGATCTTTCCGGCCCCCCAACCATACGATTCGCACCACCCAGTGTAATGGTTGATAAAGGAGTGGAAGCTCGAGATGCCGGGCCAGATACCCTTGCTTTAATGGCCGCAGGAAGAATTCCGCGCGCACCCGATGTACTGGCAAGGCGCGTACCACCGCGAGTGGATTTGAATGATCACCAAGAGGTAGCCCGGCGAATGGCGCAGGCTCTCGCGTCTTATGGAGTACAAGGGCAATTCAAAAATATCATCCCTGGCCCACAATCCACCCTTTACGAATTTGCAGGACTCGACAACAGTCAGAGCACAAAAAACGCCGATATAAAAAGAGGGTTGGCACAAGCGCTTGGTATTGCAGGAACCATCAATTTTCTAGACGCAGGTCAGTCAGGCAACTTGCTAATCGAAGTTCCGAACTCTTAAAACCCTGCCATGTTCACCCCCTCCACCCATCTTTGGCACCCGCATCGCGACACGAGATTCAGTTTCCGCGAGCATCGGCTGGTGCATGCGGAGGCGTGGGACGACGTCAAGGGGTTTTTTAAAGGAGTTGGGGGGTTTTTCCAAAAAAACTGGAACATTGTGCGGGTCATTACATGGCCTGTACACGCCCCCTTGATCCCCATCATATGGGGCTTTAAGAAAACATGGCAGGGCGCGGTCTGGACCGCCGAAAAAACCCGCGAGGCAGCCCTCACTATTTTTGAAGGAGCCGGTAAATCCATCGCAAGAGATTCGATCATTAAGCCCTTGTGGCGTCTGGCCAAAACTCCGCTGGCGGACGTAAAAATGAATCTGGTGGACAACACCCGGGAAATCACCAAAGGTATTTTTCAGGGCGTCTATAATATTCTCCGGACTCCGGATTGTTTATTGAGAAGCATTGGCCAATCCGCCAAAAGCGTGTTCACCGGTAGCTGGGAAGTGGCAAAAAGCCTAAAAAGTTTTAGCCCCGGCACCATCGCCAGCGCTACCCGCCATGCTGTTGGGAATGTAATCGCTCCGCCCGCCTTCCGGGAGCTGATGCATCTTTATGAACAAACCCCGATCAATACCAGTCGAAATGTACTCAAAAATATTTTGAAATCCAAATGGCAATATCTCACCGCCATTCCGGATGCCGCCCGCATGACCAAGGCAGGAATTGTAAGTGTGGGTTCCGCCCACGCCCGAGCCTTACAGGATGTAGATGAATTCCATCAGACCGCCCTGAAAAAGAAGGCGGCACGGGAAGAGGCAGAAACCACGGCCGTTAGAACAGCCCAGGCCGATCGGGCAGTGAACGCAGGAGGAGGAGGTGGGCATGCACCTGCAGCGCCTTCTGCCCCCAGAGCCAGCCATGGAGGAGGCCATGGCGCAACACATGCTCATGCTTGACAATTAAGCTACAATTGAGATATAATGTTAAAATAACCAATTAATTTTTATGCCCAACGTACCTGCCCCCCAATCCGAAGGATCTGATAGTGACGGTCAAAAACCAAAAGACAGAAAAAAATTAGCCGCAGCAACCCGTGCTTTGACAGCTCTTTTAGCAGCTGGCGGAGTCACTGGAATGGCGAATGCCGCCCATGCTGATCAAGCAGCTGTTGATAATTGCATTACCCAAATCAATCGCTTAAGCCTGTCCGCGAAAGAGAAAGATTACGATAGAAAAAGATGTGTTGTAGCCTTGCTGGGAGCCAAAGGTTCAGGAACGGAAGGGGGGAAACCAGGAAGTGGAGATAATAAAGGTGGTGGGAAGATTACAGGCGGTGGAAAGCAGCCAGGTAAAGACCAAAAAAGGCAACATAAGGAGCCTGCACAACCGCCTGGTGCCCCGGCCAATGTTTCCCAAGGGAATCAAGAAAGAGCTCTTTCGGCAGACGAAGCGGCCCAATTCGCGCAAATTGCAGGTGTTAAACCAGAGCAAATTAAAAGCTATAGCGATTTCTTGAAAATTATGAAAGAAAGAGCCCAAGTGGATGACTCCCAAATCCCCCCCATATTCCGTTCAACGGTAGACGATTGGGCTCAAAGAGTCGGAGACAATCCAAAAACAATCACGACAATGGGGGCGGCAAAAAAACTCCTGACAAAAGTACTGGAAAAAACAGCGGAATACAATAAACATCGTCATTTCAATGAAAGGGATTTGGGAAATCTGTGGGTATTACTTTTAATGGTATTGAGTGGGGCTGGAGTTGGGGCTGGAGTAGCGTACGTGACCAATCAACGATCTAAAAAACCAAACCAAGTCCGGAGCAGGGTAGCGGGACTGAATCACGATGAAACCGTTCAATTGGTTGAAGAGCTAATAAAAACTCGTGTCCGGCGGTCAGAAATAAGAAGAATTGTCTTGAGTTTGCCTCCTCCTAGTGATGATGATGATGGCGAAAGTGAAGATTAGGGATTGCAAATCGATGGATTTTTTCTGCAATACTCGTCTTTAATGGCGGCAGTTCGCTCGTCGCTAGCGGGTTGATCAACACGTCCAATATCAAAATGATAAGGATCGGGGGGCTTAATACCATTGTGAAATCCACCGATAAAACCATATTTTTCCAGATAGGGCTGGGCCTCTTGCCAGTTTGCCTTATCTGGAATCCGCTGCTCTGTTTTTTTATCATAACCATTGCCAACATCAATGGCGCCACCCATTACATGCATACCAGCATCGGCTGAAGAGGCCGCGCTTTTTTGCAATTGAACCCAATCTGGTAAATGTTTTTTCCATTGGGTGCGAACCCATTTTTCCATATCATCATCCGGCAACCATGAGACCACTTTTCCTAAAGCGCCTTGAGAAGCATCAAATAATTTTTGTTGATATTCGTTACTCCGAAAAGAACTGGTAATATGGAGGGTTTTCCCCGTGGCCGCTTTTAAGTCCGCATTGGCTTGCACCACTCGGCGGGCAATTTCAAAACGTGCATGAAAAGTTTCTCCACTGTTATCAATGGTGAACTCAACCAGGGGACCCTGATATTCCGGTCGTTTCATGGCTTTAACCGCGCGACCGGAAACCAAATTATTCGTCCCAGGCAATGTCACCTGGCTGATGGTGCCATTGGCATCTCTTTGAACGGCAAAGATTTTAGAAGTACCACCAGCTTCAACCAAAGCCACTAATTCTCCCATGCCCTCAGCGGTTTCACGAGTTCCTTCGGTGATAACCCTATTCATGGTTCGTTGCCCCAAGGAAATCCTGCCAATCACTTTTCCATTGTCCTGGAGGTTTTTTATAAGCACAGGATCGGTCGAAACCCCCCCTTCGTCAAAAATACAATCTTTACTCGCTTTAGCTATGGCTAATTTAAGTGCTCGTGCCGTAGGAGTGATTTCCAATGATGCTACCGTTAGATATGAATAATCCGGAACTTCTTTATTTTCAAGTACCCGCGTGACTTGTTGGCGCGCACCCCCGACACAATCTTTGATGGCTAATCCAAGTGGAATGGTTGCGACTAAAAGCAAAGTTCTTAGCGCATCCCGCCGGGTGGGTGGCTGATGACGAGTCAGTTCGGCCACTTCACGGGCCACGGCCTGCTTGGCTTCCAGAGCTAAGTCAGCGGCTGATTTTGGTGTTCTCCTTTGATCTGCCATAAAAAACAAATATTATTATCTAAACATTATACTCTAAAAAATAGGCTCTGGCCAGAGCCAAAACACCTAATACAACATGATATACATAAAAGTGCCAAGGCGTCAAGGGTTTAAGACGCGCCGGGTTCTTGCTTTTATGCAAAAATAATTCAACTGACCGGCAAAACTGAACGGCCCAGCAAATGAGTAAACGGTAAAAAGCGCACTTTGGTTTTTCCCAGCATTTGATTTTTTTTCAGAGTTAAATTAATCACCCACGCCTCCGGCGGATTGTATTTTTCTATAAAACTACGGAAGGATTTTGTGAGTTCCGGTTTCTGCAGCGCCGTGTATTTAACTTCCACAGGCAAAACATTCATTCCTTTTTGGACGACCAGATCCACCTCCGCTTTATCCAGCGTCCGCCAAAAATGAAGGGTTTTGCCGGTCCATTGTATTTTTTCCAGGAGGATATTCGCCATGAGATTCTGGAAAACCATTCCCTGTTCCTGTGGATTTTCCAGGTTGCCCATGGAACCCAATCCAAAATTCCGAAGCCCCAAATCATAAAAATAGGGATAAGTTAAATTTTTGGGGGCTGTTTAGGAGTTTTCCAACAAGTAGTTCATCATTTTCCGTCGCCGTTCTCTGCTGAGCCCGCGGTGGATCTTCAGCTTGTTTTTCCAGTGGGCAAACGACCCGTCGCAGGAATTGGTGGTATTGGGAATATTCAGCCCGGGGTGATCCTGGCACGTAAAAAGCCAGGGCAAGTTGGTCATGAGCGAACGGTAAGCGCTTCGTATACGGCGGTGGGTGTAATGCCAGCGGCGGCTGACCGGATTCATGGTTTTTTCTTTCAGAAAATCTTTCCATCCTGCATGCCATTGTTTTAATGCATCGGTGAATGTCCCGCGATGAGTACGGCTGAGTGTCAGGACTATTCTGCGCAGCTGCCGGCCAGCCTCCAGCTTTGGCCTGGCCGAAAGATAGCGGGTGACGATGGCCATCTGATGGAACTGGCAGAACTGGATGGGGACATCGGGGTATTGACCCATGAGCTTTTCCCGGACGCCGCGCCGACCGTCAATGACAAAGGCCGCAAAATGGATTCCCGCCGCCCAGAGGGTATCCAGAACTTCACTGTAATATTCCGCTTTCTCGGACTCTATCTCTTTCCAGAGCAGGTTTCTGCTCTCCGCCCTGGCGACCAGAACGCCGTCATGACGTGAGAAAAAAGTGGCATCGAGAATAACGGTGACCGGGTGGTTCGGGACTATGATCTCTCCGGTGCAGGGCTCCAGAACGTCAAAATACCTGCCAAGCGTCTGGCGGCAGCGGCCGTATCTCCGGGCCAGTTCCTTCAGGGTCTGTTTTCCCTTGCTGTACTCCTCATAGGCCGCTTGTATCCATGACTTTGTTTTAGGTGCTGTGCCGCCCCACCGGTGTCTGCAGGTGAGACATTTGTAGCGCTGATGCCGGTTTCGTCTGCCGTTTTTCTTTGTCTTCACTGAACCGCAAAGGGGGCATTTTTTTTGTCATACAGAAAAAATTAGGGTTTATTGCCTTACCTTAGCACAAAACCCCTCATTTCAGCCCCCAAAAATTTAACTTATCCCT